>Ga0224555_1000117_pt1 | contig 107124 bp, 93 predicted proteins | sample 714S23034metaG_FD_180687 | JGI IMG/M metagenome (GOLD analysis project Ga0224555, IMG submission 180687) | Peat soil microbial communities from Stordalen Mire, Sweden - 717 S2 30-34 | ecosystem: Environmental > Terrestrial > Soil > Wetlands > Peat | place: Sweden: Norrbotten County, Stordalen... | reverse complement strand
ATGGTTCTGAACAAACAGAACACCATAAGATTTATCAAATCTTTCCCAATCTATCTTATTGGCCAACACATACAACGGATGTTTCTTGTTGAGTATCTGTTCCAAACTGGATCGGAACAAATCTCCGTGTGATTCCTCAAAACTTATGTCTTTCGGTCGCATAAAATTGCCAGTTTTTTATTCCTTTCCCTAAATTTCCGGCAATTATAACACATTAAAATACATAATTAAAGGAATATTATCAATATGTTGTGACTTTTTCAGGGACGACTATTTATTTATTCTTCAAATTTCATAAAGAAACGTAACAAATCTGATTTTTTTGTAAAGAAAATTTTCTGGATTCCGGCCTGCGCCGGAATGACACATGCTACATTTCAGGGGCTGTTCAAAAACGTTCAGCGGCAAGGCGCACAAATCATGAGGAGTGAGACGTACTTTTGCGTACGTTGCAACGACGAATGATGCAGCGCAACGCTGCATATGAGCGTTTGTGAGCAGCCCCTCAAGGTTATTTCAGTTCCATACAAAATTTATCAATCTTCTCCGGCGGAGCAATAGGATAATTGCCATTAAAGCAGGCCAGGCAGAAACAATCTTTGGTCAAGCCGGTGGCCTTGATCATGCCTTCTACTGTCAGGTAGTGCAGTGAATCAAGACCGATGAATTCGGCGATGGCTTTTTCGTTTTCTTTTTTTGCGGCGATCAATTCGCCCTTGGACGAAAAGTCAATGCCGTAAGGACAGGGATAGAGTGTCGGCGGACAGCTGATGACCATATGAATTTCTTTCATCCCGATGCCGCGCAGATTTTGCACACGATTACGGCTGGTGGTGCCGCGGATAATTGAATCTTCCACGATCATCACTTTCTTGCCGGCTAATAATTCCCTTACCGGATTTAATTTTACTCTTACGCCAAAATCGCGCATCAGCTGGGTCGGTTGGATAAAGGTTCTGCCGATGTAGTGATTACGAATCATACCCATCTCAAAAGTAATGCCACTTTCTTCCGCGTAACCCAGAGCGGCGTAAACGCCGGAGTCGGGAAAGGGCATGATGATGTCCACGTCTGGACAGTATTCGCGCGCCAGCTCATGGCCGAGTCTCTTGCGGTACAGATAAACATTCTGGCCGAATATCTGGCTGTCGGGACGGGCAAAATAAATCAGCTCAAAAATGCAGTGACAATGTTTGATGGGCGGAAAAGGTTTCAGACTCTTATAGCCTTTCGAATCGATGATGATGATTTCACCGGGTTCGACATCGCGAATATACGTAGCTCCAACCAGATCAAAAGCGCAGGTCTCGGAGGCGACAACCCAACTGCCGTTTAGCTTCCCCAGCGCGAGCGGTCTAAACCCTCGCGGATCACGGGCGGCAATGATTTTATCGCGGGTCAGCATGATGAAGCTGTAAGCGCCTTCCACGCGGGAGAGGGCAGCAGTCAATGCCTTTTCCAAACCGTTTTTCAAATGCGGCGCCATGAGATGAATGATTACTTCACTATCCATCGTCGATTGAAAAATCGAGCCGCTGCTTTCAAGCTCTTCACGCAATTTCTGCGCGTTGACAATATTGCCGTTATGCCCCAGAGCATAGTACTCTTCGCCAAAATGAACTAAAAAGGGCTGGGCATTGGAAAGAGTGGAAGAACCTGTTGTGGAATAACGGACATGTCCGATAGCCAATTTACCGATGAGTTTTTGCAGGGTTGCTTCTTTGAATACTTCGGAAACCAGCCCCATACCTTTGTGCTCCGATACATTGCAACCGTCGGAACTGACAATGCCGGCAGATTCCTGACCGCGATGTTGCAGAGCAAAAAGGCCGAAAAAGGTTATTCTGGCCGCGTCTTCATGGCCGTAAATTGCGAAAATTCCGCATTCTTCGCGAGGATAGGCGGTTTCATCTGTTTTTTCTTCGAATAAAGATGACATATAATTTCTCTTTCTAGCCTCGATAAACGGGATAAGTCCCGCCCATGCGGGATAAGTGCGTTAATGAATTTGCTTTCTACCAGAAAGAAATTCTAACTTACTAAATATTTTGATATTCCTGCAATGAACAAACCTGCCAACTTTCGCTTCTTATTGCTGTTACAGCTTCGCATAGGGCGCGTGCGCCCGCGATGGTCGTGGTGTAAAGAATATTATAAATCAGCGCGCCTCTTCTTATATGATAAGCGTCCCGCGAAGATTTGCTTCCCAAACTGGTATTAATTACCATTTGGATATCGCCGTTTTTAATGTAGTCCACAATATGCGGCCGCCCTTCACTGACTTTAAAAACCAAGCCGGCTTCAATGCCGTGATCCTTCAAGTATTTGGCCGTGCCTTTCGTAGCCATAATTTTGAAACCCATATTCTGAAAAGACTCCGCCACCGGTACAATCTTATCCTTATTATAATCATTAACGCTGATAAAGATAGTGCCTTTTGTCGGCATTTTAAATCCGGCCGCCATTTGCGATTTGGCAAAGGCCAGACCAAAAGAGTGGTCTATCCCCATAACTTCGCCGGTGGATTTCATTTCCGGCCCCAGTAAAATATCCACATCAGGGAAACGATTAAAGGGGAAAACAGCTTCTTTGACGGAGACATATTCAGGGTGCGGCGCGACTGTAAATCCCAGCTCTTTTAAAGATTTGCCCAGCATAACTTTGGTGGCGAGCTTGGCCAGCGGCACGCCGATCGCTTTACTGACGAAGGGAATGGTGCGCGACGCGCGGGGATTGACTTCCAGCACATACAACTTGCCGTCTTTAATGGCATACTGAATATTCATGAGGCCGACGACTTTTAATTCCTGCGCCAGCATTTTTGTCTGCTTTTTAATCAGCTCCAAAAGAGGAGCGGAAATTGTCATGGGCGGCAAAATACAGGCGCTGTCCCCAGAATGAATTCCCGCTTCTTCGATATGTTCCATGATACCGGCCACAACTGTAGTCTCGCCGTCGCTGATCGCATCCACGTCTATTTCTATAGCATCCTCTAAAAATTTATCAATAAGAATGGGATGCTCGGGAGAAACAAGCAACGCTCTTTCCATGAAGGAGCTGAGAGTTTCCGGATCATATACTATTTCCATGGAACGGCCGCCCAGAACGTATGATGGCCGCACCAACACCGGATAGCCGATGCGCTCGGCGACTTGCAGGGCTTTTTCCACATCTCTGGCCGTATCATTGTCGGGCTGATTCAGGTTCAGTTTGCGCACGATTTCCTGAAAACGGTCGCGATCCTCCGCGAGGTCAATAGAATCGGGAGATGTTCCCATTATTTTTATTCCGGCCGCCTCCAATCCTCTGGCTAAATTGAGAGGCGTCTGGCCGCCGAACTGAGCAATTACTCCCTCGGGTTTTTCCGTTTGCAAAATGTGTAAAACATCTTCCAGTGTCACCGGTTCAAAAAAAAGTTTGTCGGAAGTGTCATAATCGGTGCTGACCGTTTCGGGATTGGAATTGATCATGATGCTCTCTACGCCTTCTTCCCGCAAAGCAAACGAAGCATGGACACAACAGTAATCAAATTCAATTCCCTGGCCGATGCGATTGGGACCGCCGCCGATAATCGCCACTTTTCGTTTGGTGGATGGCCGGGTTTCATTTTCCGTTTCATAAGTGGAATAGTAATAAGGCGTGTAGGCTTCAAACTCCGCTGCGCAGGTATCGACAAGCTTATATACCGGAATAATTTTTTCCCGCTCGCGCCACTGACGAATTTCCAACTCCGTCATTTTCCAAAAAGACGCCAAGGCCCTGTCGGCAAACCCCATTTTCTTTGCTGCTTTCAGCAACTCCACGGATGGAGCGGAATTTCTCAGTTCATCTTCGGCATCCACAATTTCTTTAACTTGATGCAGAAACCAGGGATCGATTTTTGTTAATTGATAGAGTTCATCTATCGAAATCCCGTTTTGCATAGCCGCGGCTATATAAAAAAGCCGCAGCGAATTTGGTTTGATCAGTTTGCCTTTAAGGAAATCATTTTTATCTTTCAAGTTTTCCGGAAGAACCTGGCCAAGACTGAAACGCCCGATTTCCAGGGAACGAATCGCCTTTTGCAATGATTCTTTGAACGTGCGGCCGATAGCCATGGTCTCGCCGACGGATTTCATGGATGTAGTTAAAAAATCCTCGGCTTGAGGAAATTTTTCAAATGTCCAGCGGGGAATTTTCACAACGCAGTAATCTATCGTCGGCTCAAAAGAAGCCATGGTCTCGCGGGTAATGTCATTGGGGATTTCGTCCAGTGTGTAGCCGATAGCAAGTTTCGCGGCTATTTTGGCAATAGGAAAGCCTGTGGCTTTAGAGGCCAGCGCGGATGAACGCGAAACACGGGGATTCATTTCCACAACAATCATTTCTCCCGTTTGGGGATGTATGGCAAACTGAACGTTGGACCCGCCGGTCTCCACGCCTATTTCCCGCATGATGGCGATAGCTGCGTCCCGCATGATTTGATATTCTTTGTCAGTCAGAGTTTGCGCCGGCGCTACGGTAATTGATTCACCGGTATGCACCCCCATAGCGTCGAAATTTTCAATAGAACAAATGATGACGACGTTATCGGCTTTATCGCGCATTACTTCCAGTTCATATTCCTTCCATCCCAGAACCGATTCTTCAATCATAACTTCAGAAATCATGCTGGCATCCAGCCCGCCTTTGGCTATTTCCATCAACTCTTCGCGGTTGTATGCCACGCCACTGCCGGTGCCGCCCAAAGTGAAGGAAGCCCGGATGATAATCGGGAATCCAATTTCATCGGCAATTTCAAGAACATCACTCATGGAACGGGCAAAGCCGCTCTTGGGTACGCGCAAGCCGATGTTTTCCATCGCGTGTCGGAATTTTTCACGGTCCTCCGCTTTATGGATAACATTGAGCGAAGCCCCGATCATCTCCACGTTGTATTTTTTCAGCACACCGCTTTCGGCCAGCGCTACGGCTGTATTGAGACCGGTTTGTCCGCCTACTGTCGGCAACAACGCATCCGGCCGCTCGCGGGCAATGATCTTTTCCACCGCCTCGGGTGTAATGGGTTCGATGTATGTTCTATCGGCCATTTCCGGATCAGTCATGATAGTTGCGGGATTACTGTTGATTAATACAACCTCATAACCTTCTTCGCGCAGCGCTTTACAGGCTTGAGTTCCGGAGTAGTCGAATTCGCAGGCCTGACTGATAATGATCGGCCCGGACCCGATGAGCAGAATTTTTTTTATGTCGTTTCGTTTAGGCACTAAATATTCTCTTTGTAAAAACTATCATTCCCACTCGATGGTGCTGGGCGGTTTGGAGCTGATATCATAAACAACACGATTGACACCGCGCACTTCATTAATAATGCGGTTGGATATCCGCGCCAGAATATCGTGAGGCAGCGGCGCCCAGTCGGCTGTCATGGCGTCGTCGCTGGTGACCGCCCGAATCGCCAGAATATTTTCATAGGTACGTTGATCTCCCATAATCCCGACACTTTTTAGCGGAAGCAGGACGGCAAATGATTGCCATAATTTATAGTAGAGTTTGTTGGCGCGAATTTCTTCAATTAAAATTGTATCGCCCTTGCGCAACATGGATAAGCGCTGCGCGGTCACTTCGCCGATAATACGGATCGCCAGCCCCGGACCCGGAAACGGCTGTCGCCAGACAACGTCATCGGCCAATCCCAGTTCTTTACCCAGAAGGCGTACTTCATCTTTAAATAAGTGTTTGAGCGGTTCGACCAGCTTCAAATTCATTTTCTTCGGCAGGCCGCCGACATTATGATGCGATTTGATAACCGCGCTTGGACCACCGAAAGCTGAACGGGATTCAATTAAATCAGGATACAAAGTGCCCTGCGCCAGAAATTTCACACCTTTGATTTTTCGCGCTTCCTTGTCAAAAACTTCAATGAAGGTGCGACCGATGATCTTGCGTTTTCTTTCGGGATCAGTCACGCCTTTTAATTTCTTAAGAAAAAGCTTCCCTGACCGGGAAAACCGCAAGCTAATCTGTAGATTATTTTTAAACATTTTAATCACGCGCTGGGCTTCGCCTTCTCTCAACACGCCGTTATCCACAAAAACGCAGGTGAGTTGTTTGCCGATAGCCCTGTGCAGTAAAACGGCCGCGACCGAAGAATCAACACCGCCGGAAAGGCCTAATATTACTTTTTCTGTGCCTACCTGCTGGCGGATTTCCTCCACCGTATGCGCGACAAAAGATTTCATTGACCAGGATTTTTTGCAGTGGCAGATTTCGAACAGGAAATTCGCCAACATTTTTTTGCCTTCTTTGGTATGAACAACTTCCGGATGAAATTGCAGAGCGTAAAAATTGCGCTTCACATCTTCGGCTGCCGCGACCGGCGTATTGGCAGTGGAAGCAGTAATTACAAATCCGGCAGGCAGCGTGCCGATGGAATCGCCGTGACTCATCCAGCACTGAGTTTTTTTATTCACACCGGTGAACAGGCCTTTTTGTTTTTTGACCAGCAACTCGGCAAAACCGTATTCCCGTTTGGTTGAACCGATGACTTTTCCGCCCAGAGAATCAATCATATAATGGAGGCCGTAACAGATACCTAATACGGGAATGCCCAGCCTAAGAATGGCGCTATCGACCCGCGGGGAACCTTTACTATAGATGCTCGCCGGGCCACCGGATAAAATTATTCCTTCGGGCTTAAGCGCCGAGATGGCGGCAATGGAAATATTCGGTGGTTCAATCTGACAGTAAACATGATGTTCACGTACCCGCCGGGCTATCAACTGATTATACTGCGAGCCGAAATCAATGATGAGAATCACTTTGTTTTACCCTTACCCTTTTTCATTATTTCGACAAACTGCAAGAACAAATATTCCGTATCGTGTGGCCCCGGGGCTGCTTCCGGATGATACTGTACGCTCATGGTCAGAGGCATCTGCATTCCTTCGGATGTGCTGTCATTCAAATTATGATAGGTTTTCTTAGCTTTAGAGCCGACCGACGCAGGCACAACAACAAACCCATGATTTTGAGAAGTGATTTCGACGCGCCCTGTATCCACATTTTTTACCGGCTGATTAATACCATGATGACCGAATTTAAGTTTTTCAGTATAGCCGCCAATCGCCTGACCGATAATCTGATGTCCGAGACAGATACCGAATACAGGAACCTGGCCGATGACAGTGCGAGCTGCATCTACTATATAGGGCAAAGCCGCCGGATCACCGGGGCCGTTGGAAAGCAAGACGCCGTCCGGCTTCAGAGCCATAATTTCGTCTCCGGTAGAAAAGGCGGGAAGAACCAGCACTTCACAGCCGTTATTTTCCAGGATACGCAAGATGTTATATTTGACGCCGCAGTCGATAACGACCACCTGTAATTTTTTAACCGGTTTTTTTGACGGAAGCTTGCCTGCATGAGGCGCGCCTTTTTTCCACAAATAGGGCGTTTTGCAGGAAACTTCGCGGACTAAGTCCCGTCCAACAAGGCCGGGATATTGCCGCACTTTCTCCAGCAACATTTTGACATCTTGGATCTCAGTGGAAATGATTCCCTTCATGGAACCGGAAAGTCTTAAGCGGCGTGTCAGGGCGCGGGTATCGATTCCTTCGATGCCGATTTTTCCGAAATCTTCAAGAAACGATTTTAAACTCTTCTTCATCCGCCAGTTGCTGGGGTTGGGCTGATATTCTTTGACAATGAAACCTTCCAGATGGATGCCTGCCGATTCCATATCCTCGTCATTTATACCATAATTGCCGACGAGAGGATAAGTCATGGTGACGATCTGGCCTTTATAGGAGGGGTCGGTAATAATTTCCTGATAGCCAGTCATACCCGTGTTGAAAACTACTTCGCCCATAGTTTCACCACTGCCAGCAAAGGCAGAACCTTCGAAAACACTGCCGTCTTCCAGGACAAGCAAAGCTCTACGTTCTTTTTTCAACAACGACACAGGAATTCATCCCCCGGCAGAACTAATATCTTAAAGCTTTTTTAGGCAAAAACCGAGCCTCACAGGTGGGAAGTGTCTATCTTTTTTTTGCGGTCTCGTCAATAATTAAAAGATGAAGGGAACGGCCAAAGCCGTTCCCTTCAGAATATTGTTACTATTATTAGCTTATAAAGAGCATCTCCAAGAACTTAGACCGTGGCCATAATTCGTCATCAAACAAATTTTCCAGCTCGTCAACATATTCAAGAAGTTCGTACATTGGGGTTTTACTTTGTTGAAGAATATTTACTTTTTTCAATTCACCCCAGATTGAAGATATCTTATTCTTGGAAATAATTTTTTCATTTGACACGCAAGCCACCGGCTAAAGCCGATGGCTTGCGTAGGTTACTATATTAAATATCGTAATAAAGCATGAATTCATAGGGATGCGGCCGTAAATCAATTGCCTCAACCTCATTCACCATCTTGTAGTCAATCCATGTATCGATGACATCCTGGGTGAATACATCTCCCTTAAGCAGGAATGCATGATCCTTCTTCAGAGCATTAAGAGCTTCACGCAGAGAACCGGGCGTCTTGGATACTTTTTTTGCCTCTTCCGGTGGAAGATCATAGATGTTCTTATCTAAAGGTTTACCCGGATCGATCTTATTCTGGATGCCGTCCACCGCTGCCATCATAATCGCTGAGAATGCAAGGTAAGGATTACATGCCGGATCAGGACAGCGGAATTCCAGGCGTTTTGATTTAGGTGACGTGCTATACATGGGTATGCGTATTGCTGCGCTACGGTTGCGTTGCGAATATGCCAGGTTGACAGGGGCTTCATAACCGGGTACCAAACGTTTGTAACTATTGGTTGTCGGACTCGTCAAGGCCAACAATGCCGGAGCATGTTTTAGGATTCCTCCGATAGCATATAAGGCCATCTGAGAAATCCCGGCATATCCATCTCCGGCAAATAAGTTTTTGCCTTTCTTCCATAATGATATATGGACATGCATACCGCTGCCATTGTCGCCAAATAACGGCTTCGGCATGAATGTCACTGTCTTATTATACTTCTTGGCAGTGTTCTTAAGTATATATTTAAATTTTAATAGATTATCCGCCATTTCTACCAGAGGTGAAAACTTCATATCAATCTCTGCCTGTCCGGCTGTAGCTACTTCATGATGCTGAGCCTCAACTTCAATCCCGATGTTTTCAAGGGCTAGAGCCATTTCAGAGCGCAAATCCATCAGGCTATCGGTAGGCGGTACAGGAAAATACCCTTCTTTATGGCGAACTTTATAGCCCAGGTTTGGATCCTCAACTCTGCCGCTGTTCCAGATGCCTTCCACGCTGTCAATATGATAGTAGCCTTCGTTAGTTTTCTGATCATAACGTATGTCATCGAAAATAAAGAATTCCGCCTCCGGCCCAAAATAAGCCGTATCAGCCAAGCCAAGCTTCTTGAGATAATTTTCCGCTTTTATTGCTATGTTGCGGGGATCTCTGGTGTAATCGGCACCGGTCACAGGATCCTGGATGTTGCATATCATCACCAAGGTCTTAACAGCAGTAAAGGGATCAATAAATGCAGTGGAAGGCACCGGTATGATAAGCATATCAGACTCATTAATCGCCCTCCAGCCGCGAATTGATGAACCGTCAAATCCCAATCCCTCGGTAAATACGGCTTCATCAATCTGACTTATAGGATAGCTGCAATGCTGCCAAATTCCGGGGAAATCCATGAATCGCAGATCAACTATCTTCACCTTTTCCTTTTTAATTAACTCAAGAACATCCTTTGGTGTTTTTATTTCGGCCATAATATTACTCCTTTGTGTTAAATATTTATTATCCAAAGACAATAGCGAAAAACATGCCATGGATTAATACCATCTTAAGCTTATAGCAATTCATATTCAATTAGTCCACTCTAAATTGATGACATTATGACTCATCGAAATTAAACTACTATTTTAACGCAATAATGAAAACAGGACTAAAAATACTTGATGCTGATTGGGCTTTACTGTGAATAAGAATCACATACTATATCAAATATTACAATTTTGTACCACAAATATGATAAAAGTAACAATAATGGCCTTCGAAACCCTTATTTGCCTTTTAAGCATAGATGGCTTCCTTTTCCATCCAGACTTTTCTCGACAAATCATCTTTTTACGTGATCAATCTTTCACATGTTCGTATTAAGCAAAAAAACCATTTCATCATTGATATAAATTACCGGCAGAGCAATTATGCAGGCAGCCCATTACTATATTTTATGGTCCTCCCTTATTAACATTCTGGGGCCTCCGGACAGGCTTGAATTCCAGTTCTTGGCTGGTTCTATTTCCTTGAGCCTTTCGAGCTGATTGATATCCTTGAGCCTCTTGAAGATAAGCTGCCATGCACAGGGTCTGTCCTTTCGCACTTCGCATCTCTCTTCGCGAGACCCTCCACAGGGCCCGTTCATCATACGCTTAGCGCACCTGGTGATTGGACAGATACCACCGTATTTGTGCAGGACACAGGCACCACAGGCAGCACACTTCTCCGTCCATACACCGCGCTCCTCGAGAATACCGAGGAAGGTTGTGTTTAATCCGGCATAAACCGGCTTCTGAGGATAACGTTCGGCAATAGCCTGGACTCCGGCACCGCAGGCCGTTGACAATACTGCATCGGCTTTCTGGATGGCTTCTGCCGCCTGTTCGATGAAGATGTTATCACACTGGCGCTCGATGGTGAGTTCAGCTATTTCAAAGTTTAAGCCTTGAATGCGTGACGCGATTCGCAGCGCTGAAGAGATGATACTGACCTCCCGTTCTCCTCCGGACAAACAGACAGTGACGCAGGTTCCACAACCCAGCACCAGAATTTTCTTATGCGGTTTTAAAATCTCGACCATTTCAGGAATGGTTTTTCTTTCGGCAACGATCATTATATTGCTCCTGTTTTTTCTTTAGTGGTAGTCTTTTTGTTACGCGTGGGACCAAGCTTCGCAACGGTCTCCACCATGTCACGAACGTATTCGACAAATTTCTGGGAACTGGCGGCGCTCACATTCACCATGCGTAGCCGCTCCGGCTCCAGACCTGCTTCCAGCAGTAACTGTTTTGTCGTGTTGACCCGACGCTTGGCTAGGTAATTACCTTCTTTGAAGTGACAACTTCCTTCCTCACAGCCGGCAACCAGCACGCCATCAGCGCCCGCCTCAAAGGCCTTCATAAAAAAGTCGATTTCCAATCTGCCGGTACACGGCGACCGGATAATACGGATATTAGGCGGATATTGTAAACGGCCTGAACCGGCAAGATCTGCGGCGGCATAGGCACAATAGTGGCAGCAAAAGGCCACGATTTTAGGTTCGAAGTTATTATTCATATTCATTTTCCTATTTCGGTACTGATGCCGGTTTCTTTTCCTCCGATTCTGATAATAAAGCTTTTAACATATCTTCAAACTGATCAGATTCGAAATTTCGCAACTGGATGGCATGTGCCGGACATTCCGAAGCGCAAATGCCGCAACCCATACACGCGGCGGCAACAATTTCCGCTTTATTGTTAACATTAACAAGCGGCGCATGATAAGGACACGCCCTCACGCAGGTCATACAGGATATACATTTTTCCTGATCGACGCTGGAGATCTGACCGCCGACTTCCAGTTGAACCTTGGAAAGTATGGTCGCCGCACGGGCAGCGGTCGCTCTTGCCTGCGAGATATTTTCATCGATCATTTTCGGCGAATGAGCCATGCCGCAAAGATAAATACCTTCAGTGGCAAACTCGACAGGCCGTAGCTTCATGTGAGCCTCCACATAAAAGCCATCACCATTCAAAGGTACCTTGAGCATGTCCGCAAGCTTACGGTTATCCTTCAAGGCATCGATACCCGTACTTAACACAATGGCATCGGTTTCAATTTCTACCGGTTCCGGAAAATCGGGACTCTTCAACGTAACTAGACCATGATTGTCGGAAATAACCGGAGGATAATCGTTTTCGTATCTCATAAAAATGACGCCTGCTTCACGGGCCTGTTTATAATATTTTTCACGGAAACCATAAGTGCGGATATCACGGTAGAGAACGATGATATTTGTATCGGGATTCTGCTTTTTCAGTTTGAGAGCATTCTTAACTGCCATTGAACAGCAAATACGGCTGCAATACGGTCTTTCTTCATTGCGTGAACCGGCACACTGGATCATGACGATGTTGCGATTGGCGGAAGAAAAAGTGCCTCTTTGTAAGGCGTTTTCCAATTCCGATTGAGTCAGGATACTGGCATCCTGACCATAATGGAAATCTTTGGTAACAGCTGGCATGGCTCCAGTTGCGACAACGATTGCACCGCACGGCACAATCGTTTCTTCATTAAGCTTGCTAAGCGTAACCTCGAAATTACCCACAAAACCGGCGACGTTTTTCACTTCACTGTTCATGTGCAGAACGATGTTGTCATTATTCTGAACACGTTTAATCAATGCGTTGAGAAATCCATCAACTTTATCGTGTTCCAGAGTGGAATGCAGATTGAGGCAGTAACCTCCCAGCTTATCCGACCTTTCGACCAAGTGTGTTTTGAATCCCTGATCAGCTAGGGAAAGAGCAGAGGTCATGCCGCTGATGCCGCCACCGATCACTAGACCATTCTGGACGACTTTGGAATAAGAACTTTGTAGTGGAACCAACCTGCGGGAGCGGGCTATGGCCATCCTGACCAGCTCTGAGGCTTTTTGTGTGGCTTTCTCAGGCATGGTCGAGTGTACCCATGAACATTGATCACGAATATTAGCCATTTCGAATAAATACTGGTTCAAACCTGCTTCACGCAAAGTATCTCTGAAGATCGGTTCGTGAGTCCGTGGTGTGCAGGAAGCCACAACAATTCGATTAAGCCGGTTATCTCGGATAGCATTACGAATATCGACCAGACTTGTATCGGAACAGGTAAATAATGTGTGAGTGGCTAAGATTACATTCGGTTCCTTAGCTACAGAGTCAGCTACTTTCTCCACATCGACTACAGATGCAATGTTACGGCCGCAGTGGCAAATGAAAACACCGATTCGAGGATCTTCATCGGTAACATCGTGCTCAGCCGGGTAAATTGGTTTGGCAACCAGCGTATTGCGGGCAGAGGATAAAAGTTCCATGGCCATGGAAGCTGCGGCGCTGGCCTGGGTGACAGTTTCCGGGATATCTTTCGGTTCCTGGAAAGCGCCGCCGACAAAAACCCCTGGCCGCGAAGTATTCAACGGCGTAAAGCGATCAGTCAAGCAAAAACCGTATTCATTCAGTTCAATTCCCAGACGTTTGGCAGTATCCACGGCAGATAAACCGGGTTCCATACCTACAGATAAAATAACCAGGTCAAAGTCATTCTCCTGCAGTTGATTGGCTTCGTTATAGAATGTCGCCCGCAGGTCTTTGGTACCGGGCATCTGGATGATGCGGGACGGTATGCCTTTTACATAATTTACACCTTGCTTCTTGGCGCGCTCATAGTACTGATCAAAGTCCTTACCATGAGCCCGAATATCCATGTTAAAGATGGTCGCTTCTAGCCCGGGCAAATGATCAGCGGCAATCATCGATTGTTTTGTGGAAACCATACAGCAGACCGAAGAACAATACTCATTGCCACAACGAGTATCCCGTGAACCGACACACTGAATCCAAGCAACTCGTTTGGCCGGCTGTCCGTCGGATCTTCGAATCACATGGCCGTCGAATGGTCCGGAAGCTGAAAGCATGCGCTCGAACTGTACGCTGGAAATCACATTCGGGTACCGATCGTAGCCGTACTCACCTTTTTTCGCAGCATCAAACTCCTCAAAACCGGGTGCAAGGATAACGGAACCGACAGCAAGCTCGATAATCCTTTCCGTCATGAAATGGTCAACAGCATGTTGTTCACAGGCGGCAACGCATTCCAGACACTCTGAACAGAGGGCGCAATTAAGGCAGCGCTCTGCTTCTGCGAGGGCATCTTCTTCAGTAAGACCCATTTCGATTTCAATGAAATTATTGGCACGTTGAGTAACCGGCAACATTGCCTGCTCGGTACGCGGTATCTTTTCTTTGCCTTTGGTTTCCGGCAGTAATTCCGGAACAAGAGGTTTCACGGTTGATTCAAACCGGGCGGACAACATGTCTTCGCCTTTGAGATAACGATCAATCGATTCCGCTGCCCGTTTGCCCGCGCCCACAGCGCCGATTACGGAAGCGCTGCCCGGAATATCATCGCCACCGGCAAATACTCCTTTTACTGATGTTTCCAGGGTGATCTTATCGACTTTGTAAAAATTGCGTTCAGTTGCCGCTCCCATGTTGCTGAGAGATTCCTGATCGATTGCTTGACCGATGGCAACGATGATTTGGTCGGCATTTAATGTGGTCGTTTCATTCTCGCTGTATGCGGGGCTGAACCGGCCGTTTTCATCAAAAACTCTTGTGCAGCGTTTTAGCTCGATTCCGCTGACTTTGCTGTTTCCGAGAACACGCTTCGGGCCCCAGCCGTTGTTGATTTTTATGTTCTCTTCGAGAGCGGCGGCAACTTCTTCGGGTAAAGCCGGCATCTCATAACGCTGTTCCAGGCAGACCATTTCAACGGAGTCGGCGCCGAGGCGTATCGCGGAGCGGGCCACATCAACAGCGACGTTGCCGCCGCCGATTACCACGACTTTACCGCGCAGTTTGGGACGATTGTCTTTGTCGCCGGCCCGACGCAGGAACTCCAGACCGTAGGAGATTCCGGTTTTATCTTCACCCTCGACGTTAAGCTTTCGGCTACTCTGTGTACCGACACTGATAAAGACAGAATCATTTTCCTGGCGTAATTTTTCCATGGAAATATCGGTACCGATACGCGTTTTGTAGACGAACTTGATTCCCTTGCGGCGGATCAGTTCAATTTCGTAGCTCAACACATCTTTCGGTAGACGGTAAGCGGGGATTCCCCAGCGTAGCATGCCGCCGGCTTCAGACGTGGCTTCGTAAACTGTTACAGCATAGCCCCTGTCAGCTAGATCAGCGGCAGCAGTAAGACCGGCAGGCCCAGCGCCGATTACAGCAATCTTTTTGGCACTCATGGATGGAGTCTTCTCTTCCGGAAGAGCTAGTTTTCCGGACCTGACCATTTCCATTTCCTGGTCTGAAGCGAAACGTTTCAACAATCTTATGGAAACGGATGAATCAATGTCATTACGCGTGCATTTGGATTCACATGGGTGTGTACAAACCCGTCCGCAGATGGCAGAGAGCGGGTTTCGCTCCCGAATCAGATTAACGGCCTTGAGGTATTCCTTTTTCTTAATTAATTGAATGTAGCCCTGGACATTAATGTTTGCCGGGCACTCTACCTTGCACGGCGAATGCCCGTTCTTTAGAATACCAAACTTGTTAGGTGTTGCTTGAGCATAGAGCTTGGCGATTGCCTTTCGCGTACCCATCTCACGATCAAATGGATTGGGCACGTTGACCGGACACACATCCGTGCACTGACCACACGCATTGCACTTAATTTCATCCACATATCTGGGAGAGACCTTGACTTTAGCTTTAAAATGACCCGGTTCTCCTTCCAAACCGATGAGCTCAGAAAGGGTAAGTATCTCAATATTGATATTGCGGGCGCATTCAACAAGTTTAGGCGATACTATACAGGTGGCACAATCTCCGGTGGGGAACGTCTTGTCCAGCTGTGCCATCATGCCGCCGATAGCCGCATTACGCTCAACCAGATAGACTTTGAACCCGGAATCAGCGAGGTCCAGGGCTGCCTGAATACCGGCAATACCTCCCCCCTGAACAAGAACCGCACCTGTTAATTTCTTTTCACTTTTATGCATATTCTAACCTTAAGTAGCCTTTAATCATCTGTTATCAATAAGCAGTCTTTACTAGGCTGCTGCTTTGACTTTGTTTAATACGGCTGCCGGATTTACCATGAGTTTGTTAAACCCGAGTTCTACAGGCGAAAGTCCGAGAGCAAGACCAACTAACTGCGTAAGATAAATAACCGGCATATTATATTTTCTGCCGAGAAGTTTTTCCATGTCTGCCTGTCGGACATCGAGGCTTACTTGGCACATGGGACAGGCGACGACGATACATTCGGCGCCGGCAGCCTGAGCCATATCTATTACTGCCGCAGAACGCCGGACGGTAATTTCCGTTTGGGTAAGATTTTGCATACCACCGCAGCAATCCACTTTGCCCGACCACTCCACATTAGTACCGCCTATCGCATCAATCAAGCTTTCCATGATCGTTGGATTTTCAGGATCGTCAAAGTTGGTTACTTCCGACGGACGCACAAGATAACATCCATAATAAGCAGCCACTTTCAGATCTCTTAAAGGGTTAATAATTTTCTTACGTAAATTAACCGGTCCGATATCTTTCAAAAGTATCTCAACAAAGTGCCGTACTGGAACCGAACCATCATAAGTATCTCCAAGACTATCGGCAACCGATTTCCTTACATTTTCGGAATTAATAATTTCATAATTGGCTGTCTTTGAGCGGTTGTAGCAAGCGGCGCAATTGACTACCATGTCCATACCCATTTGTTTGGCCAAAAGGAGGTTGGCAGAAGCCAAAGAAACAGCCAATTTCCGGTCGGTCTGATGAGCGGCACTGGCACCGCAACACGTCCAGCCCTTTATTTCATTAAGTTCAATACCAAGCGCTTTTGATACCGCCAGACATGATTCATGCATGTCACGAGCAGTAGAATGAGCAGAGCAACCGGGATAATATGCGTATCTCATTTTTCCGTTCCTTTATTCTGTGCTGATTTGCTGAAAATACGTTTCATTTTGTCTTTGTTCGCACCGGACGGAGGCAAAATTGCTATTTTGCCTTTTTTCAGCATCATGGGGAATTTACCCATGTCCTGCTTAAGGTTACCGGTTCCCAGTTTATACATGGCAATCGCCAGCAATTCATAAACGCGGCCGTAAGACTTGACGGTGTTCAGGAATAAACGGTTAAATAAAGGTGCATCACCCGCCGGTTTTGCAGCTCCTTTTTCCAAAGCAATGGACTTTAAAGCATCAATCACAGCGGGAAAGTTTATCTGATTAGGACACCTGGAGTAACATGTTTCACAGGAAAGACATGTCCAGATGAGATCCGTATTTAATAATTCAGTTCCAGCCCCGAGTTGAAGGCCTCTTATTACCTCGGAAGGTGGCAGCTTGATTAGGTCGGCAACAGGACAGCCCATAGAACATTTCTTACACTGGTAGCAGGAGCTTAGATTTACATCCGCTTTTTCCTGAACTAGTTTTAAAAAGTCTTCAGTGGCTTTGTGTTTTGTTATTCTTATTGTCATTATCGATACTCTTTTCTTGAAATAAAATAACTATTCATCCGATTCGATTTGTGCGGTAGCCGCCAGTTTGGCCGGGGCAACTTTGCGGTAGACTTGACCGGGCCGCTTAAGTTTGCCGTCGACAGTAAGCAAATCATCTACCTTGATTCCAAACAAACGTTCATTCTCTTCGAGATAAGGCAAGATAGTTTCCCAGTCCTGATCAGTCAGCTTGAAAAAATTGCCGCCGTTCAATTGCTCCCGGACAAGATACTTGCGAGGATCGCGAACGTAAATGGCACCGCCGGAAGCGAGGGAAAACAAATTGCCGCCCGGATAGGGTTCTTTCAAATCAATTAAGTTGCCTTTATCATCGAATGTTATACCGTTTAAAATAACAAAACCGCCATCCGCAAAGACGTCACCCGCCATGAAGGATTCAGCGAGGAAGTCCAGGCAGGTTCCGTTGATCACAACCTTTGGCTTACCTACGGAATTAATCAGAGGACGGCCGGCAGCATTACCCAAAACAAAAATAGAACCACCTTTGGCACCATATAAGAATGTTTGTCCGGTGTCGCCGTGAATAACCAATTTACCACCTTTGATAATCTGACCCAATTGGTCCTGAGCATTGCCGTGAACGTTAATAGTTAAACCGTCGATGCCGGAAGCGAGGTAATCGCCATCGCTATCGTAAACATCGATTGTAACATCCTCAGTTTGAGGTCCCAAGCCGCAACCGGTAAAACGCTGTCCAGCACAGTTATAAACAATGAAATGTTTCCAGCCCTTCATGTAAGCGTCCATTAAAAGCGAGGAATTCGATTCGTTTCCTTCAGGTGAGAAACCCAGCGTATCAATCACCAAAGTCGTCTCACAAATCTGCGGTTCTCTTAAAAGTTGCCTGGTTTTATAATTTATCAGCCGAAACTCACTTGTCGATGTTTCTTCTATCAAAGGGATAAGACCGAGCAATTGGCGCAAAGCGGTGCGAACGATTTGCAGGATGTGCTTACGCTTCTTTGTGCCGGTAGCATAATGCCGGTCGTTCAACAGAGTCAATATTTCAATTGCTTTGGCGAATTGATTCGAATCTTTAGCCAGCGAAATAACTGTTTCACAGGCTAACCATACTTCTGCAAAGGACCAATCAACGATTTTTCCTATAATATGACGAAAGACCTTTTGACTGTCGACATCAAAGTTCTCGCGAATTCCTTTTTCAATATTACCGGTCTGAGCACCGGAATGTTTTATTTCCTCGGATAAATCGACGACCTCTGTTCCAGACGGTAATTTGACCGTAACCCCGAATTTGTCGTTACAATTCAATCTGTATTTTCCGGCTTGGTCTTTTTCAAGAGTAAAAATGAACGATCCGCCATCCGTCGAACTGCCACCCCGGGCATTCCAGTACTTATCGGCTACCGGGCAGATGCGGCTGTCATCTTTTGACATGCTGAGCAATGTCGCATCGATTGCTTGTTTTTCGGAACAGATCAAGCCTACCTGAACTTCCCCGTCTGCAAAAGCAAAAACCTGCGGTCGGAGCATGGAAGTATCAGTGATACCCATGAGTTGAAATTTGTCGGCCTGGGACAAGGTATGGGCAATGATAAAGAACCAGGGGCCGTCCGGTGAGGCATGAATATGAGTTGCCTGAATTGCCCGATAGACAGACTGTTTATCTTTGGGAAGTCTGTCAAAATCTATTTCTGTCGTAGGTGCCAGAGCTTCTATAATATACTCCAGCGGATAGTGATAGGTCCTATCCAGCAAATCAAATATCTGGACAGAAACCTCGGTATCAGTTAAAAATTGCGGATATATATGACGCTGCGCAAGATACTCGCTGACGGAACTGTAATTAGCAAAATCTCCGTTATGAACCAGTGCGGTATTCATTACTCCAAACGGGTGCGCACCACCTGGATGCCAGACACGTCCTTTTGTTGGGAACCGCTGATGGGCAATCCAGACATGTGCCTTCAAATCATCAATTTTATAATAATCGGTAATGGACTCTGCGTACCCAACAACCTTTAGGATCATAATATTCTTGCCGAAAGACATGACGAAGGCTTTTTTATCGCCTAACGACGCGTAATATTCATGATTCAGCTTAACGCTTTGCTGGCTCAGAAATTCGCCTTCTGCTTCTTCACGACTTATTCCATCAAATTTGTTCTTTGAAATAAAGGCATCCAGCACATCCGACTTCACGCGAACAAAATAACGCATGACATCAGGAGGCTTTGCTTCTAAAGAAGGAATAGTTGTCCAGTCGGCAACGGTGTCCAGCTGACAGGAAGTTTTAATTTCAAAATAAGGAGTAATATATTTTTGTTCAAGTTCCATTCTGACCGAATTATCGAGAAATGCTATGTGTATCATGTAATAGTCGTTCAGAACTTCACGGGTAACTCCAAGTTGTTCCGGTATAAAGCCTAAAGCGGCAATTCCGCCGCCTTTACCGTTACCGCGGTTATGCATCTGCCTGGAAGGTTCGTGAATGTGACGTGCAGCAATCGGTTCAGTGGCGCAAAAACCAACGACACCGCACCCACCTTCTTCCTCTCCTTTGTAAGTGGGTTCAGGAATTTGTAACTTTTCAATGAGCTTCCGCCGGGAGAGTAGCAATTTTTCAATCATTCCGTTATTCATGGATGGGTCTCCGAATCATTCGTATAATCAAGGTGCATCAGAAGATCGGTACGCCCACGCAACTCACTCACGCTACGCAGTCCTAACCGTTTCAATATCTCTACAAGTTCTTTTCGCCAGGCAGCATACATATTGATAATCCGCTGTGTACCCCAGTCAAGATCAATATCCTTCGCAAGTTCGGGATCGGTCGTAGCAATGCCGCGCGGACAGCCGCGACCGCTTTCACAGCGTGAACATCTGATACAACCCAGCGCCACCAACTCGGACGTGCCCACGACAACACCATCAGCCCCCAATGCAATAGCTTTCGCAATGTCATGAGATGTTCGCAGTCCGCCGCTAGCAATCAGCGTTACCTTGTCGCGAATGCCTTCCTGTTCCAAGAAACGATGGACTTTAACGATAGCATATTCGATGGGCATTGCGATATTCTTCTTAGCAATATCAGGTGCGGCACCGGTTCCACCGTATCCGCCGTCCAGATGCACAATATGGGTACCGGCGGAATAACTGCCGACAGCAACCATATCCACATCGTTAGGCGTTGAGACCTTGGTGGCAATCAGGGTTCGCCGGTTAACGTGTTTGATCCAGTCCATGTGTTTCTGATGGTCTTCAATCGAGTAAACGCTATGAAACGGGAACGGCGAAAAGAGTGAAATACCCAGAACTGTTTCACGCATTTTGGCGACTGTGGGTGTAACTTTATCAGCTAATAAATGGCCGCCCAGACCGGGCTTGGCCCCCTGAGCATATTTGAATTCAACAATACGGACACGTTGGATCGTTTCTTCACGAACGCCGAAAAGACCGGTGGCAATCTGGGTGATAACGTGGTCATCATACGGCTTCATACGTTCCATGTAACCGCCTTCACCGGTACAGGTAAAGGTATTGAAAGCGGTGGCCGCACGCGCTTTGGAAAGCTGTATTACGTTACTGACGGAACCGAAAGACATTCCACCACCATACCATGGAACATCGATTTTCACCTGTGGCCGACCATCGTTTCGTCTGTTAAGTATAATACTGGTATCTATATCATCGTCTTGTAATTCAACGGGCGGTTTTTCAGGAAACTTGAATCTCAATCGGTCGAACCCGCCGCCGGAAGCTCCCGTCTCGTAATCATAGCCATACTCAGGTAATGGCGCTTCCCCGGTTTCTGCCATTTTCCAGGTAGCCATAAGCATGTCCGGTGTCCAGCGATAGTCACCCATCGACTTCAACATCGGATTTTCAACCATTTGAAGCGCTTTATTCGGGCAGAGGTCAATGCAATAATGGTCTGTCTTCTGGCAGGAAGGACCTATACAAACGTTCAAGTGCGGTGCAGAAAATAATTTATAACCGGGTTTCAATACGTGTACGCCATGCGGACAAACCTGAGCGCATTTACCGCATAATTTGCAATCACTACTGCGCCGAATAATATATTTGGCTATCTCATTGCGATAGCGCGATGGCGCTGGTTTGACTTCTCGATCTACCTCAACCTGCGGTACCAATGTTTTTATTGTATTTTCAGGCAGGACTTCTTTAAGCCCTAATTCTCTTGCCAAAATGCCTTCCAAAGGTTTCCTCCTCAAGGTCTTCAAAGAATAATGCACGGCCGGTCTCACCGCGCAGACGGCGGGCTTCTCTCATTCCCATGGCTCCCATCACTTCAATCAGTTGGTCATGCCAGACGGCTATTAAATTTGTCATACGTCCGATCCCATACTCGGCGGTGATCGTCTCAATCTTGGCTGGACAGGCAAAACCATCGCGACAGTTTTTACAAAAACGGCATTCAAGACCAATTAGCAGCGGCATATTGATTGTGATGACATCTGCGCCGCAGATTATCTCTTTTGCCATATGTTCCGCCAGAGCAATACCGCCACTGGCAATCAAAGTGATTTCATCCCTGATACCGTCTTTTACAAGAGACGTATGGATGATCCGGGTCATATCCTTTATGAATTTAGGTTTTTCCGCCCCTGTTTGATTACCGTTGATATCGGACACGATATGTATGACTTCAATGAAAGGATGATGAGCAAGCTCTATAGATCTCTGCTCACCGCAAGCATCCAGTTCAACTCTAATTGAAACAACCAATTCCGGATTGACGGCTTTAATTTCGTTTATCCGTTGTTCGATTCTATCACTGTCAACGATCTCTATAAGACGCAACTTTTTAAGGATATCAGGGGGTGGCAGCGGCGTTTCTTTATCAAGATAAAAAATGATATTCGATAAATGGTTTTCTTCATAGGCCCCTAAAAGATGATGATATTTCCAATCAACAATTATCATTGTGCCGGTTTTAACGGCGACAGCCAATAACATTGGTATGAGATTGGGGAAGTGATATTTCTCGGGGAACATTTCAATGATTATCGGAACCGGCAGGTCTACCAGCGGTGGTAATGTAGTAGTCAGTTTGTTGTTTTCAAACGAAAGTAATTTCGGTTTTCTTCCGATATCGACAGAGGTACTGATGTATTCACGACCATGAATTCCGTCGCGAGTTGGACGGACGATTTCAGACATGTCCGTCCACATAGAATCAAACCCGGAACCTGTAAACTTACCGCGATAACCGGCACCGGAAACAGGAATGCCGGCTGTTTCCGCTTGGTTCCAAGTAGTTAGAATAATATCCGGTGTAAAATAACCATTACCCATGCGTTCGTATTCGGGATTCACGGTTAGAGCCAGTAGACCCTTCGTGCATTTCTGCACGCAGGAAAAACAACCCATGCATTCAAAGAACATGGAATTAAATTCATCCAGGTTTTTGATATACTGCATTTCCTGCCGATAGCGATCATACACACAGGCTTTTTTCACGCAATTATGGCACTGGGCACAATCTTCACGCCAATCAACAATTCCGAACTTACCTCTTTTCGGCAATCTCGGTGCAATCTTTTTTGTTTCAATATGATATTTCTTGGGCATTTTATTCAGTCTCTTACTTTATAGCCGCTAATAATTCGTTAATAGCTGATTCGTTGCCACCGGATAAAATATGGACACCTTTTAATCCGGGAAGATCTTTAAGCTTCTTTATAATTTCAGCGGTTAATTTAACGCCTTCTTTTCTTTGAGCCTCGGGATCACCGGCATTCGTCAACCGGTTAATGATCGTTTCGGGAATAACAAAATCAGTATGCAACTCGATCAGCTCTTTGGCTTGGGCCGCACTCTTGAGCGGCAGAACACCGGCAAGAAAGGCTGCTTTATCGGCAAGCCCTGCATTATGAACGGCTTCCAGCCAGATTTTAAATGCATCAACATCAAATACAGGTTGAGTTTGAATAAAATTAGCTCCTGCGGTTATTTTTTTATTTAACTTTAATATATTCAGTTCGATCGGTTTCAAATCCGGATTAGCTGCAGCGCCGATCAGCAGACAGAATTTCCCTTGGATTTTCGAACCGTCCAGCAACTCTCCGTCATTCATCTTTCTAACCATATCGATGAGTTGAATGGAATCAATGTCAAAGACATTGGCTGATTCACTGCAGCCGATGAGAGTTTGGTGAAAACCGGAAAGACACAATACATTTTTAATACCAAGAGAAACGGCTCCCAACAGATCGGATTGGAGCGCAATGCGATTGCGGTCTCTAGTTATAATTTGAAGCACTGGTTCAATGCCAGTCTGCTTCAATGCTAAAGAAGCTGCCATGCTAGAAATGGATACACCATAATGATTATCAGCTACGTTTACCGCTGTCACACCGCTACCGAATATTTCAGGATCAATCGTTAACTCGGTACCGGCAACCGGCAAATACTCGGCAGTGAAAATAAATTCTTTGCCGCTGGTTTTAACTGCTAATTTACTATCAGGTTTCATACCCTGTACTCCTTCTGTTATGGACTGACGAAAAACTACTCTGTCTTCTATTTTTGCAAAGATGGAGCATTTTCAACCATTGTCTTTATTTGAAGTAAGAAATCTTCTAATTCATGGACGGCCCCTGTGATACCCTTGTCTCCCATCTGAATTATTTTAGTCCGGCCTTTTCCGAGGCCAGCTTCTTCCAGTAATTCGTCGACGGCTTGTACACGTTTTCTGGCGCGCATATTACCTTCCATATAATGACATTCGCCTTCTTTGCATATCAGAATGGCAGCCCCATCCGCACCGGTATCAAATGCTTTAGTGAGGTAAAGAATGTCCAGTTTTCCAGAACAGGGCAATGATACTACTTTAATCTCGACGGCCTGCAGGGAATAACTTTTCAACAATTCTTCTTGATCGTAGCTTGTTGCACAATAGAAGAGATATATTTTAGGAATGTGAGTATTCAGTTGCAACACCTTCTTTCATGACATGACTATTATTAATCACAAACATGGATGAAAGAATTTCATCCAAAATTTGGGCAAACAAACGATACATATTTTGATAAATCATCCAAAAACTCTTTCCGGCCTGATCATAACAAGATCATAATGCGTTATGTTTGTTGCTATATTCATACCAATTGTTCAAAATAAGTTATATTATTGTATGCTCTTCATTTTTAATTATTTACGCTATAAAAAAATCCATCTTCCTATTTGAAAAGTACAAATTTGTTATTATTAAAAGGATGAAATATCTTAAACTTTTATTTGCAATTGTTGCTTTATAATTTGTCTTCATACTTTTATAAGCAGCTTCTGTCTGGTTACCACCTGTTTTCTTCCAAGTCTTTAATAATTAAACTTTTTCTTAAATTTCAACAACAGAAGAAAGCATTTTTATCTTTACTTCTCAATTTTCTTTTCCGCTATTTGCAATAAAGGTGGAAGATGCTGGCAATCTATAGTATTAGTCTTTGATAATAAAACATCTTGCTTAATGCAATTTTCCAATTTCCACACGTTATCCGGCCATTTATAGAAGCCGGGTTTATAAGTTATATTCACCCCTTCTCTATCGATACCATAAGCAATGCAGAACCAAACCTCTTTTTTCGCGATCCAACGACGAAATCAAATTCTTTTGCATACCCAGACGCAAGCTAATTTCGTCGATGATTTGCTTCAACTGATCGTCCAAATACCTCAGCTGCGCCTACGGCTTGACAATTGCGTATAGGGTGGCTGATTCTTCGTAACTATAAACGCTCAAGGTCGTATCTTTCCTGACAAATAGTTTTATCAAAATTCTGCTCATATAATGAGCATAGAACCTTAATCATTAATTTTATAAAAAAAATATGCTAATAGCAACTAATATTTTTATCTTTATAGAATGTACCTAAAATATCTTACAAATCGTTACAAAAAGTCATGTTCATCTTTTCGGAATTTTTATCGTGGATTTATAATGACATTAGAGTTCTTTAAGAATCGTTGGAGTTTTACCATGATTTTTGATCTTCACCATTATTTTGATCTTTTTACTAACTCCTTAAAGCAATTTGTTACAAAATTGTGCTAAGAATAATTAATTTGTAGATCTTCAGAACAAGGAGTTAACCAATTATTATCAAATCTTTCCGCTATGCTTTAATTCAGCTTTTGTCTTTAAGGATTTTTCTTATTTTGTTGACTTATACTATCGTTATTCCTATCAATTTTCAATTAGCATGCGCGGTTCTTGCTGTAGGGTACATTTCTGTTAATGGTGTCAACGCTTGTTCAAGGGAATGTAGCTTTTCTTTGCCTTTAATGAAGTGACATAGGATGGACGGATAATCCGTCCCTGCACGATTTCTTCGATCCGGTGGGCAGACCAGCCGACAACTCGTGCAAGTGCAAAAATCGGCGTAAAAAGTTCCCGGGGTATCCCCATGCATTCATAAACAAATCCCGAGTAAAAATCCACATTCGTGCAAACTGTTTTGCGTTTCTTTTCTTTAACTAAAACCGGCGCGATACGTGCTATTTTTTTTAGTAGATTGAATTCATCCAACCGGCCGGTTGACTGCGCAAGTTCTCCCGCTTGATTTTCTATATACATTGCTCGGGGGTCCGATACGGTATAAACGGCATGACCGATTCCGTAAATTGTTCCAGATTTGTCGCCGGCCTCTTTATTTAGAATCTTCATGAGGTAATCGCTTAACTGCGCATCGCTTTCCCAGTTTTTTACTTTATTTTTGATGTCGTCAATCATGTTCATGACAGCTACGTTCGCACCTCCGTGTAAGTGACCGGAGAGCGAACCTATTCCGGCGCAGATAGCCATATAGGTGTTGGCACCAGCAGAGGAAACACACCTAGTGGAAAATGTGGAGTTGTTTCCTCCTCCGTGCTCGGCGTGAAATATAAGCATTGTATCAAAAAGCTCTGCTACAGACCTGTCAGCCGTATTTCCCTTGAGCAGATACAGAAAAGTTTCAGCAACACTCGTATCCGGAGACGGTTCCGGAAGTACAATCCGTTCCCGTCTTTTCATTTTCACGGCTAGATAGTTGTAAGCGATAATGGTCGGGAATTTGGCGATGAGGTCAACGCATTGCAGAATCACATCATTTATATTTGTGGAATTGGGATCTTTATCGAAAATATGCATGGCAGAAACGATTGTATGTAAAGATCCCATTTGATCGTCGTGGGGAGGATGGTTTTTTATCATTTGCTTGACTCCGTTAGGAAGAGGGCGAAGTTTAGCAAGGGATTGCGAAAAGGCATTCAAATCCTTTCGATCAGGTAGTTCACCGGTTAAAAGCAGGTAAACAGTTTCTTCAAAACCAAATCGATGATCTTGCTTTTTTTGGCGAATAATGTCCTCTACATCATAACCGCAATAGAAGAGTTTGCCATGAACAGGATTCACCGCTTCCGTGCCGTCACCGTGATAGATTTTCTCATAACCGATTACCTGTCCTTTGCTGGTAATACCGACAAAAACACCGGAGCCGTCTTCATTCCGCAGTCCAAGTTTGATGTTTTTTTCCTTTACGATCTTGGGGTCGATTTTGTCATGCAGGAGAACTAGTTCCTGTATTTTTGTAAGTATTGTATCCATAGTTTCATTACTCCAGTGTATGAATTTTTATATTTTAATGTAACCATATAACATGCAATTTATTTATTCCCACAACAGGCTTTGGATCAACAAAGTTAAAAAACTTAGATACTTTAACTCTAAATACGTTTAAATCCATTTTCAATTATTCTCAGATTCAACGGTGAGTATATGAATCCTTTCGAATATGCGAAGCATCGCAGTGTTTTAAGTATAAAACATCTCGACAATGCCTCGTAATTTATATCCCCTAATATGATATTTAACAACTTAATGTCAAATGTGAGTAGGAATAGAAATGTGTTTTTACTTGTGACCACTCTGTCCGCGATTTCGCACATCAATCCAGCAAACCAAAGAGAATATCTGTTTAGAATATCTTATATCATTACGAAATTATAACCAGTTTTGTTAGGTATCTGTATTTAGCCATTGTTTCTAAGCATGAAAGAAAGTATGCTGCCCATCAGCTTATTTACTAATTTATATCTCCTAGGCTTAGCTGACAAAATTTCTTCCTCCGTTTGTATGTACTTCGATGGAACCAATTCACTGCGACAATGGGATACAATGTCGCACGCCGCTATTGGTGTAGTTTCCAAGTGAAACTGCAAGCCGATAACCGAATTGCCGAATTGAAATGCCTGGTTTTCGCAGACGTCACTCTTCGCGAGGCGAGTTGCTCCTGATGGTAAGTCAAATGTCTCACCGTGCCAATGGAAAACTTTCACTGACGGCGGGAAACTAAAAATGGATTTGTTGTTCGATGAAATCCCATAGATGGGAAACCACCCTATCTCCTTCACGGAATTACGGTATAGTCTGGCACCTAACGCACTGGCAATAAGCTGCGCACCAAGACAAATACCCAGGACTGGCTTTCCTGAATTGATGGATTCATGGATAAATTGTTTTTCAGAAGCAAGCCAGGAAAATTCATCTTTATCATTTATGCTCATCGGACCGCCCAAAATCACTAGCAGGTCTATCTCTTTTAGATTAGGGTACTTTGCTGACTCAAATAACTTAGTACCTGTTATTTCGTATCCGGACGCTTCAAGCCAGGGTGCGATGCTGCCAAGCCCTTCAAATGGAATGTGCTGTAAGTAGTGTGCGCGCATATACCATCATTTTTTCTCTATTTATATTTTCCGGTTTTCATCTCAACTGAGAACTTTTAATAAACGGATCAAAGATAGTTCATCAATGGGCTTCCTTACAATTAAAGAATAATATGGCTGAGGAGCAAGGACTCGAACCTCGATTCACAGGGCCAGAACCTGTTGTCCTACCTTTAGACGACCCCTCAACGTGGAAACTCAGTGGAATAAAATATTTTTTAATATAACACTGTAAAAACCTCTCACTGCTTGTAGTGAGGGGTTTTACAATTTAATCAGTATCATCGGAATTTTTATTATTTTTACGGAAAAGCTTGGGATTAATTCCCAGTTTGCTAATTTTATATTGAATGATGCGCTTTGTTGTCCCCAAAATTTTGGCGGCCTTTGTTTGATTACCACCGGTTACTTCCAACGTATCAATAATTAAAGATCTTTCCTGCGCTTCGACAACAGAAGTTAATTTGCTGTGGTCCTTTTTTTCCACCTTTGTTTCTCTGACATGCAAAGACGGCGGCAAATGAAAAGAATCGATAGTATCGGTATTGGAAAGCAGAACAGCTCTTTCGATGCAATTTTCCAGTTCACGCACATTACCCGGCCATTTGTGAGATAGAAATACTTCTATTGCCGCGGTAGAAATTTTTTTAACATTCTTTCCCATTTCCTTGCTGTATTTCAAAATAAAATGATCTGCCAAAAGTATAATATCGCTGCCTCTTTCGCGCAACGAGGGTAAATATATTGGAAAAACATTCAACCGGTAAAACAAATCGGCGCGAAAACGTCCCGCCACAATGTCTTGTTCTAAATCCCTGTTTGTTGCCGCGATAATGCGGACATTAACATTTATAATCCGCGAAGAGCCCAGCGGCTGAAATCTCTTTTCCTGTAAAACGCGCAAAAGCTTTACCTGAGCGGCAGCGGAAAGCTCTCCAACTTCATCTAAAAAAATTGTGCCGCCGTTAGCCTCCTCAAAACGCCCCCGGCGTTGATGCAGTGCCCCCGTAAAGGCCCCTCTTTCATGACCAAAAAGCTCGCTTTCAATCAGCGTATCCGGAATGGCTGCGCAATTAACCTGCACCATCGGCCCTTTGTGCCGCGGAGAATTCATATGGATCGCCCTGGCGATCAGTTCTTTACCGGTTCCTGTTTCGCCGGTGATTAAGACTGTCGTATTGGAATCGGATACTTGGGCTACCAAACCGAATACTTCCTGCATCGGCTTAGAGTGGCCGATAATATCTATCGAAGGCGCGCGCTCACTGCCGACAATTTTTCGCAAGCGTTCATTTTCTTCCTCCAGAGCCCTGATATGCACGGCCTTGGCCATCAGCTCAGCTACCGATGAGAGCATGGCCAGTTCCTTGTCCAAATCTTCCACTTCGATAGCTACTTTATCGGCTGACAGAACGCCGATGACATTTGCATCATAAATAATGGGAACACAAAGAAAAGCAAGCTCCGATCTGTTTAAATGACGGCGGGCGCCGGTGCGGTCTAAAAAGTGAGTAGCCTGACCAAGATTAGCTATGGCCATGGGGCGGCCTGTTTCCGCCACTTTGCCTGTGATACCCTCGCCGGGCTTGTAGGTTACATCCATTCCTTCAATATTGACATCATGAGCAATATCGAGCCATGCTTCTTTTTTTTCCCTGTCCAGAAGTGAAATCATGCCCCGCTTCATGCCTAGACGGTAACTCATTTCCTGCAGGACAAGCGCTAGTTGATCGCGCAGGTCTTGAGGCTGAGCTAAAATTTTAGCTATCGCGTGCAAGGTGGCCAATTCTTCATAGCTATGAATACTCAAATTTCGCTCTTTCTCAGAAAAAGATTTTTTTGTAGCCTTTCTCATAGACGGCTCGACAAACCCAAAATTATTTTGTAACAAAATTGTACTAATAGCAATCGTTTTTTAGCTATTAAGAATAATTTAGCAAAGAATGAGCCAATTATAAGTTTTTTCTGATAATTATACTAAAAAAGTAAGATCGTAAGTTACCGAAGATTCAATTAAGTTTTAATAAATTGACAAAAGTTAGTTGAAAAATTTTAGCAATCACTCTAGAAAGGCTATACTAATTGGAAAGGAATTTAGATGATATCAAAGCGAGCTGATTCATTTACCTCTTTCATTGTCATGGATGTCATGGCAAAAGCCGAGGAACTGGAGCGCAAAGGCGAACGTGTTATCCATCTGGAAGTAGGCGAGCCTGATTTCCCCACGCCGAAAGTTATCACGCAGGCGGCAATCAACGCTTTGTCCAATAATAAAACCCGCTATACCCACGCTTTGGGCTTACTGGAACTGCGTCAAGCTATATGCGATTTCTATTTAAAAGAATATGGCGTTAATATTACGCCCGATCAGGTATTGGTGTCCACCGGCACTTCTCCAGCGCTATTGTTCGCAATGCTGGCCATTTTAGATCATGGCGATGAAGTAATCATTTCCAATCCGCGCTATCCCTGCTACCAGAATTTCATCCTCGCGGCAGGCGGAAAAATTAAAGAGGTTAAAACTTACCCGGAAGAAGGATTTCAGTATCGCCCAAATGATATTAAAAAGAAACTCGCGCGCAGGACCAAGGCGATTATGATCAACTCGCCTTCCAACCCCACCGGCATTGTTATGCGCAAAGACCAATTGCAGAGTATGGCTCAGTTCGACAAGCAGTATATTATCTCGGATGAGATTTACCACGGCTTGGTCTATCAAGGACGTGCTCATTCTATTTTGGAATTTACGGACAAGGCTTTTGTCATCAATGGTTTCTCCAAATTGTACGCGATGACCGGCTGGCGTCTGGGTTATTGCATCTTTCCCAGGCAATTTTCGAAAATCATGCAACGGATTCATCAGAATTTTATGATTTCCGCCAACGGCTTTATTCAATGGGCGGGCATTGCCGCCCTAACAAAAGCGCAAGATGACGTGGCGGAAATGGTAAAGATTTATGACGAAAGACGCCAATACATGCTGGCGCGATTGAAGGACATGGGTTTTGTCATCCATGTCGAGCCGACCGGCGCGTTTTATGTATTTGCAGACGCGCGGCTTTTTTGCACGGATTCCTATAAAGAAGCGTTTCGGATTATTGAAGAGGTAAAAGTAGGCGTTACACCCGGTATTGATTTCGGCAGCGAGGGCGAGGGGTTTTTGCGCTTTTCTTATGCCAATTCCCTGGGAAATATTAAAGAAGGATTGAACCGACTCGAAAAATATCTTCTTAAATATTTTTGAGCAGTTTAAAATTGCCAGCTGTCGAGTTTTACCTGATGGCTTTACCGCTGATTTCCAGTATTCGTACACGAAGAACCAAGGTCTTTTTCAATATCTCTTCTTTGAAATCCCAAGCGCCGTTTCCGTACTGACGCATGATCCATTCCAGCGCTTCTTTTTTGGCTTCCAAATCATCTACTATCTCTGCAGTGCCTGATCCCATGACACTCTCGTATTTCGCTCCCCATTTGCAGGCTTGCTCAGAAGTGACAATATCATGGAGGATATCAAACTCGAAACCTACACGATTATTCCTTTTGATAATGTCAATTTTTCTTCCTTCCGAAGCGGTGTGAAAGAAGAGAAAGCGACCATCATAACCAAAGTTGAGAGGAACAACATAAGGCTGACCATCGTCACACATGGCAAGATGACAAACCCGGCAACGCTTAATAATTTCGTCAATATCTCTCCTGTCTGTTATTTCTCTATCATTACGACGCATTCTTTTTTTCTCCGATCAACGCAATCGATTGCCCGGCAATTATTTATTTCCAATGGCCTTAAAGAACGTATAACAGAAAACTCCGTCCGCCTCGGCAGTTCGATATAAGCCCCTAATGCCTTGTTCAAAAACTTGTTCTTCAATTATTCCTGCCTTGATTGCCGCTTCACGGACACCTTCTGTCATCGCCGTGAATGTCTTCTTCGTGAAACCTTCGACCAGTTCAGGCTTGCTGGAATCAACATAAACCATTCGAGGAGATACACGAACAGAGTTCAAGCCTGCCTTATTCAACAGCGGATACAGTTCCCTACCTATCATGGCATTGCCGCCGGCCCGCCGTTGCAGTTCAATCTGACACTGAATCGCTTTATGTGCCGTATCGCTCTCCGGATGAAAATAGACCGAGCCATGATCCCCTTCGATCACTGTGATCGTGCCGCCTTCCCTCAAATATTCTTTTAATGCATTGAGCGCCTGGACCGGCCGGGAGAGATGTTCCAAAACGAAACACACGAAAATATGATCGAAAAATTCCGGTACAAAAGGCAGATTGAAAATATCCGCCTTTTCAAAGTAAACATTAGTCACGCCTGCCGCCGCTGCCTTTTTCCTGGCTTCAACAAGAGAGGTCTCGGATATATCGACAGAAGTAATCAACGCATCCGGACTGTTTTTCGCAAGGGTGACGGTTTGTGCTCCAACACCGCAACCGGCTTCCAGAACTTTGCTTCCTGCCGGATACTTCGTGTCGGAGTGCAGTAATTCAACCAAAGTTGAGGCCTGATCCTGTAATCGTATATTTTCCCGATGATCGTAACCGTGAACGTAAGCTTTTTTCATGCTTCCTTTTTCGTGATGAAAGTGGATTTCGCAACCCTATGTCAGGCATCCTTTGCTTGGGGTGATCGTATAATCATTTGAGTCTGAATAACTACAGCAACAAGTTGTTCTTGGGAGTTTTGAACCTCCGTATATAACAGCATAAGCGTCCGTCCCTTATTAAGTAACTTACTTTTTGCCGTTAATGCCTCACCTAGTCTGCCGGGACGAATCATGTTGGTTTTAGATTCTATGGTAGTCGTTCTTGAGTTTGGCGGCAGATTTAAAAATGCACAGATGGCTCCCATGGTATCCGCAAAAGCCATAATAGCGCCGCCATGTGCAACCTTACCAATTGTGCAAAGATTTTCTTTTATTTCCAGAGTGCCCACTACTTCTTTCGTTGTCGCTTTAATTACTTGCATACCTAAATATCCGGGCAATAGATTACTAAATGCTTCTTGAATCATTTTAATTATATCTTCCATATGCACACCTTTTTTGTTCAAAAATGTAAGGCAACACGATGCATTAGTCAAGGCACTTATTATGCAAAATCATGATTATTGTAATTTGACAAAAAAGCTTATCAAATGTATTAACTGACGCCGTAAATATTTTTAAAGAGATTTTTATGCCTGTTTATTTACAAATAATTCTGCTGGTTGCCGCTTTTATTGCCTTTGTTGTCCTTGTTATTTACATGGGTGGTTTGGCTGTGCAACGGACTTGTTTTAAGATTATCGCCGAAATGGAAGAGGCCAGAGCTTTTAAAGAGGCGAGGGCGGTTAAACTTCAGGATGAACGAAAAAATTTCTTTCGCGTGGGCGTCAAAAACATTCGTCCCAAAGCGCTAAAACTTTTAATCGATGATGGTCTGGTAATTAAAACGAACAACGGAAAATATTATCTGGACAAAGAAAAACTCGTTCAAGCAAGAGCTCAATTAAATTCTAAAAATACAAAATGAGAAAAATAAACTGCAACAAACCTAAGAAACAGCAAAAATAATACTTATTAAGTTTTTATCTTTTTGCCGGGTATACGTGACGTTCCTGATCAACAACAGATAAAATCAGTTCTGCAATCATTTCATCATCTGATTTAAGAATGAACTACCCCGCAGCAAGCTACGGGGTATCAAAAGCCTCTATAAGGAATAGGCCTTTCGTAGCAAGCTAAGGGGAATTAACCCCAAACAAGAATTAAATATCCCACTGTGGGAAGGATCTTCTTTTGATGGATCATGCTTGAACTGAATATTCCTTCTATCATCACTTTCAGAAAAAACCTTCTCTCTTGCTAGACCAACATTTACAACTGCTATTCTTGACATTGGACTGACTTTTAATTTTTTATTATATACGTCTTGGATTTTTGATATTTCTTTTTCTCTGGTTGATAGTTTTAAATATTCTAACCAATTTACTGACAAACTTCCATCTATAGGTCTCATGAGGAAGGCAGTGGCCAAAATCTCGTTATTTTCAACGGTGGTTGGTTTGCAATATCGGGCAACATGATTACTGTCTGGGATAATTTTGTTTTTCACTCTAGTGCCCAAGATATACCATGCGGGATTAGCACTTCTTGCATCAAATCATCTACTGGCGCAATTCCAGAAAGCCTAATAGGTTTATCAGGATGTCTATCGCTTGGTTTAAAGATTACAAAACGGGCATCACCATTTGCAAGGAAATGAATACTGAAAACCTTGTCTTTGCCAGTCTTCCAAGAAGCATATATATTATTTTCCGGTGTCAAAGCTAATTTTGGTCGTTTTAAATCAGCATGTTTACTTATAAAAGAATAGAAATTAAGAAGAGACCCTGGTGATATTCCAACACTGAATTCGTCTTCTTCCTTTGCATCTTTTAATAATGTAAGAATGCGCTCTACTATATTCAATAATTTATGATTACATAAAGTAGACGCCGAAACTCTAATTTTCATTATTAATTGTTGAAGTTTGTTTTCTTCTGAATCTAGTAATTCCAATTGGGTAGAGGCACTTGTTTTAGTAGAATCCTGTGTAATTTTATTTTCTTCTGTATTGAATAATCCCCATTGGGTATGTATACTTGCTTTAATAAAAGATTGCGACCATTGTTGAAATTGGTTTATTTGCAGTACATTGGGGTTCCAAACTCCAATACTTTCATCAATTTCTTCAGAGAGAAGTTCTTTGTTGTCGTAAACTGCACAAATATTTTGAGCGGCTCTGTATTTTTCATATTCTCGGAAACTAGGATTAAGCATTTTCTATCTCCCAAACATCTTTTTGAACTTTTGGACTTGTTAAATCTGTAAATCCTCGGACAATCCATTCATGAGCTAAATCATACCACAAATATATTTCGTCTTGTTTAATTGTTGTTTCACATGTTTTTTTTGCGATTAGTTCAAAAACAATTAATGGCACTTTATCACTCATTCGTATTGCTTCTTTGATATTAACAGTTAATAATCCTTTTTCGTCTGGGAACTGAAAAATTGCTGTCCATTGTGTTTTAATTGGATTTGGCAGGAAACGACCTTGCCTTGATTCCCACTTAAAATCAGTAAATAAATTTTGGATATCTTCAAATTTTTCCCATCCTTCACCTCGCGGGATATGGTTTATATAAGATAGTTCCAACTCCAATGGTAAAACTTGACCAAAGCCATTTTCATCAAAGAATGCACTAATTAAGTCAAATGTTTGTTTAAATTTGGTTATAACATGAGGGTAACGTGGATAATTGTCGTTACGACGACGCCAATTATAATAAAAACGGTCAAATTGAAATTGTATTAATTGGTCATCTTGCTCATTTATAAACCATATTCTAGGTAAAGGTAGTCCCGTCGCTAAATCCTCAAGCGGACTTGAAAAAATTGGATTTGCATGTTGTATATTTGGATATTCTTGCCTAAACTTGGACCAAAGAACTCCGATATGTGGAATCCAAATATTTGCAGGTATCTGATACCGCATGCCACATATAACTTCATTCACGGGTGGTTTTTTATAGCTTGGCAGCTGTAAGGTTAACACCTTATTTGATGATTTTTGTTTCACAATAAAAAGCCTTTGGATTCATTTCTTATGAAAAAATATTCAGACAGTCTCATTAATTATGTTTACTTATATAGAAATATTTATGTGAAGTCAAAATAAATATCACAGCACTCAATTACTGGCTTTCCTGTTTCTTCATCATGATTAGGACAGCGGAGATGGCGCCTTCGGTCATGCCGATAATGCGTTCCATCTGACCTAGTGTTTGCGGCGCTATTTTGGTGAGTTTTGCTTTTAATTCATTGGAGAGGCCGGGAACACAGTTGTAATCAAAATCCGGCGGGATTTTCTTTTTTTCCTGATCTTTTAATTTTTTCACGGCATCAAATTGACGCTTGATGTAACCTTCATACTTGGTTTCAATTTCAATCTGTTGTTTGACAAAGGAATCTCTTTGCGGCTCCCAGCCGGGAAATCCGGCCAAATTGTCATAAGATATTTCATAACGTTTCAGCAGACCGTAAAGAGTGGAGTGATTATTCAAAGGCGGTGATGGGATCTTTGCCAATATTTCGTTTATTTCCGGCGTTGGGTTGATCGATGATGCTTTCAGCCGTTCAATCCCTTTCTCAATCTGATGAATTTTATCCTGCAAAGATAAATAATGCTCGCGATCAATCAATCCCAGCTCGCAGCCCTTGCCCATTAAACGGATGATGGCATTATCTTCCCGCAGAATAAGACGGTATTCGGCGCGCGAGGTAAACATGCGGTAGGGTTCATCCACGCCGCGCGTAACCAGATCATCGATCATCACTGCTATGTAAGCCTCGGAACGATCCAGAATAAAGGCTGGCGCGTCCTGCACGGCGCGCGCGGCATTGATTCCCGCCCAGAGACCCTGCGCCGCCGCTTCCTCATAACCGGATGTGCCGTTTATCTGACCGGCCAGATACAATCCTGCAACTAATTTTGTCTCCAGAGTTGGTTTAAGTTGTGTCGGCTGAACAAAATCATATTCTATCGCGTAAGCCGGGCGCATGATTTGCGCCTGCTCCAATCCTTTCACACTGCGTACAATCTGATACTGTAATTCCAGCGGCAGACAGTTGCCCAAACCTTTGGCATATACTTCCTGCGTGTCGAGTCCTTCATGCTCCAGCACCACCGGATGGCTTTCGCGTTCGCTGAAGCGCATTACTTTATCTTCCAGAGAAGGACAGTAGCGGGCGCTTACGCCCTTAATAGTACCGGAATAAAGAGGCGAATGTTGAATATTTTCTCTAATCACACGATGTGTTTTGGCGGATGTGGCGCTGAAATAGGAAGGCAAACGCTCCGGTCGCAGAGCAATGGTGGTAAAGGAAAATGGCTGCGGAGAGGGATCGCTGTCTTGGCGCTCTAATCGGGAAAAATCAATAGAGGATGCGCGCAGGCGGGGCGGAGTTCCCGTTTTCATTCTACCTATATCAAAACCAAGCCCTTTGAGATTGTTGGCAAGTCCGATGGAAGCCAGTTCTCCGGCGCGTCCCGAAGGTGTTTGAGAAGCGCCTATATGCACCAGACCGTTTAAAAAAGTGCCGGTGGTAATAATAACTTTTTTCGCGCCGTAAAAATAACCGCTTTGATCCAGCACTCCTTTTATCGTACCGTTTTCAATCACGAGGCTCTCGACCATGGCCTGCCGGATGTTGAGATTCTGCTGATTCTCAACTACCGCTTTCATCGTCAGCCGGTAGAGTTGCTTATCGCACTGCATCCGGGAAGAATGAACGGCCGGGCCCTTGGAGGCATTGAGCATCCGAAAATGCACGGCGGTTTTATCGGTAATCTTGCCCATCTCACCGCCGAGGGCGTCAATTTCCTTGACCAGTTGACCTTTGGCTAAGCCCCCAATGGCCGGATTGCAGGACATCAGCGCAATCGAATCCAAATTAATATTAAACAAAATTGTCCGGCAACCCATGCGCGCTGAAGCCAGGGCCGCTTCGCAGCCGGCATGCCCGCCGCCAATTACCAAGACATCATAGTTATCAATCAACTTATCTGCTCCTAATCCGATTACTTGCGCTTGTTTTCAATCAATGTTAAACCTAGTGCCGGAAACTTGGACTGATGTTTTTTTACGGCATAGACCGTAAAAACACAACAAAAAAAGAGGCACCCTTGGTTAAACCGGATTTTTGGAAAAACAGCAAAAATTATTATGATCTGAAAAGCTACTGGCGGAACCTGTTCGGCTGTAATGTCCATAAATTAGCAATTGACGCGGGATTTACCTGCCCGAACCGTGACGGACATGTCGCAACTGGCGGCTGTATTTACTGCGACGGCAGAGGATCAAAACTGCGCCAAAAGGGCAATTTGCCATTGGTTGCCGAGCAAATTGCTTCCGGAAAAAAGTATTATAAACCGCAGGCCTCAAAATTTATCGCTTATTTCCAAACATTTACCAATACTTACGCTCCGATGGGAAAATTGCGAAAAATATTTGATGAAGCGCTGTCTCAGGAAGATATCATCGGTCTTTCCATCGGCACAAGGCCGGATTGCCTGGACCCCGATGTTATCGAGTTATTAGGCGAATATGCGAAAAAATATCACATCTGGGTGGAGTTGGGCCTGCAATCTGTTCACGACAAGACTTTGCAGTTCATCAACCGGGGACATAATTTCCAGCAATTCCTGGACGCGGTGAATTCTCTGGCTGGACACGGCCTGAACATTTGTGTTCACATTATTATCGGTTTGCCGGGGGAGAGCAACGAAGATGTATTAACGACAGCCAGGACTCTTGCTGCCCTGCCTTTACAGGGTATCAAGATTCATTCTCTGCTCGCTCTGGAAGGAACCGCCCTTGGTGAAATATACAAAAAAGGCTCTGTATGTATGATAACGAAAGAAAAATATGTTTCTTTAGCGGCCGATGTTCTGGAGATTTTGCCGCCCGAAATGGTGATTCAGCGCCTGACTGCCGATGGCTATCGCGATATTTTCCTTGCGCCCGACTGGACAATGAATAAATTAGATGTATTGAACTCGATTAATAAAGAGCTGGAACGGCGAAATTCGTATCAAGGGAAAAACTATGGGATAACTCCGTAAAAAGTCCCCGGCAGTCGCCGGGCTATGCATATGCGGAGTGTATCCGGTGTATGCCTGATTGCGCTCAATTCGCGCGCCTTGTCTCTGGGCATTTTACGAAGTTATCAAAGGCGGGATAATATGGTAAAAAAATCTATGATATTTGCACAAAAATTGCTAAGTGCATATGTGTTAAATTTTTCTTACGAGAGAATAGATGATAGCGATAATTAACTATAACGCTGGAAATATCACGAGCGTAGCGCGGGCCTTGCAAAATATCGGGCAGGAATTTGTCGTAACTGACAATACCAAAAAGCTCAATGCTGCCAGCCATGTGATCTTTCCCGGCGTAGGCGCGGCGGGTGAGGCAATGGCTTATCTGCGTGAAAAGAAACTCGATATCTGGCTGAAAACATGGTTATCAACTGGAAAACCTTTAATGGGCATCTGCCTGGGCACGCAGATTGTTCTGGATTATTCCGAGGAAAATGACACTAATTGTATCGGCCTTGTCACCGGTTCGACAAAACGATTCCCCTACAAATTAACTTCCGGCAGCCAGACATTAAAGATCCCGCACATGGGCTGGAACAGCGTTACTTTTCGCCACAGTCATCCGGTATTTCAGGATATTTCACCGGATGCCGAATTTTATTTTGTGCATTCTTATTATCCGGCTCCGTCTGATGAAAGAGCGATTTTAGGCACAACCGATTACGGCATGACATTCTGCTCGGTGCTGGCCAAAGAGAATCTTGTGGCCATGCAGTTTCACCCGGAAAAAAGCGGGCGTCCCGGCTTACAAATTCTGCGAAATTTCTGCGCGTGGAGGGGCAATGCTTAGCAAAAGAATTATTCCCTGTCTGGATGTGCGCGATGGCAAGCTCACCAAAGGCATTAAATTTAAAGGCAATGTGGATATCGGCGATCCGGTGGAAGCAGCACGGGAATATTATGAACAGGGCGCGGATGAAATTGTTTTTTACGATATTACGGCGTCATCCGACAAACGCGACATCATGATTGATGTGGTGCGGCGCGTGGCGGAAACGATTTTTATCCCCTTTTCCGTGGGCGGCGGCATCCGCAATCTGGAAGATATGCGCAAAGTTATTTTGGCCGGAGCGGAAAAAGTCAGCGTCAATTCTGCTGCTGTGAACGAGCCTGAAATAATAACGCAGGGCGCCAAAGCGTTTGGCAGTCAGTGCATTGTGCTGGGCATGGATGTAAAAAAAGTGGATGTATCCGGCAAAATTCCTTCGGGCTATGAAATAGTCATCCATGGCGGGAGAAAATATACGGGCATTGATGCTCTCTGGTGGGCAAAGGAGGCAGAAAAGCTTGGCGCCGGTGAAATTTGTCTGAATTCCATTGATGCCGACGGCACACAGACAGGATATGAATTGACTTTAACGGCGCTGATTTCCAAAAATGTGCATATTCCGGTTATCGCCTCCGGAGGCGCCGGAAAACCCCAACATTTGGCCGAAGTCTTGACCAAAGGCAGAGCCGACGCGGCATTGATCGCTTCTATGGTGCATTACCGCACCTATACAATTGCCGAAATCAAGCAATATTTAAATGAACATCAAATTAAAACAAGAATACTTTGGTAGTTTGATCATTCTTTTCACTAGGCAACTCTCTTGTGAAGTATTATAATAAGGTATTAAATTAGGAGGCAAATTAAAGTGGATGCAAAAAGATATGAATTAAATGTCCAACTGGCGCAAATGTTAAAAGGCGGCGTCATCATGGATGTAACAAATGTGGAACAGGCAAAGATTGCGGAAGAAGCCGGAGCGGTGGCTGTTATGGCTCTGGAGCGAGTGCCTGCAGATATCCGCAAGCATGGCGGCGTGGCCAGGATGTCCGACCCGTCGATGATTGCCAAAATTAAAAAAACCGTATCCATACCAGTTATGGCCAAAGCACGTATCGGTCATTTTGTAGAAGCGCAAATTCTGGAAGCTTTACGCATTGATTATATAGATGAAAGCGAAGTTTTGACCCCGGCTGATGAAGAATGCCATATTGATAAGACAAAATTCTCGATTCCTTTTGTTTGCGGCGCGCGCAATCTTGGCGAGGCCCTGCGCCGTATTGCCGAAGGCGCGGCAATGATCCGTACTAAAGGGGAGGCGGGAACGGGAAACGTTGTCGAAGCTGTTCGCCATATGAGAACTATGAACCGCGAGATTCGTCAGTTGGCGCAGATGCCTGTGGAAGAAGTCACCGGATTTGCCAAAACAAACGGCATTCCCTACGAACTGGCCTTAAAAGTCAAAGAGCTAGGACGCCTGCCGGTGGTTAATTTTGCGGCGGGCGGCATTGCCACTCCTGCGGATGCCGCTTTAATGATGCAGTTGGGCTGCGATGGCGTTTTTGTTGGTTCCGGTATTTTCAAATCTGTCGATCCAGCCCCGCGGGCACGAGCTATCGTCAAGGCAACAGCTTATTTTAATGATCCGCAAAAGGTATTGGAAGCATCGATGGACCTGGGAGAGGCAATGCCCGGTCTGGAAATATCACAAATTCCGCCTGAACAAATATTAGCCGGACGAGGCTGGTAATTTTTTTATGACATTGCATTTAGTAAGCAATAAGCCCTCTATCATTGGAATTCTGGATTTACAAGGCGGAGTGCATGAGCATCTGGATCATCTGGAGCGGCTGGGAGTTTCTGCCCGAAGAGTAAAGCAGGCCTCGGATTTTGCAGATCTGGCCGGTTTAATCATTCCCGGCGGTGAAAGTTCCTGCATTTCGAGGCTGCTTAATATTTTTGAAATCAAGGAAATATTACTTCGGACTCATCGCGAGGGTATGAAAATTTGGGGTACTTGCGCGGGAGCAATTTTACTAGCGAAGAAAGTGGTTGGTGAAACGTCTTGCCTTGGTTTGATCGATATAAAAATCGAGCGCAACAGCTTCGGCAGTCAACTCGATAGTTTTACCAGTGAGGCGATGATTCCTGCTGTTTCTGTCGAACCAATACCCTTGACTTTTATTCGCGCGCCCAAAATTATCTCTGTAGGTAAAGAAATTAATGTCCTTTTAAAAATTGACAATTACATAGCGGCAGCGGAAAGCGAAAATGTTTTGGTGACGGTATTTCATCCGGAATTAACCGGATGCCTTGCCCTGCATCGGTATTTCGCCATCAAATGCGGATTGAAACTTGCGACTAATGATCATGGTTATATTGATCCGCTTTGGAAAAGTTCGAGTTGGACAAGACAATCCGGCATTGATTAAATGGATTTAATCAAACATATTGAAGAAAATTTTTTTGCCGTCTGCCGCTACTGGGGAGGCCTAAATTCTTCGTTGATTCAGGCCGGATCAATCGGGGCAATGAACACGGGCGCAGCTATTGCCGATATCAACTGGGTATGGAATGAAAAACCTTTAACCGATGATAACGCAAAATCCATCGCTGACATAAAAGAAATTTACAAAAAATTAAATCTGCGTTTCTGGTGGTGGATATATCCCTGCGGGCAATCGCCGGAAACAAGAAGAATATTACAAGATGCGGGCTTGCGTTTGATTGAAAAAGTTCCTTGTATGGCGGCGGCTTTGAACGATTCGGTATCAGATAAGCAAAGTCCTGATAATGTAACAATATCTCCGGTTAAAGATAAAAATGACTTGCTTATCTGGGAAGATATCTCTTTCCGCGGCTTTGCAATGCCCCGGCGCGCCAGAGAGCAGTATGGCACTTTTGTTTCTTCATTTGACCTTGGCACGCAATCGCCACAAAAGCTTTTTCTGGCCTATTGCGAGGGAAAGCCGGTAGCCACCTCGCTACTTTTCACTCATAAAAATTCAGCGGGCATCTACTATGTATCTACTCTCCCCGCCTTCAGAAATAAAGGATTCGGCCTAGCGATCACACAAGGCGCGATGCAAGCGGCGATGCAAGATGGTTTTAAAAATGTAATTTTGCAGGCAACGCCATTGGGTGCTAAGGTTTACATACGGACGGGTTTCAAAGAATATTGCCATGCGGAAATTTATAAACTATCAACTTCGTAATACTAACACATGATCGTTAAAACTTCAAACTGCTAAAATTCAATAATATTTCATTGACAAAAACTAGGCAGCCGTTATATTAAATACACTTATCAAGTAAATTAATTTTAGACAACGTGGCAAAATGGCCATGATTTTTTATCAATGTGGCGGAGGATAATATGGAAAGTAAAAATCGTAAGACATTTTTTATGTTCTTAATGGCGTTTTTGGTCGCATTTTTTATTGTTTCTTTTGTAGAAGTTCTGCGATCTTCTTTTTTCCCTTCAGGGGCGCCGGAAATTCAAACGGCCTCAGCAGTTTCTTCCTCGGAAACAAATACACCTGCTTCTTTTTCAGATCTGGCCGAACGCGTTAAACCTGCAGTCGTAAACATCAGCACGACAAAGACATTTAAAGGACGAAGCGGTTTGGGTACGCCATTTGGCCGGTCGCCTTTCGGCGGACATTTCGGAGATGATTTCTTTGAACGCTTTTTTGGCGATATTCCCCAGCATGAATTTAAGCAACGAAGTCTTGGGTCCGGTTTTATTATCAGCAATGATGGATACATTATCACGAATAATCATGTTGTAGAACAGACAGATAAAATTCTTGTTAAAGTTTCCGACGGCAAGGAATATGAAGCAAAAATTATCGGCACCGACGCTAAAACCGATATTGCCTTAATAAAGATCAAACCTGATAATAGCTTACCGTTCGTCGAGATAGGTGATTCCGATGCAGTAAGAGTAGGTGAGTGGGTTATTGCAATTGGCAATCCGTTTGGCTTGGAGCAAACCGTTACCGCCGGCATCATCAGTGCCAAAGGTCGTGTGATTGGAGCAGGCGCATATGATAATTTTATTCAAACTGATGCATCCATTAATCCGGGCAATAGTGGTGGACCATTATTTAATATGGCCGGAAAAGTTATCGGCATCAATACTGCAATCGTTGCCCAAGGGCAGGGCATCGGTTTTGCCATCCCGATGAATATGGCAAAAAGCATTTTGTCGGACCTGAAAACAAAAGGCAAAGTAACTCGAGGATGGTTAGGCGTTTCCGTCCAGGACATTTCAGACGATTTAGCGAAAAATCTGAATCACAAAAATAAGAACGGCGCTTTAGTATCCGACGTTTTTAAAGATGATCCAGCAGACAAAGCGGGGATTAAAGTAGGCGATATAATTGTAGAAATCAACGGAAAGTCTATTAAAGACACCCATGAATTACTCCTGACGATTGCCTCATTGCATGTTGGCGAAAAGGTATTAATTAAAGCATTACGCGACGGCAAAGAACTATCGTTCCATGTTGTTGTGACGGAGCGTAAAGACAAACCCGAAATAGCGTTAACAAAAAAATCAAATGGATATTTTGGCATTGCTGCTCAGGAAATAACTAAAGAAATCGCCCAACAGTTGGGAATTTCCCGCGATGCCGGCGTAATAGTCACTGACGTGGAAGAGGGCAGTCCGGCGGATGATGTCGGCATTCAACCGCAGGATATAATTGTTCAAGTAAACAAAGTAAAAGTTTCCTCCATGAAACAATATACTATGGAAATGAATAAGGCAGCTGAAAAGAAAAGCGTGATGTTTTTAGTTAAGCGCGGCAAATCCGCTTTTTATGTCGCATTGCACATAGAATAGAAAGATTAATTCCTCTGGAGTACCAAAAAGGCAGGCGACAATAGCCTGCCTTTTTTAATGAGACTCTCTGAAAATGAACGAAGTGAAATTTGAAGCATTAGTTGAACAATAAAAATGTTTCACGTGAAACATCACCCTTTCAACCACCGGGCATATTGATACATTTTACCCAATGCCTTAACGGCTCGCTCCGGAGTAATAAAGTTTACCCCTTTATATTTGAAGCCATCGACATCGGTGATTGTTCGCGATTTATCATCATTGAGCAAATAAACCCCTATTATCGGTTTATCATATTTTTCCATTAATCTTATCGTTCGCTCGATACACTGTTGTTCAAAATCTTCCAGGTAACGCAAAGAATCTTCTACATATTTATGATTATATTTCTTATCTACAGAGACAGTTGATTCCAGCATCGCTTTTATCATTATTATTCTTCCTATAATACCCATATGGATTATGGCATCACACTCAGGCCATTGAAGAAGTTCTTCCAGAATCGTCATATATGTCTCGGTATTCATCTCCCCTACGACATCTATCGGATTAGCATGGCTCCAAAACGGTGGCAGCAATTTATTAATTCGAGAAATTACATCCTCTGATAATTTTGGCACCTCCAAACCATTTTCCACGCATAAGTCTGAGGCGACAACACCCCAGCCCCCTCCCAAAGTCATAATACCAACTTTTTTCCCTTTGGGCAGCGGTAAAGAGGAAAATGCCGCAGAAAGATCCAGCAATTCCATGGGGTTTTCAACCTGTACGATCCCTGCTTGCCGACACGCTGCTTTAAACACTTTTATATTAGAAGCCATCGCACCCGTATGGCTGGCCGCCGCATGGGCTCCTGCCTCTGTGCGCCCGCCTTTTAAGGCGATAATTGGTTTTTTTCTTCCAACACGTTTTGCCGCTTCAAAAAACCTTCGGCCGTTTTTAATACTTTCTATGTACAAAACAACTGTTTTAGTCAGCTCATCAACCTCAAATCCCCCCATAGCGTCTTCAATTGTTATCATTGCTTCATTGCCTGAACCGCCAAACGCGCGGATGCCAACGCCTTCTTTTTCGGCAAAAGCCAATAACTGCGTTCCCAAATTACCTGATTGAGTAACCAAAACTGTACTTCCCGCTTTTGGTCTCACATGCGTTCCTGTGCAATAAAGTGAGATATAGGGATTACATATTCCCATCGTATTGGGGCCAAAAATTAAAATCCCTGCTTCTCGCGCTTTTTCTACCAACTCATCTTCCATGACTTTGCCTTCCGCGCCCGTTTCGGCAAAACCAGACGAGATAAGCAATACATTTTTTATTTTCTTTTTCTTCAGTTCAGGTATTAAGGCTAAAACTCTATTTGCGGGAATTGTAACAACAGCAAGGTCAACCGGATCGGGGATTTCGGTTACGGATTTAAAAACTTTTCTATCGGCAATTTCTTCTCCTTTGGGGTTTACCAAATAGATTTTCCCCTGGTATTTTCCGGCGAGAACATTAGTGAATATCAAATTCCCCCATTTGCTGACCTCTGCGGAAGCGCCAATAAATGCAATTGCTTTAGGATAGAATAAACGTCCTATTGCCTTGGGCGCTATGGCAACATGAGTTGTTTTTTTATCGGGTACTTCCCCCAAAACTATAAGGGCGTCAACCGCTGTTACTTTACCGTCGGCAGTAACTAATAATGGATTAATATCAATCTCTCTTATTTCCGGTATCTCTGTTCCAATTTTTGATAAACCCACGATTGTTTTAATCAACGCCTCTTTGTCCGCAGCTTTTTCCCCGCGAAATGCGCCCAGTAATTTCTGCGCGTGCAACTCATCAATCATTTTTCGTGCTTCGTGATCATCAAGAGGAGCCAGACGAAATACAACATCCCCGATGGCTTCTGTAAAAATTCCGCCTAATCCAAACATTACTGTAGCGCCAAATTGTTCATCATGGAAAAGACCGGCAACAAACTCTCGTTTGCCTTCCAGCATAGGCTGGATTAAAAAACCCTCTAAATCACTTCCGGCTGCTTCCTTTATATATAGAGCTGCAGAGCGAACATCTTCCTTGTTTTTTAAGTTGAGCTTGACCAAACCTCTTTCTGTTTTATGTGTAAGACGGGATCCCAACCCTTTTAAAACAACAGGATAACCTATTTCTTTCGCTGCTATCTCTGTTTCCTCACTGGTTTTAACGGCTTTTTCTTCTACTACCGGAATGCCGTATTTTTTTAACACTTCCTTTGCTTCTGCTTCTGTTAATGCCGTTCGCTTTTGAGATTTTGCTTTTTCAATGATTTCTAATTTTTTCATTTTCATCCTCTATACAACAGCGAATTTTTTATAATTATAAACCAAATAATTTTATAAGTATTATATCTAATACTTAGACAGGAACAAGCTAATATTCTACTTAATTCATCAGTGGAGTCCCCTCCGGCAGGAGCCGGAGGCTCCCCACAATAATGAGACCCAAACTTCAGAAACAAAGTGCACTGAAGCTTGCAGGTCGAATTATCCCGTGAAGCAGAGGATAACGTCGACCTCCCGCTGGTTACACCGCATTCCTCCCTAGGCTGAAGCCGGGGGATTAACACCTGCTGCATCTATAAACTTTTCCCGTTTACGAAATAAAAATATCATTGCGATTCCTTTTCACCCAGGGGCGCGACCACTTTCCAGAAAAAATCAAAAAAATTGTTTATCGAGTCGGCAAGTTTCCATTTCATTCCATGGACATACCAGTTCTGTATGTGCCTGTTCATGATCATTATATAAAGGTCAGCAAAATAATGATTTTCAATATCTGAGATAACCGCACCTCTTTTTTTTGCCTTTTCGATTATCCCGTTCAATATATCTATTTCTGTTTCTCTTTTATAAGATTTATTCGCCATAAAGCTTTTCAATGGAACTGTTATAAAAGCCGTAATTGCAAGCTCAGGATTGTTATCAAAAAAATTCATCGTAACCCAGAACAACTTTCTAAACATCTCGCGAATATCCTCAGTTCCCGCAATATGCATCCTCAATAATGAGGCGAGATCGCGCAATTTTTCGTCAATGATGGAAAAAAGAATATCTTCTTTTGATGAAAAATATTTGTATATGGTTCCCGTGCTAATTCCACTTTCTTTTGATATATCGCGTATATTTACCGCATGGAAATCTTTCCTGGAAAATTGACGCAACACCACGGGATACAGTCGTTCTTTTAATTTTTCAGGGATTACCGGTTTTTCTGCTATCATAATATCCTAAATTTCATGTTTTAATTGCAAACATAATATGAAACATTGTTTCAAATATCAAGATAAAAATGAAACATTGTTTCAATCACGGGCATGAACCCCAAAGCAAGCGGCGGGGTATTAAACTCTCCGCTTCGCGGGATTGTTCAACTTACCAATTCCGCTTCGCTTTTGGAATTGGAGTTTCAACAATGAAATTCGGACAGAAGGTGATTAGAAGGCTTTTTCGAACATCTGGAATTTTAGCTTCTTCGGTCAAGGATGCCGCTGATGATCTTCATATTCAATTTTCTCCTTGACGAATCAGTCTTGCACTAATACCTTTAGCGGATAAAATATTTCAGGAAACACTATGGCTAAAGATGAAATCAAACAAATTATGATTAACGATCATTTGGTCGGTATCGTTGGCTTGGAAGATATAATAAAAAAAACCGTTGAAACACATCGGGACAAGAACGACAAAGACATTAAAAATATTTTGCTCAGTGAAATTGTTCTCAATAATTACGTGCCTCCCTCTGCACAAGACGCTTACGGACACGCGCTTTTACACGAATCTAAGATCGCGCAAGGTTTACTCGTTGCTGAAGAACCCAGCCACGGACTGAACATAGCAGTTTTGGGTATGGGATGCGCTCGTTGCAGTCAATTGGAAAATGATGTCCGTGATTTATTATCGGAAATGAAAATTGCCGCTAATTTGCACCACATTACCGACTTAAAAGAAATAGCGCATTATGAATTGTTAGGCTCTCCGGCCTTGGTGATAAATAATAAAGTCTTGTCGGTGGGTGAAGTGCCTCCGAAAAGTAAAATCCGCCAATGGATAATTGAGGCCTATAATCCACCGGATAAATAATATTAAATATTCGGCACAATATAGAAATGACCCCAAATAATCTCTCGCAAAAACTTTATCCGGCTTTTCGTGAAGGCATAATTATCCTGGCAGTTGCTTTATTTATTGCCATTATTTTTACCTTGCTCAGATTTAATAATATGCCTTTGTTCGGTTTCTCCTCTGCGGCTTTAGTTAAGGAGCAACAAGCTAAAATCCTCTCAATAACTCTTTCCGAAGCTTACGATCTGTATGCGAAAAATAAGGTCATCTTTATTGACGCCCGCGATCCCTTTAGTTTTGAAGAAGGCCATATAGCTAGCGCGATCAACATCTATCCTGAGGATGCTTCTCTTCATGCATCCAGCCTGAAAATTAAAGCCGATCAGGGTTTTATCTTTGTAACATACTGCGATGGCCCTCAATGTCCCTTGAGCAAAGAAACCGCGTACGCGCTGATACAGCGCGGTATTACGACAGTTAAAGTTTTAGTAAATGGATGGAGTATCTGGTTAAAAGCTGGTTATCCCGTCTCCAAAGGAAAGAAATGAAATTAAGAAACTTCCCTCGTCCTTTCATTCCCCTGCTTGCTCTAATTTGCCGATTAGCTTTGGCAATCATTTTCTTTTATGCCGGTATAGAAAAAATTATCAATCCGGGTGATATTGCCGTAGCCATTTATAACTATCAACTGCTTCCGGACTTTGCCATCAACGTATCGGCCATATTTTTCCCATGGCTGGAAGTTCTCATAGCGATAAGTCTCGTTGTCGGCATTTTTAAGCGAGGAGCTGCTTTATTGTCTTCCTTATTATTTATGACGTTCGCCACAGTGTTAACTATCAACTTAATGCGAGGTCTGGATATTTCCTGCGGATGTTTTGGAGCGTCTTCGGGAAATATAAATTGGTTTTATCTTGTGCGTGACCTTTCACTTTTTTGCATGTCTGTTTTCGTTCTGATTTACGACCGCGGCTGGCGTTATTTGTTTTCTTTCCAAGATTATAAAAAATAGTGCATGGTGATTGGGCTCATTAATCAGGCAGTGTATCTGTGCGACAGAAAATCTAAGGAGGGCGGCATGAAGAAAAAAGAGAACGGCAGATGGAATAATAAAACCAGCATCAGCATAATTATCTTCATTTTTATTTTTATAGGGGTGACAAGCATGAATGCATGCGGTTTTTTAGGATTTGGTAGTACGGAAAAATGGAAAGAAGAAGTGAATTTGAGCGATGGGCGCATCATTGTCGTAGAAAGGGAAAGAGTGCTAGAGAGCGGTGGTGGTGAATGGGCATCTAACCGCAGAGGTCTAAAACCTAAAGAAAATCATATACGATTCATTAATCCTGATGGATCGGGCAAAGCTGTTGAGTATCGGACGTTAAAGAAATCTTCAATGCTATTTCCGGAAATACCCCTAATCCTCGACCTGGAAAACGGTCAACCTGTTATATATACACTTGTGGGTGTTAGAGATCGTTGTGAGGCTTACAATAAGTATGTCTACAGGAATGGTGTTTGGAATGAAGAAACTCTTCCTGAAAAATTTGAACCGCACATAACTAACCTATTAGTTAGGAGCAGCGATAATGTTCCTAACTATGTTAATCTGGAGACAAAGCGCAAGGAAATTGAAGATGCTCGACGACCAGTCAGGCAAGTTGGACCAACTCGTGAAATTTGCGGTTAAACAGCACGAATTAAGTAATTGGGGACAACAGCGTTCGGTTTATTCTCAACAATCCACTTAATGAGGAGTCTCATAAACCTAAAAACGGCAGTTTAACCGGGGCATACAATAAGCGACTATGCCCGAAACATTGTGGCTCTAGGCGAAATGTAGCTTCAGACAGCCGGACTGTCTGATCCGCCGTGGCGGAGAGTTTCCGGCTGTCGCGTAATAAGCCATAGAGCCACAGTTGCAGGGGATTTGGAGCGTTTGGATGCCCCTTCAACTGCCGCATCCATGATTGTCATTGTGGACAGCGAACAATTACTTCTGGCAAGCGGGACAAAAAAATGTACTGCGTCCGTTTTGCTTTATCCGGCAAATTGTGCCGCCGCAAATTGAACAACGCTTTCCTTCCCGCCCATAGGCTTTTAACTCGTGCTGGTTTTCGCCTTTACGGCCATACAGATCGCGCCAATCGGAAATAGACGTGCCTCTTTTTTTAATCGCTGTCTTTAACACGATTTTGGCCTGACGAAATATTTTTTTCCAGTCATTTTTCATTAAAGTTACCGCTACTCGTTTGGGATGAATACCGGTTCGGTGTAAAATCTCACACGCGTAAATGTTGCCTATGCCCGCCACGGCTCTTTGATCCATAATCAGCGATTTAACTTTTGTCCTGCGGCTTCCATGGTTTTTCAGGAAAGCTTTAAGATCAAATTCTTTGAAAATATCTTTGCCGGAGTCGCCCTCCACTTTCTTTAATATCCCGATCGTGGCAAAACGGCGTGGATCAATAAGAAAGACATTGCCATCGGCAAAAGCCATTCTCCAGCGGCTATGTTTCGGCCTTGTCGAATCCTCCTGCCAAAAAAGCCTTCCCGTCATGCGCAGATGGATTAACACGAAATTCCCGTCATCAAGAAGAATGGCTACTGTTTTGCCCCTGCGCTCAACCGCAGTGACTATTCTTCCCTTAAGATTTTTGATGCCGGCCAGTTTATCGTCGTAAACTTCGGTGGCTAATATCTTCAGGCCGCAAATCTTTTCTTGCATTTGGCGGCTTAGAGTTTCTACTTCGGGCAATTCGGGCATTTCTTCTCTCCATAGCTATAAGGACACATTTATCTTCTGTGGGGCTATTGAAAAACGCTCATCTGCGGAGTTTACCCCGGCGAAGGCCGGGGTTGCGCTGCAAACCGCATCGCTCAACGTATATCCATGCGTGTGACCTTTAGGTTATACGCCTCGCGGTTCGGTTCTTCGCGTGCCTTGCATCTGAACATTTTTGAACAGCCTCCAAACATGGGGTTTTCAACAATCCTTCCGTTTCTACTGTTACTAAAAATAATTTTTTTTGCCTACTTCTTTTTTCCGCTTGACAAACCTACCCCGATCTTTAACCAAACACAATCAGTTTGCTAGACGATCCACCGTTAGACATAATTTCACATCGCCAGACCTTTCCATCCATTTTTCCAAAAGGATTTTCTTTTTCCATGGAACCATCCCTCACCCCAGTCGGTCGCTTCCATAACGCTCTGATATAGATTCCATCAGTGTTTACGCAACATCAAAGGTTTCATATTGGGCCCGATCAAATAATAGAATTTGCACATTAGGCCGTCAAATAAAGCTGAAAAAGTTAGAGAATATTATTTTTAAGGAAGATCCCTTTAAAAAATATTTTATTTTTTTATAACAAAAATAAAAAAAAGTGTTGACAAATATTCCAGATGAGTACATTAAAATTATAAAAGTTTGTAATTTTTTATTACAAAATAATTTCACGGGAGGGAAACCCCCAGAAGGAGGAACAAAATGGAAAACGAGACCCTATTTAATGAGGAGGAGGAACCTCCTGGTCCATTGACCGGTCTTGTTAATGCTAAAAATGATGTAAGTGACTTTTTGTTATTCAAAGAAGATGTTTCTCTTTACCCGATTAAAAAAAAGTCAGATAGAGTTTTATTTCCTTTTAAAGATTCCCCTCGATCACGTATTTTCCGAACCCGAAATTATCCCGAAATTACCCGTATGGAATGGTTTGACTGGCATTGGCAGTTGCGTAACGCCATCAGGGACGTCGACACCTTGTCTCAAATACTTAATCTTTCGGATAATGAACGTCAGGCAATGATGCATCACTCGGGAGCGTTGCCTGTTTCCATTACGCCTTATTATGCCAGCCTGCTCGATTCTGATGATCCTTCAGATCCGCTGCGCCGCTGCGTTGTTCCCGTTGTAGATGAATGCTTGCATACCGCAGGCGAAGAAGAAGATCCGCTGTGCGAGGATGCCGATTCTCCGGTGCCGGGCATTATTCATCGCTATCCCGATCGCGTGCTATTTTTAGTGACCGACCACTGTTCGACATATTGCCGCTATTGCACACGTTCCCGAATTATCGAACGCAGTAATCAACATCTTGTCGACTTCGAAAAATGGGAAAAGGCTATAGAATATATTGCCGGCAATAAAAACATCCGGGACGTACTTCTCTCCGGCGGCGATCCTTTAACCTTGTCCGATGAAAAGCTGGATTGGCTGTTAATGCGTCTGCACAAAATTCCTCATATTGAACTTCTGCGTATCGGAACCAAAGTGCCTGTTGTTTTGCCTCAGAGAATAACTCCGGCTCTTACCTCTATGCTGAAAAAATATCATCCTTTATGGTTGAGCATTCATATCACCCATCCCGACGAATTAACGCCGGAAATGAGCGCCGCCTGTATCCGCCTGGCCGACGCCGGCATTCCATTGGGAAGTCAGACCGTGCTGCTTTCCGATATCAATGATGACGTTGTCACCATGATGAGATTGGTACATGGCCTACTGCAAATCAGAGTTCGTCCTTATTATCTGTATCAGTGTGATCCCATTCCGGGCTCCTCTCATTTCCGGACACCGATAAGCAAGGGTATTGAAATTATTCAAGGCATGCGCGGGTATACTACCGGTTATGCTGTGCCTACTTATGTTGTCGATGCTCCCGGCGGCGGCGGCAAAATTCCTTTGCTCCCCGAATATGCCATCGGATGGGAAAATGGCGCTTTGCTGCTGCGTAATTACGAAGGTAATACTTTCCGCTACCCCGACAACCACGCAAAATCGAAGGATATACATTAAATTGGCAGAAATTTATTGCAGGGGGTAGATAATTTAACATTGAATCGCGTCAGTAAAAAATTGAAAATTGGCATAACTTATGATTTACGCGATGATTATTTGAAAGAAGGATATGGTCTAGAAGAAACGGCTGAATTCGATCTTCTCGATACAATCGAAGCTATTGAAAAGGTGATTTTAGATAATGGTTTTCAAGCTGATCGAATTGGCAACGTAAAAGCGTTGACTCGCCGGCTTGCCGCAGAAAACCGCTGGGATCTCGTTTTTAACATTGCTGAAGGCCTTAATGGTTTCGGACGCGAAGCACAAATTCCCGCTCTGTTGGACGCATTTAACATCCCTTATACTTTTTCCGATCCACTTGGTCATACCCTTTCTCTCCATAAGGGAATGACCAAACATGTTCTCCGCGATTTAGGAATACCCACACCAGATTTTGCTGTAGTTAACAGTGATGCGGAAATTGACAACGTTAATCTTCCTTTTCCTCTTTTTGCCAAACCGGTAGCGGAAGGAACGAGCAAGGGCATAACGGCGCTGTCAAAAATAATCAATCGTGAAGAATTGCGTCGGACCTGCAAATACATTTTACAGACTTTTAAGCAGCCTGCGCTGGTCGAAACATATCTTCCCGGCCGTGAATTTACCGTCGGCATATTAGGCACCGCAAAAGATGCTAAAGTGCTGGGAGTAATGGAAGTTATTTTAAAGCCAACTGCGGATAAAAATGCTTATTCCTATGAAAATAAGGAACATTATGAAAATCTCGTCCAATACGCTTTGGTTGATGATAACGAAGCCAAGCAAGCTAGGGAAATAGCCCTCAAAGCCTGGCGTTATTTGGATTTAAAAGATGCCGGACGTGTGGATTTACGCTCTGATGTCCATGGAGCACCGCATTTCATGGAAGTTAATTCGCTTGCCGGACTAAACCCTAAGCGTTCGGATTTGCCCATTCTCTGTAATCTGCTGGGCATGAGCTATCCTGTATTAATCAGCTCCATTATTGAATCGGCCCTGCGGCGCGCTGATATAAACCTTAAAATTCTACACTAAGACGGTTAAAATCCGCCAAAAATTAATGATGAAAAAAGTTGTAATTTTACACAGCGATATTGCTCCCGATGCCAGTGAAGACGAACTTGATTGTCTAATGCAGGCGAAAACTATTTCCGGGGCGCTCCGCCAATTAGATTACGAACCAATTTTGCTCCCCTTTGTTTTGGATTTAAATAAGACAATTGACACACTGACATCCTTGCGTCCGCATTTTGTTTTTAATATTGTGGAAACTATCAATACCAAAGGCAGTTTAATTTATTTTGCTCCGGCTCTTTTGGATCATTTGAACATTCCCTATACAGGCTCAGGTACGGATGCTATCTATCTTACATCCAATAAGCCACTGGCCAAGGAATTAATGCAAGCCGCGGGGATTGCCACTCCTGCATGGATTTCTCCAAAAGGGATTTGCAACGGGCAGGCTCCTTCTGCCACATTCCTACTTAAAGCCGTTTGGGAACATGCGTCCGTCGGCTTGGACAAAGAGTCCATAATTACTCTTGATGCTGCAACTGATATTCTAAGCACAATGAAAGATCGCCATAAGAAAATTGGCAGAAGCTGTTTTGCCGAAGCATATATTGACGGACGTGAATTTAACATAGCGCTTATCGCCGGCAAATCCGGATGCGTAGCTCTTCCGGCAGCGGAAATGCAATTCATAGATTATGGAGCAGATAAATTGAAGTTATTGGATTACCGCGCCAAATGGGTAGAGGGCTCTTTTGAATACGAAAACACCTCGCGGACAATGGATTTTTCCGAAGATGATTTCGGATTAATCGCCGAATTGCAGGAAATCGCCAAAAAATGCTGGAAACTGTTCGATCTGCGCGGTTACGCACGCGTTGATTTCCGGGTGGATAAAAATGGCACCCCCTGGGTACTGGAAATTAATGCTAATCCTTGTTTGTCACTGGAGGCCGGCTTCGCTTTTGCTATGGAAAAAGCATCTTTCAAATATCACGAGGGTATTGCACTAATCATAGATGATGCGTTGAGGCGTTTTTAAATTGCAACAAACATTGATTACTTCAAAACGTTCTTTTTTAAGCAATGATGATATAAATAAAACATTTGGAGAATATCAACTAAATGTTCAAATTAATTATCTTACTTTTCTTTTCTAATGTGTTTATGACTTTTGCCTGGTACGGTCATTTGAAAAACTTCAACAGCAAACCTCTGGTATTTGTGATATTATTCAGTTGGGGCATCGCTTTTTTTGAATACGCTTTACAAGTGCCGGCCAATAGAATCGGTTTTCAATATTATAGCTTGGGCCAGCTAAAATTATTCAGGAAGTTATCACTATGATTGTTTTTGCCGGCTTTGCCCTTATTTATATGAAGCAAGCCTTAACACTGGACTATCTTTGGGCGGGATTGTGTCTATTGGCGCAGTATGTTTTATGTTTCGCAATGTGCTACCGCAAGTTTGAGGTACTACTATGACCGCAAACACATTAATTTACCGTCAGGAGATCATGGCAGCAGACCCGCATGCAATCTCCAGAATTGTGAGATCAAGCGGATTTTTTTCTACCGAAGAAATTGCTTTAGCCAGAGAATTAGCCGAGGAAAAGCTTGATCAAGGCAATGCCAGTTCATACCAGTTTTTATTTGCCGAAGATAAGCAGATTGTTCATGGATATACCTGCTTTGGCCTTATCCCGGCAACTTCCGGCAGCTATGACCTCTACTGGATTGCTGTCGATGAACAATCCAGAGGTATAGGCCTGGGTAAAGACTTAATGAAGAGAACAGAAAAAATTATTTACGATCTAGGCGGCAAACGAATTTACGTGGAGACATCTTCCCGTGATCAATATCAACCAACCCATGGTTTTTATGAGAGTTGCGGTTATCAAAAAGAAGCTGTCTTAAAGGATTATTATATGGAAGGTGACAGTAAAATTATATACGTCAAAACTCTTTAACAACATACAATAAGCCCACAAAGCAGGGGTCTTGTGCCTTTAAAACAGCTTGCATTATTTTTCAAAATTCGCTAGAGGACTGCGTGAATTTATAAACCCCTGGAAAAAATAAAGAGAGGTATTTCTCATGCGCCTTTTTCCTAAAACAGATAATTTTTTTGAACTTTTTGAAGAGCTGGCCGACAAAATTGAAGAGGGCGGTAAACTTTTTCTGGAAATGGCTCAAACTCGTGATTTTTCTGAGGAGAAAGTCGCCAAGCTCAAGGAAATTGAACACGAAGCGGACGGTATTACCCATAAAACATATGAAAAAATGCACAAGACTTTCCTCACTCCTATTGACCGTGAAGATATCTACGCCCTTGTTAATAAAATGGATAGCATTATGGATGTCATTGAAGCCACTGCCGTCCGTGTTCATCTTTATAAAGTCAAAAAGCCGGCGGATGAAATAATCAAGCAGGCGCAAATATTGAATGACGCGATAAAAAAAGTCAAAAGCATTGTTCAGGCAATGCGCAACATGAAAAACTCCGAAATGATTCTAGCCGGTTGTGTGGAAATTAACACGCTGGAAAATGCCGGTGATATTGTTCTAAGAACTATCATGGCCAATCTTTTCGAAAACGAGAAAGACGCGATCGAACTTATAAAATGGAAAGATATTTTTCAACTCCTTGAAGAGGCAATTGATGTTTGTGAAGATGTATCCAACATTGTGGAAGGGATCGTCTTGAAGCATGCTTGAGTCGATGGGCTTTGTCATATTTCTTGTTATTGTCGCGCTGGTTTTTGACTTCCTTAATGGTTTTCATGATTCAGCGAATTCCATTTCTACCGTTGTTTCCACTCGTGTTCTTTCGCCGAAATATGCTGTCATCTGGGCGGCTTTTTTTAATTTTGCCGCCGTCTTTTTTGTAGGCACAGCAGTTGCGAACACCGTCGGCAAGGGCATAATACATTTGGAAGTTGTAGACAACCTGTTGATACTATCTGCTTTGGGTGGAGCAATTATCTGGAATATAACCACTTGGTATTACGGCCTTCCCAGTAGTTCTTCCCATGCCTTGATTGGCGGGCTTATCGGAGCTGGTATTGCCAAGGCTGGCACTGGCACCCTGATATGGTCCGGCATTGCGAAAACAACTATTTTTATCATCGTTTCCCCTGCTATCGGAATGACTTTAGGTTTTGTTTTTATGGTCATCTCCTTAAATTTGAACCGGCATTCCAATATGGCTCGTTCAGATAAACTATACAGAAAATTACAGCTTGTTTCCGCCGCGGTCTATTCGTTGGGACACGGTATGAATGACGCGCAAAAAACGATGGGGATCATTGCGATGGCTCTTTTCAGTAAGGGACTTCTCGGCAACACTTTTCATATTCCCATCTGGGTTATCATTGCCTGCTATACGGTGATCTCTCTGGGAACTATGTTCGGCGGCTGGCGTATCGTTAAAACTATGGGCACTAAAATTACCAAGCTGCGTCCCATTGGCGGCTTTAGCGCCGAGACGGCTGCCGCCTGTTCGATTATCGGTGCGTCTTTGGCCGGAATTCCCGTCAGCACAACTCATACAATAACCGGTGCTATAGTCGGCGTCGGCGCTACCAAAAGACTTTCCGCGGTGCGCTGGGGTGTTGCCGGAAACATTGTCTGGGCATGGATTTTAACCATTCCTATTACCGCCATTATCTCCGCAATCACTTATCTTTTTTTCAAATACTTTTTCTTATAACGTTTTACATTCACCGGCTAGTCCTCCTGACATAAAATAACATTGATAAATTTTATTTTTTACCGTAAATTTGTTCATTAGGAATATGTTATTTCCATACGCACATTTCAAGGAGAGCCTCATGTCGAAAAAGTTATTGCCTTTTACAAAAAACCAAATCGAAAAAATCATAAAAAAATATCCGACGCCTTTTCACCTTTATGATGAGAAAGCCATCAGGGAGAACGCACGCGATTTCAAAAACGCCTTTGCCTGGAACGAAGGGTTTAAAGAATTTTTTGCCGTCAAAGCCGCGCCTAATCCTTACCTGATGAAAATTCTGCACAAGGAAGACTTCGGCGCGGATTGCAGTTCGCTGGCGGAACTGATCATGGCGCAAAAAACGGGGATCACCGGCAAAGAAATCATGTTTTCCTCCAATGACACACCCGTGGAAGAATTTCTTCTGGCAAAAAAATTAAAAGCCAATATCAATCTGGATGATATCAGCCATATTGACTATCTGGAAAAATGCGCCGGATTGCCTTCCTTGATTTGCTTCCGCTACAATCCCGGATCTTTAAAAAAAGGAAATTTTATTATCGGCCATCCCGAGGAGGCAAAATACGGCTTCACGCGGGAACAGCTTTTTGAAGGTTATAAAATTTGTAAAGAAAAAGGCGTCAAACGATTCGGCATTCATACCATGGTCGCGTCCAATGAACTCGACGCCCATTACTTTGCAGAAACGGCGGAAATATTATTTAAGCTGATAGTGGAAATTTCACAAAAGCTGAAAATCAAATTTGAATTTGTCAATATCGGCGGGGGTGTGGGTATTCCTTACCAACCGGAGCAGAAACGCATAGACCTCAAAGCAATGAGCCGTGGCATCAAGAAAAAATATGAACAAATTATTGTTGCCAACGGCTTGGCCCCTATTAAACTTTTTACGGAGTGCGGCCGTTACATCACCGGCCCTTATGGTTATCTGATTTCCCGCATTCTGCATATTAAAAATACTTATAAAAAATTTGCCGGTCTGGATGCCTGCATGGCTAACTTGATGCGTCCCGCACTTTACGGCGCCTATCATCACATCACGGTTATGGGCAAGGAACGCAAACCGCATAATTTTGTTTATGACGTAACCGGCTCACTTTGCGAAAATAATGATAAATTCGCCATTGACCGCGCTTTGCCCAAGCTGGAAAGCGGCGATATTGTTGTTATCCATGATGCCGGCGCGCATGGCTTCGCCATGGGATTCAATTACAACGGCAAGCTTCGTTCGGCAGAACTGCTGCTAAGAGAAAATGGTGAAGTTGTACAAATCCGCCGCGCCGAAACAGTAAAAGACTATCTGACTACCTTAGACTTCGATGGCTTAAATAAATTTAAGGTGTAATCACGAATATGAAGCTAGTGTAAATATTGCTTGCTGAAAATGAGCCTTTAAAAAGTTTCACGGACATACTTGCTTTCAAGCTGTAAGAAAAACAATTTACGCTCGACAATAAACAGCAGCATAAGAATCTCTTCACATTTTATTGACATGTAAAACCGACTATTTTACTGTTCAATGAGGGGATATTCCAATAGTGGAGCCCCCTCCGGCAGGAGCCGGAGGCTCCCCACAATAATGAGACCCAAGCTTCAGAAACAAAGTGCACTGAAGCTTGTAGGTCGAATTATCCCGCGAAGCAGAGAATAACGCGACCTCCCGCGAGTTACACCGCATTCATCCCCCGGCTGAAACCGGGGGATTTCAAACCGCGGGATTAATGACATATTATATTGAATTTATTTTAAAAAATATTATATAATTGAACCAACTTGATGAAGTTGTTAGTTGCTTTAATTATTTTCACAACCATGTAATCCATCCAATTTTAGGAGTTACTATGACAAAATGCCCTAAATGTGGTTATGAAAGAATGCCAATTGATGAAGTAATTAATGCCGCTGAATGTCCCAAATGTGGCATCGTCTACGCAAAATGGAAGGCCGCTGCCGTTACTGAAAATAATGCACCAATAAAAAAAGCTAGTGAACCCCCCAGTGCAGCACCCTCAAACTGTTCGCCGTCGAATATAAACCCGATATTGAAATATGCTATTATTGTTGTTGCAGCGATAGTGATAATCAACTCTTTTTTAGTTCCGTTTATAATCAAATATTCTCAAAAAGAAAAAACTGAACCGAAGAATGTGGCCATAACCCCTTCCGCTTCTTTACCGGAATCTCCCGAAAATTACAGACTTGGAAATGTACCGGAAACGAAATTGTCGGAAAATCCTGTAATTAATGTGCCCTCAAGAGAAGAGGGAAAACTATCTCTTTCCGATATTGTACGCAGAAATACACGCAGCGTGGTTGTCGTTAAAACTGCGCGAGGGGTGAAGGGTAGCGGTTTTTTTATCAACGATCAGGGATTCATCGCCACTAATAAGCATGTTCTCAGCGATTCCGGCAATGCTGAGATTAAAACTTCATCGGGTAATATTTACAAAATTAATCGAATAGTTGCCACTGATGTTGTTGGAGATTTGGTGATTGCTTCAACGGAAACACCCGCCAATGAAATCTTTCCCGTGGCTTTAACTTCATCAATTCCTGATATCGGCGAGCAGGTAATTGTAATCGGCAACCCATTGGGTTTCGAGGGACTCGAACAGACTGTTTCCGACGGCATCATATCTGGCGTAAGAAGCTCTCCGCAAGCAGTAAAGTATATTCAAGTATCGGCACCTATATCACCCGGCAACAGCGGCGGCCCCTTGCTGAATATGCGTGGCGAAGTTATCGGTGTGGCAACATTCCAATACACTCAAGGACAAAATTTAAATTTTTGCGTGGCTGCCGAACGGGTAATAGCATTACAAAATGGAAAATCTCTGGCAACAAACCAGGCGGAAAGAGGATCATTAAAAACACCTTCCAAACGTGATGTATATTGCTATGTGGATTCTCAGTCATTAGTCCATTTTGTAGATTGGAATGCAGGCATCCTGATATCGAAACCTGATGGCAGCCTAGATGGCGCCAAGTATGAGAAGTGGGTATTGGATGAAGTAGGCGTTGATCCCAATTCAATCGACCCTGTAAGAGATGCGCAATTAGCTCTTGATCAGTACCGCGATGAATTATTCAAGCGCACTTTCCCCCATAAATCTGATAGTGAAAAAGATTTAACAGTCGGTGAACAACAAATGTGGGAAAATATACAAAACAGATACTATAATAACGCTTACAATAAATCCGTTCTCCGGAGAAATTCAGCAATAAACAAATACAATTATATGATTCAGCAATTTAAAAAATATATTTCTTCTAGATAAAGAAATGCAAATGTTTTTATCTCTGCGCATTCCCGTCTGTGTTATAAATATATCTACAAGAAATCTTGCTATATTCTGATTAGTTATGATAAACATTTCCCCGGTGGAAACCTTGCATAAATAGACAATTTAAAGAAGAATATAACTCGTGAATACAAAAACAAATAATGCCATAGGTGTGTTCGATTCCGGTATTGGCGGCCTGACGGTCGTCCGTTCTTTGATGGAACGTCTACCTTTTGAAAACATCATTTATTTCGGCGATACCGCGCGTGTGCCCTACGGCATTAAATCGGTGGAAACAATCAATCGCTACGCGGCGCAAATTACAGAATTTCTTATTAAGAAAGACGTAAAGTTATTGATCGTTGCGTGCAACACGATGGCAGCAGTCGCCCATCAATCGATAATTGATTTATCGCCGGTGCCCGTGCTAGAAGTAATTGACGCCAGCGCCCGCATGTCCATACAAAATACCAAAACCAAATCAATCGGAGTCATTGGAACACCGGCAACAATCAACAGTAACGCTTACGCCAGGGCTATCCACCTTTTAGATAAAGAAGCGAAGGTTTTTTCGCAAGCCTGCCCTCTTTTCGTGCCTCTGGTAGAAGAAGGGTGGTTTGATCATCCGGCAACAAAGCTTATCGTTCAGGAATATTTAAAACCGGTTATTGCCGAACAAATTGACACGCTGGTTTTGGGCTGTACTCATTATCCGCTTTTAAAACCATTACTGCAGGATATTCTGGGACAGGAAGTAATGCTTATTGACTCGGCGGAAGCAATGGCCGATATCGCCGCTGAGTTGATCAATAAACAAAACATGGGCAACCATAATTGCACGCCACCGGATTATACTTTTTATGTAAGCGATTTGCCTTATCGCTTTCAAACGATTGGCGAACGTTTTCTGGGACGCACACTTGGCCGTGTTGAGTTGGTGAATCTTTAAAAAAGGTTGATTTTCAGGGGTGGTGTGGTTACCCTTAAACTTAAAAATAATGCTTTACAAGCCATTTTAAGCGGTATTTTTTTTGACAAAACTACATAAAGTGCTGCATAACATTAAAACCGAAAGGTCCTGAACTCTACGTAATATTATGAAAATTCTTCTTGCCGGCTACAATTTGGATTATGATCTTATCCGCACACTAAAAGATAAAAGCGGAATGCAACAGGATTTAACACCGGAAACTATTTCGGCGGCTTACGCGCGCATCAGCCGCAACCCAAAACCGGTCAATGAATTGCGCGACATCTCCCGCGACGAAGTGGACAAGGCGCGCCAATCTAACCGCAACATAGTTTTTGAAATGGGGCACAGTTCCGTTGCCGAACATGCCGTGTTTAATATTGATGTGATCGGCGTGTCCCGATTGCTTGTCGAAGAAATTGAAAAATTCCGCTTATGTTCTTTTACGGAAAAATCACAACGCTACGTGCTTTTTAATAAAGATTTTGTTGTTCCTGAAGAAATCAAGCAGGCAAGCCTGACCGATTTGTTCACAGATACTGTCCAGACTCAAAATGAATATTATCACGCACTCTACGAAAAATTAAGACCGTACATCTTTGACAAACATAAAACACTGGCGGAAAACCCGGCCAACAAATCGCTTCTGGAAGGCTGGGCTAAAGAAGACGCCCGCTATGTGATATCACTGGCAACTGAAACGCAACTGGGCATGACCATTAACGCCCGCAACCTGGAGCTCATGCTGCGGCGGCTGGCCGCGCTGCCTTCTGCTGAAGCGCAGGAATACAGTAAAAAACTATTCGCGGCGACAAAGGATATCGCGCCTTCCCTTATCCGCTATACCCAGGCTACTGACTATGACAAATTTACCAGACAAAATCTGCGCAGCCAAGCTTCCGTTTTATTACAAAAATATTCTCCTCAATCAGAGGGTTCTAAAAAATTGTCTGACGTAAAATTGATTTCTGTCTCTGACGCTGCAGATAACAAAGTAACCGCGGATTTGCTGTTTTCTTCATCCACTTTAAATTATTCTTCGTGCTTAAGCCAGGCAAACAGTATGACCTCGAAAGAAAAAAAGGTCTTGTTCAAGACTGCTTTCGCGAATTTACAGGCGCACGATGCCGTGCTGCGGGAATTGGAAAATGTCGCTTTGCAATTTGAGCTAATATTGAGCGCCAGCTGCTTCGCGCAATTAAAAAGGCACCGTCTGTCCACAATTATCGCTCAAGAATATGATCCGCAACTGAACGTAACTATTCCTCCCGCCGTACGCAAAATCGGCCAGCAAAAGAATTTTATGGAAATTATGCGCCATACAAAAAACGCTTACGAGCAAATTAAGAAAAAAACGCCGCTTGCTGCTGTATATGTGCTAACTAACGCGCATCGTAAAAGAGTTTTGATGAAATTCAACGCCCGTGAACTATACCATCTGGCGCGTTTGCGCGCTGATGCGCACGCCCAATGGGATATTCATGAACTTACGGAAAAGATGCTCCAGCAGGCAAAAAAAGTCATGCCTTTAACGCTCATGATGGCCTGCGGCAAAGATAGTTTTAGTAATATTTACAAAAAGGTCTTTTCGCCTCATACCTGACCAACTGTGATTTCATGACCAAAAAACAATTGTACATCCTTCTATTAGCCACCACTCTAAGTTCGTTTCTCACACCTTTTATGGGATCGGCAGTCAACGTAGCATTGCCCTTTATGGCCAAAGAGCTGTCCATGACCGCCTTGTCTTTAAGCTGGGTGGCGACATCCTTTATTCTGGCTGCCGCGATAACCCTCGTTCCTTTGGGACGGTTGGCCGATATATATGGCCGCAAAAAAATCTTTCTTTATGGCGCGATAGTTTTTACCGCAGCCTCTGGGCTTTGCGCTTGGTCCCCTACACAGACTTTTTTAATTGCCGTGCGCATAATACAGGGGATTGGCGGAGCGATGATCTTCAGCACTGGTACGGCAATGTTGGTCTCCGCTTATCCTGCAGGCGACCGGGGTAAAATACTGGGAATTAATATCGCCGCAGTTTACATCGGCCTGACAATTGGTCCGTTCATCGGCGGTTTGCTCACGGAGCATTTGGGCTGGAGATACATTTTTATTTTTACGGCTATTCTGGGCATAATTATCATATTAAGTGTTGCCGCCATGATTAAGGAAGAATGGTCGGGAACCAAAGGCGAAGGTTTTGACTTTGCCGGCTCCATGCTATATGCGATTGCTCTTTTTGCCATTATGTATGGATTCTCCTTACTGCCCACATGGAGGGCCGGACTATTAATCGGTCTGGGTGTGCTTTGCCTGGGTTTCTTTATTTTTCAGCAATTAAAACAACCTTCCCCTTTATTGGATATACGTTTGTTTTTGGATAACAAAGTTTTTGCTTTTTCCAATTTAGCGGCGCTAATCAATTACTGCGCTACATTTGCAGTTACATTTTTGCTTAGCCTTTATTTGCAGCACATTAAAATGTTGACGCCATCTCAGACAGGCATCATTCTTGTTGCCGCGCCTTTTATGCAGGCGTTTTTTTCACCTCTTGCCGGAAGACTTTCCGACCGCCTTGAGCCGCAGATTATCGCTTCCATCGGCATGGCCCTGAATGTAATCGGGCTTATTCCGTTAATTTTTATCAATAACGATACAAGTATTCATTACATTGTGTTTTGCCTTATTTTACTCGGTCTTGGTTTTGCGCTTTTTTCCTCACCCAACGTCAACGCCACAATGAGTGCTGTGGAAAATAAATTTTACGGCATAGCTTCGGCCACGTTGGGCACAATGAGGCTGACAGGTCAAATGTTCAGCATGGGTATTACGATGTTAGTTTTTGCCGTTATTTTAGGAAACCATCCTATTTCGCAAGCTAACAATCCTCTTCTTTTAAAAAGCATCCAAATTATTTTTACCCTCTTGGCCGTGATTTGCTGTGGTGGTATCTTTGCTTCACTGGCAAGGGGAAAAGTACATTAATCCTACCGGAGGTAGCTCAGCTGAAAATAAATGTCATTAGTTTCGTAATCGGGATCACTGCCGGAATCTTTGGCGGCCTTGCCGGGCTTGGCGGCGGGCTGGTTATGATTCCCTTGATGGCGGGCGTATTGAATCTGAATCAACACAAAGCGCATGGCACCAGTCTGGTGGCTCTAGTCTTTACAGGAATCAGCGGAGCAATAACCTACGCTTTAAATGGCGCGATTGATATTACGGCGGCTGTACTTATAGCGGTACCGGCAATATTTACCGCACAAGCCGGAGCGCGTCATGCTCATATTCTTCCCGAATGGAAATTGAAAAAAACTTTCGGCGCATTCTTGATCTTTTGCGCGGCGATTTTACTTTTTAAACCATATTTGGCCAACATCATCGGCACCGTTCCCGGTTATGCAAAAATAATTGTATTTTTGATAACCGGAGCTTTTACCGGATTTCTTTCAGGAATGATGGGGGTTGGCGGTGGAACAATAATGGTTCCCGTCATGGTTCTTCTGGCCGGTTTTACCCAGCATGTTGCTCAGGGAACATCACTGCTTGTTATGGTTCCGGCAGGCGCAGTGGGCGCCTTCACCCATTGGAAGATGGGAAATGTTGTGGTAGGAATTCTTTTTGGTCTTATCCCCGGAATTATTTTCGGTACATATCTGGGTGGAAATCTCGCCTTTTTGTTTTCCGATAACATACTGCGCTCAATATTTGTGGTTGTAATAATCTGGATGGGAGTTCGTTATGTTCAAACCAGTGCGCCTGAATAATTATGCTCTGTCCATTTGTGTAATGGATTATTCTCTGATTCGTTTTTTCAGTTCTTTAATGAGTGTCTTGAGGACGTCGCTGGCGTCGGCAATGATAGCGACATCGGCCATTTTCATCATTGTCGCCTGCGGGTTTTTATTGATGGCAATAATGAAATCTGCTTCGCCCAATCCGGCTGTATGCTGGATGGCGCCGCTGATGCCAAAGGAAAAAAGAATTTTCGGTTTGATGTGCTTGCCGGCTTGTCCGACCAGCGCGCCATGATCAGCCCATCCGGAATACACGACTGGCCTTGTGGCGCCGACATCTCCTCCCAAAAGTCTGGCCAGATCATGTAATTTTTTAAATTTGTCTCTATTGCCCATGCCGCGACCACCGCAAACGATGACGGAAGCGTTTTCAATGGTATGTTCTTTTTCTACAGAACGTTCATACTCTATAAGACGAACTCGCGACTTCGGCAGTTTTTTCATCAAGGGCAGGCGTTCAACCAAAGCCTTTCTTGTATAATTGTGCGGTATTTCTTTAAAGGTGCCCGGCCGTACCGTGACCATCTGGGGACGATGGAGTTCCGTAACGATTTCGGCCAGCATGTTACCGCCAAAAGAAGGAGCTATTTGCAGCAATAATCCGTCATCCGTAATATCGAGCCCGACGCAATCAGCGGATAAACCGGTCTTCAACCGCTTGGCCAGCCGCGGCGCGAATTCACGGCCAAAATCAGTCGCCCCGATCAGGATAATCTCCGGATCTCTTTCCTTTGCTAAATTTTCGATGATCGCCAGGTATTTTTCCGTGCTGTAGCTCTTTAAAGCGGGATCATCAATCGCCAGAATTCTATCCGCTCCGTGCGCAGTATATTCCATAATCCATTCATCAATCTCATGACCGAAAACCAGCGCGCAAACTTCCGCTTTGATTGTTTGAGCAAGATCTACCGCTTTGGAAAGTAACTGCAAAGTTACACGGTTTTGATAATAGTTGCGGTAATCGCCGAATACCCAGATACTTTTTTTCTTACTCTTCATCATTAAGCTTTCCCTCAATAGATTTGCCGATTGCCGTGCTGATTTTCCTTTGATATTTATTGAGAAATTCAGTAACCACAGCGGACGCCGTTCCCTGCAAAATCACGTTTTCTTTCTGAGTTTTTCTCAAAAAGACTTTGCGCACTTTGGTGCGCGAGCCTTTATTTTTAAATAATGAAGCGTTTATACCAAGAGCCGCCGCGCCAAGAACAATAACACCATCCCCGCCAAAAGCGTTCTCCAAGCCCATAAGCTCCGTGTAGCGCGGCCTGTAATTTTCCATGGACACTGTCACCAACGCCGGAAATTCCATTTCCAGTGTTTCGCGGAAATTATCCACCATCCGACGAACTCTTAATGTCCGGCCATGAATTTCCAGCTTTTCAACATATGCGGCCGCGGGTAAATCCAATTCCTCGGCTAACTGCGGACCGACCTGCGCTGTTTCACTATCGGCTGTGTAGGCGCCACAAAGGATAAGATCAAATTTCGGACATTCCTTTTTTATTGCTGCTGTTAACACCAATGAAGTGGCGTAGGTATCCGCTCCGGCCAGAAGCTTATCGCAAATAAGGATAGCTCTGTCCGCGCCCAGAGCCAGCGCTTCGCGCAGAACCTCCTCTGCGGCGGGAGGACCCATAGTTATAACCGTAATGTGTGCGGAAAATTTTTCCTTGATTTGCAGAGCGGCTTCCAGTGCATGCTTGCAGGCCGGATTCATCATCCCGGCAGCCAGATCACGCCTTAACGTGCCGGTTTTTGCATCCCACGGCAGCTCTGTCACCATGGGAACTTGTTTTAAACAAACTACGAGATTCAACATAATTTTCTAAAAAGTCCATTGAGACAGCACTGAGCGAGCAATGACCAGGCGCTGAATTTCGCTCGTGCCTTCATAAATTTCCGTAACTTTAGCATCGCGGAAATATCTTTCCACATCGTATTCCTTGCTGTATCCATAACCACCGTGAATTTGCACGGCCAGCGATGTGACCTTTGACGCGACCTGACTGCAATAAAGTTTCGCCATCGCCGCCTCACAGCCAAAGGGCGCTCCCTCATCCTTCAAGGAACAGGCGTGGTATAAAAGCAGACGCGCGGCGGCTATTCCCGTGGCCATATCGGCAATGTAATTTTGAATTGTTTGCAGCGAGGCAATGGGCTTTTTAAATTGCTGTCTTTCCTTGGCGTATTTAACCGCGGCTTCAAAGGCTCCCTGGGCGATACCGAGAGCTTGCGCCGCAACACCTATCCGGCCGTTATCAAGTGTGGTCATACCTATTTTCATTCCATCGCCCAGTTTTCCTAAAAGATTTTTTTCCGGCACACGGCAATCTTCTAAAAACAGAGAAGATACGGGATTGGCGCGCATACCGCAAAGATCTTCCAACTCGCCGCGTAAAAAACCGGGAAACCCGCTCTCGACAATAAAAACACTGCTCTGCAGGCGTGTCTGATCGGTATTGGTAAGAGCGAAAATTAAGGCCAGATCACAAACCCCGCCGTTGGTGACAAATATTTTTGTGCCGTTTAAGATGTATTCCTGATTTTTCTTTACCGCTGTTGTCTCCACACTTCCCGCATCAGAGCCGGCATTGGCTTCGGTCAGGCTGAAAGCGCCGATAATTTCACCGCTGGCCAACTTAGGCAAATAATGTTTTTTCTGCTCCGGTGTCGCAAACCGGATAAACGGATAAACAGCAACGCCATTGTGCACAGTAACGCATAAACCGACCGCCGCGCATACACGGGAAATTTCTTCCATAACTATCGCCGCGCTGATTGAATCCATGGCCGCCCCGCCGAATTCCTTCGGCACCTGCAGGCCGAAATAATTAAGCGTTTTCATTTTTTCAATGACATCGAGGGGAAATGTAGCATCGCGGTCTATTTCGGCGGCAATAGGAGCAAGTTCGGTTTCTGCGAAATGCCGCACGGAATTGCGGATAAGTTTATGTTTCATGCAAGGATTAAATTGCAACTTAATTCTCCCTAGCAAAGATATGTTTTGCACAAATAACTTAAAATCAATGTAAAATCAAGAGGACGTTGTTTAATTAAGTCTTATCGGTTATTTCTTACACCTTGTGTTCTTATAATTTAGCGTATGGTATAAAATATCATAGTAAATGGGAGAAGTGAATCTGTCTTTCACCTGATGCCTGAGAACATGTTTTGTAGATTAGATCCTTTTCCCATTGCTTTGTTCAATAACTCGTACAGTATCATAAACCTTCTCAGAGGAGAATGAGTTTGCACTTGCAAGGTTGATTAGAACGCAGCTTTTTACCAGTGTGAATATTTGTAATATTTATAACTTTAGACTGAAAGAAAGAGGGAAAAATGGGAAAGTAATTGTCTGTGCGATAATGCGTAAATTGGTTCATGTTATCTTTGGAGTCCTGAAATCAGGCAAAATGTATGATCCAAATTATAAGCCAACTTGCGCTTGACAAGAACGGTATCTACTTATCCACACTTTTGTTGTTTAAAAAAAGTTGAGGAATACTGGTCGAAACATACATGACAGCATTCTGTCACAAAGGAGAATAAAAATATCCTTGTCGACACCTTTATTGTGAGTGTAGCAATGTCAATACATCAGGTATTTATAAAGTTTCAGTAAAAATGACATAAGTAATTATATTTTCCGTTTATCAATCACCCGACTGGCCTTACCTTCGGAGCGCTGAATGGTTTGGGGTTCCACGAGTTTGACCTTAGCCGTAATTCCCAGATAGTCTTTCATATCCTTGATCAATTGCTTTTCCAGTTTCTGCAGCTCCTTCACTTCATCAGCATTGACAAACTGGCTATCCGTAACTTCAACCTGTACCTCCAGAGTATCAAGAGTGCCTACACGATCAACAATAAGCTGATAATGGGGTTCCAGGCCTTCGATTGCAATCAGTACGGCCTCGATCTGTGAGGGAAAGACATTGACGCCCCGGATGATGAGCATATCATCGCTCCTGCCCATAACGCGATCCATACGGTAAGACGTTCGGCCGCAGCGACAGGGTATCGGATACAGACGGGAAATATCACGGGTCCGGTAACGTATCAGAGGAAAAGCCTCTTTGGTCAGAGTTGTAAAGACCAGTTCGCCCTGCTCGCCGGGAGGGAGAACCTCGCCCGTTTTCGGATTGATGGTCTCCACCAGAAAATGATCTTCAAAAATATGCATACCTTCCTTCACGTCGCTGCATTCCATGGCAACACCGGGTCCCATGATCTCGGAAAGGCCGTAGATATTTAGAGCTTTAATGTCAAAGGCCTCTTCAATCTGCCGGCGCATTTGTTCGCTCCAGGGTTCAGCGCCGAAGATGCCCACGCGCAGTTTTAAGGAACGCATATCTATACCCATAGCCTGCCCCTGCTCCGCCAGATTCAGCGCATAAGAAGGAGTGCAGCAGATTGCTGTCGGACCGAAATCCTGGAGAATCATCAGTTGCCGCTTGGTATTGCCGCCGGACATGGGGATAACGCTGGCCCCGAGCTTTTCCGCTCCGTAATGAAGACCCAGGCCGCCTGTAAACAGACCATAGCCATAAGCATTATGGATAACGTCACCTTTGGTAAGATTGGCGGCGACGAGGCAGCGAGCTATCAGTTCCGCCCAGGTGTCGATATCGCGCTTCGTGTATCCGACTACGGTAGAGCGGCCTGTTGTTCCCGATGACGCATGCAGGCGGACAACATTACTCATCGGTACGGCAAACATTCCAAAAGGATAATTATCCCGCAAATCCTGCTTTGAGGTAAAGGGAAATCGCTTAACGTCATCAAGAGTTTTGAGGTCATCAGGGGTTACTCCCTCTTTGTCGAAGGACTTTTTATAAAAATCGACGTTGTTATAGACCAGATTAACAATTTGCTGTAATCTTTTTAATTGCAATGCTTTCAGGGCTTCTCTGGGCAGAGTTTCATATTCTTCATTGTAAATCATCGTTTTGGTTCTCCTGTTATATTTTCACTTTCTCCAAGTGCCTTTTCTAATATCAGGTGTAATGCTTTTTGGGAAGTTTTTATTGATTACTGATTGAAAGCAAGAATATCTGACAAGGATAACGTTTTATTTCTTTCAGGAAGGATGATTTACTGTTGATCTTTACGCCGGATGTAAAGAAACCTTGTCCTATGACATTTCATACCCTTGCTACCCCGTCTGTATTGCTTTTTTAGTTTTAATTGTTATTATAATTTCTAATGACTAAAGAAAAAATTCCGACAACACCCGCTATTTTAGCCCTGAAGGCGCAAAGGGCTGATTTTACTCTGCATACTTACCAATACGAGGAAAGGGGCGGAACAGAAAGAGCAGCAGGCAAATTGGGCGTTGACGAACACCGCGTTATTAAAACGTTGGTGATGGAAGACGAAGCAGGTAAGCCCCTGATTATTTTGATGCACGGTGATAAAGAAGTTTCCACAAAATCAATAGCCCGCATTATTGGCGTAAAGTCGATTTCACCCTGCAATCCAGTAATTGCAGAAAAACATACCGGCTATAAAGTTGGCGGCACTTCGCCTTTCGGCACAAAAAAAGCAATGCAGGTGTATATGGAAAGTACCATAGCCGATTTGCCGGAAATTTTTATTAACGCGGGCAGCCGCGGTTTGCTGGCGCATATGCCCTCAGCTGAACTCATTCGCATACTTAAGCCGGTCTATGTGAGTGTTGCTATATAATTTGCCTTTTTCCGGCAAAAAAGAGATAATAATTAACGAGGTTTGATTAATATGCCTGACAACGTAATTATCCGCTGCCTCAATTGCGGCACAAAAAACAGAATACCTCACAAAAAACTACAGGGCAGATCTGTCTGTGGCAAATGCGGCGCTTCGCTGGATGACTTAATAATTCCATGTCTGAAATGCGGCACAAAAAACAGAATGCCTGAAGATCGTTTAAATCAAAAACCCATATGCGGCAAATGTCACGACCCGCTGGTAATCTCGCAACAAAAAATCGCGGCTTTCGAAGTAACGGATAATACCTTTACCCGTGAAGTCCTGACTGCCGATACATCGGTTCTCGTGGATTGTTGGGCACCATGGTGCGGTCCCTGCCGGACTTTATCACCAATAATTGACGAGCTGGCTTCTGATTATGCCAATGGCGTAAAAGTCGTAAAGCTGAACGTTGATGAAAATCCGCATACCGCTTCGCAATATGGCATTCGCAGTATTCCAACCATGCTTTTTTTTAAGGAAGGAAAGCTTGTTAAACAAGTAACCGGAGCTCTGCCGAAAGAAGAAATCGAAAAATATTTGTTATCCATAATCAAGACAAACTGAATTAAGCGACGCGTTGATGAAAAAAAATAAAACATCTTTAGTGTACCAATGTAAAATTTTTGATGTTTGGGAAGAAGAAGTTGATCTGCCCAACGGCAAATCAACTAAACAAAGCTGGATAAATCACAATCCAACAGTAGCCATTGTCGCCATCAACGATAAAAACGAATTAATTCTCATCAAACAATACCGAACCGCTGTTAAAAAAAATCTTCTGGAAATTCCGGCCGGCTCGCTGGATAATTTAGAAGAATCACCGGCTGTCTGCGCCCAAAGGGAACTGGCCGAAGAAACCGGCTTTAAAGCCAAAGCTCTTTTAAAACTCTTTGAAGGCTATTTACTGCCGGGATACTGCAACGAATATATGTATTTTTTTCTGGCGAAGGATCTTTTCATCGCGCCGCTTACTCCCGACGAAGATGAATTCATTGAAACAATCCCTACCACTTTTTCTCAAGCGCAGGAATTATTAAAAAACGGCGAAATAATTGACGCTAAAACTGTTTTAGGGATTATCCTGGCCGATAACTATATTAAGCAAGAACCCTTATTTAAAAAATAAAACAAACTTCTCCAAGACGCCTTTATCAAAACGGCTTTCCTAATGCCGATACCTTTGCAAAACTATATAACACCAACAATTATGTCATACCGGCGAAGGCCGGTATCCAGTATTATCAAGCATTTCCTAGATACCGGCCTTCGCCGGTATGACGAATAGAGAAGTTTTGCAAAGGTCTCCAGCCTATGCCGTGGAAAGTTTCTTGCCAGAGACCTAAAGTTTTGTTAGACTTCTTTCCGTCCGGTATCCACTATATAAGGGAGGCACCTCTATGATCTACAACGAAGAATTTGAAACCATGCCCCGTGAAGTAATCAAATCCTTGCAGGTCAAAAGACTACAGCAGGTTTTGGAGCGGGTTTACCATACTGTGGGATTTTATAAAAAATCCTTCGATGCCGCCAAAATCAAACCCGACGATATAAAATCAATTACCGATATGAAAAAACTTCCCTTCATCACCAGAAAGGATTTACGTGATAATTACCCGTTCGGTTTATTTTCCGTGCCCATGAGCAGTATCGTTCGTTTGCACGCTTCTTCCGGCACCAGCGGCCGGTCCGCTGTTTTCGGTTATACCAAACGCGATATTGAAACATGGTCGGATCTTATCGCGCGTTGTCTTGTTGCTGCGGGAATAACAAAAAACGATATTATTCATAACGCCTTCGGTTACGGATTGTTCACCGGCGGACTGGGATTGCATTACGGCGCGGAAAAAATAGGCGCCAGTGTTATTCCCATGTCCGGAGGAAACGCTAAAAGGCAAATCATGATCTTGCAGGATTTCGGGCCGACTGTAATTTGCTCCACTCCTTCATACGCGCTGCATCTGGCCGAAGAAGGCAACGCTCTGGGCGTGGATATGAAATCCCTGCAACTGCGCGTGGGTATTTTCGGAGCGGAGCCATGGAACAAGGCGACGCGTGATGAAATTGAAAAAGCTTTCGGAATAACCGCGCTGGATCTCTTTGGACTATCGGAAGTTATCGGCCCGGGCATGGCGATGGAATGTCTGGAAGGCCGCAATGGAATGCACATTTTTGAAGATCATTTTATTGTCGAAACAATAAATCCCAAAACCGGAGAAGTCCTACCCGAGGGCGAAGAAGGCGAACTGGTTTTCACAACCCTGACCAAGGAAGCTGGTCCACTCATCCGCTACCGTACGGGCGACATATCGCGCCTGATTACCGAACCTTGCCGCTGCGGCCGCAGTCATGTAAAAATGGAAAGAGTCTTAAAACGAAGCGATGACATGCTGATTATCCGCGGCGTCAATATCTTCCCATCGCAGATAGAAGCCATTTTAGTTGATATCGAAGGCTTGCAGCCCAATTATCAAATAATCGTTGATAAGGTGGGCGCGCTGGATTCCCTCGACCTGCAGGTGGAGGTCAACGAAAAAATATTCAGCGACTCCGGCAGCGTCAAGGAATTGCAGAAGATGGAAAAGAGAATTATCAAGGACATGACAGACTATCTGGGCATAACAGCACGTGTTAAACTTGTTGAGCCCAATACTCTGAAAGCAGGGGCGAAAATTATCGATAAACGCCATTATTAAATCAATAAGGGGGTTACTATGAAAGTAGAACAAATATCCGTTTTTCTGGAAAACAAACCTGGCTCACTTGAGCATGCGACAGGCGCGCTCAAGGACGCCAACATCAATATTAGAACTCTGTCGCTGGCGGAAACAGTTGATTTCGGCATTCTGCGTTTGATCGTCAATGATGTCGAAAAAGCAAATAAGGTGCTCAAGGATAATGGCTTTCGCGTCAGTAAAACCCCTGTTGTTGCCGTGGAAGTTCCCGACAAACCGGGTGGCCTGCACAGCATCATGGAAGTTGTTTCCAAAGAAGGTATCAACGTCGAATATATTTATGCCTTTGTCGAGAAAAGCGGGCAGAACGCCGTCATCATCTTCCGCTTCGACAACCCGGAAAAGGCCATTGAGGTACTGCTGAAGCATAATTTCAAGGTGGTACCGGGAGCACAACTCTACGACTTTTAGTGAGACTCGAATATTACAAGCATACGCAGTAATATTCGTTAGTCGAACTATCCCCTGAGCGAAGCGAATGGGGATTTGAGACTCGCCGACAATAAAAAGCGCAAAGGGAATTGCCCCTTGTGCAAAGTACATCTTTAAACATTATTAGGAGTTGCAATGCCACAGCCCCTATCTCGAGTAATTTCAAATCCAGGTGTTATTATTGGCAACGCAGGTGATCGCCCCCTATCTCGTCATCCTGATTTAGCTGTTCTTGCGATCGAAGCTCTTGCCTCTTGGTCCAACGTAGAAGCATTCCTACTTCGCTTGTTCATTGACTTGTTCGGTGGCCATGGTTCCCTTGCAGCAGATGTTTTTTTATCACTAGAGGGACAGTCCGCGAAAAACGCAGCCATTGCTGCCGCAGCCACATCTGCATTAACTGCTCGTCCTGATGAACTTCGTGTGCTTAGAGCGATTTTGGCTATTGCAAAAACAAATGAAAAGGATAGAAATAAGCTCGCTCACTGGACTTGGGGTGAATGCCCAACTTTGCCTGACGCAGTATTATTAGTTGACCCTCGCAGTTCTATAGACAATCTAGATTTATCAAAAGTTTTTGTATACAGGGCCGCAGACTTTAATACTATCATTCAGTCCAACGATAGATTGTGTGGTTACGGACTAACGTTCAATTTCATCCTCAACAAGCACGTTGCAAATAGTGATGGCAAATTGCTAGAGAAGTTGTTTTTGGAGCCAGACATAGTCGCACGCCTCCCAGCTGCTGAGGGAAACTCCTAACTTAGCGTTGCACTTGTATGTCCATGCCGCCAGAAATTAGGAACAGCGACCTATTTTACAAGGATCGGTTTTCTCGTTTCATCAAACTGTGGTGCAATCAGCAAATACAATCGTCTTGATTTTTTATGTTTGGTCTGGAATTGGGCTGCATGATATCCGTTATATTTTATTACTTACCGGGTTTACCGCATTCACGATACCGGCCATCGGGACCAATAGTGCCGATGCAGGACTCATCACTTCATAAAACTTAGGGACAGCGCCCTGTTTTTTAAGGAAAAGATTAAGCTGGCTATCACTACACTACAATCAGATCATCTATGTTTGCCATTTCTTCGTTTTCCAGCGCTGGTGGAACCAGAACCACTGGTCGGGATATTCGCGAACAATTTCTTCTACGATTTTTGTGAAACGCTGAGTATTTACCACTAAATCGGCCTCATAATTGTCCGTACAAACAGCCTCAATGGCAGGTTTTAGGATAAACTTGTATCTGCCCGACTTCTGCCTGGCCATGAAAGCCGGAACCACGGGCGCGCCGGAGCGCATAGCCATAACCGCAAGCCCGACACCGGTGCAAGCTGGACGGCCAAAAAAATCAACAAAAACACCTTCAGCCTTAGCGACGTTCTGGTCACTGAGAATTCCTATCGCCTGATTCTCTTTTAGTAATTCCATAACCAGTTTCCCTGATCCACCTTTGGGAATCAGGACATTCCCATTCATTGTCCGCACATATTCAACCATGTTATCAATAACCGGATTATCCAACGGACGGTAAACTATGTACATTGGTTGTAGGCAGATAGGAACAGCGATAGTCATTAGCTCCCAGTTGCCAAAATGAGCAACTATGGAAAGGACGCCTTTTCCTCGGGCAATGGCAGCCTGAAAATTTTCCAGACCTTCGATCTCAACCCATTTGTGAATATTTTCTTTGTTAATATAAGGCATATCGAAAAATTCAGCGGCCACAATGGCAAAATGGCAATAGACCCCTTTGGCGATTCTGATTATTTCTTTTAAATTTTTTTCCGGAAAAGAACGCTGGAGATTGTGCAGAGTTATTAAGCGATTTTTGAAACTTAGACGGTAAAAAAGTGAGAATAAAGTTATAAACAATTCCTTACGAATGCTTCTAGGGATATATCGGAAAACAAATAGCAATATTTGAGTTATTTTTGTTTTTTCAACAGTCATAAGTTTATTTCATCTTAATTAAAACTTATTTTCCGTAAAATCATTGCCTGTCATTTATGTTTAGAGCGGTTTGCCACACTCCTTGCATTTGCCATCTTCTCCTATAGTTCCGATGCAGGATTCGTCACTGCATAAAACTCTTTTACTCCACTCGTCAGAATCTGTATCCGTCGTTGAAGAAACTGGTTTTTGCTCCTCCACCATAACAGCATGTTCACTGCTTGCGCCATATTCTGCGGGCAGTTCACCTTCGTAAGGTTTGCCGCATTCCCTGCATTTACCATTAGGGCCGATGGTACCGATACATGATTCATCACTGCACAGGATTCTTGTTTCCCAATCTTCGTTCTTATCAAAAATGATTTCTGTCATGTTGTTCTCCCGGAAATATTTTCAACTCCTTTTACAACAGCTTCTATCTTTTTTCCACAAAACAGAATTTATTAAATTTTGATGGCTTCGTAAAATGTTCAGAGGCAAGGCGTGCGAAGCCATAGGAGTGAGGCGTACTTTTGGCGTACGCTGCAACGACGATGGCTGACGCACAACGCAGCATATGGGCGTTTTACGGAGTCATCAACCTTTGATGCAGGATAGTGCTTTTAGCTTCGCTACCTTTTTCGCAATCCCCGACTCATGCATCACCTGCACAACGTCCTGCACATTTTTATACGCCTCCGGCATTTCTTCCCTTAAAGTTCCCTTACTGGAAGCCATAACTAAAACTCCCTGATCAGCCAGTTCGCGGGCAATGGAGCGTCCCTGGCTCACTTTGGTTGCCTGCGTCCGACTCATCACTCGTCCCGCACCATGACAGGCACTGCCGAAAGTCTCTTCCATCGCTTTTTCCTGACCAACTAAAACATAAGAACCAGTTCCCATATCTCCCGGAATAAGCACCGGCTGGCCGACACTTTTATAGCGCGCAGGCAGAGCATCATGCCCGGCGGGAAACGCGCGTGTCGCGCCTTTACGGTGGACGCAAAGTTTCTTCATTTTCCCCTGAATGCTAAATTCTTCTATTTTGGCAATGTTATGACAGACATCGTAAACCAAACGCATTCCCAGTTCTCGCGGCGACATCCGCAGAGTTTTTTCAAATATTTCTCTTGTGCGATGCATTAGCAATTGCCGGTTAGCCCAGGCATAGTTGGCGCCGCAGGCCATGGCAGCCAGATAATTTTTTCCTCTTGCTGAATCGAGATACGCGCAGGCCAGTTGTCTATCCGGCAGTTCAATGCCTGTTTCATTCGCATGCTTGACCATCAAAGCCAGATAATCATCGCAAATCTGATAACCCAAACCGCGCGAACCGGCATGAATCATGATAATGATCTGCCCTTTGCACAAACCAAACACCTGCGCCGCGGTTTCATCGAATATGTCCTGCACAACTTCAATTTCCATAAAATGATTGCCGGAACCCAGTGTGCCTAGTTGCTGCTTGCCCCGCTCCAACGCGCGCGCCGATACCTGCTCGGGATCAGCCCCATCCATCGCGCCGCCGTCTTCTGTCGTTTCCAAATCTTCCTGCAGGCCAAAACCGGCTTTCACCGCCCATTTAGAGCCTTCTTCCAGCACCTTTTTTTGATCTTTGCCTGACAATTTCACAGAACCAGTAGAACCGACGCCGGAAGGTATACGCTGATACAAGGCAGTCGTTAAATCACTGAGTCGGTTTTTAATGTCTCCCAAAGATAAATTAGTGGCAATAAGGCGGCAGCCGCAGTTGATGTCGTAGCCGACACCGCCCGGAGAAATAATGCCGCCATCCAGATCAAAGGCCGCCACACCCCCGATAGGAAAACCATAACCCCAGTGAACATCCGGCATCGCCAGCGAATAATTAACTATGCCGGGCAAATGCGCGACATTGGCCACCTGCCGGGCACTTTCATCGCCTTTTAAAAGCTGATAAATTTTTTCATTGGCATAGATCATCCCCGGGACTCTCATTCCCCCTGTCTGGGGAAGCAGCCAGCGGTTATCATCCATCTTTTCCAATTTAATTTCAGACATTTTAATACTCAAAATATTTTAAATATGCATGTCCGCTTAATCTCCTCCGCCGGCGGAGGTGTCACGCAGTGACGGAGGTAGATGAATGCACGTCATGCGTAAATGAGCACAATTAAGCATGTTTTAAAAAACTTTCACTCCCTGTTCCCGCCAGTGGGGGCCATTACTCATTACGCACAATCAATTTTTTACAATTATGACTCAGCCTCATGCATCGGCATGACGCAAGTTCAAGTCTCTTATCAGACATCAAAAATCACCCTCGCCCTCCAGCCTGACTTTTGTTGCTCCACATTCAAGCCGGAATAGGTTACCGCCTTAATTTCAGTTTTAATCGAATGCTTCTTTTTATTGTATGGCTCGCCCATTAATTTCGCCTTCAATCTTTTATTGCCGCACTCCATTATCTTGCAATGGCTGACGATCCAACCTGTACCGTTAAACCAGTATAGAAGTTCCCGTAAAAAATTAATCATCAGGTCTTCCGGATCCTTTCCATCCACGGTTACTGTTCTTTGCCGCTTTTGTGTCTTTTCGGCTGATGTACTTTTATTGTCATTGCTCTCTATTAAAATATCAAACATTGCATTAGAGGCGTTGGCAAACAGTTCCTTTTTAGTCCGTCCTGAGATTTCGACGCCAATATCGGCTGTATGGTCAAAGAATTTGTAATTGGACATGGGCAGATTATAACCTAATATGAAAGATTCAACAAGCTTACGCCATACGATTAAAAAAGGCGCTTTGCGGCGCCCTTTTTTAACCATATCTTTTTGAAATGATAATTTAATTTTCTTCTGGTGTTCCGTTTTCTTCGGTTGTCAGATCTGTTTCATCGTCACCATTGCCGTTGGTTTCGTCATCTCGGCCTTCGGCCTCGGAAGTAGTGCGGGCGACGCCGACAAGTTTTTCTTCCGGATCAAGTTCAATAAGTTTCACTCCCTGCGTGACGCGATGATTCACCGGTATTTCCTGCACCTTCAATCGGATCACTTTGCCGGCATTGCTAATCAGCATGACGTTTTCTTCACCGGCAACTTGCAGCACGCCGGAAACATTGCCGACTTTTGCCACCGTTTTTAAATTGATCGTTCCTTTGCCGCCACGGGTTTGCACACGGTATTCATCAATCGGCGTGCACTTGCCAAATCCATTTTCGGAAACCGTGAGCAGGAAAGCGCCTTCGGCGGGAATATCCACACCGATAACATCATCACCTTCGTCCAGATTGATGCCGCGCACACCGCGGGCTGTTCTGCCCATATCCCGCACATCGTCTTCCTTGAAACGAATGGCCATGCCCAGCCTTGTTGCTAAAAAGATATCCTGATTGCCCATGGTCAATTGAACATCAACCAGTTCATCGCCTTCATCAATAGAAACGGCAATGATGCCGCCGTTACGCGGGTTGGCGTAAGCGGCCAGTTCCGTTTTTTTGATGATTCCTTTTTTAGTGACCATCACAATAAATTTATCTTCAACAAATTCTTTTACCGGCAATGTTGCCCGGACACTTTCACCCGGCGCCAGGCTAACCAGATTGATCATAGCTTTGCCTTTAGCGGCACGGCCAGCCTGAGGTATTTGATACACTTTCAACCAATGCACCTTGCCCGCGCTGGTGAAGACAAGTAAATAATGGTGCGTGGAGGCAATAAAGATTTTTTCCACAAAATCTTCTTCCTTCGTGCCCATGCCCATCTTGCCGCGACCACCGCGGTGCTGGCTCTTGTAGAGGCTCACCGCGTTGCGTTTGATATAGCCGGAATGGGATATCGTCACGACCATGTCTTCTTCCACAATCATATCTTCAATATTGATATCTTCCGAGCTGGCGACAATTTCCGTGCGGCGTTCATCGCCGTAACGTTCCTTAATTTCATTAAGTTCGTCAATGATAACTTGCAGAACTTTTAGCGGATCGGCCAGAATGGCGCTCAGATAGGCGATCAGGGCGTTAACCTCGGCGTATTCCTCGTCGATCTTGGCTCGTTCCAAACCGGTCAGACGTTGCAGCCTCATCTCCAGAATGGCTTTGGCCTGAATTTCCGATAAACTAAATTTTGCGCATAACTGCACGGCCGCTTCCGCGGGAGTCTTCGACGCTTTGATGACTTTAATGATTTCGTCAATATTATTTAAGGCAATAATGTAGCCTTCTAAAATATGCGCTCTATCTTTGGCGCGTGCCAGATCAAACTGCGTGCGGCGGACAACAACATCCCTGCGGAAGCTGATGAATTTTTCGAGCACTTCTTTGAGGTTAAAAACCTGCGGCCTGTTTTCGGATATCGCCAGCATGATGACGCCTAAGGAGACTTCCATTTGCGTGAATTTATAGAGCTGGTTGAGGATGATGGCTGAATTTTCATCCCGCTTGAGCTCGATGACCACGCGGATGCCTTCGCGGTCTGATTCGTCCCGTAAATCGGCAATACCGGAAATCTTTTTATCGCGCACCAGTTCGGCTATTTTTTCGATCAGTGTAGACTTGTTGACCTGATACGGCAGTTCTGTAAGGACGATGGTTTCTCTATCGTTGCGGGCGTTCTTTTCAATAAGTGCTCGCGCCCGGATGCGGATGATACCGCGTCCAGTTTTATAGGCGGAAAGAATTCCTTCCCGGCCATTGATAAATCCGGCAGTTGGAAAATCAGGACCCGGAATATGACGCATAAGTTGTTCAATGGTAATATCAGGATTCTTAATGCAGGCGATGGTGCCGTTGATAATTTCCTTCAGATTATGAGGCGGAATATTGGTCGCCATACCGACAGCGATGCCGGAAGTGCCGTTAAGCAGTAAAAGTGGAATGCGCGAAGCCAGCAGAGAAGGCTCCTGCAGGGATTCGTCATAGTTGGGCACATAATCGACTGTGTCTTTTTCCAGATCGGCCAGCACTTCATCAGAAATGCGCGCCAAACGACTTTCCGTATAACGCATGGCCGCGGGCGGATCGCCATCAATCGAACCGAAGTTGCCCTGTCCGTCCACCAGCATGTAGCGCAGAGAAAAATCCTGGGCCATACGCACCATGGTATCATAAATGGCCGCATCGCCGTGCGGATGATATTTACCCATGATCTCACCGACGATACGGGCGGATTTTTTGTAGGGTTTGTTATGGCGGTTGCCCATTTCATACATGGCATATAAAATCCGGCGATGCACCGGTTTGAGGCCGTCACGCACATCGGGAATTGCCCGGCCGATGATGACGCTCATGGCGTAATCCATGTAGGATTTTTTCATTTCATCTTCTATATTCACCAGTGTTTGCTTGTGGTGGATATCACGTTCCATTTTGTTTAATCCTCTCTCAATAAAAAGCTGGCTGATTTTTCAGCCGGCATAATCATTAATCTAAAAATTTTTTCTAATCCCGATAAACGGGATAAGAGCGTTAACGAAATTTATTTTCTGCCACTCTTTTCCGTACCTCCTTGAAGGGTAGAAAAGCACAGAGAATAATTTCTACTTGCTAAATGTCCAAATTAGAAACATCCAGGGCATTTTGATAGATGAAATCACGTCTCGGTTCCACCTGATCGCCCATGAGGGTGGTAAAGATTTCATCAGCCAAAACGGCGTCTTCTACTCCCACTTGCAGAAGTGTGCGTTTTTCCGGATTCATCGTGGTTTCCCAAAGCTGTTCAGGGTTCATTTCACCCAGGCCTTTGTAGCGCTGGACGGCCAGTCCTTTCTTGCCCATAGTGACAATATGATCTACGAGCGCCTTGGAACTCTCCAGAAGGACAGGCGTTGAAGCTTCATCGCCTTTGTCGCTGTATGGAGCCTCGCCCATAATGGAAACCTGATCCAGCAATGACCGAATATCCGCGAATTGTGGCGTGCGAAAGACCTCCCTATTCAGACAGGATGGAAATAGTTGTCCATTCTTTGTCAGATTAAAAACTATTTTGAACCCGCCATGATCCTCGTCCTGTTCAATGTTAAAATCGGAAAAACTCTCGCCCAAGGCAGTGCCTGTTCTTTTAGCTATTGACAAAAGCGATTTTTCATTTTTAAAGCTATCGTCAGTTAACGTAGGATCACCCGCCAAAATGCGAATGAGATTTCTGTCGCGGCCTTCCTTTTCAAACCGGTCAAGCAGGTCTTCAATCCGCATAACTTTCTTGATCAAGAGCAATAATTTACTGCCGGTTACCGGAAATGGAGAGCCGTCGCCCATGACCAGTTGTACTTTTTCCACGCCGTTTTCCAGAATGTAGTTTTTCATCTGGTCTTCATTCTGAAGGTAGAATTCCTGTTTTTTCTCCACAACTTTAAATAGCGGCGGCTGAGCGATAAACAAATATCCTCGTTCAATCAGCTCCCTCATTTGCCGGAAAAAGAAGGTTAAAAGCAGCGTGCGGATATGAGAACCATCGACATCGGCATCGGTCATGATAATAACCTTGTGATACCGCAGTTTGCTAATATCATAATCATCGGCGCCAATACCCGCTCCAAAGGCCGTAACCATCGTTTTAATTTCTTCATTTTGCAGCATTTTATCAAAACGTGCTTTCTCCACGTTCAATACCTTGCCGCGCAGGGGCAGAATGGCTTGATTCTTCCGGTCCCTACCCTGCTTGGCAGAGCCGCCGGCGGAATCACCTTCCACCAGATATATTTCACTCAATGCCGGATCTTTTTCCTGACAATCGGCAAGTTTGCCCGGCAGTGCGCCAACTTCTAATGCGCTTTTGCGGCGGGTTAATTCCTTGGCACGTCTGGCCGCTTCCCTGGCTCGCGCCGCCTCCATACATTTATTCAGTATTTGTTTAGCGACAGATGGATTTTCCTCCAGGTAACTGCCAATTTTTTCGTAAACTATTCCTTCCACCAAGCCACGCACCTCAGAGTTGCCCAGCTTGGTTTTGGTCTGTCCTTCAAACTGCGGATTCTTAACTTTAACACTGATGACACACGCCAATCCTTCTCTTAAATCTTCACCGCGCAAGGATTCCTTGCCGTCTTTAATGATTTTATTGTTGGTGGCGTAATTATTGAAAACACGAGTAAGCGCCGATCGGAAGCCGATCAGATGAGTGCCACCTTCCGTGGTGTTAATGCTGTTGGCAAAGGCAAAAATATTGTCCAGATAAGTTTCATTATACTGCAGAGCAACTTCTACTGAACAATCTTCCTTGGCGCCGGAAATAAAAATCGGGTTCTTATGTAACACTTTCTTATTGCGGTTAATATATTCGACAAATGAGACTATTCCACCTTTATAAAAGAATTCATTTTGTTTGCCTGTGCGTTCATCTATTAAATTAATTTTGACGCCTGAATTTAAAAAAGCCAACTCGCGCAAACGATTCGCAATAATATCAAAACTGAATTCACTCTCTTCAAATATTTCATCATCAGGCAAAAAAGTTACTTTAGTTCCCTTGCCTCTTGTTTTGCCCACCATTTCCAGTGGTGCGACAGGAACGCCTCGTACATAAGATTGCGTGTAAACATTTCCATCCCGTCTTACTTCCAATTCGCAGGATTTAGATAGAGCATTTACAACAGAAACGCCAACGCCATGCAAACCGCCTGATATTTTGTACGAATCATTGGAGAATTTACCGCCGGCATGCAGCTTGGTCATAACAACTTCCGCTGCCGACACACCTTCCGTTTTATGAATATCTACCGGAATACCGCGGCCGTTATCATCCACAACAATACTATTATCTAATCTTATTTTGACTGTGATCGTATCGCAATAACCACCGGCCGCTTCATCGATACTATTATCAACTACTTCATAAACCAGGTGATGTAGACCTTCTTTGCCGGTGGAACCGATATACATAGCAGGTCTTATGCGCACGGCCTCCAGACCTTCTAAAACTTTAATGCTATCCGCATCATACTTATGTGTCATATCTGCTTTTAAACTTCCTCTCTATTACTAGATTTTTAATGGCATAATTATACACAAATAACTATCATCTTCATCCTGTTTTATCATCGATGGTTTTAATCCCACCCCAACTTCAAACAAGATATTATCTTTGTTAATTACCGATATAGCGTCAATTAAGTAGTTCACATTAAATCCACTATCAATAACCTCACCACTATAAGCTATATCTATTTCTTCCGTTGCTTCACCAACATCCAGATTTGTCGAATTAAGTGTAACTTTACCTTCCGAAAAAGAGAGAATCACTCCTCCATACCGTTCAGAAGATACAACACTCATTCTTTTTAAGGCATGCAGGAAAGATTCTCTTTCCAGAGTAACGCTAATTCCTTTTTCCGCAGGAATAACTTTTTTATAATCAGGGTAATCCGCATCAACCAAACCAACTTTTAAAAGAGTATTTTCCGTTTTCACAACAAACATATTTTTATGCAGACCAATTTGAATATCTTCATTTTCATCAATAATTCTTTTTATTTCCATTAATCCTTTACGGGGGATAATAATTCCCTTTCCTATCTTCAAAGAAGATTCAGAGGTAAAACCCTTAGCCAGCGCTAATCTATGGCCGTCAGTAGCTACCATCCGCAGTAAATGATTCGCCCCATCCATTCCCGCTTCTAATAAAACACCATTTAAGTTTTTTCTCGTTTCGTCTGTAGCCATGGCAAATGCTGTTTTATTAATTAAATCTTTAATTACTATTCCCTTGATTTTATAAAGTTGAATTTCCTGATCATCTACAATACTGGGGAAATCTTCTGCCGGTAAACCAGGTATTTTATAAAAAGCTCTTTGACATGAAATTTTTACAATATTATTTTTTTGAGTAAAAGAGACAACTTCACCTTGAATTTCCCTGACCATCTCATATATTTTTTTTGCTGAAACCGTTATTTCACCTTTTTCCACTACCTCTACATCATAATCGGAAATTAAACTTATTTCTCTATCGGTAGCAATTATTTTAAGTTTATTGGCTTCCGCTTTTAAAAGAATATTATTTAAAATTGGTATCGTTGTCTTTTTTTCTACAATACCTAAAGTTTTTTGAATGCCATCAAGAAAGGTGTTTCTGTTTATTTTAAATTCCATATTTCCTCCATGTTCCTATTTTTTCTTTTCCTATTTTTTTATATATATAAATAAATAGTAATAATAGTAAGAGTTGTTGATATGTTGATTAATAATTATTTTATAATAATTATAGTAATTTAAAATAGCGATCACCTGTTTATAGTATGGTATAAAAAAGTTTATGATTTGTGGATTAAAATATCCTCAATTTCCTGAATTAAAATTTTTAATTTAGGATCCGCTTTAATACCATTCAAAATTTTGTTATTGGCATAAATTACCGTCGAATGGTCTCTCCCGCCAATTTTTTGACCGATATCAGGGAAAGAATTATTGGTTAATTTTCTAGCCAAATACATAGCAATTTGCCGGGCGAAGACAATATTTTTATTTTTATTATGAGCTTTTATATCTGATATTTTTATATTTAATTTTCCAGATATAACTTTAATTATTTCTTCAATACTTACCTCACCTTTTTTATTGTGCTTAACTAAACTGCTTAATACTTCTTTAACTAAATCTAGATCAATTTCCCTGCCGGTGAGAGATGAATAAGCGCCGATTCTAACTAAAAAGCCTTCTAGTTCACGAATGTTGGATTCCACATGAGACGCGATATAGTGGACGACGTTATGTGATAAATCTATTTTATTTTCCTGGATTTTCTTTTCGATGATGGCAATTTTAGTTTCTATTTCCGGTGGTTGAATATCAGCAATCAGCCCCCATTCGAAACGGGAACGCAATCGACTTTCCAGATTAGGAATATCTTTAGGGAACTTATCGCTGGAGACCACTATTTGTTTTCCCGAATCGTGTAATGTGTTGAAAGTATGAAAAAATTCTTCCTGCGTTCTGTCTTTTCCCGCCAAAAAATGAATATCATCAATTAATAAACAACTGATATTCCTATATTTTTCTCTAAATTTAGGCATCCGGTCATAACGAATGGAATTAATCATTTCATTCATAAATTCTTCCGCGGAAACATACATAATGTTGAGCGACGGGTGAGTAGATGTAGTTAGTAGTCCGATGGCATTAAGTAAATGTGTTTTTCCCAGACCGGAGCCGCCATAAATAAAAAGAGGATTATAATTTTTGGCTGGTTGTTTGGCTACGGCAATAGAAGCGGCGTGAGCAAATTGATTACAAGCGCCAACCACGAACCTGTCAAAATTATAGTTATCATTAAGAAAAGAAAAGTTTTTACCTCTACTGATTGTTGTAGCTGAAGCATTTTTGGTGTGTGTCGCGTGCGCTGCCGCAGGTTCCGGGCCCTTTTCTTTATTTTTTGACAGGACAAAATCAATATCAACTGCAATACCAGCGGCATCTTGCAGGGATTGTTTAATCGTTGAGGAATAATTATCTAAAAGCCAATCTTTAAAGAATTTATTGGGGACGGCCAATTGGACACACTTGTCTTCCATGGCAACAACTTTGATAGGTTTTATCCATGTATCAAAATTTTGCTTACTTATTTTTTCTTGAATTAGTTTACTCGTTTTGTCCCAAAATGCATCCATTTAAACAACCTTTATAAACAACCTTATCAACAGTTGTTGATAGGAGTGGAAAACTTACCATTATTTTAAATCATCGAGAATAAAACCTGATAACCGGTTTAATTCATCCATAGATGTATATCTAATTTCTATCAAGCCCTTTTTAGCAGAACCCTTAATTTGCACCTTCGCCATAAATTTTGACGCTAAGGCTTTTTCGAGATCATTCAGGAACCGATCTTTTTTGGAATCTGGTATTTTCTGCGAGAGTCGCTTTTGTGCGTTTTGGATTAAGCGTTCCGTTTCCCGGACGTTTAAATCCTTTTTTAAGATTAAAGCAAGCGCCGTGATTTGTTCTTCCGTTGAACTACATGCCAATAAACAGCGGGCATGACCTGCAGAAATCTTCTTTTCCACCAGAGCCTCTTTTACTTTGGCCGGCAATTTCAAAAGACGGATGGTATTGGCAATTGTCGAGCGATCCTTGCCCGCGCGGGAAGAAATTTCTTCCTGAGAAAGTTTGAATGTTTCGATTAACGTCACATAGGCAGTGGCTTCTTCCAGAGGATTTAATTCTTCCCGTTGAATATTTTCAATCAGCGACATTTCCGCCGCCTGCATATCTGTCGCTTCGCGAATGACGATAGGCACATCTTTTAAGCCCGAGGCCTGAGCTGCCCGCCAACGCCGCTCTCCGGCAATAATCTCATATCCATTGTCAATTTTGCGGACAACAATCGGCTGAATAATACCCGTGCTTTTAATGGAAGCAATAAGTTGCTTTTGTGTACCGTCATTAAAATTTTTGCGGGGTTGATAACGGTTGGGCCGTAATTCTTCAATTCCGCAGGAAAAAACAGGTTTTTTCTTGTCGAAGTCATTCACTAAATCCGGAAAAATGGCGCCAAGCCCTTTGCCGAGCACGTTTTTTTGTGCCATTTATATTCCCCCTCGAATTATTTCCTGTGCCATTTCCATATAAGCCAGCGCGCCGCGCGATTTAATATCATAAAGAATAATAGGTAAGCCGTGGCTGGGGCTTTCCGACAGCCGCACATTGCGCGGGATCACCGTTTTAAAGACCTTGTCGCCAAAATGTTTCCGAACATCATCGGAGACCCGATGCGATAGTAAATTACGCTGATCAAACATCGTCAGCAAGATACCACCCAAGACGAGATGCGGGTTTAATTGCGCTTTCACCAGTTTTACAGTATTGAGCAAATATCCCAAACCCTCCAAAGCGAAATACTCACACTGCAAAGGAACAATCAAATAGTCGGAAGCGACAAGAGCATTGACAGTCATAACGCCCAGCGACGGCGGGCAATCAATTACTATAAAATCATAATGCCTGTCTAAAGCGTTTAATAAATTACGCAGCCGTTTTTCTTTTTCCTCCATCCCGACAAACTCAACCTCAATTCCAATGAGATCCTGATTAGAGGGTACTATATCGAGATGCGGTATCACCGTGTTGATAATCACATCGCCCAGCGGCATCTGGCCGATCATGGCGTGATATAAATTAGCTTTTTGTACAATATCTCTCTCCGAGCCTATCCCACTGGTTGAATTACCCTGGGAATCACCATCGATGAGTAAAGTTTTTTTTTCCGCAGCTGCCAGAGAGGCAGATAAATTTATCGCGGTGGTGGTTTTGCCAACACCACCTTTTTGATTTGCTATACATATAATTTTATTCATTATTTTATTGAGCGTATAAAAATAAATTCTTTTGCAAGAACTGCCGTTAGCACTAACATAAAAAAGATCTTTTTAGAAGGTTTTTTTACTTTTCCCCGATAATAATTTTACGATGTGCTTCAAAAAAAGGTATGTTTATATCATGCTGAATAAATTGATATATTTTGTATTGATTTTTGACGGATGAGCACTGCGCAAGTTCCTCATCAACATTGGGGCCTTTCAGGGCAATGATTTTGCCTCCACGGTCGAGAAAATATTCGCCTTGCGGCAGAAGTTCGGATAATTTAAAGGCCGCGCGGGAAATTAAAACATCAAATTTTTTCTTCCATGTATCTGCCTTAATAATGTTTTCGACGCGGTCATGCAGAACAACCGCTGCCGAAAGATTTAAAAGACGAATAATGTGTTTTAAAAAGGAAACTTTTTTGCGATTGGTTTCCAGAAGATAAAGCTTTAAAGTGGGCAGCGCAATTTTTAAGGGAAGGCCGGGAAAACCGGCGCCGCAGCCGACATCAATAATCCGGGCATTGGGCTTGCCAATAAATTGCAGTGCCGTCAGCGAATCCAGAAAATGACGCGTGATAATTTCCTGCGAAGAATTTTCGGAGATTAAATTTGTTTTGGCATTCCATTGTAAAAGCTCTTTTTTATAAATATCAAATTGAACCAGCTGCTGTTCGTTTAGCTCGATGCCTAATTGACGCGCGTTTGTACTAAGTGAAAGTATTTCCTGATCCATGAAGAAGGAATAACAAAAAACATCTGCCGCCGCAAACGATAAATTGAGTTCGCCCAAAAACCACTCGGCCCTGGTATCTTTTTTCCGGTTAAGAGGCTGTGTCATAATATCATTCCAAGTCCTCCGCTGGCGGAGGTCGGGAGAATTTCCGAGAGGTGTTACCCAACATGCGCCGGGCAGAATCAGTGACGGAGGTGGATATGGAAGGGAGTGCTCTTTGAGCAATCCGAAGCAGCGCAACCTGATAACCTGAATAACCTAACCACCTAAAGGTGGCGACGAGGTCACGCGGGGTTTCGCGAGGTTACAAGGAGCGCCTGGCATTGTCTGTATTTTATTACTGAAAGTGGGCTCATCTGTTGCAGGACGAAATTATCTAAGCGTAAAGATGGACTGTAAAGCAAACTTCAATTAAGTGCATTGACATTTCTGATTTTATAACTTACTTATTCAAAAGAAAGAAGTGGAGCCCCCATCGGCAGGAGCCGGAGGCTCCTTATAATAATGAGACCCAAACTTCAGAAACACAGTGCCCTGAAGCTTGCTGGATGAATTATCCCGCGAAGCAGAGGATAACGCGACCTCCCGCGGGTTACACCGCATTCCTCCCCCGGCTGAAGCCGGGGGATTCCAAACAGCGGGATTAAATTTTCTACAAAAGAGTTATTTGTAAAGCATTTTTTCTGATTAATTACAAACAGGGAGCAAATTTAATCATGAAAAAAGAATTGACCATAATCGGTATTATTCCCCAATACCCTCAGCATTCACAGCATAATATATACGCCAAGATAAAAATGCCTCCGGTGGGGATTTTGTCCGTCATCAGCCAGATCAATAATCATCTCCATTGCAAAGAAGTTTACGCGATTGATGAAAACAATTACAACGGGCCGCAAGATTTTCTTGGCTTGCCGGACCATTCTTTCTTACAGGCACGACAACCAGCGCAACTGGCGCTATTCTATGGCGGCATGAGTAACTCGATACCCCGCATGTTTTCGATAGCCGGGCAATACAAGGGGTTTGGCGCCATAACCATTGCCGGTGGCAGCCATGTAGATGCCCTGCCCCAGGAAGCGCTTCATTCCGGCATTGATATTGTCGTTCATGGTGAAGGGGAAGAGACTATCAAAGAATTGCTGGCAGTACTGGTGGACAATGGCGATGTTGCCTTGAACCGGACCGGATTAGCGCAAGTTACGGGGATCAGCTTTCTTGACGAAACCGGTGCATATGTCTTTACCGGAAAGCGCCAGCCGATCCGCGATCTAAATGTATTAGTCGATACTGACTTGACGTTGGTTAAATTCCTGAAAAAAAGATGGAGTGCCGTCCCTATCAACAGAGGCCGGGGCTGCAATTGGAATTGCGAATTCTGTGTAGTCAATAGGCAATATGGAAGTTATAAATCCGCTTCGGTTGAAACGGCCTTGCGGCAGGTGATTAAATACACTGATCTGGGATACAAGAATTTCTTTTTCACCGACGATAATTTTGCTCAAAATCCGGCCGAGGCGATTGCGCTGTGCAAGGGGATTGGCGATTATAAAAGGAAATTCCGGAAAAAAATCGATATTATTGTCCAGGTACGTTCTGAGGCGGCGGAAAATGACGAACTGCTCGAGGCTATGCGCTGGGCCGGCGTTACCACGCTGGCCATTGGTTACGAAAGTCCGATCAACGAAGAATTGCGGGCAATGCGCAAAGGCGTGACCGTGGAAAAGTTGATTGCCCGTTCTAAAAAACTGTCCAACTATTTTTATTTGCACGGTATGTTCATTTTTGGCTATCCCGCCCGCAATGATGGGCAGAAGAGCGCTTTTTTCACTATAAAGCAGCGAGCTAAATATTTTAAAAAGTTTTTCAAAAAATCGGGGATAGACACTATCCAACTACTTAATGCCGTTCCGCTGCCCGGTTCCGAGCTTAGGGCGAGGCTAGAGAGCGAAGGTCGTATCTTGCCTCTTTCGATGGTAGGCTGGGATAAATATGACGGCCTATTCCTTTGTTACGATCCCCGGCCGGACGGGCTGGATGCCTATGACCTGCAAAACATGCCCAAAATACTGATGAAAAAAAGGTACCTCGGAGGATTCATCAGCAGGAAATTAAATTATGGCAACTGGCTGAACTGGGTGTACATTGCCACCATTGGCTTTCCGATCCAGTTTGTCGAGTTTTATTTCCGGCGGTTTATACGTAATTTGTTAGAAAAACAGAGGGCAAAAAACGTGCTGCACGATGATCTGCCGTTGCATACCATTTTCACCGTTCCTCTGGCTAATGCCTGGGGAGATATAAAAAGAAGATGGAGAAATCTGTTGGTTAAGACATACGCGGGGGTCACCATTAAGCGGTGGTTAAAAGCTTACTATGGCAGCGATTATAACAGCAAGCTCCGGCGACTCTTTATAGGTAATAAGAACGCCAAATAAAACGGACGATTCATCTTACAACTTGCCATTTCCCACTATGTGCTGATAGAGTAAAAACCAACTCATAGGATGGTGCGTGATATGGAGAGCAACGACGAGATAAAACTGCTCCTTATGGAGGAGCAAACCCTCCTTTCACGCGAGAGGACAATGCATTCATATATGCAGACAGGCCTGGCCTTTACGTCAGTCGGTCTTTTTATCATGAAGTTCCTGAGCGGTCTGCTCTATTTTTGCGCCGGGTTAGTCTTTATTGTTCTGGGCGTTCTTCTCATCGCCGAATCGGCGAGGCGTTATGCGCACTTCAGGAAAGCAATCCGGAAAATCCGCGAGAAGGAAACAAAGGTTGGGAGTGATATTGGGATAATACGATAGGAAAAAAATCAGGAATGGTTGTACTATTATTATTCCGGCAACAAAAAACGACATCACAACGCTACCGTTCAACCCTTTTCTCTTGACATCCATCCCCTGTAAGTCTATGCATTAGTTGCGCTGTCGTCACCTTTCATAACACTTCAAGAGAAGGGGCGAAGATCGAGGAGCAACAGGTGCAGGAAAAGATCAACAAACAGGGAAGTATCTACGGTTCTATTTTTTGGGTCAGTCTGGGACTGGGCGCAGTCTTCTGGATCGTTGACTCCGTCCTCACGGTCATTACCTCCACGGATTCCTCTTTTTTTTCCATGCTTATAGGCATCGATACCAGAGGTTTTTGGCAGCGGTTGATTGTGCTGTGTTTTCTCCTCATCTTCGCTTCTCATGTTCAGTATACCGCAAAAAAACGACGCGAGGCGGAGGAAAAACTTGAACAAACCCTCGAAATCCTCAAGCGAGCGGTCGGCACGACTATTCAGGTCTTGGTGTGTGCTGTGGAGTCAAGAGATCCCTATACGGCCGGTCACCAGTCCCGGTCTGCGAATCTGGCCTGTGCTATCGCCACGGAGATGGGATTAGATCAGGATAAAATTGAAGGAATCCACATGGCAGGTATCGTCCATGACATTGGGAAAATAACGATTCCTGCGGAGATATTGATAAAACCTACCAAACTGACAAACCTCGAATTTTCCCTGATTAAACAACACTCACTAAGCGGATACGAGATGTTGAAGAATGTGGAATCTCCCTGGTCCCTAGCGGAAATTGTCTACCAGCATCATGAACGGATGAACGGATCCGGCTATCCAAGAAATCTGAAAGGGGATGAAATTCTCCTTGAATCCCGCATTATGGTCGTGGCAGATGTAGTGGAGGCCATGGCTTCCTATCGACCCTATCGTCCGGCCCTGGGTATTGAGGCAGCTCTTGAAGAGATCGAGAAAAATAAAGGAATTCTTTATGACGATGCTGTCGTAGATGCCTGCCTGAAATTATTCCGGGAGAAAGGTTATCAGCTTGCATAAAATAGAGAAACCAATCCCATATAAAAAACATATTTACAAATGGTAATCATCGAGTTTGACAACCTCTTCCTATTGAAACTGAGTTGGTGAAAGCGATAATAGAGACAATACTCAGAAAGAAACGGAGTCGCATCTTTACGGCGTGTTGCCCAAAGCACTTTTTTATAACATCCTTTCCGCAAAGCATTAGTATCCACTTTCAAGAAAATCGGTACGATAGATTTATCGGGCGAATAGAACAATCAGAAGAGATAAAATAATTATAACATGGGCGGCGATAACACCCAGTTTATGGCGCTGGTAGAATTCGTTTGCCTTTTGAATCCGCTCAAGTCCGCCTAACAAGCGTCGAATTAGCACAAGCTTGGGATATTTGTAATTATCCGAGGTAAAATATTTTTGAAATGCGCACATAGGATAAATTGCATAGACATCATCAGTCAGCGGCCGAAAGAGGGTGTCGTTAACAATACCCTGCCAGGATTCATATGCTAAAGTTTCCGCATAACGCCGATTTAAAGCGTAGGCATGGGTCAGACTCTGGTAACGAACTTTCTGTACGCACGGATTAGTAGTTTTACGGCTGGAGCGAATTAAAGCTCCGAGAAGCAAAACTTTCCATTCCGGATGTTGTCTCAAAAATTCAGTGCAACTTCTTAATCGTTCCGGATCAAAGCGGTCAAATTCTACATCGTCTTCAAAAATAACGATATTTTTCGCGCCTGCCTCCAACCCTTTGCGCAGGCATATCATGTGGGATTCATATACTCCCTGCTCCATATCGGATGGATGGTGTTCACCAAGCACGAAATCAACTCTATCACCCAGTCCGACTTTGGAAAATTCTTTGAGCGCCGACGCACGACGATCTTCACGTTCTTGCAGAGAAACGCAGTATAAACAATCAAAAAAATCCCAGCCGCTAGTTTCTTTTTTCACTTTATCATCAAGCAATCGCCTAACACCTTGTTTAACCCTATAATATGAACCTTATTTCCTGTCAAGAAATGGCTGTAAGCAGAAAAGAGATGTCTAATACCATTTTAAATCAAAGATGATATTGAGGCGGCTAGGCGGAGGCGACGAGGCGTATTGTATATACGTTGAGGAAGCCTGACAACGACGCCAACAAAATAGCGCTTTGATTTAGAATTGGTATAATGTATGTTATCGTTTGTGCCGGTAATTCAGAACAACCGGCTTGTTTCCATCCCGCGACTTGGATTTCTCAACTCCAGCCGGGGGAGGAATACAACCCCCGATCAGGTCGAAGGCAGACTGCACTTGCGAGAGGTCGCTTTATCCTCTGCTTCACGGGATGAATTCAACTGACAGATATTACTTCACTGCGTTTGTAATATCTAAGTTTCATTCGACCAGCAAGCTTCAGTCGCAGATGACCTTCAGGTTATGCACTTTGTTTCTGAAGCTTGGGTCTCATTATTATCGGTAGCCTCCGGCTCCTGCCGGATGGGGCTCCACGGGATAAGGTTTTATGATTCGAAGAAAAATTGCCCAATATCTTGCCGGGAAGAAATATGTCAAAGAGATGCTTGATCATCCGGCGGATATCAGTGAATTCAAGGAACGTATGACGCCGCGGTTAATTATCGGATTGATCTTGATGGTTTTGAGTTTTATTATTGGTTGGCCGGCCATAGCCGCCCTGAGCGTTCTGGCAGTCTGGTTTAAGGAACCGCTGATCGCCATCATCGGCTGTCCGACAACCTACGCTCTTTCCTGCGTAGTCTTTATTGTCGGTGCCTGGCTTTCACGCGCGCCCCATTACGTGGGGATTATGGCAAGATACATCATACAATCTTTCCTCAGAAAATTAATCTCCTAAGATAAAAATGATTTCAGGTGTTTATCAATCCCGCGCCGGCTCCTGTCGGAGGGGGCTCCACTAAAACACATTCTTGACTTTTTAACTAATTAGGGCCATAAAGAAACATCTTTGAACAAGGCATTGTCAATCGGTTAACAATCAATTTAAAACTTTTTTTATAAGAGTGTAAATAAATTCAAAGAGACTACGCCCCTTAAAAAATAAGGGCTGTAAAAGGAAGTTCTCATTAAAGAGAGCGTATTGCTTAACCCAATTTTTTGATGATTAAAGGAGATTGTATGATTTCAAAAATTCTTGTGCCATCAGACGGATCAAAAACAGCTAAAAAAGCAGCCGCGTATGCGGTTGACCTCGCCAAACAGTTGAAGGCCTCAATTATTATCCTGAGCGTTATTGATCAGCGCTCACTAATAGCCCAGACAGTTTCCGCAGTGGAGACGCCAAGACACATCGTAGAGCCTATTGACGATTATCTGAAAGAGGCTGCCGAAGGGTTTACCGGAGAAATAAAAAAACTGTGCGATAAAAACGGTGTCGCATCGACGATTTCTATAAAGACGGGACATCCTGTGGAGGAAATTGTGAAAGTGGCTAAGAGATCCAAAGCCGATCTTATTGTTATGGGCTCTCATGGAAGGAGCGCCTTATCAGCCACAGTCCTGGGTAGTGTTTCCTATGGGGTTATCCACAATGATAAAACTATTCATGTACTCATTGTGAGGGCTTGATGGCAATAGAATGATATTATACCATGGATATCTCCGGAATTAGATCTGGAAGCCTTTGTGGAATTCGTAGAACGAAATTAATCGATAGAAGGAATCCCGATGTTTAGCTGGTTTGCCAATCGTCGCCGGAAACAACTCATACAGGAGCCCTTTCCTCCTGCCTGGGAAAATATCCTGCACAGTAATGTTGCCCATTACTGCATGCTGGACGATGCTGAACGCACTCATCTGCGTGAGCTTATCCAGGTCTTTGTTGCCGAAAAGGATTGGGAAGGATGCGGCGGGCTGGAACTTACCGACGAAATCCGCGTTACCATCTCTGCTCAGGCGTGCCTCCTTCTTCTTGGCCTGCCTCACAATTACTATCAGAATGTCGAAACAATCATAGTCTATCCATCCACCGTGGTTCCACCACAGCGTAAACCCGGTTTTTTTGAAACTGCTCTTGCGCCCATAGAAGCTTCCCATCCCATTATCGGGCAAGCCTTTCAGCAGGGCCCTGTCATTATCATTTGGGACGCGGCGCTGCATGGAGGCCGCCATCCCGAATTGGGCCATAACGTTGTCTATCATGAATTTGCCCACAAGCTCGATATGCTGGACGGCGCCGCGGACGGCACGCCTCCGCTGCGGGACAGAGCTGAATACCGTGACTGGGTACAGACGTGTTCCCGTGAATATCTGCGCCTCAAGCATGACGCCGAACATGGCAGGAAATCTTTTCTCAATGCTTACGGTGCGACCAATGAAGCTGAGTTCTTCGCTGTGGCTACCGAGCAGTTCTTCGACCAGCCTTTTTTAATGATAAAAAACGCCCCTGATCTTTATCGTGTTCTTAAAGAATACTATCGTCAGGATCCCGCCCTGCGCGCAGGGAAAAATTTTTGCGCTGTTGACATTGAAAAAACAGGCTAAGAGAGGCTGTTTGTTGCTTGACCTCAAATCAAACAATCACTATTTATTGTTGAAACTCCAATTCCGAAAGCGAAGCGCAGCGGAATTGGTAAGTTGAACAATCCCGCGAAGCGGAGGGTTTAATACCCCGCAGCTTGCTGCGGAATCTGTTTCCAAAGCTTGCTTTGGAGTTCATACCCGTGATTAACGATTTACTTTTCATTATTGATAATCTTGACGTTTGGCGGTGAGCCGACAACGGGCAGGTTAATAAATTTTAAAAGAGATGATTGAAACTTTTGGAAATACTCACTGCCACGCCGGGGATCGGATGAGGGCAGTTCCAGAGTCAGGGTGAAAATGTTGCGTTCATGACCGGCATAATTACCGAGTGATCCGGGATAATATCCGAATTTATTCAAAGGATGATTTGTTTCCTTACATATTTGTTCCATCCATTGTTCGAAGGAATTCAAGTCGGATGATGGGCCGTCATAATCAAAAAAATTAAGCGGTGAATGTGCCGATAATATTTTTTGCGGGTTGAATCTCTTGATCAAAGCCATCTGAAACAGTGTTTCCTGTTCGGATGCCGGTTTGGCCCCCGGATAGTAGCGCTTGATTTTCCCCTTGGCAATCCATTGACGAATCGCTTTTGCCTGCCAGTCCTTTGTGGGAAAATTTCTGTTGAGATCAACGCCGTTGGCATTGACCCGTGTGGGTGAGGAAGCTAAGAAACCATCGGGATTGAGCAGAGGCGCGATAACAATGCATTTATCTTTGAACATGGCCGGATTATCTTTAACGTACTGGGCAAGCTTGAGCATGAGATAGACTGTCGGCAGTTCATCGCCGTGCACGCTGCCAAAAAACAAAATACAATTGCCGGTTGTATTGCCACCAAAATGAGCAAAGATAAGAGGATGCTTGTTTTTTGTTGTCCGGTAATATTCCCAGGATATCGCTCCCGGTTTTATGTCTGTCCATCCATAAAGGGAGCTTTGCTGCTCCAGCGCGCTTATGAATTTTTTAAAATCACCCGGAGAAGAATCGTAAGAAAAAACATGAGAAGGCAAAAATACAAAAAACAACAGGCAAGAAAAAAGACAACAACTCCCAACAATTTTTTTACGATTCAGCATATAATTTCGGTACTATTTCTTATTAACGGCAAGGCGATGAATAAGTGTTCGTATCCCTTCATTAATATTTATTATACCGCAACAGTTTTTTTGCGGCTGATTCTTTACCCAGAATCGCAAACAGATATATTGATACATCAGTTTAATTCTTTCAGCTACTAGTTATTTTGCCGGCGGGCCACTTTGTGATCAAGACCAGTGCTTTTCCCCAAATCAAAACAATGTACTAATCCACAAGATTTAAGGGCCTCTTCCGCAAAGTTACAGCAATTATGGATCGGCGGATTATATTCAAATCCTTTTTTGGTCAAGATGAGATTTAATCGATTTTCTGCTCCGGTCAGGAAATGATTCGTAGAGAAATTCATGAAGCAAAGCCTCGCGCGCTGCGCGGAGAATGCTTTGGTAAGAGGCTTTGTGATCGTGAAACTCCAATTCCGAAAGCGTAGCGCATTGGAATTATCACGTATGCAAAGCATACAGTGGTATCCAATAGCATTTGGCTATTGGGAACTGTCCCGCTTCAGTGGGGCAAGAAAGAGGCGACGACTAAGCCAACAAAGATAGCGCTTTGATTAAGGAATGGAACAACATATTTCCATTGACACGTCCATAACCTTACCTTATAAACTGTGGGCAAAATATCGAAGAAAAACAGGAGACATTCCATGAAAAAATCGTCAATACTGATTATCCTTCTGGTGATTCTCTCGCTGGGCATTTGCGGCTGCAGCAAAGATGATTCTTCCCAAATAAAAATCGGCGTCATTGCTGAGTTGACTGGCGATGTTCCGGCCGTGGGCGCTTCCTGTAAAAACGCGGCGGAAATGGCCGTGCAGGAAGTTAATGACAGCGGCGGCATTCAATTGGGCGACAAGAAATATAAAATCAAATTAATTATCGAGGACAACGCCGGAAAGGCTGACCAATCGGCATCCTCCGCCCAAAAGCTGATTACGCAACAAAAGGTTACAGCAATTGTTGGCCCGAACGTCAGTCGGTATACGCTGCCTGCCGCGGAAATTGCTGAATCAGCTAAAGTTGTCCTGATCACCCCCTGGTCCACCGCGCCAAAAGCCACGCTGGATTCCAAAACAGGGGCTTCCAAAAAATATGTTTTTCGCGCCTGCTTTATTGATCCATTCCAGGGAGGCGTGCTCGCCAAATTCGCGCTGGACAACCTCAAACTGAAGAAGGCGGCGGTTCTTTATGATGTTGCTTCCGAATACAACAAAGGCATCGCTGAAATTTTCAAGGAAGTCTATGAGAAAAACGGCGGCAAGATCGTCGCGTTTGAAACCTACACCACCAACGATAAGGATTTTTCTTCACAGCTCACTAAAATCAAACAAGCAGCGCCGGATGTAATTTTCCTGCCCAACTATTACAGCGAAGTACCGCTGCAAATCCAGCAAGCCAAGCGGCTGGGCATCACCGTGCCGTTTATCGGTTCCGATTCCTGGGGTTCCGAAGAACTTGTGAAACTCTGCGGTAAGGACTGCAACGATTATTATTTCAGTACGCATTACGCGGCTGACGCATCAACTGACGCGACAAAGAAATTCATCGCGAGTTATAAAACGAAATACGGAACCACGCCGGATGACGTGGCCGCTCTGACCTACGATTCATTCGGACTATTGTGGCAGGCGCTCAAAACCGCCGGGAAGAATGACCGTCAGGCTGTGCGTGACGCGCTGGCCAAAATTCCGCAATATGAAGGCGTGACCGGGAACATGCAATTCAAGGAAGGCTCCGGCGATCCGGTTAAAAGCGCTGTGATTTTAAAAATAAAGGATGGGAAGTTTACGTGGTTTGCCAACGCCAAACCATGAGTGACGGCTTTTCAAATCCCACCTAACCCTCCTTTAAAAAAGGAGGGAATAATAAGGAAGTCACTTTTATAGCGTAACCACTCTATGACCTATATATTTCAACAATCCCTTAACGCTCTGCAACTGGGCAGCATCTATGCTCTGATCGCCCTGGGCTACACCATGGTCTACGGCATTCTGACAATGATCAATTTCGCCCACGGCGATCTATTCATGGTCGGCGCTTTTTTCTGCTTTCTGCTGGCCGTCTACTTTCACCTGTCCTTTGTCCCCGTCCTGCTTTTATCCATGCTGGGCGTGGCTTGCCTGGGCGTGATCATCGAACGGCTGGCCTACAAACCGCTGCGCAACGCCCCGCGCGTCTCCGCTATCATCACCGCGTTGGGCGTTGGCCTCTTTCTGGAAAACTTCACGCTGGCGCTTTCACCCTATCCCAAACACATTCCGCCGCTTCTGGAAAATACAACCTGGACGTTCGGCACGCTTTCCATTTCCTCGCTGCAGATAATCATCATTGTCCTTTCGCTGGTCCTGATGCTGATTCTGGATTTTATCGTCCAGCGCACCAAAGCGGGCATGGCCATGCGCGCCATTTCCTGGGACAAGACAATCGTCCCGCTAATGGGAGTGTCGGTGGATAAAATCATCTCGCTTACGTTTGCCATCGGTACGGGCCTGGGCGGAGCCGCCGGCGTGATGTACGGACTGGCTTATCCGGTGATTGATCCTTACATGGGCATCATGGTCGGTTGGAAAGCATTTATCTGCGCCGTGATCGGCGGCATCGGCAATGTTCGTGGTGCAATGATCGGCGGCTTTATTCTGGGTGCGGTGGAAATTATGGTAGGCGCGTTTTTCCCGTCTACCTACCGTGACTTTGTGGCCTTTACGCTGCTGCTGATTCTGCTGATCGTCAGGCCTTACGGCATCCTGGGCAAGCCCCAGCCGCAAAAGGTGTAGCCATGTCCAAACTCTCCGCCGCATATTACACACTGCTTACTCGATGGCAAACGCTCACCGGCAACAAATATTTTTGGCCGGTCTTCATGATCGCGGGATTGCTTTTTTGCATTGCCGCCTCGACCTTTGAATTTCTGGATTTATATCTGCAACTGATTTTAATTTATGTGGGCATCAACATTATTCTCACCGTCAGCCTGAATCTAATCAACGGTTACATGGGCGAATTCTCCGTCGGCCATGCCGGTTTCATGGCCATCGGCGCTTACGTTGCCTCCCTCTTAACGGTTCATGTATTTCCGCCGGGCGATCAAAACGTGCTTTTTCCGCTGGCGATACTGGCAGGCGGCATCGGCGCGGCGCTTGTTGGATTTCTCGTGGCCATACCATCTTTTAAAACACGCGGCGATTATCTGGCCATTGTCACGCTGGCCTTCTGCATGATTGTGAAATCAGTTCTGGAAAACATCGACGCCGTCGGCGGCCCGCGCGGGCTTTTGGGCATGGAAAAGCTCACCACGCTGCCGTGGGTCTTTTTCTGGACGGCGCTCAGCGTCTGGGTGATCCGCAACCTGGTTTATTCCAATTTCGGGCGCGGCGTTTTGTCCATCCGTGAAGATGAAATCGCCAGTGACCTGATGAGCGTAAACACGCGCCAGGTCAAAATCATCGCCTTTGTCGTTTCATCTTTTTTCGCGGGCATTGCCGGGGGCCTGTTCGCCCACGCGCTGCAATTTATCAATCCGCGCATGTTCGACATTCTCAAATCTACCGATATTCTGATCATGGTTTATCTAGGCGGCATCGCGTCCATTGCCGGATCAATAATCGGCGCGGTTGTTTATACGATCCTTCTGGAAATCCTGCGTCCACTGGGCGTCTGGCGGATGGTCCTCATGCCGCTGATGCTGGTGCTTTTGATGATCTATCGTCCGCGCGGCATCATGGGCATGAAAGAAATCCGACTGTTTATGCCTCTGCGGGATTTAGTGACGGAAAAACTGTGGCGGCGCAAGAAAAAGGAGGCGCCCGATGTCTCTGCTTGAAATACAAAAACTCACGCACCGCTTCGCGGGCCTTTGCGCCGTATCTGATTTCAATTTCGCCGTTGAGCCGCAAGAACTCGTCGGCATCATCGGTCCCAACGGCGCGGGCAAAACCACCGTCTTTAATTTGATCACCGGCGTCTATCGGGCAAGCGAAGGCAGCATCCGGCTTAGCGGACAAGAACTGGTAGGCCTTACGCCACATGCGATCACCAAGCGGGGCATTGCCCGTACCTTTCAGAACATCCGGCTGTTCAAGGAACTAAGCGTGCTGGATAATGTCCGCATCGCTCACTACGGCCAGATTGCTTATACACCCGCGGAAGCGCTATTGCACATGGGTCGTTTTCGCGAGGAAGAAAAACGCATCACCAATCAGGCGCTGGATTTATTGTCGATCTTTAAGCTCGACGATTCGGCTGGTGAAAAAGCTAAAAATTTGCCTTACGGTTTACAGCGCCGGCTCGAAATTGCCCGCGCGCTCGCCACCGGGCCCAAGCTTCTGCTTCTGGATGAGCCGGCCGCCGGAATGAACCCCAATGAAATTATTCAGCTCATGGAATTTATCGCGTGGATTCGCAAAACATTTTCGGTAACAATTATTCTGATTGAACACCAAATGCGGCTGGTCATGGGCATCTGCGAACGCCTGGTGGTGCTGGATTTCGGCGCAACCATCGCGCAGGGCTTGTGCTCAGAGATTCAAAACAACCCCAAAGTGCTGGAAGCTTATTTGGGTGTGGAGGTCGTTCAATGACGCCCACTGATATTATTCTTGCCGTTTCTCATTTGAGGGTTTCCTACGACAGCATTCAAGCGGTTGACGATATTTCTTTTGACGTGGGCAAGGGAGAAATTGTCACACTCATCGGCGCCAACGGCGCGGGAAAATCATCCATTCTGCGCGCGATCTCCGGCCTCATTGGCTACAGCGGCAGCATCACCTATTCGGGAAAAGACTTAAAAAATATTGAGGCAGATAAAATTGTCGCCGCGGGCATTGCGCACGTGCCGGAAGGCCGGGGCATCTTCGGCAATCTGACCGTTCTGGAAAATTTAAAGATCGCCACATGGCAGCGTAAAGATAAAGAAAAGATCATCAAGGATTTTGAAAATGTATTTTCACTGTTTCCGCGCCTGCGGGAACGTAGAAAACAATTGGGCGGAATGCTCTCCGGCGGCGAACAACAGATGCTGGCCGTGGGCCGCGCGCTCATGACCGACGCGCCGATGCTACTACTCGACGAACCTTCGATGGGACTCTCGCCGGTTTTGGTGCGCGATATTTTCAAGATCATTCAAGACATCAATCAGGCTGGAAAAACTATTTTGCTTGTCGAACAAAACGCCAACATGTCGTTGCACATCGCGCAACAAGGCTACGTTCTGGAAACCGGCCGCATCGTCCTTTCCGGCACAGGCAAAGAACTGACAGGGAATCCCCGCGTCAAGGAAGTATACCTAGGCGGCTAAATACACTTCTTCTTCCCCCTTTTCATAAAGGGGGAGCGAGGGAGATTTGAGAAGTTAAAATCTCCCCTAGTCCTCTTTTACCCTAAAGGGCACACGAAAAAAGAGGGGAATATAAAAGATGGATTCAATATTTTTACTTCCCCCTTTACTTGTGCCCCCTATTCAGGGTGTAAAGGGGGATTGAGGTAGTTTATTCAAATCCTCCCTAGTTCTCCTTTAGAAAAGGAGGGAATGCTGAGGAGAATTTTCAATCGTTGCAAGTCCGTAAAATCTCCCATGGCCTCTCTTTTTAAAAACTGAATATATCAGCGAATAATTTCCAGAATAACTTTCATTTCTTCTTTGGAGAGAATGGCCGGGCTGTTTTTGCTATCTGAAAGCGAGATGGCTTTTGCCATATCAGCAGCCGTCATGCCAAAATAGGAAAGCTGAGGAAGCTTCAACGTCCGTGTCCACTTATTAAGAACATCTAAAAATTGCTTACAGCCACGGGTATAATCCTCATTATTATATCCTCCGCTTGCAGCGGGATTGTTCGACTTACAAATTTCAATGCACTTCGTTTTTGAAATTTGAGTCTTACGACATAAGATATCTTCACTACCTGCATCATCGGTTAGAAGTCTTCCGATATCGGCAAAGCGCTTTTGGGCAACAAGATTTTTTTCGTCAATAATCTTTTTTACAACAAAGGTCATGACCGGAAACAGGAGCTTTCCACAGGCCACGCCGTGCGGCACCGGGAACAGTCCGCCCAGAGGTCCCGCTATGCCATGCACTGCGCCAAGCCCGGCACGGCTGAGCGTTATCCCCGAAACCAGCGCCGCATACGACATTTTGCCGCGCAGAGATATATCATTGCCACGATCAAGGCAAAGCGGAAGCAGACCCTCCGAAGCTCCGGAGAGCGCCTTTAAGGCCAGCGAATCGAGAGAGGCATCTGCCTTTGTTGAAGTGTAAGATTCGATCAATTGCGAGACGGCATCCAGCCCGCAGGAGATTGTAAGCAGCCGGGGCATTGTCAGTGTCAGTTCGGGATCGACCAAGGCGGCATCGGGCATATAGGCATCATGCCGGAGAGATTTTTTATAGCCTTCTTTCCGGTCGCACACGACGGCATTTTTTGTTGCTTCACTTCCCGTACCGGCGGTTGTCGGAACGGCGATGAACGGAACTTTTGCTCCTGAAGGTTTTTTGGTTCCGACACCTTCCAGGTAGTCGCGAAGAGTGCCATCCTCGGCCAGCATTGCTGCAATCGCTTTACCATAGTCGATGACACTGCCGCCGCCGATGGCCACAACGACGTTGACCGGCGTCTTACGAAATTCAGAAGCAATGGCATCGATAGTTTTTGTTGTGGGTTCGCCCCATACGGATACAGCCTTATATTGAAGGCCGGTCTGATTAAGCTGCTTTGCCAGCACATTCCATCGACCGGACTTTACGAGCGATTCACCGCCAATAACAATGAGCGCATGACGGCCATACGAGTGTATGATTTCAGGAAGTCCGGAAAACGTACCGGCGCCAAAAACTATTTTGGGCAGGCCGGGGAAATTAAAATCGTTTATAGTTTCCATGCCGATTTTTCCACCGGTGCGACAACGTTGTGGGCGAAACCTTCACGCGGCTTAGCCATCCAGGATTCAACGGCATCCCGCCACTTTAAATAATGAGCGGTTTTTCTATGCGCGGCAGCCGTCTCGTCGGACTCATAGGCTTCATACAAAGTGAATGCCGCCGGGTTATCCCGGTGCTGTAAGACATCAAACCGGAGATTTCCTTTTTCTTTGATCGAATGTTGATGGTTCTCTATGGTTGCTTCAACAAACTGATCAATATTTTCAGGTTTAACAATAATATTTACAACAGTAACAATCATAAGCTACCTCCTGTCCGAAGATTTTTATAACAAATTAATGCCCAACGTCAAAGGAAAAAAGGACCTCCAGGAATTTAATACCATTTCTAAATCAAAGATGATATTGAGGCGACGAGGCGTATTGTACACGCGTGACCTTCAGGTTATACGTTGAGAAAGCCGACAACGACGCCAACAAAAATAGCGCTTTGATTTAGAATTGGCATAAGAAATAAGTATACTGTCCCTCTGGTTTATTCTAATCAAACAGCTTCTCCAGCACTTCCGGAACCGGTGTTTCAAAATGCATGCGTTTGCCGGTTGCCGGGTGGAAAAATTCCAGTATCCCCGCGTGAAGCCCGAGACGGCCCAGAGGATTGGTTTTTGCCCCGTATTTTTTATCGCCGGCAATGCTGTGACCTATGTCCTGAAGATGAACCCGTATCTGATTTTTTCTGCCGGTCTGTAAAGAAACTTCCAGCAGCGAATATCGGGCATTACTTTTCAAAACGCGGTATCGGGTAACAGCTTTTTGTCCGTCTCCCGGAGTTTTTGATGAATAAACCATCAATGATTTATTTTCTTTAAGGTTAGAAACTATTTCCCCTACCGCATTTTTGACATGACCTTCGACCACCGCATAGTAGATCCGTTTCGTAACAGCATTCTCCCAGTTGTCCTGCAATTTCTGCTGAATCTCCTTACTCTTGGCAAACATCATGATGCCGGAGGTGTCGCGATCAAGACGATGCACAATATAAAGCTCTGCACGATGGTGGCTTTTTCTGACATAGTCTTTTAAAATGCTGAAGGCCGTTTCTCCAATTTCCTTTGCGGTGGCAACCGCAAGAAGTCCCGCAGACTTCTCAATGACCAGAAGATGCTCGTCTTCATAAAGCAGATTCATTTTCCTCAACGTCAAGTTCGGCGATAGTTTCTTTTTCAGGATAATGACATCCATCCCCGGCGCGAGTGGATAATCGAATCGGGTGACAATCTGATTCAGGATCATTATCTGTTTTTGTTCCAGAAGTGATTTTATCGATTTTTTGCTCCGTTCAGGAAATGACTCGCAGAGAAACTCAAGAAGCTTAGCCTCGCGCTTTGCGTGTAGAATGCTTTGATAAGTGCCTTTGTTGTTGTGATTTATTTCACTCATTTTTGTTTCCGTGTTCCTTTAGCGGCTGATCAGCCTCAAACTTTATTTTCCGAAATCATTTTTTTAATATCGCCGCGCATATCAATCACTCCTGTAATATAAAATGTGGAGAAGATTTTAACATAAAAGAGATAAAAAATGAGAAGTGTTTTTTGCCTGTTGGATTATTTAAATAGTTTTTAATCACGGATATAAATCCCAAAGCAATCTTATGAGTTGAATATCTGAACTCATGCCCTCACATTTCCCTGCATTATATTGAGATTGCTTTTATCCGGTTTCGAATATATCTAATACCATTACTGTCCGGTTAATAGTCGAACAGATTTAGTTGGTTATATAACGGTTCTTTGAAATCGGTGAACATTTTGCAATCGTAATTTTCAAATAGTTGATTTAGTGGTACTTTTTCAAAGAGTGTCAC
>Ga0224555_1000116_pt1 | contig 107273 bp, 99 predicted proteins | sample 714S23034metaG_FD_180687 | JGI IMG/M metagenome (GOLD analysis project Ga0224555, IMG submission 180687) | Peat soil microbial communities from Stordalen Mire, Sweden - 717 S2 30-34 | ecosystem: Environmental > Terrestrial > Soil > Wetlands > Peat | place: Sweden: Norrbotten County, Stordalen... | reverse complement strand
GATTGCATCGGAACGGCGTCCGACCTTCTCCCGGTGCCGCTTGCCTTCGACATAGTAGACAATCCACCAGATTCCGCTCTTCGGAGGATTTTCATAGACACCCTTCATTTGCTTTGCCATGCGCCAGCCCCTTTCACTACATCTAATACATCTAATATGTTATCAAATCTGATGGCTGTTTTGGTGGCTGTTCGGATTGGATTTTAGGGCATTTTTGTGCAAGTCTGTGCAGCGATAAATACCTATAAACCTTTTGTAATGAGCGATTATGCGACTCGGTGCAATTTCGTGCAAATGGTCCGTTTTCCCCTCTTAACCGACAGGTTGTAGGTTCGATTCCTACCGCGTCCACCATAGAATCAATGCATTACGAGCAGTTTTTCATACCATTAATGTGCCCGCTGTGCCCAATTTAGTGCCCATCATTTTCAAAATTCCGCCTCGATGCGTCGTAGATTTGGCGAGGCCATGCCTCATGTCTGGGCGGTCAATTGATTCGAGTGGCATGCGCATATCCACAGCGGAATAAGATGAATCAATCGCGCAAGCAACGCCTCTGACACGCAGCTCAAGTCAGGCGATCGATGATCTTGCGCCGTCTCCGCAGTTGAAAGCTGTCGGTGTTCTGCCGAAGGTCCTCTGCGTTCCGGATTGAACACAGGCTTCATGACAAAGCAAGGCCGAAAAGCCTGATAGACGTACTCACTCGCGGCCATGGACATTGCTCCCGATACCAGATCGGCGATCCCTGCAACCAGGACGCTGCGGTGAGTCCCATGTGCCGCCAATACGATGCAGTTGCCTGCTCCGTACTGGCATCTTAAAGCGTTTCCGGACGAGGAACCTCTGGAACCGTCAAAATGCGTTTTTGTTCATCGAACGACCTTGGATACGATGGAGCTGTCCGAAGGCATGAACGATTTGTTCTGTCCTAAATCCATTTCATCCTCAGCAGCCAGACCTTGACCCCTTGCGTAAGGCCCGTGTAGGCAAGCAGCGTAAGCAGTAGAATCGGCCAGTACAGCCCCGGCAAATGTGTCAGGCCCAGCGAAGAAGCCAGTGGCGAGTAAGGCAGCCAAGCTCCAAAGGCCATGATGACCATGGTTGTGAGCGTCAACGCCCAGCTTGCACGGCTTTGCAGAAAGGGGATCTTATTCGTGCGAATGACATGAATGATAAGCGTCTGTGTCATCAGCGACTCGACGAACCATCCAGTCTGAAATACGGAGGCGCGGGATGGATCCCAGCACTTGAAGACCCAGAGCATAACGAAGAAGGTCGAATAGTCGAAGATTGAGCTAATGGGTCCGATGCAAAGGATGAACCGCCGAATCTCGCCGATCTTCCAAGGCCGCGGGCGTGCCACTTGTTCATCGTCCACGGCGTCGTTGGGAATTGGCACCTGCGAAAAGTCGTAAAGCATATTGTTTGTCAAAATCTGAATGGGAGCCATGGGAAGGAATGGCAGAAAGGCACTCGCTCCCAACACGCTGAACATATTGCCGAAGTTGGAACTGGCTCCCATCCGGATGTACTTGAGAATATTGGCGAATACCTTTCGCCCCTCGATGACGCCCCCTTCCAGCACCATCAAGTCCTTCTCCAACAGGATCAGATCGGCCGACTCCTTGGCGATGTCGGCCGCCGTATCTACTGAGATGCCAATATCCGCGGCACGCAGCGCAGGGGAATCGTTGATCCCGTCCCCCATGAATCCCACAACGTGCCCCTTGCCGCGCAGTATGCGAACAATTCGTTCTTTGTGAGCGGGAGAGAGGCGTGCGAAGAGCGTAGTCTTCTCCGCCGCCTCGGCCAATTCAGCGTCGGACATCTTCTCGACATCATCGCCCAGCAGCATCGGGTCAGCGACGAGTCCCACGTCCTTGCACACCTTGCGGCTGATCAGGTCGTTGTCGCCGGTAAGGATCTTTACCACTACACCATGTTTGTGCAGCGCTTCAATCGCCGTTGCCGCGGTGCGCTTGGGCGGATCGAGGAATGCAACATACCCCTTCAGCACCAGAGCGTGCTCATCTTCTTTTGTGCAGGACTTTTTCCCCGGCAACTCTTTAACAGCAACAGCCAGAACCCGGAAACCATCGTTGCTCAGATTCGCATACTCGTCCTTTAACCCTTTCATCAGGGCCGGGTCCATGGGCGACAGTTTGCCATCCAACTCGAATTGGGAACACTGATGAAAAATCTCTTCGGGAGCGCCCTTGGTCAGAAGGATGGCGTTGCCTTCTGGACTCTCAACCAGCACGGACATCATGCGGCGAGTGAAGTCGAAAGGAATCTCGTCCAGCTTCTTATACTTCTCGATCAGGGCTTGTTCGTGAAAATCGGAGCTATTCAGAATCGCGGTGTCCAACAGATTCTTCAGACCCGTTTGAAAGTGACTGATGAGGTAGCCATCTCGCAAAACTTCGTCGGTTTCGCGCCCCGCGACGTTGCAATGCCGTTGAAGGACGACCCTGTCTTCCGTGAGAGTACCGGTCTTGTCCGTGCAGAGAACGTCCATGCCGCCGAAGTTCTGAATCGCGTTGAGCCGCTTGACAATCACCTTTTTGCGGCTCATGGCCAGCGCGCCCTTGGAGAGGCAGACGGATACAATCATCGGCAGCATCTCCGGAGTCAGTCCCACGGCCACGGCCATCGCGAAGAAAAATGCTCCCTTCCAATCGTGCTTGGTGAAGCCGTTGATGAAGAAGACCAGAGGAACCATGACGGCCATAAGCTGAATCATGAGCCAGGTAAAGCGGCTGAGGCCCTGGTCGAAACTGGTCGGCACTCCCTCCTGCGTGATGGAACTGGCCATCGTGCCCAGATAGGTGTGAACTCCCGTAACAACTACGACTGCGGTCGCCGTGCCACTTTGGACACTGGTGCCCATGAAGCAGATGTTCTTCAATTCTGTCGGCGAGTTTAGAGGCTTGGGATCGGCATCGTGGAACTTCTCCACGGGAAGCGACTCACCCGTCAGTGTTCCCTGGCTGACGAACAGATCCTTTGCGGAGATTATGCGCACATCGCCCGGGATCATGTCTCCCGCGGAGAGATTGATGATGTCGCCCGGAACAAGATCGCGAAGTGGAAGTTCCCGGGCTTGACCATCGCGAACCACTGTTGCGGTCACATGGATCATGGCCTTCAGTTTCGCTGCGGCCGCGCCCGCCCGGGCCTCCTGCAAGAATCGAAGCGTTACGCTGAGCACCACCATGCCCGCCATGACGCTTCCGGCGCGCGCATCGCCGGTAGCAAAAGAAATGGACGAAAGTATTGCCAGTAGAATGACCAGCGGGTTACGCAGGATGACCAAGAGGCTGACAAACCAGCCACGCTGTCGTTCTTGGGCAACCTCATTCGGCCCCGACGTACGCGCCCGCTCTTCGGCTTCGGCTTGAGTCAGGCCCTCTGGAGCCGTGCGCAACGACTGAAGCAGTGCATCGCCGTCCTTCCCAGCCGCTTCGAGGACGCTGGCAGAGACGTGAATGTTATGTTCCTTTGCCTTCGCGGGGATTGGCGATTCAACAGGCGGCGGCTGAGTTCCCGCGGCGCTGGCGTTGCTCTGGACAGCCTTCGGGTCTGGTGATGCGGCCGGCTTCTCCACCGCGTGATTCGGATCGGGTGTCGTCATCTATTCTCGGTGACCCTTTCGAGGGAAGCTTTACACTCCCAGCTGTGGATACAAGCGCGCGCCGATCCAGACCAGAATGACCGTGGTGACCAGGATGACCGCATAGTCGAGCCCCAGACCGAAGCTGCTCGCGCTGCCGGCCAGCATTGAGGTGCGCAAGGCATCGACAACGTAAGTTAACGGGTTCAGGTGAGAGATCACCTTGAGCCAGGTAGGCATGATGGTGGTTGGATAGATTGCATTGCTGGCAAAAAACAGCGGCGTGGTCAGCATCTTGATCGTGGTGCTCTTGCCGGCCCCGTTCGAGCCAAGCAAACCAAAGACCTCGCCGGCATTGGTCGCCAGGGACAAGGAGTCAACCGCCGTAAACGAGCCGAAGCGGCGCGAGAGCTTTTCGATTTCTACGACTAAAGTTGTCACGGCTAGATTATAAGCAGGACAAAGGTCCTCATGTGGATCATAATTACACACAATGTCTGCAGACGCTTTGGATTTGGGAATGCTATTCTGCTGAGTCCGGGCTGCCTGTGCGCGTTAGGTCGAAGAACGGGGTTCTCTTTTGCTGCACACATTCAGCCGCGTAGAGGTACATGGCTGCCGACCATGTCTGCCAATCCCGGCCGCTCGGTTTACCGGTTTGTGCGTGAATCCATTCGTTGAATCCCCACTCCGCCGCGTCTTCATGCCAGGGCTTGACCAGTTCTGTCAACGCCAGCAATTTGCGCTCCGCAAGATCCATCTGGCCTGCCGCTACGCACGCCGCAACATAGAAGCCACAAATAAAGGGCCACACGCCTCCATTGTGATAGTCTCCAGGCCGGTTATAGCGCTCGTATCGTGGCAGCCAATCCGCGTGATGGGGCAATATGTAGGGGAACAAACAGGGGGGCAAATCCACAGCAAGTTCTCCGCGCCCCCGCATCGCCTCGCACTCGGCTTCAACCCAAATCAGCATCTTTGCTGCCCGGTCAGGTGAAGCAATCCCAGTGAGAATCGCCAGACTATTGCCCAGCAGATCGAAGCGGTCACTGATCATAATCTTGTACGAATACAGTGCGTAGTAAGGAGCAGACGGTTCTACAAGCGCCTCTTGCTCATAGCTGATCTTCTCTTCGCAACTGACCTCAAGACGGCTCATCAACCCGCGCAGTTGCTCGGCGGAGTCGTGTTCTCCGTAAAGGCGAAGATAGGCATAGACGATCATGTTCACGTACAGCCCATACCCCATTACGTACTGCTCATCGCGCCAGTCGCTGGTGGGCAGTTGGGAGACCATCACCCTGTCATCGGGACTCTGATACTGCATCCACCGCAGAGCCTTCTCTGCTTCCTCATGGAGAAACTCCGGCTGATTCGTCGATAGTCTGTAAAGAGCCAGCCCAAAGAGGAACAGAGGCGTCGAATCGCTGGAGCCGCGATTGGCTGGATCGTGGGCGAGGGATGGGATGTGTCCATGCAACGACTGATTGTTCGCAAGCGCTACCAGTGTGCGCTCCAGGGCGTCCGCAAGCTTCTCGTTGCCAGTTGCCAGAAAGCCGAGGGCAGAGATCATCAGATCCCGCGTGTAAGGTTCCGGGTATCCCCACCCAGCGGTTCGAGGCAGCCCTTGAAACGGCCCCTGTGCATTGTGCAGCAGAATGTTCAGAGCTGCCTCTTTTGCCTGCTCGATAGAGATTCGCGACTGATCGTTGAAGGACATGGACGCCTCATTGGCGTGCTGGATTGTGGAGACGAGCACACGCGCCTTAGAGCTTTCTACTGGATACCCAATCGGTCGGAGACGATCTCGACAAATTGGCGAGCAACTTGACGATAGTCGAACAACTCGACCACGCGTTTGCGACCCGCTTCACCCATGCGCTTTCGCAGTGCGCTGTCTTTCATCAGCCGTAAGAGATACTTTGCGATGTCGGGCACACTGGCCCGGTATTCAGCTGTCCGCGGATTGGGAAACACGATCCGATGACTGGACTCGTAGTCGTGGCCTTCACCGTAGAGCGCCTCGGTGATCTTTCTTTCCTCGGCCACCTTCGCCAGAAATGCCGTCTCACCGTGAACCATCGTGTCGCGGAATGCCATGGCATCGATTGCGATCACCGGCTTCTCACAGGCGTTTGCCTCAACCTGAATCATGCCAAAGCCCTCCAGCCGAGAAGGCGCTGCGTAGATGTCGCAGGCAGATAACAGGTAGGGCATGAAATTTTGCGAGACCACATTGGTCGAGTAGATGACCTTCTTGCCGATACCTAGATCCGCCGCCAGTTTTAGGTCGATCAGGTTCTGTTGTTCGGTGCGGGGTTGAGGCCAAACCTTGCAGACATACCTCCAGTCAGGCGCCTCGGCATCGATCATGGCCAACGCCCGCATGACCTCCTGGGCGCCTTTGGATGCTCCGTCGCCACCCGCGGTCAGGATCATCAACTGATCATCCGATATTCCAAACTCCTCGCGGATCGATTTAACCTTCACGTCATCACGGCTGTGCGGCTTGTATCGGTCCGTGCCGCAACCCACCGGCAACACCACAATATTGTCTCCCTGGATGCCATCTCTGACGTATACCTCCTTTACCCAATTGGAGGTGACCAGGATCAGTGGCAGAGCATTCAGTACGTCACGATGTTCCGCGATATAACCATCGGCCACAAGCCACGGCACGGCCTTCATCCCAAACTTGTGCGAATGCAGGACCAGGTTTGGAAGGTGGCCCCAGAACCCCACACCGACCACGACGTCCGGCTTGAACCAGCGAAAGTACCATTCCTTTTCCAAAGTCGATTCCAAATGTACCGGGTGGACGTCCACGCCCATCTCACTGAGCCCCTTGCACAAAAGTTCACCTTGCAGGGCCAAGCCTGCCGCCGGCGCCGGGTATTCGCTCAATACGAGTACTTTCACGATTGGGTCTCCCATAATGCTGTGCGTTCTGCTGCCGCTCGTACCGAATCAAAGCACCAGAAGCCTTCTTCTCGTGGCGTACACTGCGCTTCCCAACTGTCGGCTCCATAACCGTAAACATCGGTAATCAGCCTGCGTTTCTCAAGCCAGACGCTCTCTGTCAGCATCTCCCGCCGATCCGCATCGTCGCGAACCCGAGGCAAATACGCACGCCCCCCATCCTCGAAGGCAAAAAGCCACAGCCGCTCTGTGTCGATCCCACCTGCTTGCCAAAGCTCAACGATGCCCCGGCAGCATTCCTCATGCCGGCGGTGACGTGTGTACTCGCCCATCGGGCCATGGGTCAAAATCAGGCTATATTTAACTCCAGCCAGCAGCCTGGCGGTGGTCTCTTGAACCTGCGCGAGCGGTAGCGGCGCCTGATCGGGTCCATCATCCAGATTTGCCATCTCACCATCCGCCCCCAGTTCTTGCAAAACCTGGCTGAACTTAGGAGCGCGGTCTGAATCCTCTGCCCTGCATAACGTCACGATTCGCCAATGGAATTCGGGATGGTTCAGTATGTAGCCGCCACACCACAATATCTCGTCATCCGGATGGGCAACGACAACAGCGGCCTGAGGCCTGGGGGATGACCTCCCTTGATCGGACGGAACGGAGGTCATAGTTCTCCTCAATGAAAGAAAGAGCGTAAACACTCAGGCACTTGCGAGACGGCGTGTATTGCTGATTTCGACAGCTTGTACAGAAAACCCGAGGCGATCAGGCTGCATGCAGTTGACGCGAGCGCTTACGAATGTCCGCATATAAGACTGTGCTACCTGATTCCAAACCATGCGACGCGCATAGAGGTAAGCTCGTCTGCTCATCGCCTCACGCGCCGTATCGTCATCCAGAAGTCCGATGGTCGCATCTGCGATGGCGCCCGAGTCCTGAAAAGGGACCAGTGCCCCACGCCCATCAGCCAGGAGTTCAGTGGCGTACCAGTACGGAGTCGAGATGATCGCCTTCCCAGCGCCCAGCGCATATGCGAGTGTTCCCGATACGGCCTGAGCTTCGTATCGATAGGGCGTAATGTAAATGTCGGCCGAAGTCACCAGTGAAGCCATTTCTTGAGGACTCACGAACCGGTTATAGAAGATTACGCTCTTCTCAACTCCAAGTTTCTTTGCCAGGGCTTGCAATTGTAACCGGTATCGATCACCCTCGCAAAGCCGGACATGAGGGTGAGTGGCGCCTGCAATGATGTAGACGACATCGCTATGCCGGGACAAAATACTCGGCAACGCGTGAATCACACTTTCGAATCCCTTATTGGGAGACAACAGGCCAAATGTGAGCAAAACCTTCTTTCTTGTGGTTGCGGGGACGACCTTGTGAATCTTCAGCGTTGCAACGGGCAAGTCGGGTATGCCATGGGAAATCAGGTCGATCTTGTCTTCGGGAACTCCAAATATGTCTTGAAGAAATCGGCAAGAGTGCTCGCTCATCACGACAAGCCGCTCGGATCGTGCGGCGATCTCCTGGAGGACATTTCGCTGATTGGCATCCGGCTCACGAAGAACCGTATGCAGAGTTGTCACAACAGGCATTCGGAGATGCTTGAGCAACTCCAGAATATGGCTGCCGGCCTTTCCCCCATAGATCCCGTATTCGTGCTGCAAACAAACAACATCAATGTCTCTTGAGTTAAGATAGCTGGCGGCTGCCCGATAGGACGAGATGTCGCCTTCGGTTATTTCAAACCGCACCCGTGTTGGGTAGGCATATGGCGACAATGGGTCGTTGACGGCTACAACCGACAATTCAGATGTTTTGTACTCTGCTGCGATTGCATTGCACAAATCCGTTGTGAAGGTTGCAATTCCACATTGACGAGGAAGATGGTTTCCGATTACCGCTATCCTTGTTGGATTCGACCGGCTGGAAATTCGTTCCATGGAAAATGCCGAATCCCTTCCGAATAGCGGAAGTAGCGCCCCGCGCTGCATCAGTGTGTTCGGTGTCGAGCCTGGAAACGTATCTGGTGTGGCCATTGCTGCCTCCTTGCGTTATGTTCTGGCTGAAAACAGGCCATGAGTGTGGAAAACTACGAAAAGTTCACACCGGAGCCTCATGGAAGCAAGAACTCATGCTGCCTTTCGGCAGCCGGTAACCCAGTTTGATCTCCGCAACCAGCTGAGCCGAGAAACCGCAACATCAAAGGAACTAAAGACAATAGCCTAAAGCGCTTCTATCTCGTTCGCTGATCCGCGGCAAAGCCTGATGTGGCCCACATCGAACGCCCTCAAGGACGCCGCGTCCCTATCCGGACGCTTGCCTCTTCACCATTGAAATCATCGAGCAATGTGCATCTTAAAGAATGGTCACAATTGCACAATGTCGGTAGATCGGACATGGCAGTTGCCGGGTCAGGGCGAGGGTCTGCCCTGGAGGCGCTACCGCGCAAAGAGCGTTCATTCGTCCACTTTCAATCCAATCGCGGAGAGCTTTGCACATGTCGATCTCAAGTCCGTATGAAGAATGCTCTGAATTCCCAGGCCTTGAGCAATCTGAACGAACATCGGAGTATTTTCGATATAAACTGCCTGCGAGGCCTGCACCTGAGCTATGTCCAGAGCAAGCCTGAAAATGTCCACGTCGGGCTTGCGGATGTGAACGTAGCAAGAGGAAATGAAGCAATCCACGAACTGATCCAGTTTGAACTTCCGAATTCTATACGCATTCAGCTCGCGCCCTTCGTTGCTGATGATGGCTATCTTCATCCCCAGCCGGAGCTTAAGCTGCGCAACCAGCTCGATCATCTCCGGGAAAGGTTTCGATTGCGCAAACATGAAGCGCCGAAACTGATTACGGGTGAACGGCCGCTTTTCTGTGAAGACCACGAGGCTCATGTACTCTTCCAGTGTGATCTTTCCCTGCTCGTAGATCTCGAAGATCAGGTGATGACGATCCTCCATCTCTGCCCGGTCCAGTTTGAAGTGTGCCGCGGCCCGTTTGCGGGCCAGATGGTCCCAGCCATCGGTCAGCAGGACACCGCCAATATCAAGAAAAGCGCAAGAGATCGCAGTCGTTTTCTTCATCAACTATCCTTCCGTTAGCCCTCCCGAAGGAGGCCCTTCGAGATTTCTCTTCCTCATTATCGCTGGATTTACACCTTTGCAGCCGGTGAGTCGGCATCTGCTCCTGTCGGGAGGTGATCCGGCAAGTCGAGGCGCGCCACGCCAATCCGGTTGTCGGCCATCCCGTAGTAAACGTCGAAGCGATCCGGAGTTCCAAGATCGTCGCGCCGGTCGATACCGGTGGGGAACACAACATTGGCGACAATCCCATGGCGCTCTTCATTCAGTTCCGGCGTCAGCACCGGCTCCGCCGAACGGTAGCTAATCACTAGCGGATGCTCTTTGGAAAAGATCATTAGCCCTGCCGAATAGCACAACATATGCCTGTCGGTTTCAGGCGCATCGATTTCGCTGACACCGTGGTAAATGATTAGCCAGCCGTGCCGAGTCAATATGGGTGGAGTGCCGCCGCCGATCTTGAGCCGTTCCCAAGGCGAGACTGGAGATGCCAGCCGATGATGAAAGGTAAATTTGCCAGTGTGAAATGGCTTATGGTTGAGTGTCATTTGGCAGTATGAAATCCAGATGCTTTCCCGATCGATATCTACTTCACGGGTCGCGGGGCTACAGGCGGTTTCCTCGGGACGAGTGCCTGGAAAGAGCGGCCGGTGGAGTATGGCCAGTTCCGGCTGCCCGGATGGATCCGGAATGACGGCTGGAAAGAGGCTGGCATCTTTGTCGTCTACGTTACCGAATTCGATGCCGTCCGACGAGGAAAAAGTTGCGAGCCCCAGACGCCTCCAGTGAAAGATATCTTCCGATACCGCCAGGGCAATCCGTGGGCCATGGGACGACCAAGCCGTGTAGGTCATCAAGTATCGTTGAAGAGGTCCCACAAACGTGACGCGAGGATCCTCGCAGCCACCGCTGCCATCGGACCGCCGTTCATAATCGGCTTCCGGTTCCAGCGCGATGCCGAGCCTCTCGACGCCCACTGGGTCGCCGGAATGATTGAACTGCACCCGTGCAATGCCGATGCGGGAGTAATTTCCCTTTGCGACCATCCGAGGAAAGAGGTATAGATCCCCATCAGGACCGCGAGCCGCAGCTGGATTCAATACGCCCTCTGCTTCCTGAGGATTGCCGTTTTCCGGCTCCATTACGATTCCCAGGCGTTGCAACTTGAACTCGCCCATTGACACTCCTCGCCCGGTCACTCTTGCTCGTTGCCTAAACAGGCAATGATTGTCTTGATCACCAGGTTGGTATCCGCAGGGCCCCGAACAGAAATCGAGACGACGCCGGCCTGTTCAGCCGGATAGTCGTTCCCTCCTGGGAACAGGGCATCTCCGATGTAGACCATCTCCTTCAGAGAGATATGGAGAATATCTCGCAGCTTTCGAATCCCGTACGCCTTGTCAATGCCGGGTTTGGTGACATCAATGGATGTCGCGCCACCGAGTCGCACCGACAACTCGGGAATCAAAGTGTCGAGGATTGTTTTGATTATCTTCCGCTTGGCGAAATCCGCATCCCATTTCTCCTTTTCCTCCAAGGGAGCCTGCTGGCCCAGTGCGGAATATGTTACCTGGCTTCCACGATCTTCAATGGTCTCTCCCCATGTCTTTTCGACAGAGAAGCCTGAATCTTCAGTGGCTTTCTTCAGGGAACTGACGATCTTCTGTTTTTCTTCCGCGGTAAGATCTTCTGAATAGAGCTTCTTCCACTCACCGGTGTATTGAAAGAATTCTGTTCCACAGGTTGGAAGGATCGATAGCTTTGTAAGGCGGTCATCCTGGGGAAGATGGGAGAGCACCTGCTTTTCAAACTGTAGCCATGCGCCTCCGGAGATGATCGCAACCTTGACGACTCCGAGCAGGTCATGCAGGAGTGACGACATCTCGGCATCGAGTGACGACTTGCTTGCGGCGAGCGTTCCGTCGAGATCAAAGACTATCAGCTTTTTTACCATTCATTCACCTCAATATTCATGGAGTCTCAATTGGAGTTTCCGGCCACGCTCAGCTAACCATCGCCTGATAGCGGACAAGTAGGTCCGCATCTTCAATTGAGCCGTGGTGATGAACTTGACGCCATCGACCGTCTATCATCCGGAACCACCGGCTAGTGCGGATCTTGAGGTCGAGAGAGGCGTCCTGTGTGTTGAGCGTGCCTCGTTCCCGTCCGACTGCTAGAAATGTGTCGGAAAATCGATGAATCACGTAGTCATAGAACTCGACCTTGACGGTCGCCTTGCCGCTGAATATTCGTTCATAGACCTTGCGAATCTCGTTCCAGCCACGCCGAATCCCCCCAAGCGGATTATCCATGGAGGCTTCGTCAGAAGAATCCCAGTTGCGCTCCATCAATGCGAGGTCACGGCCGTTGAATGCACGATAAAACTCCGCAAGGGCGCCAACCGGCTCCTGGGGATCGTCGCGATCTTCGTACCCTGTTATGGGGGTCAAGACTGGTTGGATCATGAATTCTCCTTTTCATGCCGTTTCTCGGAATGCCGCAGATCGAAGGCGACCGGATTCACAACAGTTTGGGCAAGTGAGCCATCGACACACTTGCCGACAGATAGATCGGAAGTTAGCTGTCGAGCAAGACTGAGAGGTCGGCGGTCAGGGCTTTGGGTCTGGTTCGCTTTCTTCACCACTATTTCCTTCGGGATTGTGCTTGCTTCCGGTCATTCCGTCTCCATATCCGATAAGTATTCACCACGCCGTGCTGCTTTGTTGCAGTGTGCTCGATGATACAAAGCCTTCTGCGCCGCCCTCACGTTTGTTGCCTCTCCGTGCCAAATCTCCAAGGCCGGCTGCTGGATGGCGCGGGCAAAAGAGAATGCCAGCGCCCAGGGAAGCCGCGATTTGAATCTCACATTCATTGCACTCAAACGAGCCGAGGCCAGTTCCGCGGATTGGCCGCCTGACAAGAACGCAATCGCCGGAACGGCAGCGGGGACGGCTCGCAAGAGACAATTGACCGTCGCGTCGGCTACTTCCTCAATAGATTCATGTTTGGCGCAGGTCGATCCGGGAAGAACCATATTGGACTTCAGGATTATTCCTTCCAGCATGACCCGTTGCGCAAACAGTTCGCTGAACACCGTTCGCAGCACTTTGTCCGTCACTTCGCAACACTGGTCCATCGTATGCTCACCATCCATGAGCACTTCAGGCTCTACGACAGGAACCAGTCCAGCTTCCTGGCACAGCGCCGCATAGCGAGCCAGAGCATGAGCGTTGGCATGAATGCACCCCCAACTGGGGATGCCGTCGCCAATGGTGATGACTGCGCGCCATTTGGCGAACCGGGCGCCCATGCGAACGTATTCAGCAAGGCGGTCGCGCAATCCATCCAGGCCTTCGGTCACTTTTTCACCGGGATGTCCTGCCAACTCCTTTGCGCCTGTGTCGACTTTGATTCCAGGAATGATCCCCGCTTCGATAAGAACTTTGACAAACGGAGTACCGTCGCTCTTTTGTTGACGGATCGTCTCGTCGAAGAGAATCGCGCCGCTGATGCACTCACCGAGCCCCGCGGTTGTGACAATCATCTCCCGATAAGCGCGTCGAGCCTCGACAGTCTGCGGAATCCCCAAGCTCGCAAATCGCTTGTTGCAGGTCGGGGTGCTCTCGTCCATCGCAAGCAGGCCCTTATCGTCTGCGACAAGGGCCTGTGCGGTATCTCTCAGCGTTTGCGAATTCATTTGAGCCTGCTCCACTCCCTGTTCCGGTCTGGATTGCTGTATCCCACTTATATGCGCACAGATGCGACCTCACGATATAGGACCACCTAAGATACTATTTATGACAATGCGCCGAGGAGTCCGGTCAATTGAGAACAGTACTCATGCAGGTTCCTCATTTTGGATAAGGTGACTGCCAACGTCTGGGAATTGATCGAAGCTTCCCTGACTGCTCGCATCATCGGCGACCCGCAAAAACGCCGAACGGCCCAAGTGGAAGATTAAGAAATCCTTCAGTTCCGCGGATGCATCTCACATCTGTGCAGCGACGGACGCTTCCGCTTTCAAGCGAAAGGAAAGCCACATGGAATTGGGCATGATTGGACTCGGCCGAATGGGGACCAACATGGTGCGTCGCCTTCTGCGGGCTGGCCACCAATGCGTCGTCTATGATCTCCATTCGGAAGCCGTGCAGGCACTCGTCAAAGAGGGCGCGCTTGGAGCGAGTTCGCTCGATGAATTTACAAGCAAGCTGAAAGTGCCCCGCGCCGTCTGGATGATGGTACCGGCCGCTGTGGTCGATCCGACGCTGAAGACGCTCATTCCATTCCTCGAAGCCGACGACGTGATCATCGATGGCGGTAACTCGTACTACCACGACGATATTCGCCGCGCGACCGAGTTAAGGCCGAAAGGCATTCACTATGTAGACGCCGGCACCAGCGGTGGGGTCTGGGGGTCGGAGCGAGGATACTGCCTGATGATCGGCGGCGATGATGCCGTCGTCCAGCGCATTGACCCCATCTTTTCCGCTCTTGCCCCCAACATCGATTCCGCGCCGCGCACGCCTGGCCGGGAGAAAACCGGCGGCACAGCCGAACACGGCTATCTGCACTGCGGTCCTAGTGGCGCGGGCCATTTCGTCAAGATGGTCCACAACGGCATTGAGTATGGCATGATGGCCGCTTATGCGGAGGGCCTGAATATCCTGCGCCATGCCAACGTGGGCAAACAGAAGCAGACCGCGGATGCCGAGATAACGCCGTTGCGCAACCCCGAACACTATCTGTACGACCTGAACATTGCAGACATTGCTGAGGTCTGGCGTCGTGGCAGCGTCGTCTCTTCGTGGCTGCTGGACTTGGCTGCTATCTCTCTCCTTGAGAGCCCGGACCTGGCGAAGTTCGCTGGACGTGTCTCGGATTCAGGGGAAGGGCGCTGGACGATCGCCGCGGCCATCGACGAGTCGGTTCCTGCGCCCGTCCTCAGCGCCGCGCTCTACGAACGCTTCAGTTCGCGCGGCGAAGACGACTTCGCCGAAAAGGTGTTGTCGGCCCTACGTTATCAGTTCGGCGGTCATGACGAAAAGGCCGCTGCCGGCAGGGCAGGCGCGTGATGGCCAAATCTCAGTCAGATGCGCTGGTGATCTTCGGTGTAACAGGCGATCTGGCCCACAAGATGATCTTCCCGGCACTCTATGCAATGGTAAAGCGAGGCGCACTCAAGGTTCCGGTCATCGGCGTCGCCTTTCCCAAGTGGAGTCTGGCGCGTTTGCACAGGCGTGTGACGGACAGCATCGAGCGAGCGGGCGGAGTCGATAACAAACGCGCTCTTCAACATCTTCTCTCCCTGCTCAAGTATGTGAACGGGGATTATAAAGACAGCAATACATTCTCAGCGATCAAAGAGGCGCTCTGTAACGCACGGCGTCCGGCACATTACCTTGCGATTCCGCCTTCGCTCTTTGAAACGGTGATCAAAGGGCTTGGCGCCGCGAAGTTGGCCGAGAATGCGCGCGTGATTGTCGAAAAGCCGTTCGGACGCGACTTGGCCTCCGCGCGGAAACTCAACGATGTCGCGCATGCCGTCTTTCCGGAAGACTCAATCTTCCGTATCGATCACTTCCTCGGAAAAGAAGCGATCATGAATATCCTTTACTTCCGCTTTGCGAATTCGTTTCTGGAGCCTATCTGGAACCGCAATTACGTGGCCAGCGTTCAGATAACCTTATCCGAGGATTTCGGAGTGGGGAAGCGCGGCGCGTTTTACGAAACAGCAGGCTGCCTGCGCGATGTGATCCAGAACCACCTCTTCCAGGTCGTCGCACTCCTTGCCATGGAGCCACCCGCGGGCAGGGACTTCGGAGCTGTACACAACGAGAAAGCCAAGGTCTTCAAGGCCATGCGCCCACTAACTTCTGGAGACTTGGTGCGCGGTCAGTATGCCGGCTACCGTTTGGAGGCCGAGGTGGCGAAGCGCTCCGACGTCGAGACCTTCTGTGCTCTGCGGCTCTTCATCGATTCGTGGCGCTGGGATGGAGTGCCGTGGTATCTGCGCTCCGGCAAATTTCTGCCAGACACCGCGACCGAAATTCTGGTGGAGCTGAAGCCGCCGCCGCAGAGGCTTTTCGCCGACGCAGTGCCGTTGAACGGCCGCTCCAACTACGTTCGCTTCCGGCTCTCGCCCAACTCGGCCGTAGCCCTCGCGGCTCGCGTCAAGCTTGCGGGAAAGGATTTCGTTGGAGAGCAGCGAGAGCTTTACTTGTCAGAAGAACGGCCAGGAGGGGAAACTCCCTACGAGAGGCTCTTAGGTGACGCCATGGCTGGCGACGGCGCTCTCTTCACGCGGGAAGACGCGGTGGAAGCTGCTTGGGCGGTGGTCGATCCGGTCCTTAAAACCCACCACCGGGTTCGCCCTTACAAGCGACACACCTGGGGTCCGAAAGAGGCTGATGCGATCATCGCCGCGGACGGCGGCTGGCATAACCCCAGCAGCACAGTCTTATGAGAATAACAATCCGGAGCTGACGTGATTCTTTCCTGCTCAATGGATCAGGAAAAGGTGGCACGGAACTTCCCGTCTGATGGGTAGATCAGCGCTGCCAAAGGATCTGCCCCGCTTCGAGTGGCACAGATGCGTTGGGATGACGGGGAATAACGCGCGCAGTGTAATCGCTCGCGGGACGAGTTGCGGACACCTGAGCCGAATAGATGAACGCGCCCTGTGAATTCGCGCTGGGTTCGGGTGCGGGCATAACTTCGATAGCAGGTTTACCTCCATCAACTGAGTCTGCGTAGAGTTCCACTCGAAGTTGATCCTGAGTGAGGGCGCCCTGAGAAACTTCAGCTTGAAAGAAATGCTGGCCGTCGTGCGTCTCGATTCTTACCGGACCAAAGTGCACCGTGTTCCAATGCCGATCGATATCCTGCTGCCAGTGGAGCAAACTCTCACCAAGTTTGCTGTCCTCCGCTGCACGCTCGCGGTAACCGGAAGCGGCAGGCAGATAGTGATTCTCGGTATACTCGCGAATGGCTCGCGTGGCTGAAAACTCTGAAGTAAGCCTTGCCATGCTCTCGCGGACACGTCTTAACCACTTCAGCGGAAGGCCCTTTTCGTTCCGTTCGTAGAACTCCGGAATGACTTCGTTCTCCAATGCGGCATAAACGGCTTCAGCCTCGGTGCGATCCCAGGCGGGATCGTCTCCATGCTCTTTGCCGTCGCCGATAGCCCATCCAACTTCGGGGGAGTAAGCCTCAGCCCACCATCCGTCTAACTCCGATAAGTTCAAGCCGCCATTCACAAGAACCTTCATCCCACTTGTACCGCAGGCCTCCCAAGGGCGCCGCGGTGTATTGACCCATAAATCAATTCCGTGAACCATGTGCTGCGCAAGCATCATGTCGTAGTCGCTTAGAAAGACAACTCTCGAACGAACTTCCGGACGCCGGATGAAATCCTTCCACTTCTTGATCAACGCCTGTCCCGGCAAATCCTGTGGATGTGCTTTGCCGGCAAGAATCAGTTGTACCGGGCGCTGAGGGTCGGAGAGAAGGCGAACCAGCCGCTCAGAATCAAGCAGCAGAAGATCAGGACGCTTATAAGTCGCAAAGCGCCGTGCAAATCCAAGAGTTAGTGCATTTCCGTCAAAAATATTATTCGCATCCGATGGATCTCCGCCTTCTGAAGCGAGCTGGCGAGCATACCGTTTACGCAACCGGTCAATCAGTATCTTTCGCTCCGTGGACCGCATCTGCCAGATTTGTTCGTCGGTGAGGTTCCGGATGTCGTCTTCGACAGCGCGATCTCCGCGCCAGCGCTTTTTGCCGCAAGCCGTGGTCCACAGCGCATCGGCCTCAAGCGAATCCCAGGTCGGCACATGAATGCCATTGGTCACTGAGCCAATCGGAACTTCTGACTGTGGCCAATGCAGAAAAAGCGGCTGGAATATCTGCCGGCTCACTTCTCCGTGCAGTTTGCTCACGCCATTCACACGGCCGCTGCCTTGGAGAGCAAGATAGGCCATGTTGAAGGGCTCTGCATAGTCGCTGGGGTTTTGCCTTCCGATCTCCAGCAGACTGTCGAGCGAGATGCGAAGTTCATCCTGCGCATAGTGGTCAAGATACTGCCGGATGAGTTGCGGGTCAAAGCGATCAAATCCAGCGGCGACCGCGGTATGTGTCGTAAAGATATTTCCAGCCCGCGTAACGGCCAGAGCCAGATCGAACGGCTTTGCATGATCCTCCATATAGCAGTGCGCCCTTTCGAGCACTGCAAACGCTGCGTGACCTTCATTGAGATGGCAGACTTCGGGTTGCAAACCAAGCGCCCGCAGCAAGCGCCATCCGCCAATCCCGAGAATGATCTCCTGCTTTAGCCGCATTTCCGCATCGCCGCCATAGAGTTCGCTCGTTATTCCGCGATGAGCCGCTGTGTTTGCGAAATCATTTGTGTCGAGCAGGTAAAGCTTTGTCCTGCCAACAGAGACCTCCCAGCAGCGAAGCCAGATCAGCGCTCCCGACAGGTGGATCTGCAACCGCAGCCACTCTCCGTTCTTCTGCCGCAGCGGCCGGATGGGCAACTGGCCAGGATCATTGACCGGATAGAGTGCCTGCTGCCGGCCTTCCGAATCGAAGTCCTGGCGGAAATATCCTTGACCATAGAGCAGTCCAACTCCAACGACGGGAACGCCCAGGTCGCTGGCCGCCTTCATCTGATCTCCCGCTACATTTCCAAGACCACCTGAATAGATGGGCAATGCTTCGCTCAGCATGAACTCCATGCTGAAGTAGGCGACCGTCGTGAGAGCTTTTTCCGGATGCTTGTGCTGGAACCATGCGTCAGCTTGATAGGATTCCCGATTCTGCTGAAGCAGACTGTCGAGAAGGCCGCGAAACTCCGGCGCATCCAATGCAGCTTTGATCTTCTCGCGAGAAACCGTCCGCAGGATGACCCATGGATTTTGCGTGGTAGCCCAGAGTTCCTTGTCGAGGCCTTCCCACAACTCGTCCGCGGCATGATTCCAGGACCAGTGGAGGTTGAGCGCTAACTCAACCAGCGCATCGACTCCATCAACCTTAAACCAATCGGATGGTGCCTTCGGATCGTTCAAGTTCTCCCCCTATGAGTTGGAGTCCAGGAAGCGTAGGCCGCAATTGCATTTGCTTGCAATAGTCGTCTCCGCTTTGATTTCATCTAACTGCCGCTTAACTGTCGGTGAACATGGCCTTCTGCGGATGTCCCTTGGCCAGTGGCGCCGGCGCAGTCGCATCGCTGAAGTCCGCCGTCCATTGCCAGTTCCTGATCTCGGGCATATCCTCAAGGTTCTGGCGAATGTAGTCGTGGTGTTCATTCAGCTTCCAGCCAAACCGATTGATTGCATCGGCTGCCTGAACACGGAGTCGCGGAATATGCTTCAGTGCATCCAGGGCAAGTTGATAGCGGCTCATCTCGTTCAGTACAACCATGTCGAATGGAGTGGTTGTAGTGCCTTGATCCATGTAGCCGTGTACATGAAAACGGCTCTCATTCGCGCGTCCATGAACCAGTGTGTGGATGAGCCAGCGATTGTTGTGAAAGGCGAAGATCACGGGCGCACTTTCGGTGAAGAGGGCGTTGAAGGACATATCGTCCATTCCGTGCGGGTGTTTGTCCGGATACATCAGTGTCATCAGATCCACCACATTGACAACGCGCACCTTGATGCCGGGCACATACTTTTGCAGGAGCCAGGAGGCCGCGCAGATCTCAATCGTCGGCACATCACCGGCGCAGGCCAGTACAACATCCGGCTCTGCCCCTCCATCATTCGTGGCGAACTTCCAAATAGATGCTCCCCGCGAACAGTGCTCCAGCGCCTCGTCCATATTCAACCATTGGAGCTGCGGCTGCTTGCCACAGGTAACAATGTTGACATAATTGCGGCTGCGCAGGCAATGATCGAAGACGCTCAACAGGCAATTGCTGTCTGGCGGATAATACACGCGGATGGTATCGCTTCTGCGTGCCAGAGCATTGTCAACGAAACCGGTGGACTGGTGGCTGAATCCGTTGTGATCGTTGCGCCATGCATGGCTTGTGAGCAAAACATTGAGGGATGCAATCGGTTTGCGCCAGGCATACTCGTGGCATTGTTCCAGCCACTTGGCGTGTTGCGTCACCATGGAATCGACGACCTGAGCAAAAGCCTCATAAGAAGACCACATGCCATGCCGGCCTGTAAGCAGGTATCCTTCAAGCCATCCCTCGCAGAGATGCTCGCTCAATACTTCCAGCACGCGGCCATCCGGTCCGAGTTCGTCATCGATTGAGACAAGTTCGGCCATTGAGCAGCGGTTGGTTGCCTCGAAGATTGAGTTCAACCGATTGGAGTTTGTTTCGTCGGGGCAAAATATGCGGAAGTTTGTCAGATTCATCCTGAGAATGTCTCGAAAGAAATCTCCAAGTTTGCGCGGGGCTTCAGCAAGAACTTGTCCTGGTCCGGGAATTTCCAGTGCATAACTCGTAAAATCGGGAAGAGCGAGTGTGATCAGGGATCGTCCGCCATTCACATGAGGATTACCACCCATGCGACGATTGCCAGAGGGCGCGAGGGCCGCCAGTTCCTGAATGAATCTGCCATTGTCGTCGAAAAGTTCCTGCGGCTTGTAGCTGCGCATCCACGCTTCAAGTATTTTGAGATGTTCGGGGTTCTCGCGTACAGTCGCGAGCGGCACCTGATGAGCGCGGAAAGTTCCTTCAATCGGAATTCCATCCACTTCCTTGGGACAAGTCCATCCCTTCGGCGTGCGAAAGATGATCATTGGCCAAACAGGCTGCTTCTTGAATCCGCTCGTACGAGCTTCCTTTTGAATTGCTCGGATCTCGGCGTAGCAATCATCCAGGCCCGCGGCCAGAAGCTGGTGCACGACCTTCGGGTCGTCGCCCTCGACAAAGTAGGGCTTGTAGCCACGTCCGCTGTACAGAGCCTTCAGATCCGCGTCACTGGTACGTCCCTGTGCGGTAGGACCGGAAATCTTGTAGCCATTGAGATGAAGGATCGGCAGGACCGCGCCGTCCCGCACAGGGTTGAGAAAGTTGACCGACTTCCAGCTTCCCTCAAGAGGGCACGTCTCGGATTCGCCGTCGCCGATAACACAGGCAACGATAAGATCTGGATTGTCGAAGGCCGCGCCGAATGCGTGAACCAGAGAGTAGCCAAGCTCTCCTCCCTCGTGCATCGAATTAGGAACGTGCGGCCCGCAGTGGCTGGGCACCCCGCCCGGCGTCGAGAACTTGCGGAACATAAGTCGCAAGCCATCCTCGTTCAGCGTAATCTCTGGGTGGACTTCAGTATATGAGCCTTCCAGATACGAGCAGGCATTCAGCGAGGGGCCTCCGTGTCCTGGGCCTGAGATATAGATGATATCTGCATCATGCTCTTTGATGAGGCGATTCAGATGAATGTAGATGAGGTTCTGCCCAGGCGAAGTTCCCCAATGACCAAGCAGCCTTGGCTTGATCTGCTCTGCCTTGAGTGGCTCGCGAAGCAAAGGGTTCTCAAAGAGGTAGATTTGGCCGATGCACAGATAATTTGCCGCGCGCCAATAGCGATTCATCTTGTCAAGCAAGTCCGGCGATAGCGGCCCTTTGGGTACCGGCACTTGTGCTTCAACTTTGCCATCTGCCGCAATCGCGGTCGACAGACTCACGTCGAAGATAAACCCGGAAGAGTTGCCGGCCTGATCCAAGTTCTTGCCCACTGATTGTGGGATGCTATTTTGATCGCCGCTTATTGGAAGTTCCTTAGTAGCCATGCTGACGGTTCCTCTATTTCTCCGCAACGGCGGACAGTGTGTTGGTGGCTCTGAGCGATTAGTTTCTTCGGGTCTGTCTGCGAAGGTTGCCTGACATCATTTCGCCAGAAGATTTTTGATTGCGAGCAATTCGAGACGGCGCTTTTCGGTTGTCTTGGGATACGCCATCTTGAGATCCCCCAGCGCATCCAAAACAATTTGAGAGACGATCAGTCGTGCGTTCTCCTTGTCATCTGCGGGAACAACATACCAAGGCGCATGCTGAGTACTCGTGGCATGAATGCACTCCTCGTATGCCTTCATATAGTCCTTCCAGTATTTCCGCTCGTGAATGTCGGAGGTGCTGAACTTCCAGTTCTTGTCTGGCACATCGATGCGCGCGAGGAATCGCTTGCGCTGTTCTTCGTAAGAAAGGTGGAGGAATATCTTGACAATCCGCGTGCCGTTACGATGAAGGTGCTTCTCCAGGTCCCGGATGGAGTCATACCTCTGGGCCCAGATGTCTTTCTCGTCGCGCAACTCCTCGGGAAGCCCCTGGCTGCGTAGAATCTCCGGATGCACTCGAACGACCAGCACTTCCTCGTAATAGGAACGGTTGAAGATGCCGATTCGGCCGCGCTCGGGAAGGCGGCACGTCGTGCGCCAGAGAAAGTCGTGCTCCAACTCTTCGGCGCTCGGCTGCTTGAAACTGTAGACCTCGCAGTCTTCTGGATTCACCCCGGACATGACGTGGCGAATTGCGCCATCTTTTCCGGCAGCATCCATCCCCTGAAAAATCAATAACAGCGCGTTATGATTGGACGCGTAGTGAAGATTCTGCAACGAACTCAGCTTCTCTATGTGTTCGCGCAGAAGTTCCCCATACTGCTTCTTTGTCTTGAAATAGGGGTCAACAACCGTCGGCCACTCGCTAAGATCGACCTTTTTGTGAGGTGGCACGCGAAAGGTCTTCGGATGGATCATCATTGTTTTCACTCGCTGTCGCGTAGCCGCACGGAGGTGATTTGGGTGAGGCTGCACGGAAGGTCTGAACTGGCTCTGAAGCCCTTTCTGCGCCTTTGACATAATCCTCCCATCGCGAACTGCTGACCATCTGTTCAATTGGATACAGTCATTTCAGTCAAACAGATAGAAAATCACACTGTGTGACGGAAGCCCTTCATGCAAAAGCCTCTTGCGGTGGTGCGGCAAGACGCATTCGGCAGAGAGAAAGTGAAAACGCGATGCCTTCGACGCAATTTGATCCGGGTTCAAAGACCTACCTCGTGGGCGGCGGTATCGCCTCCCTTGCCGCCGCGGTCTTTTTGATTCGCGATGGGTATATCCCTGGGCACACAATTACGCTCATTGAGGAGTCGTCCAGAATCGGTGGCAGTCTAGATGCAGCCGGGAATCCGGATGACGGCTACGTGATGAGAGGCGGCCGCATGATCGAAAGCAAGTATCTGTGCACCTTCGATCTCTTCTCATCGATTCCTACTCTCGATGGAACTCGGACTGTGACGCGGGAGATCTTTGACTGGAATGAAAAGATGAAGACCGCGTCGAAGTCCCGCCTCTTTCGAGATGGACACAGCATCGATGCGCCCAGGTTCGGCTTGAGCGAGAGTCATATTCTGACGCTGGAGCGTCTGGCGCTTGAACCCGAACAACTCCTTGGGCGAAGCGCCATCTCCGATCAGTTCGATCCGGGGTTCTTTAAGACGGACTTCTGGCACATGTGGTGCACTACATTCGCTTTTCAGCCCTGGCATAGCGCGGTCGAGTTCAAGCGTTATCTCGTGCGTTTCACGCACATGGTCTCTGGCTTCAACACGCTTATCGGCATCATGCGAACCGTCTACAACCAGTACGATTCGATGGTGCGGCCGCTCCGGAAATGGCTCGAAGAACGCGGCGTGAACTTCATGCTGAAGACGCGCGTTACCGATCTCAGACTCTACTATGAAGAGGATAACTATTACGTTGACCAGATCATCGTCAGCGATGGCGCCTGTCTTAAAGAGATCGCTATCGAGAAACAGGACAGAGTCATCGTTACGCTGGGCTCCATGACAGAAGCTTCCAGTCTTGGCGCAATGGATTCGCCGCCAACTCTGCTCGGAAAGCCCGATGGAGGTTCATGGGCGTTGTGGGAGAAGATTGCGGAAGATCATGCGCAGTTTGGCCACCCGAAGAACTTCTCTGACCGCATCGGGCAATCCAAGTGGATGTCTTTCACAACCACTCTTCACGACCCAACGTTCTTCCAGCTCATCCGCGATCTTACAGGCAACGTCCCTGGAGAAGGCGGCCTGATCACCTTTCCGGAGTCCAGTTGGCTGGCATCGATTGTGTTGCCGCACCAGCCACACTTCATTGATCAGCCAGAGAACGTGCAGGTTTTCTGGGGTTATGGACTGTTCGTTGATGTACCGGGCAACTTTGTGAAGAAGCCCATGTCGGCTTGCACAGGACGGGAAATCATGACGGAGATCCTCGGCCATTTGCACCTCGATGCGCATGCCGCCCGGATTCTCGATACCGCCATCTGCATTCCCTGCATGATGCCCTTTATCACCAGTCAATTCCTGACTCGGAGCAAGGGTGATCGCCCTCAGGTGATACCTGAAGGATCGAAGAACCTCGCCTTCGTCGGGCAATATTGCGAACTGCCGAACGATGTGGTGTTCACCGTCGAATACTCCGTTCGCACCGCGCAAACCGCTGTCTACTCTTTGCTTGGCCTTGAGAAAGAGCCACCGCCCGTATACAAGGGACACTACAATCCGCGAGTTCTGCTGGATGCGTTCAAGGCATTGCACGAGATTGGCGTCTAATTCCGAAGACCGCAAAGCGGGCGATCGGAAATGGCATAGAAAAACTTTGTTGAATTGCAAGGATGCTGTATACCCGCATGAAGAAGGAGAAGGGCATGACACAAAAATCGATGAAGGCGGTTCTATTGCACGGCTATGGGGACGTTAGCAGGCTCTCGTACGAGGATGCGCCTATGCCTGTGCCAGCAGCCGGCGAGGTGCTGGTGAAAACCATAGCGGTGAGCATCAATCCAATCGACTGGAAGTTGCGTCGCGGTGACCTGAAGGAGATGATGCCACTCGAATTCCCGGCAATTCTCGGCCGCGACCTTTCGGGTGAGGTGGTTGCGCTTGGGGAAGGGGCAAGCGGCCTGAAGGTGGGCGAGCGCGTCTTTGGCCTGGTGAATCGCTCTTATGCCGAGTACGTCCTGTGCAAGCCCGAGGAGCTCGCGCGAATTCCAGCAGAGCTTGACGGCATCGACGCGGCGGCGTTGCCTCTTGTCTTGCTCACCGGAGCCCAGGTGATTGAAATCGGCATTCGTCCAAGGTCTGGTGAGGTCATTCTCATTACAGGCGCAATCGGCGGTGTCGGTCGAACTGCTGTCCATGTTGCCAAGCAGCACGGTGCTCATGTGATTGTAGGCGTTCGTTCCAGTCAACGGGCGGAGGCTGAACGCCTTGGTGCGGATCGAGTGATTGCATTGGACGATGTGAAAGAAGTTGGCAGCTTGCCGGAACTGGATGCCGTCGCCGATATGGTTGGGCATGAGGCCATCGACCGGCTTCTGCCGCATATCCGGAAGAACGGTGTGCTGGCAACAGTTCTCGGTGCGCCGGCCTCCGCGGCAGGACGCGATCTGCGAGTTATGGCCATCTGGGCTCATCCTGATTCAGCAAGATTGGAAGAGCTGGGAAGGGAAGTGGCACGAGGACTGTTTTCCATTCCAATCAGCAGGAGGTTCAAGCTTTCGCAGATCCGGGAGGCGCAGCAACTGGCGGAGAAGGGCGGCATCGGAAAGATCGTGCTTACGCCCTAAGAACCCCAATGCCTTTGAACCTGACAAACAACATACTCGTACGCAAGGACTCCATTCATGGCTTCTCTGTTAGATCCGATTCAAATTGGCGAAATCACACTGCCGAATCGTGTGATCATGTGTCCCCTGACTCGCTTGCGCGGCACGACTGACCACCTTCCGACGCCGCTTATGATCGAATACTACACACAGCGCGCCACTGCCGGCCTGATCCTCTCCGAGGGCATTCCGGTTGTGCCGCAAGGCGTCGGCTACGCGAATGTTCCTGGCATTTGGTCGCAGCAGCAGACCGATGCCTGGAAGCCGGTGACTGAATCCGTACACCGAGTAGGCGGCCGCATCTTTGCGCAGATATGGCATGTGGGGCGCATCTCGGACCCGCGCTTTCTGGATGGACTGCTTCCCGTTGCGCCAAGCGCCATCCGGCCTGCCGGCCATGTAAGCCTGGTACGCCCCATCACGGAGTATGGTACGCCACGCGCACTGAATCAATCAGAGATTCCGGGCATCGTCGAGGGATTCCGCAAAGGCGCGGAGAACGCGAAGATCGCTGGTTTTGACGGCGTGGAGATCCACGGGGCCAATGGCTACTTGATCGATCAGTTTCTTCAGGACGGTTCCAATCATCGCACCGATGAGTACGGTGGGACGATCGAGAACCGTGCTCGGCTCATGCTTGAAGTCGCTGATGCGGTGATCTCCGTTTGGGGTGCCAAGCGCGTGGGGATGCATCTAGCGCCGCGCGGCGACAGCCACGATATGCATGATTCAAACCCTTCAGCCACCTTTGGTTATGTGGCGCATGAGCTTGGCAAACGCGAACTTGCCTTTTTGTGCGCCCGCGAGTACTTCGGCCCGGATAGGCTGGGTCCGCAACTCAAAAAGCAGTTCGGTGGAGTCTACATTGCAAACGAAAAGTATGATCAAGCGCTGGCTAACCAGGTCATCCAGGATGGCGAAGCGGACGCTGTAGCCTTTGGCCAGCTCTTTATCGCCAACCCCGATCTACCGGCTCGCTTTGCAAACAATGCGCCGCTCAATACTCCAGACCCTGCCACTTACTTCACACCGGGGCCGCACGGCTACATCGACTATCCTGCTCTGAGTGCGTCACAGGACTTGATGGCTCGTTAGCAAGTGAGTTCCCGCGCGCAACGTCCTTGATAAGAACAGAGCCACCCAATCCGAATACTTATGTGTGGCTATAATCCCGAATCGTGGCCTCATCGCGACCAACCAACAGAGCCACCCAATCCGAATACTTATGTGTGGCTATAATCCCGAATCGTGGCCTCATCGCGACCAACCATTGACACGAAATATTCTTGCACCCAGAACTCTTCCTCACATGATTTTGCATCTGTTCCCCAAACGTCCGGGCCAAGTGGATTGCGTTCTTGCCCTTGATGAAACCCACAACCGGCGACACGGAATACTTCGGCGGACTCGAAATCATCATGTGCACAAGGTCAACCAGTAGATGATGGCAAATTCATTGGCCAAAACTGCTCAGCCATTCCGTGCGAAAGAGCGAAGGATGGCAGGAGGTGTAGTTTCCGATCAGGATTGAGCCCCATTTGCTTACATTTGAGGCCTATCGCCGATATCACGCATTCGTATATCCTTTCGGTTGCGACGCGAAGAATGGAGCGGCACAGTTGACCGGCCATCTTCCATGGAGTAATGTTGTGCCAATGCCAGACCCCATGACAGGGATGAATCACCCGAAACCCCGGCCAAATGATCCGGAGCGCGTCTGTTCGGCAACAGAGTTCGCGCCTATGGCCTCAACATCGGAACTGCCGGAGGGTGCGGAAGGCGACACGAAAGGCCACAGGATGTCTTCAGAAGGGTTAGCGGACTCTGAAATCAGGTACAGGCGCCTTTTTGAGGCCTCGCACGACGGGATACTGCTTCTCGATGTGGAGACAGGAGCGATCACGGATGTGAACCCCTTCCTGACAAAACTGCTAGGTTACTCCCATGCTGAAATGCTCGGAAAAACACTTTGGGACTTAGGCCTGTTCAAGGATATCGACGCGTCCAAACTGGCATTTCGAGAGTTAATTGCTAACCGTTATGTCCGGTATGAGGATCTGCCTCTTCAGACCAAGTCAGGGCAAAGCGTCAGCGTTGAAGTCGTAAGCAACGTTTATCGAGCGAATGGAGAACAAGTCATACAGTGCAACATCCGCGACATCAGAGAGCAGAAGGATGCTGAACTGTCAGAAGAACGCCTTCGCCAGGCTCAGAAAATGGAGGCGATAGGCCAACTTGCCGGTGGTCTCGCTCATGACTTCAATAACCTCCTGGGGGTCATTCTGGGGTATTGCGAGCTGCTGGAGGCGCAGACGGCCTTGCCGGAACCAACCCGCGAGATGATCCAGGAGATTCAGAATGCAGGTGAATCCGCCAAGAAACTTACTCAACGCCTGCTCGCATTCAGCCGCCGGCAGGTGATGCAACCTGTGATCATGGATTTGAACGAGACGGTGAACCACACCGAAAAGATGTTAGGGCGGCTGATCGGCGAGGACATCCGATTGAAAAGCGTGCTCGGCGACAACTTGGGAAAGATCAGCGCCGATCCGAGCCAGGTTGAACTGGTATTGATGAACCTGGTTATCAATGCTCGCGACGCTATGCCCAAGGGCGGACAAATCGTGTTCAAGACCGCAAACGTAGAGATCGATGAAGCATATGCCCGGCAACACCCTTTCACCGAGCCTGGCCACTATGTGCTGCTGACCGTAAGCGATACAGGGAGCGGCATGAGTCTGGAGACCCAATCCCACATCTTCGAACCTTTCTTCAGCACTAAACCTCCCGGCCGCGGCACCGGACTCGGCTTGTCCACAGTTTTCGGCATTGTAAGGCAAAGTGGCGGCTCGATCGCGGTTTACAGTGAGCCAGGCGCTGGAGCAACTTTCAAGATCTATTTTCCCCGATGCGACGAAGTCTCCACCGCTGAGCAACAGGAGAACGCGAAGCCATTGCGCGGGGGAACAGAGACAATCCTGCTTGTTGACGATGCCGCTCCTCTACGGGGACTTACGCGGCGGCTTCTCGAGGACTCTGGATACACCGTGATCGATACAGGCGACCCATCCGAAGCACTTCTTATGGCAGGAGAGCACCCTGGACCGCTGCCCCTCATGATCACCGATGTGGTCATGCCCGGGTTCAGCGGTACTGTCCTTGCTGAAAAGCTTGCGGCGGTTAGACCGGAGACAAGAGTACTCTTGATGTCGGGGTACCACGACGGCTCGATTCTTCAGTTGGGTGAGTACGTAAAAGACGGCGAACCTTGCGATCTCGGCTGCGCTTTCCTTGAGAAGCCCTTCACGCGAGAAGGATTGCTGAAGAAGGTACGAGAGGTATTGGAATCAACGACATAGCTCATTCTTAGGTCTGCGCGTTCGCTGCGGATGAAGCCGTTCCAATTCTGCCAGATTTCCGCTTTGACCCCTCTGCCGACGGCGCGCCAGCTCCTCGCTGGTGGCGATTGTCCGCATGGTCTTGACAGACTTCCGCATCCCTGTGGCTGCTCCCTGGCTGCAACGCTCACAACGTCAATTTGCCGCATCGGGCTATTCTCTATCAGATCCGTTGGACGAGGAGTTCAGTTTTGCCGATAGAAAAGGGGCGAGTCTGCGGCTTATCGCGGACTGGGCCGCCGATTCCGGGGATTGGCGGACAGGACCGTTCAGACGGAAAGGAATAAGGGATGATTTCGATCGGTGGAATTCTGCTTGTCTTCGCCTGCGTCGTCGCCGGTTATCTTATGGAAAAGGGCAAGATCGGCGTTCTTCTGCAACCAGCCGAACTGATCATTATTGGTGGCGCGGCGATCGGCACGATTCTGACGGCCAACCCGATTCACATCCTGAAGAAGATCGCCGCCGGACTCGTGGGTGTTGTTAAGGGATCCCCGTTCTCGAAGCAGCGGTATGTGGACACGCTCAAGATGATGTTCGACCTCTTGGCCAGATCGCGCAAAGAGGGAGCGATCGCCATCGAAGGCGATATCGAGGAGCCGGACAAGAGTCTTATCTTTTCAAAGTACCCCGATTTCCTTGCGGATCATCATGCGCGGGACTTCGTATGCGACACAATGCGGATGGCCATTACCGGCGGGGTGAGCGCGTTTGACGTGGACCAGATGATGGAGCTTGATATGGATGTTCATCACCTTTCGGCGAATCAACCGAGCCAGGCGTTGACGACCATGGCGGACGCGCTGCCCGGGCTGGGAATTGTGGCCGCAGTACTCGGCGTTGTTGTTACGATGGGTTCGCTTGGTGGTCCACCGGAGGAAATCGGCGCTCATGTAGCTGCCGCGCTGGTCGGCACCTTCCTCGGAATCCTGCTTTGCTACGGGCTTGTAGGTCCGCTAGCCTCCTTTATGTCGAAGGTCGTTGAGGAGGAAAACTGCTACTACCATGTACTCCGTGTACTGATGCTCGCATCGATGAAGGGCACACCTCCCATCATGGCGGTTGAAATGGGCCGCCGCGCAATCCCCGAGCACATTCGCCCAAGCTTCATCGAAGTGGAAAAGGCATGCCGGGAGAAAGTCGTGGAACCAGTGGCAGAACTCGAAGTCGCTTAGGCTAACGAAACCATGTCATTCGAAGAGCAAGTTATCATCGTCAAGAAGAAGGGGGGCCACGCCGCCCACCATGGCGGCGCCTGGAAAGTGGCCTATGCCGACTTTGTCACTGCGTTGATGTCACTGTTTATCGTGTTGTGGCTGATGAACAGCAGCAAGCCCGTGCAGGAGGCCGTCGGTGGATATTTTCGCGACCCGTACGGCACGGCCAAGAAGATGGGAACGCAGATGGGCGGGACCGGCGACGCATCAGCCCCCAAGAAAGAAGACATGGCAAGGTTGAAGGAAGATCTGATGAAGGCCATGGGGAAGATGAAGGACTTTGAAAAGCTCAAAAAGCTTATTGAGATTACTGTGACCCCTGAAGGGCTGCAGATCGAGCTGATGGAGGATCCGCATGGGACTTTCTTCGAGACAGGAAGCGCGGAGCCAACCCCTATTCTTCAGAGCGTACTGAGAATACTTTGCCCCGAGGCGGGCAAGTTGCCGAATACGATCTCAATCGAAGGCCATACCGATTCCAAGCCCTATTCCGGGGCGAGGGTCTACGGCAACTGGGAGCTATCGACAGATCGTGCAAATACAGCCCGGCGCCTGATGGAAAGTAGCGGTTTACACCCAAACCAAGTGGTGCAGGTCCGCGGTTACGCCGATCGCAAGCTGCGAAAGCCCCAGCAACCGTTGGATTCGTCTAACCGGAGGATCACGGTCATCATTCAATATCTTGCCAATCCTGCTCTGCCGGTTGCAAGCACTGTGAGCAACGACGGTACAATACCAACGATCAAATAGCCGGATGGCGGCTACGTGCGGCCGGGCAAGGAATCACAGTAGCCTAAACAGCGGTGAGGCTTGAGATCGAGGCAACGAACTGGATTGCCATGTCACAGTCCGAAGGCGTTTTGAAAAGGAAGACAAGCCCAGCCCAATGCTTCTCGGTATAGGCGACCTGTGCTTCGAGTTTGAGTACGCCTATTGGATGGCGAAGGATGAGTAGCCCGGAGCGGCCAACGACCAGGGAATCACTGAATTCGGCGCGAATGCCTGCATCGCTGACATCCCCGCAGATTCCATGGAGTGTCTCCCCGTCCGAAACAAAATCAACACCAAAGCCGGTTTTCATCCGGCTACGTCGATATTCGAAGTTGCGGATACTCTCCATGTCGCTCATTCCTTTGGGTTCCTCTCGGTTCTGGAGGCGATACGAACGTGCCGGCAAAACAGGTCTATCTGTCTATCGGCAGGAACCCCCTTGGGTTTCAACTGGACGCCGAGAACGGCTCTTTTGGGCCAGAGCAAGTCGTGGCGCCAGGTGAGCCTGGCTGATCTGTTGAAAGGCTCAAATGAAGGCAAAGCACGGCCAAACGTGCTTATTCTTCGTTAACAGAGTGACGAAGATCACATTTGACCCTGTTCCGTTCATGTAAAGTAGGGATTGGTGTAATCAATGGGTTCGACACTCGCGTCATCTGGGTCACAGGTAGGCGAAACTTGTTCCGAAAGCCCAGCAGCAGCGGGTGTTGCCGCTCCGCCTCTCCACGACCAAACAGAAATATCGACGGGATCGAGAATTCTGGTTGTCGATGACGATATTGCTCTATGCAAATTTCTCAGCCGCGAACTCATGCGCAGGCAATTTGATGTGACGGTCCGTCACGATGGCGAAGCAGCTTGCACCGACCTTCAGAAATCTGCCTACGACCTCTTGATTCTCGATCTAAACCTTCCCAAGATGGACGGAATGGCCGTCATGAAGCAGGTTCGTCTGAGCCGGTCGCGACTGCCCATACTGGTGTTGACTGCGAGGAACCGGACTGAGGACGTGGTACAGGCGCTCGAACAAGGCGCCGACGATTGCCTGGTCAAGCCCTTTTCGTACCAGGAATTGCTGGCCCGTGTCCGGGTGATGCTGCGACGCGATTCCCCCCCCGCAGTAAGTTCATCGAATGCTGGCGATTTGACCATTAACCGGGAGGAACACCGGGTGTTGCGCGGCGAGAGGCGAATTGATCTGACGGCGCGTGAGTTCGATCTTCTTGAGTACTTGGTGAACAACGTGGGCAAGGCTGTATCGCGCAAGAGACTCATGGAAGATGTGTGGAATATCCCGTACGATTCCACGACAAACATCGTGGACGTCTACATGAAGTACCTACGCGACAAGATTGACCTTGAAGGGGAAGTGAAGCTGATCCGCACTGTTCGTGGCATTGGGTATGTCTTAGGCAATGACTAATCAGACTGAATCCGGGGAGTTTTCGGCGTCGAGATCTTCATCGGAAATACTTAGTTCGAATCTTTCCAAGGGCTTACATGCTGCCGCACAGCCGCTCACGATTCTTCGGGCCGGTCTCGCCATGGGGCTTGCAAGCCCGTTGAGTTTGGGCGAACTTCGAGAACTTGCGGCAAGCTCATATGTCGAGGTTGAACGGGTCTGTTGTCTCTTCGACTATCTGCAGCAGCTTGTCATTGTCGCGAGCACCAAGCCCTCGTTGACGGCGGCGCCGATTCTGCCGCTGGTTGCGGACGCGGCCGAGGGAGTATCCATTTTATTCGAGCATGACGGGATGGTCCTTAGCTCCCAGTTGCCGGATGCTTGCGACCCTGTCCTCATCGACAGCGTGAGAACTCTCAGGGCACTGTCGAGCGTGCTGCTGATTGTCCATGGGCTTTCGTATGCGCGCGACATAGTCGAACTGATCGTCTCCTCATCCACCCCCAATTCGATTCGAATCATTGTGCGGAATCAAAACTTGTACGTCGCCGCACTGAGTGAAGAGGCGAGCCTCAGCATGGCCATTGCCGATGCGAATATCCGGAGCCAACATGCCGGCTTCTCCTGGAACCTGAAGCCGTTCAGCGTGGAAATCGAATTTCAGACGGTCCAGATCGCGCAGTGCTGCTGATGTTGTGTCATTGAGAGCCATTGGAATTCGATTGAACCATGGCCGTGCTGGAAAGTAGACTGATGAGCGCGCCTCCCTTCCCGAAGTTTCGCGAGAACGACATTCCCACTATCAATGTATTGCTTGTGAGCCCTAACAGCAGGCTTCGCCATGAGCTGCGAGAAAAGCTTAGTAAGGCTCGCTGGAATTTGACCGAAGCTGCCAGTGGCGCCGAAGCATTAGAGTACCTGCATGAAAGTGTCAGCGAAATTCTCCTGCTTGACCCTTTGTTGCCAGATCTTGAGTCCGGCGAATTCATTGCAATGGTGCGTGAACAGTTTCCCAGTGTCCAGATCCTCTCAGTGAACTCGCACACCGGGCAGCTTGTTCTAAGCGCCTCATCGCCAACAACATTGTCCGCTCAACTGACAGAGATGCTTTACAGCGGCGATGCGCAGTCCAATGCCTTCACCCCCATGCAGCTAAACCGCATGCGGGCAGCAGATGAAGGACGCGCCGGCATTCGTGGAATGATCGGAAACTCGGAGTTGATGCGGCGCGTTTATGAACTGACCCACATGGTCGCCCGCCGGGATTCGACTGTTCTGGTGACTGGAGAGAGCGGCACCGGCAAGGACCTGATCGCGCAGGCGATCCATCTCATAAGCCTGCGCCAAAAGCAACCGCTTGTCGTCATCAACTGTGCCGCCATCCCGGAGCCGCTGCTTGAAGCCGAACTTTTCGGCTATGTGAAGGGATCATTCACCGGTGCTGTGCAACCGCGCATTGGACGCATCCATGCGGCGCATATGGGGACTCTATTCCTTGACGAGATAGGCGATATGCCGCTCTCTCTACAAAGCAAAATACTACGCTTTCTTGAGCAGGGCGAAGTGCAGCGAATTGGCGGCAATGACAATCTAAAGGTGGATGTTCGAGTGGTGGCTGCGACCAATGCCGACCTCCAAAGCCTTGTCAAGCAGCATTTGTTTCGCGAGGATTTGTATTATCGCCTCGCGGTTTTCCCGATCCACCTGCCGCCCTTGCGCGAGCGCATGGAAGACGTCGAAAAGCTCGCCTGGGCTTTTCTGGAGAAACTTTGTCCTGGTGCAACCCTGAACAGGGGAGCGCTGGAGGTTCTGCTGCAGCACAACTGGCCGGGAAACGTCCGCGAACTGCGCAACGTACTGGAACGGGCTAGCATCATTGCCGGTGGCGAACTGGAGATCCTGCCCCGCCACATCATACTGTAGCTCCCACGGCCAAGTATCGCTATTGTTCAGGCCGATCTGCGGAGCCATGGGCATCATCCGATCCCAGCTTTCCCGGTGCAAATCAAGTTGGCCATTGCCGTGCATAGCCAATAGGCAGATGCTGCCTAGTTCTCATTTCGCGCCAATAAATGTGCCGCCCGTGAAAGACCGGAGCAACGGCCAAGTCCCTGCTCATGTCGATGATTTGCGGATGGACGGGTGTGCCTCTGGTGAGAACGAATCGAGAGACGAATCAGCGACTCAAGCCAGAAGCGCAGCGCTTCTCGCCGGGGAGTTCTCCGAATTCATCTTGGCGGCCTCGCGATTGGAGATTGCCTATCGCGCCCTGCAAGAAGAAGTGTCCGAGCTCAGTTTGGAGTTGTCGGAACGGAATGCGGCGCTCAATACCAGCTTGGCTAAGAACGAGGGTATGCGGCGGGCTTTACAGCAGATTGTGGACTCGATGCCTTGCGGCGTGCTGGTACTCGATCGCGACGGGACGCTTTCGACCATCAATCCGGAGAGCAAGCGGCTACTTCGGCTTGATGGGCCGGGTTTCGGCGATGGATATCAGATGACCTTGCATCAGATTTCCGCATTCAGCGGCGTCAACCTTGAATCTTGCTGCGAAAATGCTTCTATTAATGATACAGAACAGGAGTTCTGCGTCCGCGACTCTTCAGGAACGCGTTGGCTCGAAGTTCGCGATCGCCGGCTATTCCATCAAGCCGGCGGTGCAAGCGTGCTTGACCAGACAATATTGATTCTGCGAGACATCACAGCCCAAAAACGTTCTGAACAGGAACGCGAAGCTGGGCGCAAGGCGATGGCTCTGGCAGAGATCACGACAGTTCTCGCACACGAAATTAGAAACCCATTAGCGAGCCTGGAACTGTTTGCCGAGTTGATTGACAAAGACGGAGAACGTCGCGGGGAATGGATTTCAAACTTGCGCGCAGGCATACGTTCGCTTTCTGGAACGGTCAATAACGTCTTGAGCTTCCATGGCTCCGGCGCGATAAAGCTCGCGCCCCTTTCACTGCATTCACTCATCGGCAACGCGATTCAGTTTGTTCAGCCACTTGCAGATCAGGCGGACGTTTCATTGGATTGGATTGCAATTGGAGAGCAGACGCTCGTGATGGGCAATGAGAGCGCGCTCCAGCAGGTCGTTTTGAATCTGGTTTCAAATGCCATTCGCCATACGCCCGCGGGCGGGAGCGTCACGGTGTCCCTTCGGCCTGAACGAATCGCCGAAAAGAGCGAGAATCGCGAAAAGCAAATCGAATATGTCATCGTCGAGTTCTCGGACACCGGGTGCGGCATTCGACCTGACCAGATTGACCGCGTTTTCGAACCCGGGTTCAGCGGAAGCGGCGATACCACCGGACTGGGGCTGGCAGTTTGCGACCGGATTATGAAACAACATGGCGGGTGGATTTCCGTCTCGAACAGCATAAATTCCGGCGCTTTATTCACGCTCAGTTTTCCCGTATACCAAATGGAGTTGGCGACAGCATGAACAGCATTTCTACCAGCGACAGCAACTCTTCCGTACTTGTGGTGGACGACGAGCCAGGAATGCGTACGGCATTGCAGGCTAACTTTCTGCGCCACGGGTGGCGTGTCGAAACAGCAAGTGGTGTTCGTGACGCAGCACGAGCTGTCGAGCTTACAAGCTTCGATCTGGTTGTGAGCGACATTCGCATGCGGGATGGCGACGGGTTTGAAGTGATGTGCTCGGTACTCAAGAACTCGCCTACCACCGCGGTCATCCTGCTAACCGCCTTCGGAAGCGTTCCTGAAGCGGTAGAGTCGATGCGCAGCGGTGCATTCGATTATCTGACGAAACCAGTCTCGTTTGAGCAGCTCCAGAGCGCGGCTGCTCGCGTCATGAAGCGGATCAACGAGAAATCCGCTTTCGGAAGCATTCAAGATACAAGCGCGAGTGCCGGAATCATCACTTCGGGAATCGTCGGCCGCGCTCCCTTGCTGCTGCAGGCCCTGCACCGCGCTCGTGCCGCGGCAAGCACCGATGCCGATGTTCTTATCGAAGCCGAGAGCGGTACCGGCAAGGAACTGCTGGCAAAATTCATTCATCAAGCCAGCAACCGAAGCAGGAAGCCATTTGTAGCTGTGAACTGCGCGGCAGTGCCGGAACATTTGCTGGAAAGCGAACTATTCGGGCATGCCAAAGGCGCCTTCACCGGCGCCAGTGCAGCCAAAGCCGGGAAGTTTGAACTGGCGAATGGCGGCACACTGCTGCTCGACGAAATTGGCGAGATGCCACTCAATCTGCAGCCCAAGCTACTGCGGATTCTTCAGGAGCGGGAGTTCGAGAGGCTCGGTGAGACTCGGTCCATCCATGTTGACATTCGAGTGATTGCCACGACCAACGCATCCCTCGGCTCGATGGTGGAGCAGGGGCGCTTCCGTAGTGACTTGTATTATCGGCTGAATGTGATCCCGCTTTCGCTTCCAAGTCTTCGCGAGCGTCTGGAGGACATTCCGGCGCTGGCCAAGTACTTTGCAGAGAGATTTGCTGCCGAAATGGACAACCCAATTCCTAGAATCGATCCGAGTTTCATTGAAAGGCTCCAGAGTTACGATTGGCCCGGCAACATTCGGGAGTTCGCGAATTTCATGCGCCGCGTTCTCTCCCTGCACCAGGGCGCCACGATTGACGCGGTGTGCTTTTACAAGGAGTTTCAGCCAATAGGAAGAACGCAGCCAGCACCCTTCGCCATGCCGGCCCCCGGTACACCCATTGCTGTCCTGGAAAAGGCGCACCTTGAGAACACTCTTGCCCTGGCGCATGGGAACCGGACCCACGCAGCTGTCATGCTGGGGATTAGCCTGCGCACGATGCGAAACAAGATCAGGGAATACGGACTACCCCCAAGGAGATATGCATGATGCCGACAACATCCTTGACTTCGTCATTGGAGAGCTACCTGAGGCTGACCACGAGCCGCGAACAGGCGATCTCCGCCAACATGGCAAACGTCGATACACCCGGCTATCACACGCGCGACATTAACTTCAATGGCGAGTTGAACAGGGCCATGAACGGATTCTTGAGTCAAACCGAGGATGGCATGGAATCCGTGCAAATGAATCCTGTTGTTCAAGAAGTTCCAGGTCTGATGGAGCGTCCGGACGGCAACAATGTGAGTCTTGATCGCGAAGGACTTCTAATGTCCGAGACGCAATTGCAATATCAGATCGGAATCCAACTGATCAAGCGGCAATTTCACCAAATTCTTAGCGCCATCAACGGAGGAAGTTAAACATGAATCTCTTCGACTCTTTAGCAATCAGCGGATCAGCGTTGTCAGCCGAACGGCAGCGCTCGGAAATCATCGCTGCGAATATGGCTAATGCCGAGACGACGCATACCGAAGCCGGCGGGCCGTATCGGCGCAAGGAGGTCGTGTTCCAGTCCCCCGGCGCTTCGACTTTCCGGCTGGCCCTCGCCAGCACGGGCAATTCCAGCGCGATACCCTCAGGCAGTGTTCAGATATCTGATGTTGTCGATGATCCGACGCCTCCGGTCATGCGCTATGAGCCGGGCCATCCGGACGCCAACAAGGACGGCTTCGTCGCTTACCCGGCTATCAATCCGGTAATGGAAATGGTGGACCTGATGGGCTCTGTACGGGCCTATCAACTGAATGCATCGGCAGTGACAGCTGCCAAGCAGATGATCCAGCAATCGATCGACATCCTCAAGAGCTAGGCGGGAGAGTTAAAAGATGAGCAGTGCAATTCCAGGCCTTGGATCCATTGGCAACATCAGCGCGCTACCCAAATTGCCGCCTCTTGCGCCGAATGACGCAGAGGGGGGATTCAGCGGCGTTCTATCAAATGCGCTTCTACAGGTAAACCAACTGGGTGGCGGCGCCGAACAGCAGATTGGCAGCCTGCTCAAGGGCGGCAATACGGACCTGAGCACTGTGATGATCGCGGTCGAGAAGGCAGACGTTGCCTTTCAGCTCATGATGCAGGTTCGCAACAAGATTGTGAGCGCGTACCAAGACATCGAGAAAATGCAGTTTTAGAAAATGCAGCTTAATCAATGCACGTGAACGCAAGTGGCACAAGAAAAGCAATTCAGATAGTGCGGTTCTGAGCATCTGTCGAAATTGAGGTCCAATGGCTGGCAAGAATCAATTAGTGGCTACGAAGCAGGCAGTGGGCGCCGGCCAGGTGATGGAGCGCGCCATGCTGTACTGGCAAGGGCTTCATCCGCAACAGCGGGTCTATTTCGGCATTGGTCTCGCCGTTACTGTTGCTGCCGTGGTCTTCTTTGTGAAGATGATAGCTACGCCTGATTACAAGCCACTGATGACGGGGATGGAAGCGGCCGATGCACAATCGGTCGGGGCACAACTTGCCGCAAAAAAAATACCCTACATTGTAAGTCCGGATGGCACTACCGTCAGTGTCCCGGCGGACCAGATTGACGCTGCCCGGCTCGAAGTGGCGTCGCACGATTCACCGCATAGTGGACGCACAGGCTTTGAGATCTTCGACAAGGTTTCATGGGGACAAACGGAATTCGATGAGAAGGTGAACTATCAGCGCGCGCTCGAAGGCGAACTTGAGAGAACGATTCAGACCATGAGCAGCGTCAAGAGCGCTCGTGTGCACCTGGTGATGGCGACCGACTCTGTGTTCGTGGATCGGGAGAGGGGCGCAAAAGCCTCGGTCACTCTTCGGCTTCGGCGTGGAAGCCTGTCGAGAGACGATATCTCGGCGATCTCACGGCTGGTTGCGGGAGCGGTCGACGAACTCAAGCCGACGGACGTTGTCATTGTCGATGCAGACTCGAATCGATCGCTGGGACAGAGTAACAGCTCCTCAGACGGAAGCGACGGAATCGAGCAGGAATTAACGCGGCGCCTGATCTCGACGCTCTCGCCTGTCGTGGGAGCCGACCGTATCCACGCCTCTGTGAACGTGGAATATGAGACGGGCAGCAGTGAAGAGAGCCAGGAGAAATATGACCCTGCCGTCAGCGCAACGCTGAGTATGCAGCACTCCGAGGAAGGTTCGGGTCCAGGTGCAGCGGCCGGCGGAGTGCCTGGAGCTACAAGCAATGTACCCGGCGCCAAGGCAAGTGTTCCCAAGAACATCGCCAAGGAATCGAGCCAATATTCAATGACCGATAACAACGCCTATGGTGTGAATAGAACTACGCGCCATGTGATTGAACCTGCCGGGAGCATCCGCCGCATCACGGCCGCGGTGTTGCTGGACGACGCCATAGAGCGCAGGCAGGTCAATGGCAAATGGATCGAGTCGTACCATAAGAGGCAGCCTGAAGAGTTGCAGCACATCAGCGAACTAGCGCAGGCAGCGATCGGATTCAATAGCACGCGCGGCGATGTAATCAGCGTCCAGAACCTCACGTTCGACCGCGCGGAGGCAGAGGATCTTCCGCCCACCACTTTACTGGACCAAGCGCGAAAGGGCTTGAGCGACTATTCGTCAGAGGTCCGTTATGCTGCGCTGCTGGCTCTCTTCCTGCTTGTCTATCAGCTGATGATCCGGCCGATCCAAAAGCGGGTCCTCGCCACTCCGAATCCACTGCAGGCACAAATCCGCGCTCCGGTGCATACTGAGCCGGAGGCTGCAGCGATGCTTGAATCCTCGTCAAGTCTTGTTCAGCGTAACCTCCTTCTGAAAAAGCAGCTCGCCGAATTCGTCAAATCTGAGCCCGAAAGCAGCACCACCGCCGTACGCGCCTGGCTGAGGGAGGAGACTCTTTGACGACGGCTACTGAAAAGGTGAAACTTAGTGGCGTCCGCAAGGCTGCAATCCTCCTGACAGTTCTTGGCGAGGACTCTGCCGCGACGGTCTTTCGCGATCTGAACGCGGAAGACCTGCAGCGCGTTGCCGACGAAGTCGCGAGTCTAGGGGCGATTCCAGTGGAATTGTCGCTCCAGGTCATTGAAGAGTACCAGCGGATGACGCAGGCGCAGGATTATCTCATTCAGGGCGGCTATGACCTTGCCCGGCGGCTGCTCATCAAGGCCTTTGGGGAAGTCGAGGCGGAGAGCATATTGCAGCGACTGACCAAGGCACGCGATCTCAACCCCCTGGAGTCATTGCAGCGCGCCGATCCTCAAAAGCTTGCGCGGTTTCTAGAAGCCGAGCATCCGCAGACCATCGCTCTCATTCTCGGCCAACTCGGAGATCGGCAGGCATCGGCCCTGCTGATGAGTCTTCCCAATGATGCTCGCGCCGAAGCGGTAAAGAGACTGGCAAACCTGCGGCGCTTCTCGCCGGAGATGGCGGAGAAAGTCTCGATGGTTCTCAGCCAGCGCCTGAAGGCGGTTGGAGAGCAGGGCAAGCGCGCTTACTCCGGTTTCCAGAGCGCCGCGGACATCATGAACTGCATTGACACCACTGTTGCGCAAGAGATTCTCGAGAATATTGAGAACGTGGAACCGACGCTGGCAATCAGCATCCGCGATCTGATGTTCACTTTTGAAGATCTCTTGCAGGTAGGCGAATCGCATATTCGCGAACTGATGGCTGCGATTGACAAGCGAACCCTGGCGTTGGCTTTGAAGGGGACAAACGAAGATTTGAAGAACCATTTCTTCCGCACGATGTCTTCGAGGGCCGTCGAGATGCTCAAAGAAGATGTGGAATCACTGGGCCCCGTCCGAAGCAGGGACGTTATCAAAGCTCAGACTGAAATCGTCGCTACCGCTCGGCAGCTTGAGGCCGAAGGAAAGATTATATTGAAGGGCGAGGCAAATGAAGAATTTCTCGTTTGACGATTTGGCCGACACCACATTCCCATTTCCGGTTTCTTCGTTCTTGTACCGGGATACCGGTGTGCCTGTGTTGACCAATGTGAAAGAAACAAGACCAGCTCAGGCCCCAGCGCCGGAGAGTGACCAGCATGCAACTCCGAGCCTGTCAGTGAAAGAGATTGACAGCCTGCTGGATGCTGCTCGCGATGAGGCAGTGGCCGAGACCACGAAGCGCCTTGCGAAGGAATATGAAGAAAAGTCAGAAGCAAACGCGGCGAAGATTCGGCAGACGGTGGAACTCTTCAAAGCTGAGCGGAAGAGCTATTTTTCACGGGTTGAGTCCGAGGTTGTTCAGCTCGCCCTGGCCATAGCGTCGAAGGTACTGCATCGCGAGGCCCAGGTTGACCCGATGCTGGTTGCCGCATTGGTCCGCGTGGCTGTCGATAAACTGCACGACGGCTCGAGCGTGTCTGTGCGCGTTTCGCCAGCGCAAGCGGGGAAGTGGACCGCGTACCTGGCGAATCCTCTGAATGGCTCGTCGATTGCAGTGATCGAGGATACTCATCTTGGCCCCGAGGATTGCATTCTCGAAACCGACTTAGGGTCGGCAAACTTCAGCATCGATGCGCAGATGAAAGAGATTGAGCAGGGATTCTTCGATCTGCTGGCGCAAAGGCCTGTGGTCAAGTGAAAGCTTCCCAGTTGCTCGGCCCTTACTTCGATCGCCTTGATCGAGGATCGACTCTCCGTTGGCGAGGTCGAGTGTTACAGGTGGTGGGAAATCTGATCGAGTCCGAAGGCCCGTTTTGTTCGATCGGTGAGTCCTGCGAGACTACCAGTGCGAGCGGCAAGAAGTACTCCGGCCAGGTGATTGGCTTTCGCGGATCGACAATGCTTTCCATGGTCGTTGAAAACCCTCAGGGCATCCGCTTCGGAGATCGAATTGTTGCCTGGGGGACTCGGGCATCGATCCGGGTTGGCAATGACCTGCTGGGTCGAGTGATCGACGCTGCTGGCGTGCCGCTCGACTCGAAGGGCGAATACCGGGGAGAACGGGCGGTGTGGGTGGATGGCTCCGCGCCGCAACCGCTCGATCGTGTTCCGATCCGGCAGGCGCTCGGCTGCGGCATCCGCGCTCTCGACGCCTTTGTGACCTGCGGACGCGGCCAGCGCATCGGCATCTTTGGAGGCAGCGGCGTCGGAAAAAGTACTTTGCTGGGCATGATGGCCCGCGGAACGAGCGCCGATATGACGGTCCTTGCTCTCGTCGGCGAACGCGGGCGTGAGGTCGGAGAGTTTCTCGAAGTAATCGGCGACGAGGGCCGGAAGCGATGCGTCGTAGTTGTTTCTACTTCCGACCAATCCCCCTTGCTGCGATTGCGTTGTGCACTTTCAGCAACGGCCATTGCAGAGTATTTCGCCAGCACAGGAAAAAACGTGCTCCTGGTCGTCGACTCTCTTACCCGATTTGCAATGGCACAACGTGAAATCGGACTGGCGGCCGGCGAACCGCCAACGGCGAAGGGCTATACGCCCTCAGTGCTTAACATGCTGGCACGATTGGTAGAGCGGGCAGGCTGCTTCAAGGATGGCAGCATTACAGCCTTCTACACCGTTTTGATGGAAGGCGACGATCAGCAGGACCCGGTCGCCGACACAGTGCGATCCTTGCTTGATGGACACGTGATTCTGGATAGAGAGCTTGCAATGAGGAACCATTATCCGCCTATTTCAATGCTTGAGAGCCTTAGCCGTTTGATGCCGAACGTAACCTCGGAAGAGCATATGCAGAAGGCCAAAGCTCTTCGCCTCTTGATGGCTTCCTATGCTCGTTCTGAAGACTTGATTCGCATAGGAGCTTACCAGAAAGGCGCCGATCCAACGCTTGACCGGGCAGTCGAAATTCTGCCACAACTGAACGCATTCCTGCACCAGCGACCCGATGAGCGCGTTGCGCTTCCGAACGTCGTCAAATCTCTCTTGGAGATCCCAAGCTGATATGGCCTTTCAATTTCCACTTGCTACGGTACTTCGTTATCGCGGAGTTCTTGAAGAACGCGAAGAACGCATGCTGCAAAGAATCCTGTCCGAGATCTCGCAGGTTCAGGAGACCCAGGCACGCATCGATTCCCAAATTGCGGATTCAGATGCTTTGCGCCGCGCAGCTGTATACAAGCCCTTCGTCGGACATGATCTCCATGCCTCCTACGGAGAGGTGAAGGAACTCCAGCAAAACAGGAAGAACCTTGAAGAGCAGATCAGGAAGCTCGAACAGTTGCGAGACAGGCAATTCATAGCTTACGCGGCAGCACGGCGGGATCGCGAAATACTTACGGGGATGCGCGAAGAGAAGCGCTCCGAGTACGATTCGGACATGGCTCGCAGCGAACAGAAGACCATCGATGACAATTTTATTGCCCGTCGAGGCCGCTTCTAGAGCGGTTCTCCAATACATATGTCCTTACTGATTCTATCGAAGGTGGCTTTTTCTTGAGGAAAAAGCCACTCTGCGGCGTGGTTTCGGTATACAGCAATTGGAGAACCGCTATAGCTTTCGCGGTTTGCTTTTTCGACGCCGAGGAGTCCGGCGCATAAGTCGTGGCGCTTTCGGTACCTCTATCTACATCTGCTACGTGAACCTCTAAATCGGTCATGCGCTTCCGCATCCAGATTGCTGAGCCATCTTCCGATCACCGGCTTCAGTTTTGGTCAACGCCTCCCTGACGTTGCAGCAAGGCGAATTCCAACAGATTCTGATGCCGGTTACCAGGGCTGTGATTGACCGATCAGATTGCGTCGCAACCCGGCAAGCTTTGCCTATACGTGATCCGGCAAGACTTGCCTGCTTTGCCGCGAGGGCCCGGCGACGCCCAAGCAGACCGAGTCCAGACCGTTGATTCCAATGAAGAAAACGGCATCGATTCAACGAGGCCTGTTTGGCCTGAGAATTGCCTCTATACAGGCGTGATCGTCAGAGCCAATATCGAAATGCCAACTCAAGCAGCAGGAGCGACTGGCGCTACGCCGGTGCAATTTTCCGATCAGCGTCCGCAGCTATTCAGCGACACAATGCTTGCAGCTTCACAGGCTTCCTCCGAAGTTGGCGCGACGAACGACATCGACCCCAAGGCCGCGCGCGAGCAGGCATATGCGTCGGCAGAGGAGAGTGCGTCACCTGCGGTTCCCGATCCCCATGGTCTTGGGTCGTCAAATTCCACTTCGCAGACGGCGTCGTCACAACAGTCCTTACAGACGCCGGAAGCGCAGTTGATCAATTCGGCGGTCACTCCAATTTGCCCGCCTATCGGGAGTGCCATTGCGCCTCCCGGTGCTTCGATGATGGTTGCTGGCCCGGCGATGAGCCTTGATGTAGCGGCACGTTCGACAGTGGACGAATCATCCAGTGACCAGGCCAGTGTGGCTCAGTCGTCCGGCGTTCTATCAGATCATGCTCAGCCGGGCGGCGATCCGCCGGAGACTCCATCGAAGTTGGCGGGCGCCAGATTTCAAGACAACGGAGTCCCGGTCGCGCATTCTTCCAAGACCCGGAAGGACCTCGCGAATACAGCCACGGCAGCCGCATCGAATGGATTTGAGAACCCTGGCCAGAATGCTGTACCGAACACTGTTCCCATTGGAGTGCAGAATTCGCTCCCGGACGCTGACCTGAGCGTACTGTCAAATTCAACATCGAATGCAGTTCAGAGTGCAGCCGCGGAGGCTCTCTCAAATACTGTGTCAAATGAAGGCCAAAATGCGGCGTCGAACGCGGTTCTGAACGCACCTTCAATTACAAACCGGGACGCAACTTCAAATACAGCCCCAAATGCAGTTCAGAGCACGAACTCGAACGAAGCGATGAACGGAATGCGGGATTCGTTCGCGAAGGCCTTCATCGGCGCTTTTTCAAATCCCAGCCTGAACTCTACTTCAAACGTCGCCCCAAGTGCAATTGAAAGTGCAGCTTCGAGCGCTGTCACTCCGAGCGCCGTAACGGGTGGAATGCAGGAGTTGCTCTCGCAGGCATATCCACAGGCACTGTCGAGTGCTGTACCGGCCATTACTTCAAACTCAGAACCAAATGCAGTTCAGAGTGCAGCTCCTAATGCATCTCCTAATGGAGAGCAGTATTCACTCCCGGGCACTGACCTGAGCGCACGGTCAGATTCAGCATCGAATGCAGTTCAGAGTGCAGCACCGAATCCAGTTCCTGATGGAATGCAGCAGACGCTTCCCAGTGCAGAGCTGAGCGGGCTCTCAATTACGACTCCGGACAGCACCTCAAACGCAGCCCCGAATGCCGTTGGCAGTGCAGACCTCAATGCATCTCTAAGCGGAATGCAGGACTCGCTCCCGAATGCAGACCTCAGCGGCCTGTCAAGTGCGGCGCCAAACTCCCCTTCAAATGGAATACCGAACGCGCTTGAGAGCACAGCCCAGAACGCGGCACACAGTTGGCTGCGGAAGTCATTCCTTGAAGCAGTCCTGAAAGCATTCGCTAGCGCAGGTTCTAACGCGGTTTCAAATGCGGCCCCAAGCTCACCCGCACGTATCGTTCCCAACAATGGCCTGGAAACCGTTCCGAGTACGGTTCACAATGTGGTTCCGAATCAAGTTCAAAATGCAGATCCAGACGCGGTGGCGAACCCAACCTCGTGCGCTCATTTGAGCGCGGAGCAACTCCCGGTTCCGCAAGCCGTTTCGGCCGCATCCACAAAGGAAGTTGTCGCAGCGGCGCCTGGCTCTGTACCGGCTGACCTGGCGATTCCGCTGGCGACCTCGCCCGATCAGACTTTGTCTGCAGCCGCTGTCAGCGTTCCCGCCGCCACAGTCGATCCGATTGCCTCGCCGGCCCAATTCAGCAGCAGACCGCTCGTGGAGGATCAGGCCGGTCTATCGGGCGTGAACCCGGCCTCGGTTGCGAAACCATCGGAAATATCCGCGACCAATGGCAAGGATGGGATCAAGGGCGCCAGCGACGACGCCACGAGCACGAAGCTGCACGCTTCGCCGGCATCAAACCAGTCAAAACTCCAGAGAGACAATCAGGAGACGACACCATCCGGCGATCAGGGTCAGAACAGCTCGGCGTTGCAGGGGCAAAACACGGTGCGGCCTGAGATGAACGTTGCAAACCACGCAGTTGCTGTGGTTGCTGCCGCGCAAACGATGGTCAATACTTCCCAGGCGCAGAATTCCGCAATACCAGCGGGCGCCACAGCGCACACTGCAAAGACGCCGGAGATCGCTACTCCCGCTCCGGCCGTTGTGCCACAGGCTTTGCCGGTCATCAATACGGCGAAGCTGATCCAGAGTATGGGTCAGTCCGAGATGCGAGTCGGTATGCGGTCAACCGAATTCGGCAATATCTCGATCAGCACTTCCTCGACACGGGACTTGATCTCCGCGCAGATTTCGCTCGATCACGGAGAACTAGCCAGGACACTCGCCGCGCATTTGCCGGAGATGCAGGCGAGGTTGGGCGGCAATCAGCCAATGGACGTGCGCATCGAGATGAATGGGGCCAGTGCAGGGCAGACAGGGACCGCGGGCGGAATGTACAACGGCTCGGCTGACCAATCCCGCGGCGGCAGGCATCAGGCAGGCAACACAGACTCAAGTTCTTCAGGCAACCGTTTTGCCGGGCAGCAACTGTCACCCGCCGTTTCGCCGGCGGCAACCAGCGATCGCGGGGTCAACGCACGTCTCGACATCAGAGTGTAAGTAACATTCAAAGAAATCACGAACCAGAGGAGGAACGATCATGCACAGTGTATTAGCAAACTATTCGATGCCAACGGTATTGAACTCACTCACGCCGGCTGCAAAGAACGCGCTATCAAGAACGGCAAGCACGAAAACCAACGCCACCCCTTCGACAGGCACGAGCAGTTCGACGTCAAGCAGCACTTCGGCCGACGGGTTGGGCACGACCTTTCTGAGCCTGCTGGCACAGGAGTTGCAGAATCAGGATCCCACGGCTCCGGTTGATCCCACTGCGATGGTTGGCCAGATGATCTCCTTGAACCAGTTGGAACAGCTCATTAGCATTAATCAGTCCGTCACCGGCTCCTCAAGCACGGGAACCAGTACGTATGCGGCGCAGGCAGCGGGAGGGACAGCCGCCAATGCTGCGCTCGCCTCAGCCATCGGTAGCGCCACCAATATGCTCTCACCTTCAGCCGCGGGCGCGGCCACCAGCCAACAACTTCCATTCGACCCTAACACGATGATGCCTCTGGGCTTCGCCAATAGCGGCGCTGTGGCAGCTTCGATCAACTCGTCCGTGAATCCCGTGACCATGGGCTATTCCGGTTCGACAAGCAACTTATCTGGAGGCAAGTAATGGGATCCTTTTCATCACCACTCTCGGGACTTTTGGCCGCCCAACAGCAGCTGCAATCCGTCTCTAACAACCTGGCCAACATCGACACCGATGGCTACAAAGACGAGACTCTAACCTTCAGCGATATATTTGCCCAGACTGGCGCCACAAGCGGCAGCGGCGACTCCGTGCAAATTGGATCGGGTGTCGCGGTTTCTTCAACGGACTCCAATTTCACGGAAGGAAATCTGAATTCCACCAGCATTTCTTCCAATATGGCCATCTCTGGTAATGGGTTCTTCGTCACACAAGGCACAAATGGAGCACAGGATTTCACGCGCGCTGGCGATTTCACCACGAACAAGGACGGACAGTTGATCACGCCGAGCGGGCAACTGCTGCTGGGATATCCAGCGGTCAACGGGGTTGTCAACAACTCGGCATCGATGCAGCCGCTGCAGGTAGGCAGCATGACCAGCCCGGCGGTGCCCAGCACGACAGTTGGGATCACGGCCAATCTCGATTCCGACACAGCGGTCGGCGGCACGGCAACGAGCAGCACTGTCGATGTATTCGACTCGCTCGGAACGTCGCACACCCTCACGGTCAACTACACCATGACGGCGACGGGGACATGGAATTACACAGTCACAGTGCCCTCCGCGGATGTGGTTGCCGGGACGGCGGGCGACACCACCGTAGGCTCAGGCACGCTGAACTTCAACGGTTCAGGCCAGTTGACCTCGATAACCAACCCTGTTCCCATCAGCATTCCCACCCTTGCCGATGGCGCCACGCAGCCCTTGACACTCACTGGGCCCTTTGGGACGGCCGCCAATCCGACCATCACCCAGACCGCGCTGGCAAGCGCCACCAGCGCCACAACCACGGATGGATTCGCCCCCGGCACGCTCTCGACCTTCGCGGTGCAGCCGGATGGCACCATTGAAGGAACCTTCACCAGCGGGAACACACAGGCGCTGGGGCAGGTTGCAGTGGCCTCGTTTACCAATAACCAGGGGCTTGTAAGCGTCGGCAACAATGATTACCAAGCGACCGTGGCCTCCGGCGCGGCTGTGATTGGGCAGGCTGGAACGGGCGGACGCGGTACAGTTGTCGGGGGCAGTGTTGAACAGTCCAACGTGGACATCGCTACTGAGTTTGCCAAGCTGATCGTGGCGCAACAGGCCTACTCGGCAAATGCCAAGTCGATCACTACGTTCAATACGCTCTCCCAGGCAACCCTCGCAATGATCCAGTAAGCCATTGCGCAGGCAGTTTCTTAGCATTGCATTAGGGACTGGCCGTCTGGCGCGTTTGCTGGGCGGCCTGGTCCATTGTTTTCGATCTCTTCTCATATCGGCCACACGAAATGATCGCGACCTCGTGTTTCTGATTTCCGTCCGTGAGAACGACGGCGCAGGGCTGACGTCTCTTTGCCCTTATTTCTCGGCTACTTAGACCTTTCTATCTCTATTCCACAGGCAAAGTGCCTACTCCAATAGCATCAATGGTCTCTCGATTGCATTCAGCCCCTATCGGAAAGTCGAAGTGGGGCATGCTAACGATTGTCCGTTTGCATGGCATGCCATCAGCGAGACACTCGCCAGCGGCGGCGCGATGTAAACCGGGCAGCCTGAGAAGAGAGACAAATGAATATCGCGACTTCGTTGGTTGAAACCAAAATAGCGCCCGGCCCGCAGTTGGTGGACAAGGCCCCGGATCTGGATCCGTGCGAATTGCTGCCGTGGCTTCCTTGCACGCTCACGCTGGATCTCCCCGTGGTGAGGTTTTCGGTTGGCGATCTGCTGACCCTCGGAATTGGTTCCATCGTAGAAACCGCGTATCACCAAAGCAGTGACCTGCCTCTGCGGGTCAATGGTCAACTCGTTGGTTGGACTGAATTTGAAGTCGTTGGCGAACGTCTTGCCGTACGACTCACAGACCTTTCATGAATGCAAATACTTCTAGCGCCTTAATTCCCGCGCCGAAATCGACGATGCTGCTTCCAGTCGAGGCTGACGGGGAGTCTTCGAGAACCCTTCAAAGCGCCATAGGACTCCTCTCGCGCGCATGGAGATGGATCCGAGCGCGACGTATATCCCGATCCAGCACCAGGCGGCTGCAGGTAGATGCTTCCGTTTCGCTCGGTGAAAAGCGATTTGTAGCCGTGATCCAGGTAGACGGGCTTCAGTTCCTCATAGGAGGCGGAGCCAGCAACGTCACTCTGCTAGCGGAGTTAGGGAGAAAAGAATCGTTCGGAGAAGTGTTGAACAAAACAAAGGCTGTTCCTAAGAGGCGGCCCGCGAAGGGCACGAAGAAGCAGATCGTCAAGCCTGCAGCACCGAAGAAGCAGATCGTCAAGCCCGCAGCATCGCAGAAGTTAGAACGGGCTGTGAAAAAAAGGAAGAAACAGGCGTGAAACACTCTTTGATCATCCGGGCAATGCTCTGTCTGACAATCACCTTGGCGGCGACATCGGCCAAGGCGGTTGCATGGCAAAGTAACGGAGGCGTGGGAGCCGCGCCTGTCGTGGAACCCCAGCGATCAACAGCGGCGCCTTTAGCATCTCCCCCTATCCAGCTTGGCGCGCCGGAGGCGAATCCGAATGAATTGCGGATTACGGGGCTAGGCGGTGGTTCAGCGCAATGGACCATTGTCATCCTGCTGACTTTTCTGACCCTCATACCATCGATTCTCATTTGCATGACGCCGTTCGCACGGTTACTTATTGTCTTTCATTTTCTCCGGCAGGCGTTAGGCCTTCAGACTACGCCATCCAACCAGACCCTTGTTGGCTTATCGGTAATCATGACGTTCTTCCTGATGCAACCGATTGGCCTGACCATCTACCAAAACTCGGTCGTGCCGCTGCAAGAGGGCAAGATCACCGCGCTCGATGCAGTGGCCCGCGGAGCGATACCGATGCGCCAATTCATGTCGCATTACGTTCGCGAAAAGGATGTAGCGCTTTTTCTCGAGATGGCCAAGGAGCCTCGCCCCGCGAACATCAACGATATTTCCTTCCGCGTTCTGCTGCCGGCGTACATTCTGTCTGAACTGAAAGCGGGATTTCAGATCGGCGCGGTCCTCTTTCTGCCCTTCCTCGTGGTTGATATGGTCGTCGCGTCCATCACGACTTCTGTTGGAATGATGCAATTGCCCCCAGTGGTCATTTCAACTCCACTCAAGCTTCTGCTGTTTCTCATGGTAGACGGCTGGCACCTTCTTATTGGCGCTTTGATGAGGAGTTTCAACTAATGGGCGTCGATGAAGTCGTTCTGCTGGGCCGCATGATGCTGGAGGAGGTTGTGATTCTGGTTGCGCCGATCCTGTTGGTTGCCATCGCCGTCAGCCTTGTGGTCAACATTGTTCAGGTGCTTACATCCCTTCAGGACCAGACCCTGTCCCACGTTCCCCGCCTGCTGGCAACGGGCGCATCCCTATTCTTGATGATGCCGTGGATGTGGCGGCATCTGGCGCACTACACGATCAACCTCTTAACCGACTTTCACCAGGTGCTGCAGTAGTGAACATATCTTTGGTCCAGATCTTCGGAGCATTGCTGACGATAGGTGTCCGGCTCACCGGCATCATGCTTTTCGCGCCCTTCTTTGGAAGCGTCGCGATTCCGGCCCGCGTGAAGGCGGTGCTGGTGCTGGCTTTGACCGCGCTCCTGTATCCGATGACTGCAGCCAAAATACCCCAGATGAGTATCAGCCATTGGCCCATGATGGTCTTCAGTGAATTGCTCATCGGGGTCGCGCTTGGCGTCACCACAAACGTTGTTTTCGACGGCGTGCAGATGGCCGGGCAGGTATTGAGCGTGCAGATGGGGTACTCGCTGGTCAATATCCTCGATCCGCAGACACAAGTGGAATCAACGGTTGTTGCAACGTTTCATCAGACCATTGCGATGCTGATCTTCCTGCGCTTGAACGTCCACTTTTGGATATTGCGCGCACTGGCGCGCAGCTTCGACTATCTGCCCCCTGCCTCTGGCCACTTTGGAGCAGCCTTCACGTCGGCCGCGCTGGAGGCAGGAGCGAGCGTATTTTCGATCGGCATCCAGATTGCCGCACCGGTACTCTCGGCGACATTGCTTGCCGACATGGCGCTCGGCCTGCTCGGCAAGGCGTCCCCACAACTGCCGCTGATGCTGTTGGGACCAGCGGTCAAGAGCATTCTGGGACTTCTGATTCTGATTTCCGCACTCAAGTACTGGCCGAATTTATTTGAACACTTGTTTCTCAACTCGATGACGGTAACCGACCATATTCTCCACCTGGCTCAATAGCGCCCGGCACGATAGGACAACATGGCTGACAGCAACAAGACAGAACAGGCAACGCCGAAGCGGCGGAACAAGGCGCGGGAACAGGGCCAGGTAGCCCGTTCGCGCGAATTGCCGGGCGTCTTGGCTCTTGCTGCCGTGGCGGGGGTCATAACGCTGATGGCGCCGACCGCAGTTACACACTGGACGTCGTTTTACCGCAATGCTCTCGATGCGGCTGCAACAGGCGATCTCGAAAGCAATGGGCCGGTGATGTTCTGGAGCGTGGTTGAGGTGATGCGGTGGATTGTTCCCATCTTGCTGGCTGGGATGATGGCATCGATGCTGACCGGATTGGCGCAGGGCGGTGTCAATTTTGCGCCCGGGGCGCTGGCCTTGAAGTTCGAGCGATTCAATCCTGCCAGCAAGCTGGGACAGATCTTTTCACCGGTAGGTCTCAGCAATTTGCTGAAGTCGCTGTTACCGTTTGGAGCCATTCTTTGGATCACCGTCAACACGGTGCGCGCACATTGGGAAACGATGACCCACGCATCCAATCTTGGATTGAGACCTTTCGCGAACTTTGAAGGATCGATGGTGCTGGAGTTGACGTGGAAGTCAGGGCTAGTCCTGGCGGCCTGGTCCGCGGTCGATTATGTATTGACCCTCAGGAAGATGGAAAGCGACATGAAGATGAGCAAGCAGGAGGTGCGTCAGGAATACAAAGAAACGGACGGCAATCCTCTGATCAAATCGCGCATTCGTCAATTACAGAGGGCGATGCGCAAGAAACAATCCTTGCAAGCTGCCGCGACCGCCACAGTTATTGTGACAAATCCCACTCATTATGCAGTAGCACTCCGCTATTTAACGGATATGCCCGCGCCGGTAGTTGTCGCCAAGGGACGTAACCTGCTGGCGGAGAAGATCAAGCAGTTGGCGCGCGACAACGGCATCATGCTGGTGGAGAACAAACCTCTTGCGCAGGCGCTTTACAAGAGCGTTGAAGTCGGCGATTCGATCCCGGCCAAACTGTACCAGGCAGTAGCAGAGATACTCGCAATGGTTTACCGGGCACAGGCTGAGGTGCGCCGCGCCGAAACGGACCGGCGTTCAAGGAATGCCTCTGGTCAGAAGGCTGATAGTGTATCCGGTTTATCCGCTCCAAATTCGAAGGTGACATCATGATGGAGCGAGTAATGGCTGTTCTACGAAAATCCGGTGAGTGGATCGCGCCTATCGCAGCAGTCTCGATGGTCTTCGTGATGCTTGTGCCGTTGCCCAGCTTCCTTCTTGATCTGCTGTTAACCATCAGTATTACCGCTTCGATCCTGGTGCTGCTCACGGCGATCCAGATTCTACGCCCTGTACAATTCTCGGTTTTTCCGAGTCTTTTGTTACTGCTTACATTGCTTCGTCTGTCGCTCGACCTGGCCAGCACTCGCCGCATCCTGCTGCACGGCAACGAAGGAACTGCGGCCGCGGGCAAGGTGATCGAAGCATTCGGCCAGTTTGTGGTTGGCGGCAACTATATTGTTGGCTTCGTTCTTTTCCTGGCGTTGATCGCAATTCAGTTCCTTGTAATCACTCACGGCGCCGTGCGTACAGCAGAGGTAACAGCGCGCTTTACACTCGATGCCATGCCGGGCAAGCAGATGGCGATCGATGCCGATCTGAATGCCGGCATCATCAATGAGCAGCAGGCCCGCGCACGACGTGAGCGAGTGGCGCGGGAGGCAGAGTTTTGCGGTGCGATGGATGGCGCGGCTCGCTTCAGTCAGCGCGATTCTCTGGCCACCATTCTCATCATGGCCATCAACATTATCGCAGGCTTCTTGATCGGTGTATTTCAGCAAGGCGTTCCTTTCCAGGAAGCGCTGAAGACCTACACGATCCTCACCGTGGGTGACGGGTTGGTCACGATTCTTCCTTCCTTGCTCGTCTCCGTGGCTGGCGGCATCGTCGTCACTCGGGCCGCATCGAAAGAATCGCTGGGCGTAAATGTTAGCAGGCAGCTATTCAATAGTCCGCGTCTGCTCTGGATCGCCGGTGGCGCACTGACGGCTCTGGGGTTGATCCCTGGCTTACCGAAAATCTCCTTCTTCTGCCTGGCCGCCGTGCTGATGTTCGCGGCATGGAAACTGAAGCCGCAAACAATAAGAGACGAGGTCGATGAGCTGGAGTTGATTGCCAAAAAGGCATCGCCAGGTGGAGTTGCCGCTCTTCAAGTGGACCCCATGGATGCGGTTCTCAAGCTTGATGACCTCATGCTCGAAGTGGGTATGGGCCTGGTGCCCCTCGTCGACGCACAGAAGGGGGGCCAGTTGCTTTCCCGCGTAAAGTCCATGCGGAAAAGTCTGGCTCAACAGCTCGGCTTTCTCGTTCCGTCCATCCACATCACCGACAACCTCACTCTGCGGGAGCGAGAGTACGTGATCTACCTGCGTGGGGCCGAGATCGCCAGATGGGAACTGCGCCGTGACTGTCTGCTCGCGATCAGTTCCAATGCCGATGCACCTGACCTGCCTGGCCAGGATACTCGTGAACCGGCCTTCGACGTGCCGGCAAAGTGGATTATTCCTCAAACACAAGGCCAGGCGATTGCAGCCGGATATGCCGTGGTCGACCCAACGTCCGTGCTCGCTGCCCATCTGTCAGAGGTGATTAAGCAAAACGCCAATGCACTTTTGTCGCGGCACGAAACCAAAAGACTGATTGACCGGCTCAGCGATTCTCACCCAAAGCTAATCGATGAACTGATTCCTAAGCTAATGAGTCTGGGTGAAGTCCAAAAGGTTCTGCAACAACTGCTGCGCGAGCAGGTGTCAATTCGCGATCTTGGCACAATTCTGGAAACACTGGTCGACACGGCGTCATTCAACAAGAATCCAATCGCGCTGGTCGAGGCAGTTCGCCACACACTAGGGCGTACGCTGATCCGGCCGTTACTGAATGACCACGGCGAACTTAGGGTGGTCACTCTGGACACGGCCATCGAGGATGAATGTTTGCGCGGGTCAAACCAGCAACCGAACCAGGCGATCTCGACTCCGCAACAGGTCACATTGGCCCGTCGCGTGCTAGATGGGTTGCGGATGAACTTCGGGAAGGAGATCAGCTCGGCGCCGCCTGTCCTGTTGTGTTCATCTCCCGGCCGTTACTATCTTCGCCGTCTGCTGGAGCCGTTCATTCCCAGGATCGTTGTCATTTCTCCTGGGGAGATTCCACCGATGACGCCGGTTCTGTCCGTTGGGGTTCTCCATTGAAGCAGTCATGGAAAAACTCGGAGATAGACAGGCAAAGCGTTTTGAGCGGGCATTGCGTTTCGAATTTAGAAGTACAAGGCATCAAGTGGCTTACGAATGGAGCGATTGAATGACAACAGCAGAATTGGCTTATCGCGCGAGCAGCGATGACGTTGATGAACGGAACAAACTCGTGGTGCGTGAACTGCCGCAGGTTTATTACGTGGCGTCGAGAATCCGAGAGCGGCTGCCCAAGAATGTGGAATTGGAAGATCTGGTCCAGGCGGGCGTTATTGGTCTACTCGAAGCCTGCCGCAGTTACGATGGGTCGAAGGATGCGCAATTCTCAACCTTTGCCAAATTCCGAATCCGCGGTGCAATTCTGGACAGTCTACGCAAGCTTGACTGGGGATCGCGCACATTGCGCAGGAGAGGGCGAGAGATCTCTTCTTCAATCGTCAAGCTCGAATCGCAGTTGGGAAGGAAGCCGGACGAAGAAGAGATTGCGGTAGATATGCAGATGGGTCTGGACGAGTTGCAAGACATGCAAACACAACTCGACGGCCTACACCTGGTTGGGCAGCTAACGAATTCCTCCAACGATCACGCTGAGTCTTATGATCTGATCGAATCTGCGCCAAGCACAGGTGAGGACAACCCCTTTGAACTTTGCCTAAAGGGCGAAAGGAAGGAGCAGCTTGCAGAGGCTGTATCCCAGATGTCGGAGAGAGAACAGTTGATCCTTTCGTTGTATTACAACGAGGAGTTGACGATGATGGAGGTCTCCAAAATAGTGGGCATCGCAGTGTCCAGGGTTTCGCAAATCCATGCCGCTGCGATGGTGAAGTTGCGTGCCTCGTTGCAACATCTTCGCGAAGGAGCAGCGGTGAAACCAAACCAGCTGCAGGCATCCTGCCGGAATACGGAAGGCCGCCAGCTCAGGATGGAAGCATGACTGCATCGGCTGGATCGGATATGACGATGAACACAGCGGGGAGGAGTGAGCAGCATCCAAAGCCGCGGACAATTCATTCTTGCAATTTTCGCTACGCGGGCCGGCTATCGAATGAGAATGCGCGCGCGCTGACTGCCCTGCATGAGAAGTTTGCCATCAGCGTAACCAACTCGCTGGAACTGTATCTTGGTACCTCATTGCGGCTGAAGCTGCTATCGCTCGAACAGATGGCTATCCTGGACTACACGAGCAAGATCGCTTCGAACAGCTATTTACTGCCCTGCGCATTGAATGTGATGGAAAGCAATTTTCTGATTGAGATGGACATAGCTTTGATCTTTCCGATCATCGATCTTTTGCTCGGCGGTGCGGGAACTGCCTCAGAAGATGCACGCGAGCTCACCGACATCGATGAAGAGATCATGCAGAGTGTTACCGCCCTCATCATAAAGGAAGTGGAGCGCTCATGGCTGACCCTGAACCTGTCCTTGACACCTGGCCGTTGTATCAAGCCAGCCATGATTCAGCAGGTATTTCTGGCGAACGAAAAGCTTGTGCTGTTGATGTTCGAAATGACGTTGGGAGGAACAACTGGACCGTTCAACATTGTGCTGCCAACATCGTTTGTGGGGTTCCTGCTGAGACACCTGAAAGCAGCGCAGTCGAAGAAGATATCGAGCCTTCGCCTTCTACGAAACCCCAGTCTTCGTGAACGGATTCTCGACTGCGACTTCACGGTAGCCGCAGACATAACGCAGATGCGCGTGGTAGTGAAGGATCTAATCGACCTGAAGCCGGGCACGATCTTGAGGATGAATGCACCCGTGAGGATTCCCGGGCGACTTACCGTGGAAGATGTCGAAATCTTTGAGGCGCTGCCAGTTCGCAACGGTGCGCGGAAGGCAGCACAACTCTCAGCCCGGTCGCAGGAACCGGCCGCTAGAAAGGAGTAGTTATGACGAAGAAACCTACATTCGACAAGGCTCACCAGGCTTTCTCGATAGCCTTCTTCAGTGCGTTGGTTGGGGCTCTGAACGAAGCCAGCGGTTCGACTTGGCTGATCGCCGCGGTGCCAGACGCCGAATTGACCTCGAAGAACTCTGAACCAGTACAGATCAGGCTTACGCTCGACGGGAGCCTTCGCGGGGAGTTTCTGCTGGAGTTTCGTCGTGCCGAAGCCGCTATGCTGGAATCAAAGATATTTCGACAGCCCGCTGTTGAATTCGGCGCAGAACAGCCCGAGCGCCTGCTGATGCTGATCAGAGATGGAATCAGTGAATTTATCTCCGCACTCGCTAAAGATTACGGCACATTCACAATTGAGGCCTCTTTGGCTTCGGAGCCGGCGTTAGACGCTGCGAGCGCTGCGCAGTTTACCGTTGCTGACGATGAAGCCAATCGCGTATCAATTCTGATCTTCCTGAACCCAGCGTTGGCCGAGGCATTATCTCTCCACTCCCAGGCCAGAAGCACGGTCACGGGCGCTGGACGCTCGATCAAAAGTTCTACTGGGGGGGCAGCCCCTGAGCAGAACAACCTGAATCTGGTTATGGACGTTGAACTCAATGTCACTTTGCGTTTTGGGCAGCGCCAGCTCACATTGCGCGAAGTGCTGGAACTAACAAGCGGGTCTGTCGTTGAACTCGATCGACAGGTGGAAGAGCCAGTCGAGCTTCTTCTTGAAGGCAAGGTGATCGCCAGGGGCGAAGCGGTAGTGATCGATGGGAACTACGGGCTTCGAGTCATTGAGGTGTTGCAACCGATCTTCCCTTCAATACTCTGCTAAGCATCGCAATCGAAGACGCAGTCACCAGAACAGTGAACCAGGAGCGAAAGAACCCATGAATCTGATCCAATCGATAGCCTCGCCGGCATGGGCTGCTGGATTCAGGGTCATTACCTCCAGATGCGAAAGCTGCCATCGATCGTTGGCGCTGCGGCATCTTTCCTCCCTGAAGGCCGGGATCACCATGCAGGGTTGCTGGTATTGCAGCTCCGCGTGCTTCAAGGAGGCAGCTGAGAAGAAGCTTTCGGATCTGCTCTCAATAGGACAGGAGCCGGTGAATCGTGTCACGCGCATGCCATTGGGCTTGATTCTGATCAGCCGAAGCCTGGTGACCGCCGAACAACTCAGAGAAGCGACTGACGAACAGAAGGAAACTGGCGGAGAGATCGGCGAAATCCTGGTGCGGCATGGCTTCGTGAGCGAGAAGCAGGTAACAGGCGTCCGCGCCGTGCAGTGGAGCTGCCCAGTGTTCTCCGCTCCGAAGCATCCGATCCAGACCGAAATCCAAATTCCGTCTGTTCTTATCCAGCTTTATTCCGCAGTTCCATTGCATTACGTGCCAAGGACGAAGCACCTGTTCGTGGGCTTCGTTCATGGCGTTGAGTATGGACTGCTGTATGCCATCGAACAAATGACTGGATGCAATACGCAGCCGTGCTTTGTGACGTCCAGCGACTTTGAGATCCAGATGCAGCTAAGAGAGCAAATGCAGGAGCAATGTGACGATACAACTCCGAAGGAATTGACGTTCGAAAGCGTTCAAACTCCTGTCGAAATGGCCCAAATTCTTTGCAGCCATGGAGTCGATATCGAGGCCGATGAAGCCATTATCAGCAGGTGCAGGGAATACATATGGGCGCGTCTCAAGTACGGAGCCAAAGCAGTCGACCTTTTCTTCAGGGCCGGATGAAGCTCGCTTCTCTACCCGTGGCTGTTAATGGGCTTCTAATTTTTGCGCCATGCAAAATGTCTTCTGTTTAATCGAAAGGTCGTGCTTTTGCTTGGACAAATCGTCTGCTTGTGCCGATAGGGACGCAGCAGGTGCGAAATGGTGCTCGATCAAACGATTGACCCGGGTATTGACCATAGCTGGATTCCCTCGTCCGCGTGGCAATGTCTCCAATTTCCAAAGCTGAACAAGCTTGCGCAGGAAGATGCGGAATATTTGGATGACGTGCCGGTCATGTCGGCAACAGTTCTGGGTCTGGAAATACTCCTCAGTGAGCCATGTATCGATTTGCAAAAGGCTTCCGAACTCGTCTTGAGCGATATCGGAGCAACCATCCAGACCCTGCGCTTGATTGGCAGAGACTATGACTTCGCCGCGGAGCTCCCGTACCGGATGGGTGACTGCATCGCCAGTTTGGATCTGGGCACATGGTTCTGCGCAATGTCCGCACGAACGTTTGCGTTCGAAGGCCAGCATTCGGCAGCGACTGCGTTCTGGAAGCACGGTCGCCTGATCGCGCAATACGCCCAACTTGTTGCTGAGTCGCTCGATCGCTTTTCCTCGGAAGATGCATACCTGGTTGGACTGCTGCATGAGGTAGGGGCAATTCCAAAGGTTCTGGGATGGCCAGGCGGCGTCTCGGGCGCAAGTGACCCTGTCGCATTGTCCGCGCTTGAGGGATCACTGCCGTTGTTTGTTCTCGATGCGATACGCAGCGTGAATGACCGCTGCGTATCGTCTACTTGGACGTTCATCCTCAACGCTGCGCACGAACTCGCAGGCGCCCGGGCGGAATTCAATGGAATACTCTCGACGACATCCTCTCTATGGACACGAGCCACGCTGAGCTAAACGCAGCATAAAGCAGGAAAAGCAAGGAGCCTCAGTCACGTTCTCATGTAACGGGAGTTCCCCGGCTCTGGCGGGACCATCTCACTTTGCAAGCCGAGAGGTCCAGCGCGATAAGGAATGAAGTGATTCATCTCATGTGTTTCTCATTCATGCCCAGGCCGGGGTGGAGCACGACCTGTAAATAATCCGTCTTCTTTGCTGAGATGGAGCCAAACCCAACATAAAGCGGGCGTAGGCTCAATTGGCCTTTGGCGTGCATATTACTTGCGTGAGGCCACACGATGAACAGTGGATACTACGCAGCCTGTAGTGGGCTAATGTCCCGCACCGAGGCGCTCGATACGATAGCAAACAACCTGGCGAACGTGAGCACCGCGGGCTTCCGCGCGAGTCACAATGTTTTCGGATCCGTTCTGGCCACTTTGGGCAACTCTCCTCTCTCCGCCCTCAATCAGGATGCGAATGATTTTGGCGTACTGAGCGGCACACAACTGGATACTACGCAAGGCGCCCTGGTGCGGACGGGCAACGATCTCGACCTTGCCATGGAAGGTCCTGGATACTTCGCCGTGCAAACAGCTACGGGCCCCGTCTACACTCGCGGAGGTAACTTCCGCGTGTCGCCGCAAGGGCAATTGATCACCGCATCGGGTGATCCTGTATTGGGCGACAATGGTCCGATCACGATTGTCGGAACACCTGTTTCGATCAGCACGGACGGAACAATCTCAGCCAATGACGCCATCTCGGGACGGTTGAAGCTGGTCGAGTTTGCTCCAGCTGTGGAAGTCCATAGTGCAGGCGGCACGTACTACACCGCGCCCGCTGGCACAGCAGTTCCAGCCACGAATTCTCAGGTGCGCCAGGGGATGCTCGAGAACTCAAACGTCAACCCTGTCACCAGCGTTGTCGAGATGATTACCGCAGAGCGTGAGGTCGAGACCATGCGCCGCGTGCTAACAATGTTCAGCACAGAGCTTGACAAGACCGCCGTGCAGGACTTACCACACGTCAGCTGATGGATAATCAGATGCCAACTGAGCCAACTTTGAAAGGAACCGGAAATGTTTCGTGCCCTTTATACAGCCGCTAGTGGAATGACGGCCCAGCAGTTGAATCTCGACAACATCGCCAACAACCTTGCGAACTCCAGCACCACAGGATTCCAGCAGCGCCAGGTAAACTTCACAGACCTTCTGTATCAGAACGAAATCATGCCTGGCTCAGCCGCAACGCAGCAGACCACGGTGGCGGCGGGCCTGCAGATCGGTCTTGGCACCCGGCCATCGGCGACTGAGATCATCCAGACTCAAGGTGACTTCGCAACTACAGGAAATCCTCTCGACTTGGCGATTCAGGGCGCTGGTTTTTTTCAAATCCTGATGCCCAACGGGCAGATAGGCTATACGCGCGACGGCTCGTTTCACCCCGATGCCCAGGGAGCGCTGGTCACAGCAGATGGCAATCCGCTGCAACCCGCAGTGACGATCCCCGTGGATGCTTTGAGCGTGACGGTCGGCAGCGACGGGACGGTCAGCGTGACCCAGCCAGGCCAAACCGCGGCCACAGAGGTGGGTGCGATTCAGACGGCTCTGTTCATCAATCCCGGAGGCCTGAATAGCATGGGAAACAACATATACCTTCCGACAACTGCTTCCGGTCAGCCGGTAGTCGGAACGCCAGGCGGCGCGGAGGGGTTGGGAAGCCTGCAGCAGGGCATGCTGGAGCAGTCGAACGTCAGCGTCGTCAACCAATTCGTGGCCATGATTCTGGCTCAGCGGTCCTATGAATCCAATTCGCGCGTGGTTAAAGCCGCCGATGAGATGCTGCAGCAACTGAACCAGCTTGCGCAGTAGACGGTTGGACTCAAAAGAAGAAGCAAAGGCAGAAAGTATATGACTTCAAAGTGGATAGCGGTGTTGTCAATCGCGGCGATGAGTTTGACAGGTTGGAGTCAGTCCCAGCTTCAAGACCGCTTTGCGCTCACAGCGGATCAAGTTGCGCAATCCGTCTCCAAGAGAGGAATTGAGGTCTCCGGCGACCAGGTTTTCCTGCTCACCAACGTGGTCGCTAAAGTACCGGATCCAGTGCTGGATGTCCTCTCAGTTGAGCCAATCGGCGATAAGTGGTTCGGAGGGCATTCCGGAACTCATTCCTGGGTCAAACTTGGCTGCCATCTGCCCGGTGAATGTCTGCCTTTCTATGCGGTCGTGAGCTGGCCACAAACGCCAGCCGGACGCGCGACCAATAAAGCGATCGCTCCCCCTGCCGCGGTGAAACCAAAGAAAGTGATCACGATGCGGGCTGGTACGCACGCAACGATGCTGATGGATGATGACAGGTCGCATATCCAGATCGCCGTCATAAGTCTTGAGAACGGCGTAGCTGGCCACAGTATTCGCGTTACAAGCCCTGACCACAAGCAAGTTTATGTTGCCGAAGTGGTCAACGCAAGTTTGCTGAGAAAGAGCTACTAAGATGCAATTCCAATCGATCCCCTTCAAACTAACCGCCGCCACTGCGCTGCTCGGAGTTTCTTCGTTCTTCGCTTTCTGCCAGAATATACCGAAGGCCCATGCAAAAAAGCCCGAACAAATGCGTGCGGACTACATTACGCGATTGCAAGAGACGTATGTTCCAACAGCCGAAGAGCACAGCGTTGGGAGCCTGTGGACTGGCCAAGGCACTTTGGGCGACTTCTCGGTCGATTACAAGGCGCTCCATCTGAATGACACCATCACGATTCAGGTTGCCGTCCAGACAACCGCGGCGCAGTCTGGCACCGTTGACAGCGAGCGAAGCTTTACCAGTTCTTCTGCTATCACCGGCATCATGGGAAGAACTCCCGCGTCAACCAACCCACTTTTGTCGGGAAGTTCGTCTTCGGCGCTCAAGGGGCAGGGATCCACGGCCTCAAATACGCTGTTCCAGACGAACCTGACAGGCCAGGTGATCGCCGTGCTTCCAAACGGAAACCTGGTGGTTGAAGCTGAGCGCCAGATCTTTATGAATAACCAGCATGAAAATGTAACTGTGCGAGGCATGATCCGGCCGGGAGACATCGGTCCCAATAACACTGTGCTCTCGTCGTCTCTGAGCAATCTTGAGATTGAAATGAAGGGTAAGGGAATTATCTCAGACGGCGTGCGTCCGCCGAATCCAATCACGAGGGCGATTCTATGGTTATTGAATTTCTAACCGGGAAACCGCGCAAATCGGGGCTGGGGAACCGTCCTACCTGGCCGGGACGGCTTATCCTGCTCGCTGCTGTGTGGATTTCCGCTTCGCTTGCACTTTTCGCGTCCGAAATTGACCGCAAGGTGCTGATTCGAGACGTAACGCAGATTCAAGGCGTGCGCGACAATCAACTGGTCGGATATGGTTTGGTGGTTGGTCTGAGCCGGACTGGCGACACGCAACAGACGTTTTTTACCGTTCAAACACTGGCGAATACACTCCTGCGGATGGGAGTGCAAATCGCACCCGGTGTAGTGGTAGTGAAGAATGTCGCCGCCGTGTTTGTAACAGCATCACTGCCGGCGTTCGCGCGGCCGGGAATGAAGGTCGATGTCACCGTGTCTTCGGTGGGCGACGCCAAGAGCATTGAGGGTGGAGTGCTGCTGCTCACGGCTCTTCGCGCGCCGAATGGAGAGGTTTATGCCGAAGCGCAAGGACCGTTGGTCATAGGCGGCTACTCTGAAGGCGCAGCCGGCAACATCAAGAGCGTAAATCATCCGACCGTTGGCAGGATTGCCGAGGGCGGGATCGTCGAACGTGAAGCAGCCGTTGACCTGAGCCGCTTTCGGATTGTCTCCCTATTGCTGCTCAACTCCGACTTTACCGCTGCACGCGATATTGCAGACGCAATCAATGCAGAGTTCGGGAAAACAATCGCCGCGGCACTCGACAGCCGCCGGATTGACATCAACGTTGCCGACAGTGGTGTCCTTTCGGTGCCAATCCTTATCTCGCGTGTCCAGAACCTGTCGATCAGTTTCCACTCGCCGGCCAAGGTGGTCGTGAACGAACGCACAGGAACAATCGTAATGGGGGGCGACGTGAAGCTCTCGCCTGTCTCCGTGATTCACGGGAGCCTGTCCATCGACATACAAACCTCGCACGTAGTCGTGCAGCCGCCTCCGTTCTCAAATGGTAAGCCGGAGACGGTCGAGCAAACAAGCATGACGGTGAAAGATGCGCCAGCACAATCCATCCAGTTGGAAGAAGGGGCGAATGTAGATGAGCTGATCAAAGGATTGCATGCCATTGGAGCAACCTCCCACGACATCATAGCGATTCTGCAGGCGATCAAAGCGGCTGGTGGGCTGCAAGCCGATCTGGAGGTGATTTAGTGGCCAATGTTTCGGCGTTTGGCAGCATTTCAGGAGTCGTCATTGGACCTCTGGCTTCTAGTGGAAGCCAGGTGATCAGACAGGCTGCTTCGGAGGCAACGGAAAACTCCAAGATCGAGAAATCGGCAAAGGACTTCGAGTCGATTCTTCTCGGGAGCTGGCTACAGCAGGCGGAACAGAGCTTCGGCTCGGTGCCTGGTGGAGACGGCGATGACGACGAAGACTCCGGCAAGGAGCAGTTTCAGGGATTCGCAATGCAGTCTCTGGGTACTTCGATGACTGCATCTGGAGGAATCGGCATTGCAAAGATGATTTCAACGCAGCTTCATAAGGCGGAGGACGCTCGGGTCGCGCTTGCAGCAAAGACGCCCCGCGCTCGCACCAAATAGGAACCTCAATGGATGCAACGCGCGTGTTTTCAATATCTTCAGTCGTCGATTGAAATCTTTTCCTGGAAGGGCCGATAGCATTAGCGTTGAGACAGGAGAAGTTGCGATGAAGATTGAAGCGAACAGTCCGCCAGCAATCCAGCTGCCAGTTGACCGGGGTGCGAAGCAGGTCTCGAACAACGGCTTGGCCGGTACTGAAGGTGCGACGGAAGACCGGACGACGTTCCACACCGATAGCACGTCGGTCCAGGCGTTGACCAGTCAGGCGATGAACTCTCCTGAGGTCCGTCAAGACAAAGTGGATTCTCTCCGCCAAGCTGTCAGCAGTGGTACATACCAGGTTGACGCAACGAAGACCGCTGAGGCCATGATCGAAAGTGACGCCGTGTAGAAGAGAATCAACGGCAAGTGACAAATCTCTTTCGCCATGGAAAAGAGATTTGTCAGAAGGGCTTGCAAATGAACGGCGAAGAACGCCAGAAGCGCGATCAGATCGCCGCCGAATACCTGCAGCAATTGCAGGCATTGGCGGCTGAGATCACTGTCGCCACGGATGCGATTGCCGCCAATGCATTGCCTCGGTTTCAAGAGAGTGTTGCCAAGCAGGAAATGCTCTGTTCCAGTCTGGCAAAAATGGCGAAAGCCGTCAGCGAAGGAATTTGTTCCTTTGACAAATCTTTACTTGAGCACATTGACTCCGCAGTTGAGCAGAAGATTCGTGCGGCAAGCAGCGCAATCCGCGAATTAAATTTGCAGTATGCAGCTCTGCTGAAGCACTCTGGCAAGTCAATTGCTCTTCTATCCTTGTTGTGCAATAGCCATACAGGACGATTTCAGGAGGCTCGCGGTTCCAGGTCGAAACATCAGACCTGGTCCTGTGAGATGTAATCCATGGGTTCTTTGAGCAGCTCACTGTCGATAGCCGTGCAATCGCTGAACGCCGCGTCTGGCTCCCTGCAGGCCACCAATAACAACATCGCAAATGCGAATACGCCCGGCTACACCCGCGAAGTGCCCATTCTTGAGGAGTTGGCGCCCGTTAATGAAGGCAACTTCAGCGCAGGGAGCGGAGTTGACCTCAAAGGCTACCAGAGCGTCCGGGATGAGTTGCTGCAGACGCAAATCCAGCAGGAGACCCAGGCGCAGAGTGGCGCCAATGCTCAACTGGCCTCGCTGCAACAGATTCAGCCCACCTTCACAACCTCAACGCAGGATATCGGAACAGAGATGTCAGCCCTCTTCACCAGCATCTCAAGCCTCTCCACCAATTCTACTAGCTCTACTTCACAAGAGGCAGTTCTCACAGCCGGGCAGAATCTGGCCACGGCCTTCAACACAGCTTCCAACACCTTGACCTCGCAGCAGACTGGGCTCAACACCCAGGTCAGCCAGGATGTAACCCAGATCAACCAGCTCACGCAGCAGATTGCCGCCTTGAACCCGCAGATTGCCGAACTGACATCGAGCGGCCAAGATGGTGGCACGCTTCAGGATCAGCAGGACCAGCTCGTGCTGCAGCTATCGGCGCTGACAAGCGTCTCCGTAACGCAGAGCGGCGACGGCGAGACGTTGACAACCGGAAACGGAACGCCCCTGGTTGTGGGCTCGCAGAGCTTCTCATTGCAGACCACCACCGGCAGCGACGGTATGACGCACGTCCTGGATCAGAACGGCACTGACATCACCTCGTCACTTACCAGCGGAGATCTGGGCGGAACCATTCAGACACGCGACACTGCGATTCCCGGCCTCTTGAATCAGTTGGACACGCTGGCCAATCAATTTGGCACCGCAATGAATGCGGCTCAGGCAAAGGGCTACGATCAAAACGGCAACGCAGGTCAAAACCTTTTCACAATTCCAGCGACGGTTGCCGGATCGGCCGCCTCCATCAAAATGGCCATCTCGGATCCCACGTTGATTGCCGCCAGTTCAGATGGCACTGCTGGCAGCAACGGCAACCTGGCCAATCTGAGCGCTGTGCAAACTACCGCGCTTCCTGCAGGGCAGACCCCCGGCAACGCATATGCGAGCCTTGTTTACCAAGTGGGCAGCCTTACCTCCAATGCCAACGCGGAATCGACTGCAACCACGTCGAGTCTGGCGCAGCTCAACACCCAGCTCAGCTCTGTTTCAGGCGTATCGATCGACGAGGAATCCGCAAATCTAATCACATATCAGCAAGCCTATGAGGCCGCTGCTCGTGTCGTCACGACCATTCAAGCGATGTTTACGGTGACGATGGACATGGGCACGGCCGCGGCGGAGTAAACGTTCAATGGCGCGGCATATGGCCGCGCGAAGAAGGGCAAAATGCGCGTCGCGAATATGCTTCCCGATATCCAATACCAGATGCAGCAGAGCCAGCAGGCTCTCGCAACCGCGACTGAGCAACTGTCAACTGGCTTGCGGGTCAATCAGCTTTCCGATGACCCTTCTGCCTCGGCCAATATGGTCAGGTCGCTCGCGTACTCGGCAAATGTAGACCAGTACACGAGCAACGTCAGCTCCGTCCTGCCTCAGATGCAGTCGGCTGACTCGGCTATCAGTTCAGTTGTTACTTCTTTGAACTCGGCGGTTACATTGGGAACCGAGGGCGCGAACGGAACCGAAACATCTGCAAACAGGCAAGAGGTTGCCAGCCAGGTGCAGAGTATTTTGTCCAGCGTGATTGCACAGGCTAATACATCTTTTCAGGGCGTCTATGTCTTCGGCGGCTCGGACAGTACCACGCCGCCGTTCGTGTCCGCCTCAACAACCTACACCTCCTCGCAAGGATCGAACGCCAGTCCCCTGGCTGCAACTACTGCTCTGACGGCCGGCTCGGTCACCACCATCAGCGACGCCGCCACAGGCGAGACGATGACCTATCAAGCAGCAGCCGGCGACACCATTGCTACCTTGCAGTCAGCTATCGCAAGTGCAGTCTCCGCAGGCACGCTCTCCGCCGGCACAAGCGCAACGATTAATGCGAACGGCCAATTGTCGATTGGAACAAACTCGGCAACGGCAGGAATCGTGGTTAGCTCGAATGACGCAGTGCTCGGAACAATGACCGCGGCTTCGGGGACTGAGGTTGCGAACGCATACGCTTACGTAGGAAGCAGCGGCGTCAACACCGTGCAGGTGGGCGACTCCATGAATGTTGCTACCAATCTGCCCGGCAACCAGTTGCTTACCTCGGGGCCAAACGTGATTGGTGCGCTTACCAATCTGATTACGGCCCTCCAGACTGGGTCCACTGCGCAAATAGGCACGGCAACCACCGCCGTTTTCTCTGGATTGACTTATGTCGGCCAGCAGCGTGTCCCTCTGGATAACACGATCGGTCAACTGAACGATCAGGAGAGTTACCTCAGCCAGGAAAAAATCACCCTGACAACTCAGCAGACCTCGCTGGTTGGGATCAGTACGGCAGACGCAGCCACGAACCTGTCACAAGCACAACTGGACAACAGCACTGTGCTGGCTGCCGCCGCCAAAATCATGCCCCAAACCCTGCTTCAGTATCTGCAATAGCCTTTACTGTTACGGAAGAGGACAAGAGATATATCTTGGAAAGTCCGGGCGGTCTTCCAGGCTTTCCCTCTGTTGAATCCATAGCCGAGGTTCAAAGTAAATAACGCGACCTTCGCCTTCTTCATGATTGATAGGGGTTGAATGTTTGCCGGCCATGCCTGCCCGATGCAGACTTTGCTCTGGGTCAACTGAATTTCCCTCATGCGGCAGTGAACCCAACGTATTGATGTGAGCAACTGGCCCCAACACAACAATCTGTAAAACCAATTATGGACTTGACAATCACATTGAAATAATGTTTCACAGTAGCCGATAGAGTGGTTGTCCAAGACGACCTCCTTCTCGACGACTAGGAGCCTCAAAGCAGGCCCCACACAAAGAGCCGAGTGCAGGCGCAAAAGGGCAAACAAGGAGAAACACCAATGGCACTCTCAATCCTGAATAACATCTCCTCCCTTACGGCGGAGAACGCATTGTCCAACACCCAGGCGAGCCTGCAAAAGACCCTGACACAGCTTTCGACCGGCCTCAAGATCAACTCCGGCTCGGACGATGCTGCAGGCTTGTCGATTGCTGAAGGAATGACCGCGAACATGGCTGCCCTGACGCAGTCGCAGCAGAACGCCAGCAACGGCATCGGCATGCTGCAGACCGCTGACGGCGCTCTCTCCCAGGTCACCACGCTCCTCAACCGCGCTGTTACGCTGGCCACTGAAGCTGCTTCAAGCAACATCACCGGCAGCCAGTCGACCGCGCTCGATACGGAATTCCAGTCCATCCTTTCTGAAGTCAACCAGATCGGCCAGACCACCAACTTCAACGGACTGAATGTATTTGCCGGAAACACGGGTACCGACTTCGGTACGACATCGGGAACCGCCGCCAATCCGCTGACCACGGACTCCACTCTGGCTGTCGGCTCGGTAACCACCATCACCGATAACGCAGACAATTCCACTTTCAGCTTCACGGCCACTACCGGCAACAACTCCATTGCCGACTTGAATACCGCGCTCGGCAAGGCTACAGGCGATGTCGCCAAAGCGGTCTTTGCCGTGGGCGCGGCAACTCAGGGTACCGCGAATGAAGTCGACAAAAACAATCTCGAATTGACGACCACTGCTGGCGACAGTCTGACTGTAACCACGTCGGACACCACAACCTTGGCTAGCATTGGTGTTGTCGGCGGTAACGCTGATCAAAGCGACGTCTTCCTGAGCGATGGCAGCACTATCGCATCCGCAGCCAACACGCAGATCAAGACCAACATCAACGCTCTTTCGTCGGCAGCGTTGGGCCTTTCGACCGACAACCTGCAAAGCGCGACCTCTGCGACAGCGGCCCTCACCGCCGTCAACAGCGCGATTACCCAGGTTTCAGCAAACCGCGGCGTTATCGGCGCGGCTGTCAACCGGCTCACGGCGGCCAGCGGCGACATGAGCTCTGAAGTCACGAACCTGCAGAGCGCAACCAATAGCATTCAGAATGCCGACATCGGCAAGACCGTGGCCAACATGACGCAATACAACGTCCTGCAGTCCACTGGCATGGCAGCCCTGCAACAGTCCAACCAGGCTCAGCAGGCTGTACTGAAGCTGGTCCAGTAACCTAACGCAACAACCAACGCACCACCGGAGGTGGCGCCGCAAGGCGCCGCCTCCGCTTCATACTCGATGAACTAATTTCTGAGGTGTTTCTCGATTTGTTTGTCGCCAACTCTCAGGATTTCGAGTAATCAATATGGATTCAGAGGCTGGCGCCCTCAGAGAAGCAGGTAAAATTATGAGCTCCGTTTCCGCTGTCAATACGCTCTTATCGGGCACAGCGACCACACCCGCAGCGATCGATATTAGCAATATCCTGGCGGCAAGCTCTGGCTCAAGCTCGGCCGGCATCGATGTCAGTTCCGCGGTTACCGCGGCCATTTATGCAGACAACGCACCCGAGAGGGTATGGGTAGCTGACCAAACTACGCTTACCAGCCAGTCAACAGCGCTGACATCGATTCAAACGGCGACCGAAGCCGTCGCCACCGATATGCAAAACTTGAACACCTTGACTGGCCCCCTCGCGGCAAGGACGGTAACTTCCTCTGATAGCAATGACCTCTCGGCAACCGCGGCCACTGGAACCGTTTCCGGTACCCACACGGTTGTGGTGAATAGCCTGGCCACAATGGGATCCTGGTACTCCGACTTGGAATCCAGTGCGACGGCAACACTGCCAACTTCATCTCTCACGATTACCACTGCGGCTGGAGCCACAGCGACCATCGCTACGGGAAGCGGGAATGCGGGCGATACGCTGAACGATCTCGCAACTGCTATCAACGGACAGAATCTAGGTATTACAGCAACAGTCGTAAGTGACTCGACTGGCTCCAGGTTGGCGATTATCTCCAACTCCTCCGGATCCGCCGCCGATTTTTCCATCACCTCGGCAAACTACACGGGCACGTCGTGGACTTCACCCGACATGCCCACTGGCGCCACGCTTGGAGCAAACACTGTGACGCTAACCATCGGGGGCACCCCAACGACCATCACGACGACCTCCGGCGAAACCTACGCGCAATTGGCTACGGCCATCAATGGACTCGGTCTTGGTGTTACCGCCGCCGCTGGCAGCGATGCGAATGGAACAAACCTGACCATTACGAGCAATGTTCCCACAGGCGGCGGCCCCACGCCCTCCTTCACCATCAACGAGCCAGCCTTTGGCTTCACGCAGGCTGTTGCGGGAGCCAATGCGTCACTGACCGTGGACGGAGTGCCGATCGATAGTGCGAGCAACACGGTTGCCGGAGCTATTTCTGGAGTTACGCTGGATCTGTTAGGCGCAGCTCCCGGAAGCCCTATCAGCTTGACAGTAGCATCCGACGCTTCGACAATTTCAACTGCGATCAATCAGTTTGTTACCGATTACAATACAGCCATCGGGTTGGTGAACTCGCAATTCGCCGATACCAGCAGTACCGATTCGTCCGGGACTACCACGACTTCGCAAGGCGTGCTTGCATCCGACCCAACCGTCGTTAGCCTGCAAAGCACGCTGGAGCAGGCGCTCAGCTATGTTGCCACGCCGGCAACGGGAACCACCACGGTCTCAACTCTGGCTGACCTGGGTATTACGGTCGCCAATGACGGCACGCTGTCTGTCGATTCGACCACCCTGGATAACGCGCTTACCAACAATCCAACTGATGTGCAGAATTTCTTTGAGGGTACAGCCCTCAACGGTTTTGCAAACACGACGTATAACGCATTGAATAACTTCACAAGTCCAGCGAACGGAGCCTTCAAGGTGGACCTGAGCAGCATCTCCGCCTCGAGCAGTTCGCTGACATCCCAAATTAACGACTTTGAGAATGGTTACATAGCGAACCAGCAGACGCTTCTTACAGCCGACTTCACTTCGGCTGAAGTCGCCCTGCAGCAACTGCCGCAAGAGATGCAGGAACTCAACTCGGAACTGGGCTTTACAAACAGTGGAAATAACGGGTGACCCAGATGACCACAGAACTGTCCTATCGTAGGTCCGCCATCGCCGGCGCCAGTTCCATTGGCCTGATGATTGCCCTTTTTGACACTTTAGCCGGCGACCTTTGCCGGGCGAGCACTGCTCTTCGCAAGAACGACATCGAAACGCGATGCAAAGAGTTAAATCACGCTGCGCTCGTCCTCGGCCAATTGGAGAGCTGGATTGATCTGAAGAATGGAGGCGAATCAGCTGAAACTTTAACCAGGTTCTATGCCTATCTGCGAGCAAAAATGATGGAGGCCGGTGCAACTAAGTCGGCGAGCCTGCTCGAGACGCAGATAGATATGATTCTGCATGTGCGGAGCGCCTGGCAACAGCTTGACGCCTTACCTCCGCAGGCAGTGGAGGAAACGGGAGCAGCCCTGACGAAGCAGGCAAGTTCGGTTTATACGGCGACGCCCGGAGCAGAGTCCGACAGCGTATCCTTTTCGCAACACGCCTGATGCGGAAATGACAGGCACTCTGTCAAAGAGGCCATCGCGCCGTTTCGACTTGCCATAGCAAGGTATGTTCTTCCCGGCTACTCGCACCTCACGTTGACTTATGCAGACCATAAAAGCCGTTTAACTCACTGCTCCAAGTGTGGCATCGGTCAATGTGTGGTTCAGCATTAGCGTGCTTTAGCTGGAGTGGTCTTCAAGGCGTGTAAGCGAGGGTGTGATGAAGGCGTTGGTGGTGGAGAGTTCGAACACGATGAGGTCGGTCTTTCGCCGCTTGCTTTGCATGCGAGGGTTTGAGGTGTCAGAGGCTGACAATGGAACACAGGCTTTGGATGTCCTTTACGGCATGGGCGCTGCAGATATTGTTCTTTTAAATTGGAGCCTGTACGAGACAAGCAGCCTGGATTTTATAGCTCAGTTGCGGCAACAGAATGCCCACCATACGACGGTGATCCTTTTGGCAGCGGTCGAACCGGGGATGCCGGCACTCCTTAGAGCGCTCCTGGCTGGAGCTGATGACTACTTAATCAAGCCCTTTACCTCCCGGCAGATCGATGAGAAGCTGGCAAAGGCAGGGTTTACATGGCAATAGCGAAGCTGCTGTGATAGGCCTTGTCTTCCATGCCGATAGTAAACTTATAGGACTGTTTCACACGTTGTTAGCCGGGAGCGCTCAAGTTGAAGCCCGGCGAGGGCGATCCGCAAGCTAACCCAGGAGGAGTGAACGAATGAACGCCCGCGAGTTTCTCCTACCTTCCAAAGTAAGTGCCGGCCGCATTGCTCCGAGGACCCAGTTGCGGAATGTCGTGGTAAACATTCGCTTTGAGACAAATCGAGTACGCATCGTAGGGAAGTTCATGGCGTTGAAGACTGCGAATGGAGCTCAAGGTGAATAAAGGAATCATAGGTGGGATTGGGATTGCCCTCTCCGGGATAGCCGTTGGCCTGCTCCTGGAGAACGGCAAGGTTAACCAGATGTTGCAGCCCACCGCTGCCATGATTGTTTTTGGAGGCACTCTTGGCGCGGTAATGGTCCAGTTCCCATTCTCAGTCGTGATGCAGGCGGCCCGCCAGTTGATAGGAGTCTTCATGAGTGTAAATGACCCTGCATCCCAACTGATTGAAGACCTGAAGCGTTACACCGCGAGAGCGCGCCGAAGCGGCATTATGTCACTTGAACCAGAACTCGAAATAATTAAGGATCCATTTCTGAGAAAGAGCCTCACTCTTGCAGTAGATGGCACTCAGCCTCGAGAGTTGCGCCAGACGATGGAACTCGATATGGACATGGAAGCTGACAGCGAGGATATGATACCCAAGGTCTTTGAAGCTGCGGGCGGGTTTGCCCCGACCATCGGAATTCTCGGGGCTGTCATTGGCCTTATCCAGGTTATGCAGAGGTTAGATAACATAAACGAAGTCGGCAAGGGGATCGCGGTCGCGTTTGTTGCAACCATTTACGGGGTTGGATCGGCGAACATTCTTTTTCTTCCATGCGCCGGGAGGATCAAGATGATGATGCGGCGAAAGCAAGTACTTCGGGAATTGATCCTTGATGGAGTGGTTGCCATTGTGAATGGTACGAGTCCGAGGGCTCTTGAAGAAAAACTCGCCGTCTACCTGACTCGGCCGGCTCCAGTAGCGCGAGAGAAAAATGTGCCAGCGGAAGAAGTACAGGTGGCAGGATGAGGAGGCGGGTAATAACGAAAGACGATACCCATCCAGATCGCTGGCTGGTGTCGTATGCGGATTTCATGACGCTAATGTTCGCTCTTTTTGTCGTGCTATTTGCCTCCGCTTATCATGACAAGAAAGCGATTCAGAGGGTATCCGCGGCGGTGAAGAATGGATTTCAGGAAATGGGGCTTTCTTCGGCCAGCGATGGTCCGCTTGAAGGACCGGCTTCCAAAGACGGCGCCACGCTGAGTTCGACTGAAAATGATCCAAACAAGCCTGGTTCGGTACCCGGAGACGCGCGCATCGACCTTAACGAGTTGCATAAAAAACTAGAACTAATTCTGGGCAAGGAGATTGAGCGTCAAGAGGTGGGCCTGCGAATGACTCCAGAGGGTTTTGTAATTAGCCTTCATGAGCTAGGATTCTTTGACAGCGGCGAAGCCAAGTTGAGGCCCGGTGCGGCAGCCAAGATCAAGCGGATTGCGGCCGTGCTGACGCAATACGGGCTCGATATGCGGGTGGAAGGCCATTCCGACAATGTGCCGATCCACAACGCTACATTCGGTTCAAATTGGGATCTATCCACTGCCCGTGCCATGGCCGTGGCGACAATGCTGATAGATGAGTCCGGCGTTGATCCCAAGCGAATGTCAATCGCAGGCTATGCGCAGTATCATCCGGCCGCGAGCAACGATACACCGGAAGGCCGCATGGCCAACCGGCGAGTGGATATTGTCGTTGTGTCTGTTTTCAAGTCCCCAGCGGCGAATACTCCTTAGCTCATAGCAGATGCGGATAACCGGAGACCCGCAGTTCGGGCCGGAGACGCTGCCTGGGCACGGTGACCAGAGTGTCCGCATGATCGAAGTCCAGCGGTCTGGATACGATGGTCCAGGGGTGCAGCTGTTTGATTTTCGCGAGAGCTATACAGAAACATAGCCTTCAATAGGATACAGTTCTAATTGGAACGAATGGGGAAAGTACCGTCAAGCGACCGCCCTGGTAGCCATCGATTGAGACCGTGAAGTAACTCCTGTGGTCTGGTGTCTTCAAAACCTTGCCGGCGGCGCCATCAATGTAGGCTGGGTCGGCCACCAACTTCGTGAAGACCGCACGGCCTTCGGTGGTAACCGCGGCAGAGGCAATGTTAAGTGCCTCGCAAATCGCGTCGCGCATAAGTTCTTCAAGCGGGGTCGCCCGGAGGTGCTCCTTTACAGCCGCATCCGGAAGTCCCACCAGCGCTCCCGCAAAAGACCCCAGAAGCGGGAGATCTGCTTTGACAATGATCGCTGCCTCCTGGGGAAGAAGGGTGTAGATGCCGTACATCTGCCTGATATGCATATCCAACGCGAAGGTTGTCTGAACAAAAGTTACTTTGCGGCCGAGTAGCTGCGAGAAGCATCGCGAAAGACCATATGGAGTCGGTTCTGACATGCGTTAGCACCTGCCTAGAATTGGAGTCAGGGCTTCCTGTACGTCTTCTGGGCTAAACGGCTTACTGATCAGGAACGTGGCCCCCGAGTTCATGGCGATTTCCTTGATGCCGGGAGACGTCTCTGAGGTGATGAAACCGAAAGGAACGTCGTTCTGGGCCGCCCTTACCTGCTTGAGAAAATCGATCCCTGACATCTCTGGCATATTCCAATCCGAGAGAATGAGCAACGGTTTCTCTCCCTTGAGCTTTTCCAAAGCCTGTGCCCCGTTTTCTGCTTCGCACACCGTAATGGAGCGATAGCCAGCCTGCCGGATCGCTCGCTGGATTATCATGCGCATCGTCCGGCTGTCATCCACTAGAAGAATATCCATGTGACCGCCTCATGAATCTGTAATGTTGCGACATTCCGCAAGGAGCGGGAGATCCTACGTCGTGCTTATCTCTATCGGCATATTGCGCCAAAACGGTCAGAGGAGGGATACGATATCGCTCTTCCCGCTTCAAAAGCAATGCAGGCCCATTGCGAAGGTCACTGAAATCAGGCCACTTACCAAAGGCTGATCGGCTTTTCAGGAACAGTTTTCAAAGGCGTGCCAGCTTGATCCATCCAGTTCATGGCTGGTCACACGTTCAAGTTGCTCGATCTTAAATCTCAATGTGGCGTTGTACCCGCTGACATGAACTAATCCAATGGATGTGCCGATAGAACAAGATCGGACGGACACCGCCGCCATAGTCTTAGGAACCTGGGTTGTGAACAACCCGGCCCCAAGGAGTAGGAAAGGGATCATGGACAACATCTGCTTGGAGGATCAGGAGACCATTCGAGAGTTTTTAGTCGAAAGTTATGAAAACCTCACCCGCCTGGATCAGGATCTCGTCGAGCTCGAGAAGCGTCCTCAGGATGTGGCTCTCCTTGGCAACATTTTCCGCACCATTCACACCATCAAGGGAGCATGCGGTTTCCTGGCATTTTCAACTCTGGAAAGCATCACACACCAGGCCGAGAGTCTTCTAAGTCAGTTGCGCGAAGGCAAGCGAAGCCTTACTCCTGCGCTCGTTTCCCTCATTTTGGAGACGGTTGACGCAACCCGCAAAGTGCTGGGCACAATTGAAGCGAGCGGGACGGAAGGTTCGATTACTTTTGTGGACTTGACCGAACGCCTGCGCATAGCGGCGGAGTTGAAGGTTGATCTTGAGAGCCAGCTTCCACCTTGCGTGAGCACGGCTCCTGAATGCACGCCGGAACCCGCAGTCGACAAGAACTCTGCTGCGTCTCAAGAAAGCGAACAACCCGTGAAAGCGGAGAATGTCGTAGACGCGAAGAACCCAGAAGAGAAATGGGAAGGAACAGAAAGAAGGAAACAGAGTGCGCCGAAGGATGAAGACGTGGAACGGTCTTCGGCCGCGGCGGATTCGAACATCCGGGTTGGAGTCGGACTGCTCGATAAACTCATGGATCTTGTGGGAGAACTGGTGCTTACCCGCAACCAGATCCTTCAATTCAACACCGAGCGAGAGGATGCCGCTCTCAACGCGACATCGCAGCGGCTGAACTTGATCACCACGGAACTGCAAGAGGGCGTGATGAAGACGCGCATGCAGCCTATCGGTGTGGTGTGGAACAAGCTGCCGCGCGTTGTGCGCGATATGGCGGTTGCTTTAGGCAAACAGATCCGGTTGGAAATGGACGGAGCCGAGACAGAACTCGACCGGACAATTATCGAAGCCATCAAGGATCCGCTGATGCACCTCGTACGCAATTCGTGCGACCACGGCATCGAGACGGCAGAAGTCCGACTGGCCGCGGGTAAACCGGCTCAAGGGCTCCTGACCCTGCGTGCCTATCACGAAGGCGGCCAGGTCAACATCGAAATCGGAGACGATGGTGCGGGGATTGACGTAGATCGGGTCAAGCAAAAGGCCGTAGAGAACGGGCTACTTAGGCCTGAACAAGCGGATAAGCTAAGCGACCGGGAGGCGTTAAGTCTTATCTTCGAGCCGGGATTCTCGCTGGCGAAAACAGTGACCAATATTTCCGGTCGCGGAGTCGGCATGGACGTGGTGAAATCCCACATCGAGAAAATCGGCGGTGTCGTCGATGTTTTCAGCCGGCCTGGTGAAGGCGCCACAGTCAAGATCAGGATTCCACTCACGCTAGCTATCATTCCAGGCTTGGTCATTATGAGCGGCGGCGAACGATTCGTGATTCCCCAGGTGAGCCTGCTCGAACTGATTCGCATCGAGGGAGATTCCGCGGGAAAGCACATTGAGTATGTGCATGGAACACCGGTATATCGCAGGCGCGGGAGTTTGCTTCCCATCACTTACCTGAATCAGGTGCTGGGGCTGAAATCGGCCGACGGGGCCGAGGCGGTCAGTATGGTGGTCCTTCAGGCTGAAGACCAGCAATTTGGGTTGGTCGTGGATGGCATCAACGATACACAGGAGATAGTGGTCAAGCCTCTGGGCAAGCAACTGAAGGGACTTACTTTGTACGCTGGCGCAACGATCATGGGTGATGGCCGTGTGGCCCTGATCCTTGACGTTCTCGGCATCGGCCAGCGTTCCGGCGTGTTTGGCGAATCGCGTGAACAGGCGCGCGTGGCAGACAAACAGAAGGTGCAATCGGAGATAGAGCAGCAGCGTCTGCTCCTGTTCCGGTCCGGATCGTTCGATCGTTTGGCTGTTCCACTTTCTCTCGTCGCCAGGCTCGAGGAGTTCCCGCGGTCAGCCATCGAACATGCGGGTGGTGGTCAGGTAGTGCAATATCGAAACCGCATTCTTCCTCTCGTTTCGCTCCGGGCCGTGTTGGAACCGGGCGCTCACAGCCAAAGTCAATTGGCTGATCCGGTGCAAGTTGTTGTCTTCAACGATGGCGATCGCAGTATAGGCATGGTGGTCGACCAGATCCTCGATGTAGCTGAGGAAGCGGTTACAGTGCGACAGAAGTCGAACCGCAAAGGCCTGCTCGGCTCAGCGGTAGTCGGCAAGCGCGTCACGGATTTTCTTGATCTCAACGAAGTGATTCGCGCGTCCGAAGGGAACTGGGATAAGAAAGCGGACGGACAAGGAAACACCAAGAAAATCCTCGTTGCAGACGCTTCATCGTTCTCGCGGGGTATGATCCGGAGCGGCCTGGACATGGCAGGCTACATAGTTCTTGAGGCCGCGAATCTGGACGAGGCGATTCGCGTGTTGGAGAAGCAACCGCTGGACGGGGTCGTTGCGGCTCTGGATTTTCCGCCCAATGGCAGCTCCGCTCTGCTTGCGGCTATCCGCCGCAGGCCGGAGTGGGAGAAGATTCCGGTCATGGCAGTCGTTGATGCCAGCGATCATGTTCTTGCATCAGCCGTTCGGTCCGCGGGTTTTCAGGACTGCCAATCGAAGATTGACTCCGCAGCCATCCTCGAATCGCTGGCACATCTTGTTTCGGCGGCAAACACAGCCGGCATGGTGTCTGAATGTGTGGGAGAAAAGGGATAACCAGTGGCGATCAATATGACAACAGCGAAAGCGGAAGCGGCGCAGACAAGCGGGCAATTCTCAACGTTCTTCGTGGCGGACCTTTTCTTCGGCGTGGATGTTCTTCACGTCCAGGAAGTCTTGCGCTCCCAGCAAATGACCTCGGTGCCGCAGGCCCCTGGTGTCATTGAAGGCTTGATCAACCTGCGCGGCCAGATTGTCACCGCAATCGATATGCGGCGGCGGCTTGGATTGCCACAACGCGCTGGTGGCCAGTCGCCGATGAATATGGTGGTTCGCACCGTGGACGGAGCAGTCAGCCTGCTTGTCGACGAAATCGGAGACGTGCTGGATATGGATTCAGCCACCTACGAACGTCCGCCGCAGAATCTCGATCCCGCGGCAAAAGAGCTTATCCGCGGCGTTTACAAGCTGAAGGACAAGCTGTTGCTGGTCCTCGATGAAGAGAGAACGGTGGATCTAGCCGTCGGGAAGGCAGCTTAGTGCCGTTGACTGGGCGTGGGAAACCAGAAGCCGCGTATTTCGCATGTGACATTCAGCGAGAGCCAGTGGCTCTCGCAAAGCAAGATCAGCAACAGAATCAGGCGCCGGGAACGGCATAGCAAAGCAGCAGGAAACTGCGAGGAGCAATCAAAATGGCAAGGCAAACAAACAGCATTCGGCAGGTACCGTCCGGCCGGAATTCGTCCAGCGGCGCTGCCGTTTTGGACCGTCCAGAGATTGATGAGTCAACCCGCCAGGATGATGATCGGCTTCAAGAAGAGATAGCTCGATTGGTTCAGGCTTCGAATGACGGCCGCCTGACCGAGCGCGGGAGATCGGAGCAGTTCGATGGGAATAATCGCAAAGTGGTCGAGGGCGTGAACAGGATATTGGATGCGATCCTGCTGCCCATCGGCGAGGGTAACCGCATTCTGGCACAGATCAGCGTCGGCAAGATCGACGAAGCGATCGCGCAGACCTACAGCGGCGACCACGAGAAAATGAAGCTGGCGGTCAATAATGTGGCTGGCGTTCTGCAAGGGTTGCAGAAGGAAATTGGCAAACTGACCGTGGCATCCCGTGAAGGACTGCTCACGGAACGCGGAAAGCCCGAACAATTCCAGGGCGCTTTTGCGGGCATCGTGACGAACGTCAACGAAATGCTCGATGCCATTCTGCTGCCCATCGGCGAAGGCAACCGGGTTCTCCTTCAGATCCGCGGCGGCAACTTGAGAGAGAAGGTTGAAATTGCCTGCAAGGGCGATCACGAGAAGATGAAGAATGCCATCAACGGCGTACATGGCTGGCTGAGCGATCTGGTCACGTTTATCACCAAGATTGCCAACGGTGACCTGAACGCATCGGTTGCCAAGGCTTCAGACCAGGACCAGATTCACGAGTGGCTATTGATGCTGAGGACGAACATCCACGCGCTGATCAACGACACTGACATGCTTGCCAAAGGGGTCGCTGAAGGACGAGTGGGTACGCGCATCGACGCGAGCAAGCACCTTGGAGACTATCGCAAGATTGTCCAGGGCGTGAACCAGACGCTGGAAGCGATTGTTGCGCCGCTCAAGGCTACGGCCGAGAACGCAAGCACGCTGGCCTCTTCCTCTGAAGAGCTCACGGCGGTCAGCCAGGTCATGGCGAGCACCGCGGAGGAAACCGCGGTCCAGGCCAACGTTGTATCGGCGGCGAGCGAACAGGTTTCGAGGAATGTTGCCTCGGTGGCTACGGCCTCCGAAGAGATGCAGGCTTCGATCCGCGAAATCTCGAAGAACGCCAACGACTCGGCGCGAGTGGCCAAGAATGCGGTTACCGTGGCCCAGTCGACCAACGAGACCATGAAGAAGCTTGGCCAATCCAGTCAGGAGATCGGCAACGTAATCAAGGTGATTACCTCGATTGCGCAGCAGACCAACCTGCTGGCTCTGAATGCAACCATCGAGGCAGCTCGCGCCGGTGAGGCGGGCAAAGGCTTTGCGGTTGTGGCCAATGAGGTGAAGGAACTGGCCAAGCAGACTGCCAAAGCGACCGAAGAGATCAGCCAAAAGATCGAGGCTATCCAGGGAGTCACCAAGGGAGCCGTCACGGCGATCGAGGAGATTGGCACAATCATCAACCAGATCAATGACATCTCCAACAGCATCGCTTCGGCGGTAGAAGAGCAAACGGTGACCACCAACGAGATCGGCCGCAGCGTGACCGAAGCAGCCCAGGGGGTCAACGATATCTCCAAGAACATCGCCGGCGTTGCAACATCGGCGAAGAACACCACACAGGGAGCGAACGATACCAAGACCGCATCGCTGGAGTTGAGCAAGATGGCAGCCACGCTTCAGGCTTCTGTGGCAAAGTTCACCTTCTAACCGGATGAACGGTGTTTATTAAAGCCCGGCGGGTGGTTCACCAGCCGCCGGGACACACATTGATTCGCAAAGGAAGTAGCAAGATGAGCAAAGTACTGGTTGTTGACGACTCAAGGACAATTCGCATCATTATCCGCAGGATCCTGATAGAACTCGGGTACGAGGTCTGTGAAGCGGCCAACGGCATAGAAGCGCTGAAGGTCCTTGAAACCGAAAAGACCGCGGTGAAGCTGGTTCTGGCGGACTGGAATATGCCGGAGATGAATGGCCTGGAACTGGTCAAGTGTTTGCGCCAGAATCACGAATTTGATTCGTTGAAGGTGCTGATGGTTACCACCGAGACGGAGATGGACCAAATGGCATCGGCCTTGGAGGCAGGGGCCAACGAGTATGTCATGAAGCCATTTACAAAAGATATCCTCACAGAAAAGCTCGAGTTGGTTGGGATGCCTTCAATGGCAGGGGTATAGCCATGGCCGTATTGAACCAGCGCTATTTACAGCCCGGCGAGCGAATCCGCGTGATGGTGGTGGACGACTCGGTTGTCATCCGGCGGCTGGTCACTCAGGTTCTCGAGCAGGATCCAATCCTTCAGGTGGTGGGAACTGCATCGAATGGCGCCATCGGACTGCAACGGATTCCACAGTTCAATCCCGATGTCATCACATTGGATATCGAGATGCCGGATATGGACGGCCTGGAAATGTTGCGGCGCGTTCGGCGCGAATATCCGCTGCTGCGGGTCATCATGTTCAGCACGCTCACCGAGCGCGGCGCGGCGAAAACACTGGAAGCCTTGACTCTTGGGGCCGACGACTACGTAGCGAAGGTTTCCAACGAGGGATCTCTCGACCGCTCAATGGCTCGGCTGCGGGAAGAAATGCTCCCGAAGATCAAGCAGTTCTTCCATCTGCCGGAACAGAGCCGAGTTGCAGTCCGGCCCATTCTTGCGCGCGCCCCAACGGAGCAGCCAGCAAGGCCGGGCGCGCAAGTTTTGCAGCGTATGAAGATGCGGCCCCAGGTGGTCGCAATAGGAGTCTCAACGGGAGGGCCGACCGCGCTGGGCACAATCATGCCGCTGTTCCCTGCCGGCTTTCCACTGCCAATTGTGATTGTGCAGCATATGCCGCCTCTTTTCACCCGGTTGCTCGCCGATCGCCTCAACGCCACCTGCCAGTTGCCGGTCAAGGAGGCTGCCCAGAAAGACTTGGTTGAACCAAGCAAGATTTTGATTGCGCCCGGAGATTTTCACATGAAGTTAGCCTCCAACGGAGACGGTGTACGCGTTGTTCTGGATCAGTCTCCGCGGCAGAACTCGTGCCGCCCCGCGGTCGATGCGCTCTTTGCTTCCACCGGGGAGGTGTATGGCGGCGCGGTGTTGGCCGTCATTCTGACCGGTATGGGGCAGGATGGCTTGCACGGCGTGGAGATTCTAAAGGCGCAAGGGGCCAGCGTCATTGCACAGGATGAGGCGTCCAGCGTTGTGTGGGGAATGCCCGGCGCTGTTGTGAATGCGGGTCTAGCCGACCGCGTATTGCCTCTGGATGAAGTAGTGCCCGAGATTCTTCGCATGACGGGCAGGAATTAGAAGGGAACACGATGGGATGTCAATCGACAATTTCGGAGATCCTCCCGGAGAACTACCGTTTCCTTCAAGCGCATATCTATGCCCACGTAGGCATCGTGCTTGAAAACAACAAGAATTATCTCTTCGAAAGCCGCCTCGCGCCCATCGTCAAGCAATTCAGTCTCGGTTCCATCAACGCTTTGTGCGAACTCCTTCTCGCCAAGCGTAATCCAGAGATCGGCCAACAAGTCGTTGAAGCTATGACGACCAATGAGACCTACTTCTTCCGCGATCCCGCCCAATATGACGCCATACGAACGGTCCTGTTGCCAAAACTAAAGGAAGAGCGGCAGGTTACAAGAAAACTGCGCTTCTGGTCGGCTGCGTCCTCCACTGGGCAGGAAGCATACAGCCTGGCTATGCTGCTCCTGGAAGAAGGGTTGAATGGCTGGGACATTCAAATCCTCGGCACCGACTTCTCTTCAAAGGTCGTGGAACGCGCCCAGGCCGCCAGTTACCAGCAGCTTGAGGTAAACCGGGGACTGCCTGCGGCGCTGTTGGTCAAGCATTTCCGCCGTTCCGGCCTGAACTGGCAGTTGAATGAGCAAGTGCGCCGGATGGCTCGCTTTGCGACGATTGACCTGCGCAATAGCATGCGCACCATGGGACCATTCGATTTGGTTTTCTGCCGCAATGTCATGATTTATTTTGACAACGCAACAAAGCGGAACATCATGAGAGAACTCCATAGCACATTGTTTCGTGGCGGATGGCTGCTGCTTGGCGGCGCCGAATCGGCTTTGGGCCTCGATGAGTGGTTTGAGCGAAAGACAGTGGAAAACATAACCGTCTATGTTGCCCGATGAAAGGAAACATATGCAGACCGAAATAAGCGTAGAAATTCTTGTTCAAATCGTGGAGTCCGTCTTCATGACGATGATGAGCCTTGATGTATCTCCAAGTGATGCATCCTGGAAACCCACTGGGGACCGATTGACCTCATTCGTCCATTTGACTGGCGATTGGAACGGCGCGGTGCTGCTCGATTGCAATCCCCGGCAAGCCTGCCTATTCGCCGGCCTGATTCTCTCCATGGACCCACCCGACATTGTGGACGACGACGTGCGCGACGTGCTCGGCGAATTGGCCAACATGATCGGCGGAAACATGAAGTGTAGTATGCCGACAGGGGTCCGACTTTCCATGCCCACTGTGATGGAAGGCCGCGACTATGATTTGCGGATCTGCGGGTCCCAGATTCTGGAAAGGGTTGCCTTTCAATGCGCCGAGGGCCACTTCTGGGTCACGGTGCTTGTCACAAAGGGGTGAAAAAGTCCAGCAGAGCTTGACTCTCCGGAGATACTCTGTGCAGCCGCCGGAATATCGAAGAAGATATGCATTCATTCGAAAACCTGGTTCAGGACTTTGAAAGGATTTTGGCCGTGGCGTCCGTATCAGAGTTCAGGTCGGCAGGTATGTGTGCATTCTGCTTTGAAATCAATATATTACCGGCAACTATCTCCTCGATCAACCTGGCGGCGGGCCATGCAGATGTGCAGTTGCATAAACTGACTTGAACAAATCGAGAACACGTGCCGATAGAAGATAGGACGCGGAATCACTTTGAAATCGAATCGGAGAACTATGGAGATAGCCAGCGTCTCAAAGATTTCCATGCCCACAGCGAATTGGGCCACGACAACACGCCAGTCTAACCCAGCGACCTCATCGCCATCCACGACCGCTCAGCAAACTTCGCCGGCGCCTTCGTCGATCTCCTCTCCGCCCATCGGGACCTCCGCCTCTTCAGCCATGATTCAGAATGCTGCGAGCAGTGTTCAAGTGGACTCGGTCGCCGCGTCCTATTCCGTGACGATAGCAGGCAATAACTACTCTGGAAGCGTCGAAGAATCCGGAGGAGTATACATAGCCTCCGTTCCGAACCCGCCGGGAGCAAGCGCGAGTGGATCAAGCGTGGAGTCAGCAGAGAACAATCTCAATCTCCAATTGGATGCTCTCGTTTGACTTCCTTGATCTAAAAGCGGACTTGTATACCTCGGCTTTGCAGCTTCGGCAGTAACGTAGAAGTTTACGCCAATTGTGGCGAGAAAGAGCATGATGTTTGGAGCACAAGTGAATTGGATCGGTCCATTCGACGCTGCCGGTCAGCAGGCAGCGCAGAATAATATCGCCGATGGCGAAGACAGCGATGCCGCCTTTGCGCTTATTTATGAAACAATCCTTGGACTTTCCGACGAGCAATGTTCTCAGACCGAAGCGTCTGACAATTGGCTCGGCGCCGATTCCGACGGCAGCCTGCTTGACCCGTACGATTCAAGCAGACAACGCACCGGAATCAACATGGGCGCACTTCAATTCACCGGCAAAGGCGATGATTCCGAAACCAATCTGGGCTACTTCGGAGCGCGCTACCCCGGCAGCAGCATGGGCCAGTTCATCTCCCAAGGCAGTCAGGTTCAAGTCGTTACGATGCCATCGCATGGCGCAGGAATCCAGTCAATAGCCGCGGAAACAAGTGTGCTGCAAAAAGGAAATCCTGGACCGCCAACAGGGCCAGATGTCGACTTTGCACCATCGGCGAACTCCACTGGAGTATTGAACAAGAGCCAACTCTCTGATTGGATGGATGCTCACGCGCTTACTCGTTCCAGTCACCATTGTGCGATGTATTGTCGACTGGGGATGGAGGCCGCCGGCCTTGACACAGGGGATCGTCCTCAGTCGGGTGACGCCGGAGACTACGGTCCCTTCTTATTGAGACACGGAGCAACAGTCGTGCCGCAGGATTCCTACGCCCCGCAAGTTGGCGATGTTGCCGTGTTTGACAAGACGGAACAACACCCTTACGGCCACATTGAAATGTACGACGGCCAACACTGGGTATCGGATTTCAAGCAACATAGTTTTTCTCCCTACCGTGACGCTGCCAGTACACCCCCATTTACGATTTACCGGCTTAGCTAAGGTCGAGAGACGGGCCTGGCCTGCCGAAAAGGCACAATTCGGCCAGACAGCTTACATACTGTGACCGCGTCCCGTGCTGCGCGGATGATGTGTCGGATTCATGCAGGACGGGGCCAGAGATGTGGCATTTGGCTGTACTTGCGTGGAATGAACCAACCCGCTGTCACTGAATGTTCTTCGCGGCAAGGCCCAAGATCATCGAACCTGTGCCTGCTGAGACTACCTCGGGCGGCGTTGACGCGGGCCAACTCATCTGAGTTCGAGACGCGAGGAACACTCTGAGACCAGCTACCGAGGCGTCGAGCAACGAAGAATACGGTGGATATTGGCCCCGTCCCTCCGGATTTGCTGCGAAAAGCCGCCAGAGCTGGCGTTCTCAGGCTCTAAAGCCAATATGCAACCTCTGTGTCATCCCAGTCCATTGAAATCCTTGGTTCTCTCGACCGATATACCCAATACCGGCTTATTCCGGCAGGAGAATTCGAATGGCCCTCGTAACCTGGACCGACAATCTTTCAGTCGGGGTAGAATTGATCGACAATCAGCATACCGTCTTATTCAACACCATAAACGAACTGCACGACGCGATGATGAAAGGCCAAGGGCGAGCCAAAGTGGGCGAATTGCTGGGTATGTTGCTGGCTTACACACGCAACCACTTCTCAGCTGAAGAAGCACTCATGGAAGATGCCAAATATGCAGGGTTGGCCACTCACCGCATCGAACATTGCAAATTGACCAAACAAGTCGAGTGGTTTGTTGCCCGCCACCAGCAAGGCGACCTCACTCTAAGCATTGAACTGGCCGACTTCCTTTCCGACTGGCTCAAAAACCACATTCAAAGCGTAGACCAGTCGTATAGACCCTGGCTGAACAAGTGCGGTGTGTACTGAGCTGCCGGTGAGGACTTTTTTCGATCCGAGAGGCTGGACAACTTCGCGGATTCGACTTGAATTCAGGTTCTTTCCAACTTTGTTCTCCGGCGGGAGAAATACATCGCTCTCACGCACATAATGAAAGATTGTGTGCTCCGACCCGATAGTTCAGATTGAAAGGTTTACATGGCTGCAATTGCTAATGCGCTCGACTACACAGAACTCGAGTCGAACAGTGTGCTGCGTTTTGTGGCGCGGCAGCCGATCCTCGACCTGCAAGGCAAGGTGCATGGCTACGAGCTGCTCTTCCGGGCCGGCCCGGAGGCGTCCTTTCGCGGAGATGGCAACTTCGCCACCCGAACCATGCTTGACAATACGGTGATATTTGGACTCGAAAAGCTCACCGTAGGCTTGCCGGCGTTTGTAAATTGCACGTTGGAGTCTTTGACCGAGCGGCTTGTGGATGTCTCACCTCCCAGTTTGACGGTGCTGGAGATATTGGAAACGCTTGAGCCCATACCCGAGCTGGTTGCCTTATGCCTCAAACTCAAGTCCTTGGGTTACCGGATCGCCCTTGACGATTTCTCCTGGCACCCGAAGTTCACTCCCATGGTGAATCTGGCAGACTACATCAAGGTGGATTTTCTCCAGACAGACGCGGCAGAACGGCAGGAGTTGTTCAATCGGCTGCGTGGCACCCCCGCGGTTCTGGTTGCGGAGAAAGTGGAGGTCTTGGAGGAATACAAGCAAGCCTGCAAGGAGGGTTTCACTCTGTTTCAAGGGTACTATTTCTGCCGTCCGCAGCTCATGCAATGCCGAAAGATCCCGGCCAACCGGATTTCACATATCCATATGCTGAAGTTATTGCAACAGGACCCGCTGGATCTGTATCAGTTGTGCCAGCTTGTGAAGCGGGACACTTCTCTTGCCTATAGGTTTCTGCGGCTGGTCAACTCGCCGATGTTCGCAAAGCGCCAGAAGATCAGCTCGATTATGTCGGCACTGTTACTCATTGGTGACGATGCGGTCCGCCGTATAGCCACCCTTGCCATCACCAGCGAATTCAGTGCCCAACAGACCCCTGAGATACTTCGGATGGCCTTTGTACGGGGCAGGTTCTGCGAATTAGCCTCTTGTTTTTGCGGGTTGGGGCGAGGGGAGCAGTACCTGCTGGGGATGTTCAGCCTGCTGCCGGCAATGCTGCGCATTCCAATGACCAACCTGGCGCCTGACCTGCCCTTACGGGAAGAGATTCGGTCAGCGTTGATGGGCACGGTGAACCGCGAAAGCTGCTTATTGCGTTGGGCGGAATCTCACGAGCGTGGAGATTGGGAAGAGTGCGATGCTATCATCCATGCCTATGGATTGAACATGGAAAATATGACCTGGTGTTATGCGGAGGCAGTGGTATGGGCTGATTCGGCCCTGTATTGCGCAAAGTGACCCGTCTCGGATCAGGGACTTGGTGTACTCCTTCTTTCCTGCTCCGGCCCCGGTTTTATAACTGGTGCGCTCGCTGGTTCGGCAACTCGCACGCCGTCGGTATTGCGATACAAGAGTCCAATATCACCAAGGTCTTAGCTGCTTGCCTTTGGTTTGAACTGACTGATAAGATCGGACACTTCGTTCGGGGAAAGGATGACAAAGCTGTCGGCTTGAGCTCGACTTCTATCGGCTGCGATCCCGCGTAGAGTTTCGAGGAGGCGCACCTCAACTTCAATAAGCCCCTGAGGTATCAACACTGGCCTCAATTTAAGAATTGCATCCAAGAGCCGCGTAGCATCATATCTGCTCTTGAAGAATACGATTGGTCTTCGGCCAGGAAAACGGTTGTCTGGAACCACGAGATATTTTCCACTATTGGCCCGTATCACCCAAGCCTTATATCCCTCAGAGAATTCCCGAAGAACCACATCAAGCGACATTGGCTGGATCATCTGTACCTGCCTCCCCTTGCCACTAATTATAAGATGTTTGTTCACGAACCACATGACGGTTCGATTCCTACCGCGTCCACCATAAAATCAACGGCTTCGCTAGATTCGCGCTCTGCTTGCGCTCCGTTGCGCTGGAATGCAAGTTCAGCCTGCCTATCGCCATGAATTGAGTTCTACGAAGAATTCCTATGAGTACCGCAGTCTTTTCACACGCGGGAACCGAGACTTTCACCGCGTGCTGTTAATAGCTCCTCACCCACTCCAGAATTGAGCGCACCGCGACGCCGCTGGGGCCTTTGGCGATGTAGGGTTTGCTGTCCTCGACCCAGGCCAGGCCGGCGATGTCGAGGTGAATCCAGGGGGTGTCCTCGACAAAGACTTTGAGGAACTCGGCTGCTGTAATTGCGCCGCCCCAGCGTCCGCCGGTGTTCTTGATGTCGCCGATCTCGGACTTGATTTGCTCGGCGTATTCGTCGCCCAACGGCAAGCGCCAGAATTTCTCTCCAGAAGTGGCTAGCGCCGCGTCGAACTTGGCCCAAATCTCTTCGTCGTTGGAGAATGCGCCGGCGTTGACGTAGCCGAGTGCCACAACGCAGGCGCCGGTCAGTGTGGCGGCGTCGATAAGGTGGGTTGCGCCCAACTGACGCGCGTAAGTCAGGCCATCCGCCAGGACCAGCCGGCCTTCGGCGTCGGTGTTGATGATTTCGATGGTTTTTCCCGGCTGATCGGCGGAGAAAGGCATCGCCGTCTGCACGTCGCCGGGTTTTTGCGCCGTGCCGGAGGGCATATTTTCCGCTGCGCAAATGACGGCGATCACGCGCACGCGGGGCTTGAGCAGAGCGATGGCGCGCATCGCGCCGATCATTGCCGCGCCGCCGGCCATGTCGTACTTCATCTTCTCCATGTTGTCGCTGGGCTTGATGGAGATGCCGCCGGAGTCGAAGGTGATGCCCTTCCCTACCAGGCCGAGCACCGGGCCTTCGCTCACGCCTTCCGGCTCATAGCGCAACACGATCAGCGCGGGCGGCTCGGCGGAGCCTTGCGAGACGCTCCAGAATGCGCCCATTTTCAGCTCGTGCAGCTTTTCTGTGGAGTGGACCTCCCAGCCGAGGCCAACTTCGGCGGCCATCAGTGCGGCGCGCTGGCCAAGCAGCGTGGGGGTGAGCTTGTTGCCGGGCTCGTTGACCAGCGCGCGGGTGAAGTTCTGGCTCTCGCCGATGATGACGGTTTCGGCGAAGGCGGCTTCGAGGGCTGTGCGGTCACTGGCGGCGGGCGCGGCCAGGGTAAAGGATCCAACGCTCTGGTCCTTGCGGTCGCTGCGATAGGTGTCGGGGTCGAAGTCGCCGACGAAGGCTCCCTCGACGGCGGCGCGTGTGTTGCTCACGGCGGGAAGCAGTTCTGAAACAGGCAACGCGAAGACCAGCTCTCGAATGCCGCGCGGCTTGACGAAGCGAACGGCGGTTCCGGCGGCGTTGCGCACTTTATCCGCCGTGGCCTTGGCCTGCTTGCCCAGCCCGACGAGCAAAAGGCGCTTGGCGGCCACTCCGGTCGGGGCGTGCAGCAGCACCGTCTCATTGGCGCCGGCCTTGTATTCGCCGCTGGCGAGCACGGAGGCCGCGGCGGCCTGGACGGCGGCGTCCGAGGTCAGCAGCACGGGGTGGGGCTTGGCGTCGGGGGCTTTCGAGGTTTGGGTGTCGGCGGCCAGGACGGCCAGCAATTCGGTTTCGATTCCGGCAAGGGGGGCGAAAGAGAGTTGAGTATTCATCATTTCCTCAGTTCATTCTTCGGTTTATCAGCCGGTCACCGCCCGCCGCGGTGCTTGCTGGCGTTGATGGCGGAGCGGGCTTCGCGGTCGGCTTCCCGGCTGCGTTCGGTCTCGCGCTTGTCCCAGTCCTGCTTGCCCTTGGCCACGGCCAGTTCGCACTTGACCCGCCCGTTGCGGAAGTAAAGCCGGGTGGGGATGAGCGTGTGGCCCTTGATCTGCGTCTTCGATAGTAGCTTGCGAACCTCGGCGCTGTGCAGCAGCAGCTTGCGGGTGCGGGTGGCGTCGTGGTTGGAGATGTTGCCGTGGGAATACGGGCCAATATGAAGATTGAGCAGGAAAGCCTCGCCGTTCTGGATGAGGCCGTAGGAGTCTTTGAGGTTGGCTTTGCCCTCGCGGATCGATTTCACTTCCGTCCCGCGCAGGCTGACGCCGGCCTCGAACTTCTCCAGCAGGAAGTAGTTGTGGCTGGCGACGCGATTGTGCGCGGCGTCCCGCTCGCCGCTGGCCACCGGGTCGCGTGGCCGGGCCGGCTTCTGGGGGCCGGGAGCGGTTGGCTGAACGATCACGTGGCTGGTTTGGCGCGCCATAGGAAAGCATCCTCGAATCTTCATCGTAGCATCGGCGCGGGTTTTGGCGGTGTGGCAATGGGGATGAGCTAAAATGGAGCATTGCAGGATGGGAAGTTTTACCCACAGGAATTGCGACAGGAATAGCGTCCGGGGCGGCCAAGGCAGCCCGCAAGGGTCCGAGGAGAAGCGCGGGCCGGAGAAGACGCCTGGGAGTTCGATGAAAAGCCGCGCACAGGTTACTGCTGCCTCCGCATTCTCCAGAGCCGCTTTTTGGATGGCGCTCGTTGCCGTCGTGGCCGTCTTCGTCCTGTCGAGCGCGTCGCTGCGCGCCGAGTCGGCCAGCAGCTTTTACAAGCGCGGCCTCAACGCCGAGGCGCGCGAGGACTACGACGCGGCCTTCGACAACTTCCAGAAGGCCTACGCCAAGACGCCCAAGGACTTGCAATACCGCACCGCGTTCTACCGGGTGCGGATTACCGCATCGGCGATGCACATCACCAAGGGGCGCAAGCTGCTGGATGCCGGAAACGATCAGGGCGCATTGTCGGAGTTTCTGCGCGCCGCCGAGATCGACCCCAGCAATGAGGCCGCGCAGCAGGAGATCGCCCGTGCGCGGAAGAAGAACGGCGAGGCGGCGCCGCAGACCGAGACCAGCCTTTCGCAGACCGAGGGCAAGCAGGAAGATCTGGAGTCGATGGGCGCTCCAGCCGAGCTGAAGCCTCTCTCGAACGAGCCTCTGACGCTGCATATGCAGGAAGATGCCAAGATGGTCTATCAGGCTATCGGCAAGGCCGCCGGCGTGAATGTTCTCTTCGACCCGGATTTCACCGCCAAGCGGATTCAGGTGGACCTGAACAACGTGTCGCTGCTGGACGCGCTGCGCATTGTGGGCACCATCTCCAACACCTTCTGGCGGCCGGTGACCGACAACACGATCTTTGTGGCCGCCAACACCCGCGCCAAGCGCACCGAGCTGGATGAGCAGGCGGTGCAGACATTCTATCTGTCGAACGCGTGGCAAGCGACCGACCTGACCGACGTGAATACCGCCATTCGCAACTTAATGCCCAACACCAAGGCCTATCCGGTTCCCAGCCAGAACGCCGTCGTGATACGGGGCACGCCGGACGAGTTGCTGCTGGCGCAAAAGCTGATCAACGACCTGGACAAGGCGCGGCCAGAGGTGGTGGTGGACATCGCCATCCTGGAGGTCAGCAAGAACTGGGAGAAGACGCTGGGCATTGCCTGGCCCAGCAGCGTGGGGATCGCACTCAATCCGCCCACCAGTAGCACATCCACTTCATCCACCACGACCACCACGGGCACGACTAGCACCAGCACCGGCACCACCCCGACGCTCTACGATCTGGCGCACCTGAAGGCCTACGATTTCGCGGTGACAGTCGGCTCGGCAACGGCCAATATGCTGCTGACCGATTCGAATACCAAGATTCTGCAGAATCCCCGCCTCCGCTCCACCGACGGGCAAAAGGCGACGATGAAGATCGGCGAAAAAATCCCCATTGCGACCGGCTCCTATGGGGGCGGAACCACGGGATCGCTGGGCGGAGTCAGTTCGCTGGTCAACACGCAGTTTACCTATCAGGATGTGGGCATAACCATCGAGATGACGCCCACCATCCACTTCAATCGCGACGTGACGCTGAAGATCAAAATCGAGGACACCTCGCAGAATGGCTCGGTGACGATCAGCGAAGTGACAGAGCCGATCATCGCGCAGAAGACAATCGAGCAGGTGATTCGCTTGCGCGAGGGCGAAGCCAGCATCCTGGGCGGAATTCAAGACAAGCAGGAGGTTGTGAGCTGGAACGGGATTCCGGGGTTGAGTTCGATTCCCGTATTGAAGTACCTCTTCGGCTCCAAGGACCACACCATTAACGACGACGAGTTGGTCTTTCTGATAGTGCCCCATGTGGTCCGCTCGCAATCCCTGGAGGAGATGAATCTGCGCACCGTCGATACCGGAGAGGGCACATCGATTGAGATTCGCCACGTTCCCAGTGAAGCCCCTGGCGGCGCGAATCCAGTTCCGAATCCGGGCTCAACTCCCGCTCCCGCAATTCAACCGCCGGCCCATGGGCGGCCCAATGTGGGCACGGTTCCGGGCCAGAGCGCGGCGGCGGCAGCCCCGGCGGCGCTGGCGCAGTTGAACGATGCCGAGCAGACCAATGGAAACACGCCCGCAAAGCCTTCTCCGCCAATTCCACCGCAACCGGCAACGGTGAGTTTCATGCTTGCGCCGCAATCCGGCCCGGTGGCCGTGGGCGCCTCCTTCAAGGTTCCGGTTGTCCTGAGTGGAGGAGCGGACATCGCTTCCGTTCCCTTGCAGATTTCTTACGATCCGGCCAAACTTTCGCTGGTTAACGTGGATAGCGGGGACTTCTTGAGCCGGGATGGACAAGCCGTGGTGCTCACTCACCGCGACGACGGTCCGGGCTTGATTCTGATCAACGCCTCGCGTCCGCCGGGAGCGGCCGGGGTGAACGGCACGGGCGTGGTTTGCATTCTCAGTTTCCAGGCCAGGACCGCCGGAGCGAGCGACGTTGTCCTCACCCGGCCGGGGGCGGTCAGCAGCAAGCAGCAGCAGTTGCCGGCCCAGGGCGGGCGGGTCAGCATTCAGGTGAAGTGATCCGATGAAGCCAGAATCGATGAGGGAAGCACGGCCAATCCAGACCGGCCACGCAGGGGAGCGCGGGCTTACGCTGGTCGAGTTGATTGTGACCATCACGATTCTTGCGATTCTTGCATCAGCCGCGGTGCCTATGGCGCGCTTCCAGGCCAAGCGCCTGAACGAGCGCATTCTGCGCTACGACCTTTGGACGATGCGCGACGCCATCGACCACTACAAGGACGCGGCCGACAAGAATGCCTTCCCGATCAAGCTGGACAGCCAGGGCTATCCGCCCGATCTGGAGACGCTGGTCAACGGCGTGGAAGTGCAGACCAAGAAGGTGAAGTTTTTGCGCCACATTCCGGTGGACCCGATGACCGGCAAGGCGGAGTGGGGATTGCGCTCGATGCAGGACGATCCGAAATCGGACTCCTATGGCGGGCAGAGCGTCTTCGACGTGTATTCCAAGTCCACGGGCACGGCGCTGGACGGAACCAAGTATTCTGACTGGTAGGCGGGATTGGTAGGTCAGGGCTTTAGCCCTGACAATGAAGCCGGCAATATGATTGTGGGCTTTAGCCCCTGAGGAATGCTTTTCGGGCGTGTAAGTTTGAGGTTGCAAGAGGATAACTTGAACAGGATTCGCAAACAAGACGCGGGCTTTACGCTGATGGAGTTGATGATTGTGATGATGATCATCGGCATCCTCATGTTGATCGCCGTGCCTCGCTTTACCGGCGCCATCAAGATGGCCCGGGAGGCGGTGCTCAAAGAAGACCTGCACGTGATGCGCACCGCCATCGATTCCTATACGATAGACAAGCAGAAGGCGCCGCAGACGCTTGAAGACCTGATCGCGGATGGCTACCTGAGAGAAGTTCCGGTGGATCCGTTCACCCAGACCAAGGATAGTTGGGTGACCGAGACGGGCGACGCGCTGCACTCAATGGACCAGATGGAACCCGGCATCGACGACGTTCACTCCGGCTCGCAGGAACTGGGTTCCGACGAACAGCCCTACTCCACCTGGTAAGCATAGAGGGATTATGTCTCGACTGACACATCGCGTACTCACCCTTCTCGTGTGCATGGCCGCACTCGGCGGCTTGTTGTGCGCACAAGCCGGCAAGACCATCACCGTCCGTATGCTGGACGGCAAAACCGGGAAGTTGATTACAACCTCGACTTTCATGGTGCGCGTGGATCACGAGCCAACCGTCCATGCCGATTGGGTGGCGCCGAACGAAGACGGAACCGGCAAGCTGACCTTGCCCCGGATCGCTTCTCTGCTTTCGATTCAAGCGACTTACGATAGTTCGATGATGATCTATGTCAACTGCGACACGGCAGGCGAAGATGCGAACACCGTCGACCGCTGGTATTCGATCGCGGAGATTCTCACTTTGGGCGTTGCCGCTCCCAACGGCTGCGTAAAACCCGCCGAAGCCGCAAAACTCAAGCTCCTCACCAAACTCAAGCCCGTCGCAAAACCCGCATCCGTCGCCAAGCCAGGCGAGTTTGTCTTCTATGTCCGCAAACAAAACTGGCGGGAACACATACGGGAAGATGAATCGCCGCGCTGAGCCGGTGCGGCAAATTGCATAGCGGAGGAGACGCTCTGTTGGCGGTTGATCCCATCCAAGCGGAGGGCTTTGCCCTTCAGGTTGAACGATTCTATGCAGTCCTGATTCGAACTGCGGGTGCCCCAGGTCTCGCTTCTGAGACCTGGGATCCAGAGCCCAGCCTGGGCGGCAAACTTCTTTACGCCGGACAACTCGACGAGGAAGCCCGCGCGCTGCTGGTGGCGGCCAACATTGCCGGCGCCGCCTCGTTGGCTGCCTCCGCCGATGCGGCCGCGCGCAAGCAATTCATGCGCGACGGCGTCGTGGATTTTTTGGTGACCTCGCTCGACGAAGCCCTGCGCATCCTGAAGAACGAGATTCGCAAGCGCGAACCGGTCGCGGTCTGCGTGGCGCTGGAGCCGGAGACCGTGGAGGCCGAGATGCTGGAGCGGGGCGTTGCGCCCGATCTGTTGCGGCCGGGCGCGGCGGATTCGCCAATAGGGCTGACGTTACTCTCCTGGCGCGTTGCTTCGTCGCCTTCCATCTGGCTGCCGAAGTTGGACGCCATCGCCCTCGATTGCCTGGAAGCAAGTTTAGGTGCCCCAGAGCCTGCCCTGAGCTTGCCGAAGGGTCTCGATTCTGAGACCTGGGATTCAGCGCGCCGCTGGCTGCGCCTCGCTCCTCGCTACCTGGGCCGAATGGCGCAGGGTGTTCGTGTGTTGCGTTGCGGCGAAAGCGCTGCGGCAAACTTCATCGAGCGAATGCGCAAAGAGGTGGAAAGCGGGGAGATCGGCATGAGAGTTGAGTTCAGGCTAAGCTGCGAGGGGCAGTCAGAGCAGTACAGTTTCGCGCCGCCAACCTGCTAAGGTTACTTACATCGCTTACAACTCTTACGCTTCTGATTCAGCCTTCCCCGCCGCCTGCCGCTTCAATCCGCGCCCACAGTTCCTTCACTCCGTAGCCGGTCTTCGCGGAGACGGGCAGCAGATCGTCCAGCTCCAGGCCCTTCTTGAGCGCCAGCAGGTTCTTTGTCCGCTCGTTGCCGCTGAGGCGGTCAATCTTGGTGGCCACCACGGCGAAGTCGCGTCCGGCGGCGCGCAGCCAATCGATCAACTGGCGGTCGCTCTCTTGCGCGGGCACATTCGAGTCCACCAGGCAGACGCACAGCTTGAGCGTTGAGCGAATGGCGAGATATGGTTCAATGAAGGCCGGCCAGCCGGCGCTGATGGACTTGGAAATCTTGGCGTAGCCGTAGCCGGGCAGGTCGGCAAAGACCATTCTTCGTCGCTGGCTCTGATCCAGCAGCGCAAAGAAGTTGATGGCGCGCGTGCGCCCCGGCGTGGAGGAGACTTTGGCCGGCTTCTCGCCGGTGAGTGTGTTCAGCAGGCTCGATTTGCCTACATTCGAGCGGCCCAGAAAGGCAATCTCCGGCGCATCCGGCGCGGGGAAATCTTCCGCGGCCATCGCCGAAAGCAGAAATTGTGTCGTGTAGCGCATCTACCTTGAGGATACAGGACGGCGCGGCAAGCCTCTCGACCTTACACACCATTGCAGGGATGCATCCGTTCACAGTGAGAGAGAATATTGTGGTGTGCGACAGCGAACCTGACGTAGCGGTCACGCAGCCATCGGCGGCATCAACTCCAGTCGGAAGCCTTTCACAAAGACAAGCTCCCCAGTTCGGAGTCCAGCTATCGAATCAGCCGGCGGCGGAGAGTTCCCGCAAGCCCGGCCATGCCGCTCAGCAACAGCACCAGGCCCGATGGCTCCGGCGTTACGTTGACGCTGAAGCCCTCAGAGGCCAGCACATCAAACGTTTGGCTGTCACCGCCACCGAGGATTTCGTACGTTCCCGCGTAAAAATTTGACCCCGGTCCGTAGGGTGGAGCAGTGATGGTAAAAAGCTCAATAACACCAGTGGTATCCCCCGGATCCAAAGATAAGGGGGAATTGGCATAGAACGGGCTGTCATCGAACGCCACAAACGGTAAATCCCCAAAGTAGGTATCTCCGTTCAAGAACACCGTGGCGCCGCCCGTGTTGGTCAAGGTTCCATCGAACTCGAAGATCGGCCCAGAACCACTTTGATATGGCGAGACAAGGGTCAGGACAGTATCAGCCTTTGCCGCCGAGCCGGTCAGCAGGAAGCCCGCAATCGTCAGGGATAGAACCAGCAAAAATCTCAAACTCTTCATCGTCTTTTCCTTATGGTTCATACACTACAACATTGTTTTCTCCCCGTCTACGGCAATGTCACCGACCGGAGACTGGTGGAGAATGATCCTCCAGTGTAATTTCCAGAGTACTTTTCAGCCACTCCCGCGCCGTCTGCGCCCACGCTCCCAGGGAAAGCAAGAGTGAATGTGGCTGTTCCGGCCGCCGCAACAGTTCCCCATGAGTTCGGCAGCGGTGACCCCGAGGTGGCGCCCAGCGTGGCCGCAATCAGGACCAGATTGGATAAAGGCCCGGTACCGGTGTTGCGGATTGTGATGGTCAATGTGTAGCCGGCGCTATGCGATCCCGTCAGTGTGGACGCAGTTGTAATCGATACAGCGGGAGCCGCAACGACCGAGAGCGTTCCATTGACAAAGTTGAAGTTATAATTCGCCGCCGTCAGCGTGCCCACCGCGGCCGTAATTGGATACGTTCCGATCGGGCTGGAGGTGGTCGCCGTGGTGGTCAGCGAAGGCGATCCACCCAATACGGCCGAGGTATCTCCATTCACAAGCCCGCTGTAACTGGCCGCGAAAGCCGGATTCGCCGTTCCCACGATTTTGCTGATGTTAATCGCCGTCACGGTCAGCAGCGCGGGGATGACCGTCAATGTCACTGATCCGTTAACCGTGGTGTAGTCCGTCTTATCCGTGGGAGTGAAGATGACCGAAAGGGTGTGCGTTCCAGGGGTCAGCACAGTGCCAGCAAGGGGCGAATAGGCGAAGGTTCCGGCCACGGTCGAACTGGCATTCAGCTGCGTTGCGCTCAGCGCCGTGCCGTAGGCAATAGCTGCCGGTGTTGTCCATGTGATGGACTGCGCGGCCTGATTCACCGAAACTGTCAGAGGCGTGCTGGTTGTCCGGCCATACGCGTTGGTGGAGTTCAATGTATAGGTCTGGGTTGCCGTGGGGTTGATGGTCACACTGCCACTGCCCGCCGTAACCGGGCCGATCATGTCGATGAAATCGTAAGAGTCTCCGCTGGCATTGTAACTGAAAGTGACAGGCGAGCCCGAGCCAACGGTCGAAGCCGAGGCTGCGTAGCTATTGATCACCGGCACGGCCCCGGTAGGCGCGGTCGCGGAATCGTAGCCGGGAAATTCAGGAGTCATTTGCACGACTTCGAAGTTTGAGGATGCAACTGAGTCCAGATTATCCAGGTCGCTGTCGTTCCAGCGCGAGTCGGCCACTCCCTGAAAATAGAAGTAGCCCCCATTGTCCGCCAGGATCATCCCATACTGCTTCATCGCCGTCAGGATGATTTGATTGACCGGGGAAAATCCGGAGATGTCAAAGCCGGCCTTCAATCGTATGCGCATTCCCATCACGTTGGAGACGCTCCAGATATTGCCCGCGGCGTGCGAGGCCGGATAGACGAAGTACCCGCCGTTGGCATCGTCCCTGGTGTACACCATGGTAAAGCGAATGGCGTGGTTGATCGCTCCTGAAGCAATTTCGTCGTAGCGCACCAGGCCGGGGAAGATGGCCAATCCGGCAGCATCCGCCGAAGTCCAGCCCCAGGGGCGCGTTTCATAGTTGTGCATATCCCAGATCGTCTCGCTCGACGCATTGTAAAGTCCATTGCAGCGATGCGTGTTGTAGGTCTCATAGAGAAAGCATTTGGCGCGGTCCAGCACCAGCACATGAGCATCGCCGGCGTCGGTGTCCGGCCAGCCCGAGCAGTCGGCGGGATAGCCTTCGATGGGGGCGGTGGCTGGATAGGGCGCGACCACCACATCGCTCTCACTTGCGTAGTCAATTACATTGATGGGCACGGAGGGAGTGGTCGTGGAATCCACTACGACATAAGGCATACCATATGTAGACCAAAAATCATGATGCAGGCTCAACCCGGCAAAGCCGGACGCGCTGGTGATCGCATCCGAATTCGGGTCAACGGGAGCTGAGGCTATGTTGGTGTTCCATACATTGGTGGAAGAAAACGGAACGAATCCATTGAGGCTTGCTCCGTTGCCCAGCGACATTCCCGAGCAGGTTTGCGCAGCAGAAACGCCAGTTGCGCACAGCATCACAAGCGCGAGCATCGCCATGCGAAGTGCGCATGAACGCCTCAGATTAAACAGAAATCGTGCGGTTGCCATGATTCTCCTCCTGGATGATTTGAGCCGTATCAGAACTTCTGGCGGGGAATGCAAACCTGTTTTGGTTGTAGCACACGACCCGCAACTTTCGTCCGGAAGAACTGAACATATTCTGATTATTTTGCCTTGAATGTTCGCTATTGACCACGACACGGGAGAAATGGAATCAAGGTCTCGTTGGTGAGGCCTTGGCAGTATGCACAACCGGATCCCTTGAGGATGATAGCGTTGGCCGCCACTCGCCCTTCGGTTGAAGCAAACAACCCATCTAAAGATGGAGACAACCTCCAGCCATTGTGTCGATGACCGCACGATCTCACTCCGCTAAGGTTCTCGTAATAAGTAAGAAACTTCGAGGAGGTCAAGATGATATTTCGCAGAATAATTGTGCAAGTTGCATTCCCCGCAACGTTGTGCCTGCTTGCGGCCATAGGCTGCGTACAAAAAACTGCGGCGCAAGGATGCGTCGTCGCGCACTCGGTCGGTGAGGTTGGTGGCCCAGAGTCGGATGGCGGCTATCTGGCGCCCAAGCACTGGCAATTCACGCTCGATTACCGGCACTTGTACTCCTTCCGCCACTTTGTTGGTTCAGTGGCGCAGGAGTACCGGCAGCAAGGAAATTCAGAGGTCCGCAATCGCATCAACCTGATTGATGCTGGACTCACCTACCAGATCACGCCCCGCTTCAGCGTGATTGGAAACGTGCCGGTGGAGTTTGCCAGCCGGCGCTACTTCATCGCCGCCGGCAGCCTCGGGAATGGTTCGCCCGCGAACAGTCTGATGGGAGATTGGGGCGTCTCCGGTATGGGCGACATCAGTCTCATGGGGCAGGGCTGGATCTGGGATCCAAACAAGAATCCGAAGCACAACATTCAGATCGGCTTCGGCTTTCAAGCGCCTTCCGGACGCGACAACATCCAGAACAATCTGGTGGAGATTCCCGGCCAGCCCGCGGTCAATGCGACGGCGGACTACTCGATCCAGCCGGGAATCGGCGTGTGGGCGATTCCTGTCAGTGTCGAGTCCTTTCAAGCAATCAACAGCGCGATGCAGGTGTACTTCAACGGCAGCTATCTTTTTTCGACGAAAGAAACCAATGGCGTGGCGAACTCTTCTCCGCCGGGGTTTCCGCCACCCGCACCGCAGAATGCATTTATCGCGGCGGCCGACGAGTACCTGCTACAGGCAGGAGTCGGCTACATGGTCGCCAAGGTACACGGTCTGACCGTGACGGGCGGTTTGCGGAAAGAAGGCGTTCCGGCTCATAACGCGTTCACTGCCGATGAAGGCTTCCGGCGACCCGGCTATGCAATTTCTCTGGAGCCGGGAGCCATCTATTCCTTTCATGGCGGCCACGATCTGATTACCGCCAACATCGATCGCGCGGTCTATCGCAACAGGATTGCCAGCGTGCCAGATTTGCAGTTGGGGCAGCATGGCGACGCCGCCTTTGCCGACTGGCTTTGGCTGGCCAGCTTCCAGCACCGTTTCTGAGCGCGTGACTCTCAATTGCAAGAAGGTCGGGCCTGCACATTCCCGTACAGGCCTGACCATTCTCTGTGATTTCAAGGAGCAAATAAAAATGCGTCGAAGTATCTTCTGTTTGATTGCCGTGACGATGCTGAGCATCGCTGTCGCAGGAGAGAGCGCGGAGAAGCCTGCCGCGCTCACGCTCAAGGACATGCAGGGAAAGAAGGCCACGCTGCGTGATTTGCGCGGGAAGATTGTGGTGTTCAACTTCTGGGCCACATGGTGCGGCCCGTGCAACGCCGAGATGCCGAGGCTGGTGAGCGCGGCGAATTCCTATGACTCGCAGCGCGTGGCGTTTGTGGGAGCATCTGTCGATGCGCCCGAGACACAGAACAAAATTGCGGAGTATGTGCGCAAGTTGCGGATCGCCTATCCCATCTGGGTGGGCGCAACCGACGATGACATGAAGCGACTGCGGTTAGGCAACTCAGTGCCCTGCACGGCATTTCTCGATGCGGATGGAATTGTGCGCGCGCGCATCCTCGGACAGATGAGGCCGGGAGAGATTCAGGAGCGGGTTGATTGGCTGTTGCGCGATCGTCAAGGCAGCGCTCCACCCGCGGTGGTCACGCACTTGGACGAAAAGTAATTGCCTTACTGCGGCGCGGGCAGATTGGCGGTCAGCTCACCGGTTGTGGGAAGGCCGGTCAGCACATCGACCGATGCGGGCAGCGCCGTAGGCAGCGGGCTTTCCAGCGCGATCTTGAGAACCTCGTCCATCTGATCGACGAAGTGCAGCTTCATCGAATTCTTGATGTTGTCGGGCAGCTCGGCAATGTCCTTCTCGTTGGCGCGGGGCAGAATTACTTCGAAGATGCCGGCGCGCAAGGCGGCCAGCAGCTTCTCCTTCAATCCACCGATGGCCAGCACCTTGCCGCGCAGCGTGATTTCGCCGGTCATGGCGATGTCGCGGCGCACGGGAATTTTTGCGAGAGCGCTGGCGAGAGCCGTGGCCATGGTGATGCCGGCCGAGGGTCCGTCCTTGGGAATGGCGCCCTCGGGGACGTGCAGGTGCAGGTCCACGTTGCGATAGAACTCGCGGCTGAGGCCGAGGGCCTGCGCGCGCCCGCGAATGTAGCTGAGCGCGGCCTGCGCCGACTCCTGCATCACGTCGCCGAGCTGGCCGGTGATGGTGAGCTTGCCCTTGCCGTCGAGTACCTGCACTTCGGTGGTCAAAATGCTGCCGCCAACCTCGGTCCAGGCCAGGCCGGTGACCAGGCCGACTTCGCTCTTCTCATGCACCTCGGAGTCGCGGAACCTAGCCACGCCGAGAAACTCGTGGATGTTCGCCGCGGTGAGTTCTTCCTTGTGCTTGCTGCCGCCCTTGACCACGCGGCGCGCCACCTTGCGGCAGACGTTGCCGAGCTCGCGCTCCAGGTTGCGTACGCCGGCCTCGCGGGTGTAGTTGCGGATGATCTCGGTAATCGCGTCGTCCTTGAAGATGATGTTCTTCTCGCTCAACCCGGTCTGCGTGCGCTGCTTCTTGACCAGGTATTGCCGGGCGATCTCCAGCTTCTCCTGCTCGGTGTAGCCTTGCAGGCGCAGCACCTCCATGCGGTCCTGTAGCGCGGCCGGAACGGTGTGCAGCACATTGGCCGTGGCGACAAAGAGCACCTGCGAGAGGTCGTAATCCACATCGAGATAGTGGTCCTGAAAGGTGGTGTTCTGCTCCGGGTCCAGCACTTCAAGCAGCGCGGAGGCAGGATCGCCGCGGAAGTCCGACGCCATCTTGTCCACTTCGTCGAGCAGGAAGACCGGGTTCTTGGTTCCGGCCCGCTTCATGTGCTGAATGATCTGTCCAGGAAGCGCGCCAATGTAGGTGCGGCGATGGCCGCGAATCTCCGCCTCGTCGCGGATGCCGCCCAGCGAGAGCCGCACGAACTTGCGCCCGGTGGCCTTGGCGATGGACATTCCCAGCGAAGTTTTGCCCACGCCCGGAGGCCCGACGAAGCAGAGGATCGAGCCCTTGGGATTTTTGACCAACTGACGGACGGCAAGAAATTCAAGAATGCGATCCTTGATTTTTTCCAGCCCATAGTGGTCCGTGTTGAGAACTTTTTCGGCGTAGTCGATGGAGCGGGTTTCCTTGGAGCGCTTCTTCCACGGCACGGCCAGCAGCCAGTCAATGTAATTGCGGCTGACGGTGGATTCGGCCGACATGAGCGGCATCGCTTCCAGCTTCTTGAGTTCCTGGATGGCCTTGTCGAGCACTTCCTTGGGCATTCCGGCGACTTCGATCTTTTTGCGCAGCTCGTCGAACTCGCTCTTCTCGCCGCGGCCCAGTTCCTTTTGAATGGCCTTGATCTTTTCGTTCAGGTAGTACTCTTTTTGCGCGCGCTCCATTTGGCGCTTGACGCGCGATTGAATGTTGCGGTCGAGGTCAAGCTTTTCGATCTCGATGTCCAGCACGTCGGCGATGCGCGCCAGGCGAATCGCGGGATCGAAGAGCGCCAGCAGGTCCTGCTTCTCTTCAATGCCCAGTTGCAGATTGGCGGCGATGGTGTCGCTCAGCTTGGCCGGCTCGTCCATGCGCACGCTGGCGATGATGGTCTCGTAGTTGAGCGACTGCTGGAGCTTGACGTACTGCTCGAAGAGCGTGGAGACGCGCTGGATCAGCTGCTCGACGGCGGGGGTCATTTCAAATTGCGCTTTGCCCACGCGCACCGTGGCCACAAAGAAGCCATCGCCGTCGTTGACTTCGATGGACCTGGCGCGCTCAATGCCCTCGACCAGGACTTTAATGTTGCCGTCGGGCATCTTGACGCTCTGCACGATGTTGCAAATCGACCCGACCTGGTAGATTTCCTTGGCATTGGGCTCGTCCACCGTGGCGTCGTGCTGGGTGGCGAGAAAGATCTTGCGGTCGCCCAACAGCGCTTCTTCCAGCGCGCGCACGCTGGACTCGCGGCCCACCACGAAGGGCGTCATCATATAGGGAAAGATCACCATGTCCCGGATGGGCATCATGGGCAGTTTGCGAGACTCGGTCTTCGTGGTCATTGGGCCACCATGGAAGTTGGATGCGCGAGAGCAGATCCCGATGCACAAACGGCAAAATGGGGTCTGTTGGAATTGTACAGCGGAATGGGTTTTGTACGGACCGTAATGTGGATGGATCCGGCCTCTTCCCTGCAATTATTGCTACAATTTTTGATGCGCCGGCAAGGAAAGCATGACGCGCCCGATTGCTGGCGTTATGATGCATGGAGAGAAAGGGGAGTGCGGAATGAACTTAGCGATGCGAGTTGCAATCGCCGGCGTGATCGCCTGGGCGGCCGCAAGCGGGATGGCGCAGTCAACCGTGCCGGTGCAGCCTGCCAGGCCGGTGCAGCCTACCGTGCCGGCGCAGCCAGCCGTACAGGCGCAGCCGGCCGTACAGGCAGCGATGCTCCAGAATCTACAGGTCAAGGAAGTCAACCTGGCGGAGATCGACACTTCGCACGTGAAGCTGGCCGTGGACCTCAATCTGACCGCCGCGCAGTCGGTGACCCTGGAGAGCTTCCGGCTATGCTCGCTGCATCTGAATGGAATGCCGGTCTTCGCCGCGCCGTTGAACCAGGAGATCGTGCTCAAGAAGGGCGTGCCGACCGCCTTGCCCCCGCTTTACATCACGGTTCTGTTTCGCGATCTGCGCACCGTCGAGCCGCTGCGCCGGATGATCGAAAAGCAGAGTGTGCGCATCGAGGGCGAGATGGTGGCGGATGTGCGCCTCACCATGGTCGAGAAGCTGGCGCTGCACACCCAGCATCCCAGCGTGGAATTCACTCTCGCCCAGGATGTTCCTGTGCAACTGAGCGTCTCGGATTTTCAACGCACTCTGGCGCTGAGCGCCCTTGGGTACATCGATATTGGCTTGCAGGCCTCCTCCGTGGCGGACAAGCTCCTTCCCGGCGCGAAGCCCCAGTGGATTCGCGACCTGGAGACCAATGCCCCGGCGAATCTCTTTGCGGTGGAATCGAGTTACACGCTGGCGCAAAAAGATGCCAGTTTCCCGGTGGTTTCGGTGGCGTTGGGCTTTCGCGCCGGCTCGGGAGCAGTGGTGACAACGGCCGAGGCGCTGGCGCCGTGGAAGTACGATGCGGAGTTTCTTGGCGCGGTGCAATCAGGAGCGGACAAACTGGTGAAGGACAGTCAGGAGATTCTGCTTCGGCCCGTGGGGCTGGGCGATCCGCTGCGGCTCAGCGCGAAGGACTTCACCGTGGATTTGCGCGGCACGCCCGAGGAGGACAAGCTGATCGCGGTGGCGGGCGGCGGCCACGGCAAGATTCAGGTTTTGCGGCGCTCCTCGCCCACCTCGCTGGCCGTGCTGACGCTGCAACCTCAGCCCGCGGCTGCGCCCGGAGTGGTCGGCGCCGCGGCTGGACTGGCCTCGGCAACCGCAGCCGTTGTCGCGCAAGATGCCTGGGATCAGGTCGTTATCTTCCGCCTGCGGGAGGATGCGGTGACCAAAAAGCCTTCGGTGGAGGCGCTGCAAATGAAAGCGCGCCGCGAGGGCAAAGGCATTCACCTGAGCGAACCGGTGGATGCGGCGGTCTTCGGCTCGCCGATTGTGACGCCCGCTGGAGTGATCGGGCTGGTGCAAGATGAACAAACGGGAGCGTTTCTGCCCGATAATCTGCTCGCGCCGGCGGCTGCTCCGGCTCCGGTTGCTCCTCCCGCTCCCGCCCAGTAGAATCGGCCTCCCAGGTCTCGGACGCGAGACCTGGGGCACCCAGATTACTTACTCCCCGGACCTGCGCCACCCGCCAATCTCAATCGCGTAGCAAGGCGCAATTTGAGTACCAAACGCGCAAATATACCTCTGCATCAAAATAGAGATAATTTTGCAAATTTTTGGCCAAATCTGGAGAGAACGCGGGCAGTTTTTGAGTGAATTGAGAGCGGGCGGGAGAAGATGGTCGTTCCCAGGTCCCAAAGGCGGGACCCTTCGGCAAGCTCAGGGCAGGCTCTGGGGCACCCAGTTTCCTTACCCCCGGACCCGCGCCACCCGCCAACACGCACCCATTCCGAATTTCTATGGGAAGTCCTTTTCGACACCTTTCCAGAGCTTACCGATTCTCATCCACAGCTTCAATGCGAATCAGATTCTCTTTTTCAAGGCGGGAAAAGTTCTTCTGCCGAAGTTCCCCTTCAAGTCGATCCATCTCCTCTTTAGTAACGATCTTCTTCTTGACCAGAATGGTGCGAATCGTTAGAACGTCTAAATCTACCTCTGCCAGAGCCTTCGCAACTTCTTCGCGGAATATGGCAATACGCGGCACAAAATTTTCGTAGTCAATCAGCATTCCCGCACTCTCCTACGTGGGATGCTTGCCATCATATCCGCTCGTACATCACGCTGTACAGTTACATTTTGATTGATTGCAAGCGACAGCATTGCAAGAACATTCAAACAGTGTGGAATGTTGTGCTTGGGACGGAAACACCAGATGAAATCCCTGGACTTCACCAGACAGAAACAACCGAAATCAGACGCCTTTACAGAACTCTACGGACTTGTGCCGTTCTGCAACGGCACGTTCACCCTCGACTGCTGGAAGATTTTCGGCTCAGGATGCGTAAAACGCACAGCGCAGACAAGGTCGGCTAAATCAACCAGCAGGTCTCAGATCGTGTTCTGATAGGACATCCAAGCGCCAAAGAGAAAATGCCCCTTGCTATGGCTGGTAGCGCCACAGGTCGTTAAGGTCACCCTCATTTCCAGCAGCGTCTTCGCCATCCCCACCAAAGAGCCAAAGATTGCCAGTGGAGTCGGACCAAGAAACGGATTCGCCTCGTGCTCCGGGAACATTGCCAGAGGAAGGAGTGCCTAATGTGCCATAGACGCCGAGCGCACTATCCGTGCTACTCCCTCCGACCCAGGTCCACATTTTCTTAGTGGGGTTGAATTCCCAGAGGTCGTTCCCATAGCCGCCGTCAAGATTCTCGCTGGAAAGGCCCCCGCCAAAGAGCCACAGGTTGCCACTGCTGTCTGTCCAACCAACTGCGCTACTCCGTGCTCCCGGAACATTGGTCACGGCAGCGACGCCTAGTGATCCATAGGCACCTTCTGCATTGCCTGTGTCACTTCCGCTCACCCAGGTCCATTGGTCACTACTTACGTTGAACTCCCACAAGTCATTGAGGAAGGGACCATTTCCGCCGCGGCACTCGATGCTGCCGCTGGAAGACGGGCAATTTGCGCCATTACCGCCAAATAGCCACAGATTGCCGCTGGCATCTGTCAATGCGACTGCACTGCTACGCGCTCCTGGTACATTGGTCACGGCAGCGACACCTTGCGTACCATAGTTGCCGGTAGCTCCCAATCCAAACGTGCTACTCCCGCTCATCCAAGTCCAAAGTTTGGTTGTGGGGTTGAACTCCCACAAGTCGTTGAGGTAGGCGGACGCCCCAGCAGCAAAGTAGTACCCAGCCCCTCCGAATAGCCACAGGTTGCCGTTACCGTCTGTCCAGCCAACGCCTCCCCATCGGCTTGCAGGCACATTGCTAGCAACGGCAACACCCTTCGTCCCATAGACGCCCGATGGATTGGAGACACCCTCTTGGCTTCCGTTTATCCATGTCCAAGTCTTTGCCGTTGTATTAAACGCCCAAAGATCATTGCAGAGGTAGCCTGCGTCAAAGCCACCGAAGAGCCAGAGGTTGCCGCTCTTGTCGGTCCATGAGACGGCACCGTACCGCGCTCCGGGGACGTTGTTGGTTGAAGGGGTGCTCATCGTGCCATAGACGCCGCTTGCGTTCGCTGTGCTGCTTCCGCTCACCCAAGTCCATTGCTTGCTGCCTGGGTTGAACTCCCAGAGATCGTTAAGATTGCCGATTGTGCCCGTGGAGTCAATACCGTATCCTCCGAAGAGCCAGAGGTTACCGCTGCTGTCAGTCCAATTGACGGCTTCATACCGGCTTCCAGGGGCATTGCCAGTTGAGGAAGTACCTTGCGTACCGTAGATCCCGGCTGCGTGCGCATTGCTGCCGCTTTCCCATGTCCACTCGTTAGCGGTGCTAGGGGTAGGTGTCGGCGTGGGTGTAGGTGTCGATGTGCCACCGCCGCTATTGCCGGAACCGCCGCCGCAGGCCGTGATTGCGAAAATGGCCAGAGTGAGCAACCAACACGCTAGGGAACCCCTGCGCAGGTGCGTGATTTTGCATCGACAACGCGAGCGCAGTTGATTTTTTGATTCTGAATAGGTTTTCTGTCGGAAAAGACGGGTTGCTGCTGATCTTTTTCGCCTCTGTGAGGC
>Ga0224555_1000113_pt1 | contig 107998 bp, 100 predicted proteins | sample 714S23034metaG_FD_180687 | JGI IMG/M metagenome (GOLD analysis project Ga0224555, IMG submission 180687) | Peat soil microbial communities from Stordalen Mire, Sweden - 717 S2 30-34 | ecosystem: Environmental > Terrestrial > Soil > Wetlands > Peat | place: Sweden: Norrbotten County, Stordalen... | reverse complement strand
CACGACCAGGCGCTAACGCCGGCCAAGCCCCCGCACGAGGAGCCGGATTGTCACCCCCGGTGGGTTAGCCCAAGTTAGCCGGGGGCTAGCCCGGGGCTAGCCCGGGGTTAGCCCTCCAGGACGTCGCCCAGGCGGTCGACGCTGACGCCGACCTCCTCGAGCCACGCCACGGCGCCTTCGATCGCTTCAGGGGCACCGGCGAGCTCGCATATGATCCAGCCTTGGTGGGCCTCGACGCTCGCTCTGCGAATATTCGGCTCAACGTCGAAGCGGCGGACCAGCTGTGCCACCACCGGCTCGCGAACCAGCTCCTCGGGGAATGTGAGACGGACTCGGGTTTTCATCGGCGAACCTCCGTCGAATCTGCGGCCGCACGGGAAAGGTTGCCCGAACGCAGACCCTCGAGATCGAGGGTGACGTAGCGGTACCCGGCGGCACGGACCGCTGCGACGATCTGGTCACGAATGTAGACCGCACGATCGAGGTCTTCGAGAGGTAGCTCGATTCGGGCGAGATCGCCGTAATGGCGGACCCTCAGGGCGTCGAATCCGAGCCGCCGCAGGGACGACTCTGCAGACGCGACCCGGTCCAGGATCCCAAGCGTGACCGGGGTGCCGTGCGGCAGCCTCGATGCTAGGCACGCAGCTGCAGGGCGGTCCCAGGTGCTCAGTCCGAGCGCCTGGGACACATTGCGGACCGTCGCTTTGTCCAGACCCGCCTGGACGAGAGGAAACACCGCACCGCGCTCAGCGCTCGCCTTCTGTCCCGGCCTGTGGTCGTTGAGGTCGTCGAGATTGACTCCCAGAACAACCGTTGCCCGTTCGGTCTCGGCCAACGGCACCAGGACGTCCATCAACTCGCGTTTGCAGTGGTAGCAGCGGTCGAGGTCGTTGCGCACATAGTCGGGGTCGTCGAGCTCGTTTGTCTTGACAGCCACCCAGCGCAAGCCCCACTCGTCTGCGATCCGAGAGCAGTGCGCCAGGTCCTCCGGAGCGAGAGACGGAGAAACCGCGGTAGCGCAGAGCACCTGTCCTGCTCCGAGGAGCCTCGTGGCGACAGCTGCGACCAACGCCGAGTCGGCGCCGCCGGAGAAGGCGACGACGACTCGCCCGATACGTTCAACCACGGCCTGTAATCGGGCGAGTGCGCTGTTTTCCAGTCCTGCCGGATCGTCCGGCGTTTCAGCGGATGCCGACGCCACTTAGGACCTCCGCCGGCTCTCCGATGATCCCGGTGTAGAAGGGGCCGAACTCCGCGAAGCGCGTAGAGGCTTCGTCAAAGCGCATGGCGTAAACGCACTCCTTGAGGTCGTCGGGGTGCACTCCGAAAAGCGTTACCCCCCACTCCCAGTCGTCCAGTCCGGCAGAGCCCGTCACGAGCTGGAGCACCCGACCGCGGAATTCGCGACCTGCCGCCCCGTGTCCTCTCATGAGCTCCATCCGGTCCTCGAAGCTCAGCGCATACCAGTTCTCGGCCCCCGGGGCACGGCGCTTGGACATCGGATAGAAGCACATGGCCGGCTTGCCGTCTGGTGGGAGCGTCGGGTACAGACGGGCCTGTTTCATCTCCTCGGGCACCCCGGCGGCGTACTCGGACACCTCGGTCAGCGACACGTAGGAGTCGGCGACGTCCAGGCCACCGGTCTGCAACTCGGTTTGCAGCCGGCGCAGCCTCTTAAGGTCCGGGCCGAGGCCCAGAACGCAGACGTCGGCCTTGTGCCCCAGCATCGCCGCAGTCACAACTTGGTAACCGTCCTTGCGCGCAGCATCGATCGCATGGATAAGTGAGCGGACCTCGGCGCCGGGCCTCGGTTTGCAGAACAGGTGCAGTACGCCCCACCCGGTCCTCGGGCTGACCGGCGAGTTGTCGAGCACAGGGAGTTCGAAAGCCACGGCTGGGAGTCTACGGATCGCCCGAGAATCCGGCTCCGGTCCCCTTCTGACGGGAGTCCTCTGGAGAGCCTGCGAACCTGCCCCGAACGCGTCACCAGGGACGCCCTGGGGCGTCCCTGGTGATCGTGGGTTCAGCTAACCCGTGGCCTTCGGATCAGTAGTCCTCCATGCCGCCGCCGGGAGGCGAGGCGGGAGCCTTCTCCTCAGGCTTGTCCACAACGACCGCCTCGGTCGTGAGGAACAGGGCTGCGATCGAGGCCGCGTTCTGCAGGGCGGACCGGGTCACCTTGGCGGCGTCGATCACGCCGGCCTTGAACAGGTCCTCGTAAACGCCGGTCTGTGCATTCAGGCCGTGGGCGCCCTTCAGGCTCTTGACCTTCTCGACCACGACACCGCCTTCGAGACCTGCGTTGACCGCGATCTGCTTCAGCGGCTCCTCGACAGAGCGGGCCACGATCCTGGCACCTGTCGCTTCGTCGTCGTCCAGCTTCTCGGCCGCGTCCAGGATGGCCTGCTGCGAGCGGAGCAGCGCCACACCTCCACCTGGGACGACGCCCTCTTCGATGGCAGCTTTGGTCGTCGAAACGGCGTCCTCGATGCGGTGCTTCTTTTCCTTGAGCTCGACCTCTGTCGCCGCACCTACCTTGATGACCGCGACCCCGCCGGAGAGCTTCGCCAAGCGCTCCTGCAGCTTCTCCCGGTCATAGTCGGAGTCGGTGTTCTCGATCTCGGTCTTGATCTGGCTGATCCGGCCCTTGATGTCGGCGTCGTCACCGGCACCTTCCACGACCGTCGTCTCGTCCTTGGTGACCACGATCTTGCGGGCCCGGCCGAGCAGGTCCAGGGCCACGTTATCGAGCTTGAGCCCGACCTCTTCAGTTATGACCTGGCCGCCGGTCAGGATCGCGATGTCCTGAAGCATGGCCTTGCGGCGCTCGCCAAAGCCCGGAGCCTTCACGGCGGTGCTGCGGAACGTGCCGCGGATCTTGTTCACGACAAGGGTGGCAAGTGCCTCACCCTCGACGTCCTCGGCGATGATCATGAGGGGCTTGCCCGTCTGCATGACCTTCTCGAGTACCGGGAGCAGGTCGCGGACCGCCGAAATCTTCGAGCCCACGAGCAGGATGTACGGGTCCTCGAGGACGGCCTCCATACGGTCGGTATCGGTGACGAAGTACGGAGAGATGTAGCCCTTGTCGAACCGCATGCCTTCGACCAGCTCCATCTCCATGCCGAAGGTCTGCGACTCTTCGACGGTGATGACGCCGTCCTTGCCGACCTTGTCGATGGCCTCGGCGATCATCGAGCCGATCTCGTCGTCGGCAGAGGAGATGGACGCGACCTGAGCGATCTGGTCCTTCGCGTCGATCTCCTTTGAGAGCTGCTTCAGCCGTGCGACGGCCGTCTCGACGCCCACCTCGATGCCACGCTTGAGCGACATCGGGTTCGCGCCGGCAGCGACGTTGCGCAGGCCCTCACGGACCATGGCGCCGGCGAGAACAGTCGCGGTCGTCGTTCCGTCACCGGCGACGTCGTCGGTCTTCTTCGCCACTTCCTTGACGAGGTCTGCTCCGACCTTTTCCCACGGGTCTTCGAGATCGATCTCCTTTGCGATGGAGACGCCGTCGTTCGTGATCGTCGGAGCGCCCCACTTCTTCTCCAGCACGACGTTGCGACCCTTCGGGCCAAGCGTCACCTTCACGGCGTCAACGAGCTGGTTCATGCCATTCTCGAGGGCCCGGCGGGCCTGCTCGTCGAAGGCGATCAACTTCGGCATTTTGGGGATGTCCTCCTTGGGCTGAACGGATCCATAACCGTTAGCACTCTCATGGTTCGAGTGCTAATAGCAAACCACGCCAGAGGCGGCCGCGCAACTGCGCCCCTGAGTCGCCAGGTCGGGGCCCTCAACGTCGAGGGGCTGTGAGCACCCCTGCGCTTGGGTCAGCCGCCGGCGACCGCAGGGATGATTGACAAGGTGGTGCCGACGGGGAGCGCCGTGTCGAGGCCTTGGAGGAAGCGGACGTCCTCGTCTGCGACGAACAAGTTCACGAAGCGCCGCAGCGTGCCCTGCTCGTCGAGCAGACGTGACCTCATCCCCGGATGTTCGCGTTCGAGCACGTCAATGGCCTCGCGCACAGTCAGGGCTTCCACTTCGAGCTCACCTGCACCCGCGGTCAGCGGCCTGAGCTGGGTGGGGATGCGAACCGTCACGCTCATCGTTTCGCCGCCCTCAGGTTCCCGTCACGACCGAGCAGGTCGGCGACAGCTTGGAGTGTCGGCGGGATCGTTGCCGACGGCCCGACATGACCGGCGAGTGCCTCGACGGTCTTGAGGCCGTTGCCGGTGATATAGATGACGACGCTCTCATCGGCTCGCACAATACCGGCGCTGGCCAGTTTGACGAGCGTCGCCACCGTGACGCCGCCCGCGGTCTCGGCAAAGATCCCCTCCGTGCGTGCGAGCAGGCGGATCCCGTCGATGATCTCCGCGTCGGTGACAGCGGCGATCGCACCGCCACTGCGACGAACTACCTCGAGGGCGTACCAGCCGTCCGCCGGGTTGCCAATTGCGAGCGACTTCGCGATCGTCGCGGGCTTGACAGGCCGCACATGGTCGGCTCCCTCAGCGAAGGCGGTCGCAACGGGCGAGCAACCCTCGGCCTGCGCACCGGAGATCCGGACCTCGCGCTCAAACTCGACGAGGCCGAGCTCTGTGAGCTCACGAAACCCCTTGTCGATCTTGGTGAGCTGGCTTCCCGACGCGATCGGGACCACGACATGGTCGGGGAGCCGCCAACCGAGCTGCTCGGCGACCTCGAAGGCCAACGTCTTCGAACCTTCGGCGTAGTAGGGCCGGATGTTGACGTTCACGAAAGCCCAGGACGCGAACTCGCTGGCCAACTCCGCGCAAAGCCGGTTCACATCGTCGTAGCTGCCGTCGACAGCGACGAGGTGCCCACCGAAGACGGCGGTGGTGATGAGCTTCACCTCCTCGAGGTCATGCGGCACGAACACGAACGACTCCATGCCCACCCGGGCGGCGTGCGCGGCGACCGAGTTCGCCAGGTTGCCGGTGGACGCACACGCCGCGATGCTGAACCCGAGCTCACGGGCCTTGGTGAGCGCTACGCCGACGACCCGGTCCTTGAACGAGCCCGTCGGGTTGCGAGTGTCGTCCTTCACCCAGAGCTCGCCGAGACCGATCTCGGCCGCCAGGCGGTCGGCGCGCACGAGCGGCGTGAACCCGGTTCCGAGGTCGACCGGCGACTCGGCCGATACGGGAAGCAGGTCCGCGTAGCGCCACATGCTGAGCGGCCCCGCCGCGATCGTCTCGCGGGTGATTGTTCCGTGCTGCGCCTTGTGGTCGTAGGCGACCTCGAGCGGCCCGAAACAGAACTCGCAGACGTGGATCGCCTCGGCCGCGTACATGTGCGCGCACTCCCGACAGCGGAGCCCAAGGACATGACCCACAGAACCCTCCTCATCGTTCGGGCATTGGCACCTGGCACAGCCCTCAGGGCTCTTGCTGGTTGTCGCGGCTTTCTTCGGGCCCGATCCCTCGGCCGCTCTGGATGATTGGCCACAAGTGTGGACGACATCCGGCCCCACGTCAAAGGTTGCTCGCCAGCGCCGAGGCTTGCCCGACTGTGTGAAAGCCGTCGGTATCCCAGGCCCTAACCTGGCGTAGCGACGATGGCTACCGTTCCCGACGTTACGATGCCGATTGCCTCCTACCACCACGCCGACTTCCCTGTTGGCGAACTGCGAACGCTGAAGAAGGAAGTGCAGATCTCTGTCTGCATCCCCGCCCGGAACGAGGAAGCAACCATCGGAGCGATCGTCGAGACCGTGCGCCGCGATCTCGTCGAGGGCGCCGGGCTCGTCGACGACCTGCTCGTGGTCGACGACCGTTCCCACGACGCGACCGCCGTGGTTGCCTTCGCAGCAGGGGCCCGGGTCGTCTCGGTACCGACGTCAGAGCCCTCGACGGAACCCGGGGTCGGCAAGGGCGAGGCGATGCGCCGGGGACTCGCCGCGAGCAACGGCGACATCGTCGTGTTCCTGGACGGGGATGTGGAGAACTTCGGGATGCACTTCGTGACGGGCCTTCTCGGCCCGATTCTCGCCTTCCCCCACATCGTCCTGGTGAAGGCGTGTTACCGCCGACCGTTCGGTGAGTGCCCGACCGGTGGCGGGCGGGTCACCGAGCTCGTGGCGCGGCCGCTCGTGTTGTTGTTGTTCCCCGAGCTCTCAGGAGTGGTCCAGCCACTCGCGGGTGAGGTGGCGGTGCGGCGACGGGCTCTTGAACAGATCGAGCTCGCCGACGGCTACGGAGTCGAGCTCGGGATGCTGATCGACCTGTCACGCCGTTATGGCGCGGGGTCGATCGCCCAGGTCGACCTCGACGTTCGCGCGCATCGCAACCGGCCGCTTCACGAGCTTGCCCCTCAGGCGCGTGACGTGCTGGACGTCGCACTGCGGCGCGCAGGGCTCCGGGTCGCATGACCGGGTTCAGCCTCGTCGTCGTCTCCAACCGGGGACCTTTCACCCTCGTGGACGGTCCCGACGGGAGAGTCGAGTTCCGACCGGCCGCTGGGGGTGTGGCGCCCAGCCTGACCGCCGCACTGGGTGAGGAGTCGGCGACGTCGGGCAGCGCGGCACTCTGGGTCGCGGCAGCCATGACCGAGGCAGATCGCGTGCATGCCTCCGGCGTCGCGGTGGCCACCGGACAGGACTCGCTCAAGCTGCGCATGGTCTCCGTCACGACCGAGATCGGGCGAGCGGCCATAGACGTGATCGCGAACGGGACCCTGTGGTTCTTGCACCACGGGTTGTTCGACCATGCGCGTCGCCCACGTTTCGACCGCGTCTGGCACGAGGCATGGGGAGGGTACCGCCTGTTCAACGAGGCCTTTGCCGACACGATCGCGGAGGAGGCCGCGACAGGTGCGACCGTCGTCGTGAACGACTACCACCTGGCCCTCGTCGGAGGGTATCTGGCGAAGCGCCGACCAGATCTCAAGACCGCGTTCTTCTCGCACACGCCGTTCTGTTCTGCAGATGACCTCGCCATGATGCCGGACGGCCCCCGCCTCGAGCTGATGGAGTCCATGTCCGGTTTCGGGGCCTGCGGCTTTCATACGCTGCGGTGGCGCGACGCGTTCGTTCGGTGCACGTCGGCCGTTGGTGTCGAGGCGCCCGCGACCTTCGTGGCCCCGCTCGGCGCAGATCCGGCGAGACTCGACGAGGTGGCTGGCACCGCGGCCTGTCGATCACGCCTCGCACGCCTTGAGGAGGAGCTCGACGGCCGGACGTTGCTTGTGCGCAGCGACCGCGTCGAGCTCTCAAAGAACCTGATTCGCGGCTTTCTCGCATTCGACGAGCTGCTCGAGAGCTCCGCTCAGTGGCGGGGGCGGCTCGTGTTCCTGGCGCGGGTCTACTCGTCGCGCGAGTCGCTGCCGGAGTATCTCGCGTACCGGACCGAGGTCCAACACGTCGTGGCCAGGGTGAACCAACGCTGGGGCGCACCCGGCTACACGCCGGTCGTCCTCGACCTCGAGGACGACTTCGCGGGCACTGTGGCCGCATTGCGACGCTACGACATGCTGCTTGTCAACCCGGTACGAGACGGCCTCAACCTCGTCGCGATGGAAGGGCCAGCAGTCAACGAACGCGACGGCGTGGTCGTGCTTTCACGCGAAGCAGGTGCCCACGACGAGCTCGCGGACGTGGCGATTGGCATCAACCCCTTCGACGTGACCGGGACGGCGGCTGCGATGGCGCGCGGTCTGTCAATGAGCCGTGCCGAGCGCGAGGACCGGGCCGCAGAGCTGCGGCGCCGAGCACGGTCCCGCACCCCGGCTGACTGGCTGGCTGAGCTACGACGCGTCGCGAAGGTTCCCGCCGACGGGGATATGGGTACCTGGAGTCGGCCGGATCTTTAGGGCTTGTAAAGTCGAGCTGCCAAAGCGATCAGGAAGCCGACTGCAGCGCCCGGCCCGTCGAGGACGAGGTCGGCCGCGTCGACAAGGCTTCGGGGCGCATCGGCCCCGGCCACCGCGATCTTCACCGTTTGGACCCCGGAGGATGCCCTGAGCGTGTCGAGCGCTTGGTACGCGGGAAGATCCCCGTCATCGTCGCCGAGATACGTGGCCCTCTCCAGGTCACCGCACAACTCGGTGACTACAGTCCCCTTGTCGATACCGAGAGGAGGTACGAGTTCCACGCTCGCCTTGCCCGGTCGGGGCAGAAGGCCGTGCTCGGCTCCCACGCCGAGGACGACTTCTTTGGTACGAGCCACAATCGCCTCCAGATCGCTGCCCGAGGCGCCGATCGAGCGCCAATGGGCCGTGACCCCGTACTCCTTGTCCTCGACCAGGATGCCGGCGGGCAGGGTGGCCCGGAGTTGATCTCCGGCAGTCGCGATCACCGGGCGCCAGGCCACCACCCCGGTGCGTAGCCGGACCGAGCCGTCGGGCAGGCATTCCTCGAGCCCGTGAAGGCCGAAGGCCCGAAGTGGAGACCGGTAGCTGGTCAGCTCGAGGCGATCGGCGAGAAACCTCGCCGGACGCCCGGAGACGACGACGACGACGGCCAATTCACTAGCAAGCTCGTGAAGAGCGCCAAGCGCGCCGGGCAACGCCCGGGCCGCTGTCAGATCTACAACGATCGGCGCGATGGTCCCGTCGTAGTCGCAGCCGAGTCCCGCGCGTTGAGGGACCTTTGCGAGAAGTTCGAGAGCGAAAGATTCGGTTATCAGTCCGCGAACCCTCTTACACCTGGCGGTGTCAACGCGGACGACGTTCGAGCCTGGGACCGCCTTCGAAACGGTCTCGACGCCGACGAACTATCCGGCGTTTCACACGGTGGATCACGAGCGGATCGTATGCGAAGGCCTCGGGCGAGTCGGCCAACCTTCTCAGCACGCCGTAGTAGGCACCCGGGGAAAGTCCCAGCCGCTCTCGGATTGCCTGGCGTTTCGACGGCGAAGACAACCACCAGTCGCGTTCTACATCGAGCACACTGCGTTCCCGATCCGTCAGCGTCATCTCACCTGACAATGCCAATTCCAGCCCCGCGAAGCAAGGACCCTCACCTGTGATGCCGGACGCGTGTGCCTTTTCGGGCAGACTTCAGGGCCGGGATGACCAATTCGGTGAGCTATCTCGCGGCGTTCGGCGGCGGTGTCGCGTCCTTCGTGTCACCTTGTGTGCTGCCGATCATCCCGGGTTATCTCTCGGTCCTCACAGGCCTTGACCTCACCGACGCCGTGCAGGGATCGCGCCATCATCTTCTTCGGATTGCCCGCGACACGGCGTTGTTCGTGGTCGGCTTCACCGTCGTGTTCGTGCTCTTGGGCATAACGGCCACGACTATCGGCAGCGCCATCTTCCGGGACAAGGAGCTGCTGTTGCGGATCTCGGGGGCGCTCGTGGTGGCGATGGCGCTGTTCCTAGCGGGCTCGCTCGTGCTGAAGCGACCGGGCTGGTACCGGGAAGTCAGGTTTCACCCGAGACTCGAGCGCTACGGGCCGTTCGCAGCGCCAATCGCAGGTGCCGCGTTCGGGTTCGGCTGGCAACCGTGCCTCGGGCCGATACTCGCCTCGGTCAGCGCGGTTGCAATGACGTCGGGGTCAGCGACGCAGGGAGCGGTTCTACTGAGCGTCTATTCGTTGGGCTTAGGGATCCCGTTTCTCATCGTCGGCTTGGCACTCGGCCGGTTGTCGGGAGTGCTCTCGTTCGTCCGCAGGCATTCTCAGGTCATCACGATCTGCTCGGTCGTAGTAATGGGCGCGTTCGGTGCCCTGTTGTTCACCGACAAGCTGACCTATGTGACGAGCGAGCTCGAGAGTCTGATGCGCGCGATCGGACTGGGTGGACTGGTAACCGCCGGATGAGAGCCGGTCAGACTCGCGCGAGCGCCCTCACGACGAAAGGCAGGATGCCGCCATGCCACAAGTACCCAGCTTCGCCAGGCGTGTCGACGCGCAGCACCACCTTGAAGACGCGGTCGTCGGCCGCGACGGTGAGCTCGCGCCCGACTAACTCTGCGGTCGACGTCCCGCAAAGGCCTGTCAGGTCGATCGACTCACGGCCCGTGAGTCCGAGGGACTCCGCACTTTCGCCGTTTGCGAACTGCAAGGGCAGCACGCCCATGCCAATCAGGTTAGAGCGGTGGATCCTTTCGAAGCTCTCTGCGATCACCGCGCGGACACCCAACAGCGCCGGACCCTTTGCCGCCCAGTCACGTGAGGAACCCGACCCGTACTCCTTGCCGGCTATCACCACGAGCGGCACACCCTCTGACTGGTAGCGGACGGCGGCTTCGAAGATCGTCATCTGCTCGCCGTCTGGCAGGTGCACAGTCACTCCGCCCTCGGTACCGGGCACGAGACGGTTGCGGATGCGAGGGTTGGCGAAGGTTCCCCGGATCATTACCTCGTGGTTGCCACGCCGGGCGCCGTATGAGTTGAACTCGGCGACGGTGACGCCGTGGCTCTGCAGCCACAGACCCGCCGGGCTCGACGGCCTGATCGATCCCGCGGGCGAGATGTGATCCGTCGTGACGCTGTTTCCGAGGACAGCCAGCACTCTCGCGCCGGTGACGTCCGTCAGCGGCTTCGGCTCGGCCTGCATTCCCTCGAGAAACGGGGGCCTCTGCACATAGGTCGACTGGGCATCCCACGAGTAGCGCTCTCCCGTCGGCACTTCGAGAGATCGCCAGTTGTCGTCGCCAGTCGTGACGTTCGCGTACTCGCGGCGGAACATCCCGGCGTCGACTGCCTGCTCGAGCACTTGGGCGACCTCATGCGAAGAGGGCCAGACCTCAGCCAGCAGTACCGGGCGGCCATCGTCCGAGACGCCGAGGGCCTCGGTCGTGAGGTCGATGTTCATGGTGCCTGCGAGCGCGTACGCGACCACCAGTGGCGGGGAGGCGAGGTAGTTCATCCGGACATCAGGATGGATCCTCCCCTCGAAATTACGGTTGCCCGACAGCACGGCTGCGCTCGCCAGGCCATAGGTGTTGATCGCCTCGGAGATCTCCGGTAGCAGCGGACCGGAGTTGCCTATGCAAGTGGTGCAGCCGAAGCCCACGAGTCCGAAGCCGAGCTTTTCGAGACAGGGGGTCAAACCGGCACGATCCAGGTAGTCCATGACTACCCGTGAGCCTGGAGCGAGGCTCGTCTTCACCCAGGGCTTGGAGTTGAGACCGAGCTCGATGGCCTTCTTCGCCACGAGGCCGGCAGCGATCATCACCTGCGGGTTGGAAGTGTTCGTGCAACTGGTGATCGCGGCGATCACCACGTGGCCGTGCTTGAGGTCGCACTCTGTGCCGTCGGCGAGGCGCACGTGTGCCCGGGCGTCGACGGCGGCGCCGTCGTGCCCCGGAGACGCTGGGTCATGTTCGGGAAGAGAGCGTGGGAGGGCTTCGACGAACATGGCCTTAGACCTTCGCAGCGGAATGCGGTCCTGGGGGCGCGATGGGCCGGCGAGGCTGGGCTCGATCGACGAGAGGTCGAGCTCGATCCGCTCCGAAAAGACGGGCTCGGCCGTTTCGTCGTGCCACAGCCCCTGATGCTTGGCGTAGGCCTCCACCAGCCTGCAAAGCTCCTCGGGGCGGCCCGTCAACCTCAGGTAGCGCAGAGTCTCAGAGTCGATGGGAAAGATCGTGGCCGTCGAGCCGTACTCCGGCGACATGTTCCCTATAGTCGCCCGGTTCTCGAGCGGCACCTTTGCGACCCCTGGGCCGTAGCACTCGACGAACTTGCCGACGACGTTGTGACTCCGGAGAAGCTCTGCAGCGGTGAGGACAAGATCGGTAGCAGTCGTGCCCTCCGGAAGCTCGCCAGTGAGGCGCAGACCCACCACTGGCGGAACGAGCATAGAGATCGGCTGGCCGAGCATTGCCGCCTCCGCTTCAATGCCTCCGACACCCCAAGCGAGCACGCCAAGCCCGTTCACCATGGGGGTGTGCGAATCGGCGCCCACGACAGTGTCGGGATAAGCGGCCCCTCCGGCGTCGGTGAACACGACACTGCTCAGGTACTCGAGGTTGACCTGGTGGCAGATACCAGCACCGGGCGGCACGACACGCATGGTCGAGAAGGCTTGCTGTCCCCAGCGCAAGAACCGGTACCGCTCGGCATTGCGCTCGTACTCGAGGGAAGTGTTGACCTGGAGGGCGTCGCGGCGCGCGTAGGCGTCGACAACCACGGAATGGTCGACCACGAGGTCGACGGGCACGAGCGGGTTGATCCGGTTCGCCTTGCCACCGAGCGTCTCGATGGCGTCCCGCATGGCGGCGAGATCGACGACGCACGGCACGCCCGTAAGGTCTTGCAGGAGGATGCGCGCCGGCGAGTACGCGATCTCGCGCGCAGCTCCACCGGTCTCGTGACGCGCCAGGGCCTCCACGTCCTCGGCCTTGACACTCACGCCGTCTTCGTGACGTAGCAGGTTCTCGAGGAGGAGCTTGATCGAGTAGGGAATCCGTCCCAGGTCAGCGACTCCATCGAGTGCCGACAAGCGGTGGATGCGGTACCGCTGGTCACCGACGTCCAGGCTGTCTTCCGCACCGAAGCTGTTTCGTCCGGTCATTTCCGTCTGTGTCTCCTCGCTTGCACTTTAGGCAGTGGGGCGTCGTCCTAGGCAGTGATCACCGAGGCTCCGGGGTTGACCCGGTCGCGGAGCTTACGAAGGGCGGCTGTCAAGGCGAGCTCCTCGTCGGGATCGAGGACCCCGTCGAGGAGCTCGGCGAGCTGGCCCCGGTGGATGTCCAGCGCCTCGCGCATGCGCGCCTCGCCGGAACCGGTGAGCGCGGCGAACGCGCCCCGGCGGTCCTCACGACAGGCCTCGCGCCGCACCAGACCGGCTTCGGACAGGCGGTCGACAGCGCGCGTGAGGCCGCTGGGGGTAAGATCAGTTTGAGCGGCCAAGTCACTCATTCGCAGTCGGCCACCTGACGTTCGGGCAAGCCGGATCAGGATCTCGAAGTCCTGTCCAGCAAGTTCGCACTGGCGCTCCAACGGCGCGTCGACCGCTCGATGCAATCCCGAAGCCGTCTCGAAGATGAGACCGACGAGCGTGATCCGGTCCATTTCTGTCACCGGGTCGGGTGCGCCTGCCGATTCCACCCCAACAGCCTAACGTGGGCTCGGGAATAGTTGTGTACGCAATCAGTTATATAAATTGGTTGCGCAAGCAAATGAACTGTAGTCCCCTCAACTCAAGGAGCCTCAACATGACCGATACAGTCACCCCCGTCACCACCAGGGTCGTAAACGGCCTGACGCTGCCCACTACCGGCACATTCGTGCTCGACAAGTCGCACACCGAGGTCGGTTTCATAGTGCGACACCTCATGGTTTCCAAGGTTCGCGGCCGTTTCACCGATTACGAGGGCACCATCGTCGTCGCCGACGACCCGTCGGAATCATCGGTCGAGGTGACGATCCAGGCGACGAGTATCAACACCAACGACGAGGGTCGTGACAACCACGTCCGGACCAACGACTTCCTCGCTGTCGCCGAGTACCCGACACTCACTTTCCGTAGCACGAAGGTGGAACTGGGTTCGAAGGGTGATTGGAGGGTCACCGGAGACCTGACTGTCCGTGGCGTGACTCGCCCGGCTGTCTTGGACGTCGAGTTCGAGGGCGTCATCCAGGACCCCTGGGGCAATCAGCGCCTCGGGTTCACAGCCTCCGGCGAGATCGACCGCAACGATTTCGGGGTGAGCTTCAACGCCGCTCTGGAGACCGGCGGCTTCGTAGTCTCGCCGAAGGTCAAGCTCGAGATCGAAGCCGAAGCCGTCCGCCAGGCCTAGCTCCGCTTGCAAGTCGTCCCGTCGGCCAGAGCTGGGCCGGCGGGACTGAGCAATTCCCAGGGGCTGCTGCCCCCGTCCACGTGTGCCAATCGGCCCTTGTCTACTGTGTAGCTGGTGACCGTCTCGGCAGTTAGATTTCAGTTGTGAGCGCGTCGATCGAACCGGGGCCGGACGTTCTCGGAATTCACGCCCATCTTCTTGCATCGATCCCCGGCGTCCTGGTTCTCCTGGATGCTCGCGGTATCGTGCGTTTTGCATCGGGCCAGGTCGAGCACCTCGGCGGCGAGTCGGTGGATGTCTTGGTCGGCTCGGAGCTCAGCAGCCATCTCGAGCCGAAGGACCGACCCCTTTTGACCTGGTTGCTGGCCGCATCCGCGTCGAAGTCGCCCGAGCAGCTGACCGGCCCGGTCCGCCTGCCCTATCTCCATACCGATGGAAGGCCGCGGCTCGCCGAGGCCTGGGCGCTCAACCGGCTGGCCGATCCGGCCCTTGCAGGCTTCGTGGTCCTGCTGCTACTCGAGAGCGCCTACGACCACTTCGATCAAGTTCTCGCTTCTGCCCAGGTCGGGGTCGCGCTGGAAGACAATCTGTCGGCTCTTGCCGGCGCCCTGGCGCTCCCGCCGGTGCTCGGGGAGTCGTTTTTTGTTGTGGCCTCACCGGATGGTCGGAAGATCAGTTGTTTCCCACCGAGCCCGTCGGTTCCCGGACCGCCCGCCCCCGGCCCCTGGGACCAGGCGATGGGTAGGGACTCGGCAGTCCTGTACACCGAGCTCGCCGGGCTGCCCGAGTCCACCAGAGCCGAGGCGAAGGCGTTCCGGTCGGTTTCCTGTTTCCCGATCCTGACCCGAGGGCAGGCCACACCGTTGGCTTGCCTGGTCGTTTGGAGCCGAGACCTCGGGCCGCTTGGGACAACGGAGCGCACGGCCGTAGACCGGGCGCTGATCCTCGCGTCACTCATGATGTCGCACAGCGTCGTCGGGGAACGGTCACTGGAGGAGGCTACTCAGGACCTCCTGACCGGCCTCGGCAATCGCAGGGGATACTTCCAGGCGCTTGACTCGCGAGTCGCGGCCGGTGACCGGCCAGCGTTGATGTACATAGACATCGACGGTTTCAAGGACGTCAACGACCGGCTGGGTCGCCTTGCAGGAGACTCGGCGCTGCGTGTGATCGCCCGCCGGCTGTCGTCGGTCGTGCGCCCAACCGACGACCTCGCTCGCGTCGGCGGAGACGAGTTCGCCATCCTCTGCGCCAGTGACGTCACCGAGCCTCAGGTCATCGCAATCGCGGCCCGTGTGGTCGAACGTCTCGCGGAGCCCATTTCGATAGGTGACGCCCCAGCGTTGAAAGTCGGGGCGAGCATCGGGATCGTGCTCGACTTTCCGCCGGGGACGACCTCGGACGCCCTGCTCGCCAGCGCTGACGAGGCGTTGTGCGAGGCTAAAGCGGCCGGGCGCAGCTGTTGGAGGGTTGCACCGACCCCAGAGCGTCAAAGGGCCTGAGGCAATAGTCCGCGCAGCCCGTCAGCTCTTGGCGGAGTCAAGAATTGACATCGGGCCGAAATATTCTCACAAAAAGGGACTTTCGACCCAGGATGGCAACGCGAGCTGTCCTTACGCTGGCGAGATGGCGCAGCTGACCGATTGCCGTCATCCGACCGGCAGTCCGGTCAAGAGTGCACGGGGTCGCCGATTGTGAGCCGCTTCAGCGTCGCGGTGGGGGAAGCTTGGAAGGACCGGCGACGGCTGCTCTTGAGCTGGTTCGCGCTTCCGCTTTCCCTGGTTGCGGCGCTTCTGCTCGGCGCGATCATGATGCTGGCGCTCGGAGCCAACCCCATCACCGGCTATAACGCGCTCATCGTCGGGGCCTTCGACGGCAGCTACGCGCTCGGCTCGACCGCCGTGAGAGCCGCCCCGCTTCTTCTCGTCGCGGTCGGAATCTGCGTCGCGTTCCGTGCCAACGTCTTCAACATCGGAGGCGAGGGCCAGCTGGCAATGGGAGGGCTGGCCAGCTCGGCGACAGCGCTCGCGCTGCCGAACTTGCCCAGCATCGAGCTCATACCGCTCGTGCTGCTTGCGGGCGCGGCAGGCGGTGCGGCGTGGGGGGCGATCCCCGGTGCGTTCAAGGCCTATTTCAACGTCAACGAGATCCTCAGCACGATCATGCTCAACCTCGTCGCCGTCCAGATCATGAACTGGCTTCTCGCCGGCCCGATGGTCGACAAGACGCAGAACTCCACCTACGGCCTCATCCCAGAGACGAGGCTCCTCCCGCGGGCCTCCTGGCTACCCATCCTCATCCCGAACACCCAGCTCCACCTCGGGGTGCTGATCGCAGTGGTCGTGGCAGTAGGTGTGTGGGTCCTGATCTATCGCACGAGCTTCGGTTTCCGCATCCAGGCGGTGGGGTTGTCGCGCGACGCCTCGAGGTATGCCGGGATGCCGGTGAAGCGGACGATGACGCTGGCCATGACCATAAGCGGTGCGATGTGCGGCCTAGCAGGGGCGCTGCTCGTCTTCGGCAGCATCTCGCACAGGATGGTGACCGACGGGAGCCTCACCGGGTTCACCGGCTCGGACGGGTTCAACGGGATCGTGGTAGCGCTCTTTGGGGCACTCAACCCCTTGTGGACGATCATTTCGGCGTTCCTTTTCGGCGGGTTGCTCGTGGGCGGTGACGCCTTGCAGGTCGCAACGGGCGTGCCGGCGGACATGGTGACCGCCCTCGAGGGCCTCGTGGTCGTGTTCGTCGTCTCGCTTGAGTACATGCGCAGGCGTAGCCGTACCACTTCCAGCCCCTCACGGCGCTCCAGAGCTCGGCCGACCGAACCGGTCGCGCCGGCTGAGTCACTGGTCACAGCCGACGAGCGGAGCGACCCATGAGCCAGTTCTTCACCTACGCCGTGCTCACGGCAACGGTGGCCTCGGCGCTGGGACTGGCCGCCCCCTTCCTCCTGGCCGCGCTCGGCGAGACTGTGGGACAGCGCAGCGGGGTGATCAACCTCGGCGTCGACGGGATCATGCTCCTCTCGGCGTTCACCACCTACTTCACAGCGCTCAAGACCGGCAACCTGCTCTTTGCCGTCCTCGTGGGGATGGGCACCGGGGCCGTGATGGGCATCGTGACCGCGTTCATTAGCGTCACCTTGAAGGCCGAACAGGGCATCAGCGGCATCGGTGTCTACTTGTTCGGGCTTGGGTTCAGCGACCTGATGTTCATCAAGCTCGTCGGCACCCCCCTACCGATCAACTCGCTCAACCCGATCAACATCCCGCTGCTCGACCGCATACCCGCGGTGGGTGGGATGTTCTTCAAGCAGACGATCCTCGTCTACGTGGCCTTCTTGCTGGTGCCGGTCGTGACCTTCGTTCTCAACCGGACGACTTTCGGGATGAAGGTCCGAGCGTCTGGGGAGAATCCCGCCGCGGCCGACAGCGTCGGCGTCAATGTCGCGCGCATCCGCTGGTCGACCGTGCTGATCGGATGCACGCTCGCCGGACTGGCCGGCGCGGCCCTCCTCCTCTACGACGGCATCTTCCAGGAGAATCTCACCCAGAGCGAGGGTTTCATCGCCGTCGCACTTGTCTACTTCGGTGCGTGGCGTCCGACCGGCGTCATGGGTGGGTCGGTGCTCTACGGGCTGACCATCGCAGTTGTGCTCGAGTGGAAGTCTCTCGGCATCATCCCGCTCAGCGCCTCCGATCTTGCGGCGACGGCGCCTGCAGTGATCACAATCCTGGCCCTGCTCACCATCGCCCGTCGTTTCAGGCAGCCAGCCGCTCTCGGCAAGCCTTACGAGAGAGGAGGGTGATGGGTGTTCGCCGACTCCCGATGGCAGGTTACAATCGTGTTACGCGGGACTCCACGAGAGAAGGGCGATCCGACGGGGCAGATCCCGCTGCCGCACCGGCCAGTGCCAGCATTCGACACCTACAAAAGTGCAGTCACTAGCAAGGGAGAGAAACAACAATGCATATGAACCTAGCCAGAAGGGGCGTTTTGGTGCTTGCCGCGGCCGGCATCGCGCTCGGGACCGCCGCATACGCCAGTAGCGCTTCGGCGTCGACGGCCACAGCGCGTTCGCATGCGGTGTCGACAGCCGTCAAGCCGTTGAAGGTGGCTCTCATCGCTCCGAGCGCAACCAACGACCTCGCATTCACCCAGTCGATGTACAGCGCGCTCGAGAGCCTGAAGTCGTCCGAGAACCTGACCATTTCCGTCTCTGCCAACGAGTACGTCGTGTCCGACGCTGCGAGCATCATCCGCGAGTACGCGTCCGAGGGCTACAACCTCATCGTCGCCCACGGATCGCAGTACGGGTCCACGATCGAGCAACTCGCGCCTCAATTCCCGAAGGTCTCGTTCGCCTGGGGAACTGCAGGAGCGACGTTCGGGCTCAAGAACGTCTTCGCTTATGAGGCATCCTCGAACGAGGGCGGCTATGTCCAGGGATACATGGCTGCGCTCATAAGCAAGTCGAAGGTGCTCGGGATCTGTGGGCCGATCGCGACCGGTGACGCGAAGCTGTATGTCGACGGTTTCGCCGCCGGCGCAGCGGCTGCCGCCAAGGCCGACAAGTTCAAGGTGACGGCGCACGAGGTTTACACCGGTTCGTTCAGCGACGACAGCCTCATGGCCACCTGCGCGAAGACATTCGTGTCGGGTGACAAGGCTGACGTCCTCACCGGCAGCTCCCAGTCAGTCGTCGGGGCCATCGGCGTCGCGAAGACGGATCACCTTGCGTGGTTCGGGACGCAGTGGAACCAGTCGACCCTCGCGCCGAGCAACGTGGTTTCCTCCCAGGTCTACAACTGGGACCCGATCTTGACCCAGATGTTCACGGCAATCCGCGGTGGCACGCTCGGCGGAGCGACCTATGTGATCGGGCTCGGGAACAACGGCGAGAAGATCCAGTTCAACGCGGGTTACAAGCTGTCCCCCGCCATCAAGGCGCAAGGCCAGAAGCTGATCACAGCGATCACCGACGGGAATATCACCGTTCCCCAGTAGTCGGCTCCAGTCAGACAGGAAAGGATGACCGTGGTGACCACCCCGGCAGCGAGCCCATCTAGGGAGGGCGTTCCGCTTCTCCAGATGATGGGCATAACAAAACGCTTCCCCGGGGTGGTCGCCAACGATCGAGTCGACTTCGATGTCCGAAGCGGCGAGATCCACACCCTCTTCGGGGAGAACGGTGCAGGCAAGAGCACCCTTATGCGCGTGCTTTACGGCTTGTACCGCCCCGACGAGGGCGAAATCCAGGTTAACGGCGCGAAGGTCGCCATCACCTCCCCGGCCGACGCGATCCGACGCGGCATAGGGATGATCCACCAGCACTTCATGCTCGTGGACACACTGAGTGTGGCCGAGAACGTCGCGCTGGGGGAGAAGTCGCAACGCGGCCCACTGACAGACCTCGGTCGGGTGTCGGAGAGGATCCGTGAACTGGCCGACACCTACAGGCTCAACGTCGACCCCCAGGCCATCATCTGGCAGCTGTCGGTGGGCGAGCGCCAGCGTGTCGAGATCATCAAGGCCCTGTACCGAAACGTTTCCTTGTTGGTCCTCGACGAGCCGACGGCGGTCCTCACCCCACGCGAGGTGGACGAGCTGTTCGTGGTGCTTAGGCAGATGACCGAGGGTGGTCGTGGCCTCGTGTTCATTTCGCACAAGATCCACGAGGTACTGGACATCTCCGACCGCATCACGGTGCTTCGCGCAGGACGTAATGTCGGCACGATCCAGTCGAGTGAGGCGTCCCGGGCCCGCTTGGTTGAACTCATGGTCGGTCGTGCTGTGGCCCTCGAGAGCCAGCCTTCGAAGGGCACCGGCGGTGAGGTTCGGCTTTCGGTCAAGGACCTCCATGTCAAGGGGGACCGCGGGATCGAAGCCGTTCGTGGGCTGTCGCTCGAGGTCTCCGCAGGTGAGATCGTCGGTATCGCCGGGGTCTCGGGCAACGGGCAACGGGAGCTTTCCGAGGCAATTGCAGGACTTCGCACACCGCTGAGCGGCTCCATCCGACTGGGCGACGCTGAGCTGTCGGCAGCGAACCCGGCAGACGCGCGCGCCGCCGGGCTCGCCTATGTCCCGGAGGAACGCATGCGCGACGGGGTGGTCCCGTTCTTTACCGTCGCGCAGAACCTGCTGCTCGTGGAGAACCGGAGCCGTGACTACTCCCGTCTGGGCTTTCTGCGAACTCGTGCGATCCGCCGTCACTGCCAGGAGTTGATCTCCGCCTTTGACGTCAGGACGCCTTCGTTGGACACTCCGGCGAGGAATCTCTCGGGCGGGAACATCCAGAAGCTGATCATGGCCCGTGAGCTGTCGGGCAGCCCGCAGGTGCTGTTGGTCGCCCAGCCCACCCGAGGCATCGACGTCGGCGCCACGCGCTACATCCACGAGCGCCTTGTTGTTCAGCGCGACGATGGAACGGCGGTCCTGATTATCTCCGAGGACCTAGACGAGATCATGACCATTTGCGATCGAGTCCTTGTGATGTACGAAGGCACAATCATCGGGTCGGCCGATCCCCGGGTCAACACGCGTGAGGAGATCGGCATGTTGATGGCGGGCGTGAAGTCTGCTGTCCCGCCCCTCGCCGGCGAGCCGGCCACGGCCTCGCCGTGAGGTCGTTGACCACCGCGCCGGAGCGTGGTGATGACTGCCCCTTGTCTCGCAGACATGGGGCAATGGGCATTCACATTTTGGAGATCGTGGCCCGGCCTGGCGCCCTCGGCAGGATTCGAACCTGCGCACACGGCTTCGGAGGCCGATGCTCTATCCCCTGAGCTACGAGGGCTTGGTTGAGCGCGTGTTGCATGCTAGCGGGACTTCAGCCATTCTCAGACTCCAATGACCACAGAACGACGCCTGGCCGACGGGATTGTCGCGGCTCTCGCATCCCTTCAGATCCCAATCGAGCTGCAGGAGGTTCAGCTCGTTCGACCGGTGCGCCCCGAGCACGGCGACTGGTCGACCAACGCAGCGCTCGTGGTTGCCAAGTCCGCAGGTCGAGCGCCTCGCGAGGTCGCCGGCGACCTCGCCGCCGTGCTCCAGGCCGCATCGATGGACGACGTAGTGGCGGTCGAGGTCGCGGGGCCCGGATTCGTCAATTTCAGGCTCGCGAACTCGTGGTTGCACCAAGCGCTCAGAGAGGTGATCGAAGCTGGAACAAAGAGCTACGCGACTCCTGAGCTCGGCGGCGGTGAGCGGGTCCAGATCGAGTTCGTGTCGGCGAACCCGACCGGCCCGCTGCATGTGGGCAACGGCTGGCTCGGTTCTTACGGTGACGCGCTCGGACGAGTGATGAGCCGCTGCGGCTGGAAGGTCAAGCGCGAGTTCTATGTGAACGACACGGGCGGCCAGATCCGTCTTCTCGGCGAGAGCCTGCTCGCTCGGCGTCGGGGCGAGGTTGTGCCGGAGGAGGGCTATCAGGGCGAGTACGTTACCCAGCTCGCGCAGGACTACGAGGGGTCGGATGACATTGTCGAGGCCGGCCGGTTTGCCAGCGAGGCGATCCTCCGGAACATAAGGGCCACACTCGACCGGCTCGACATCCGTTTCGACGACTGGTACTCCCAAGCCTCAATCGAGGAGAGCGGCCAGGTTGCCGAGACTATTGAGATATTTCGCCAGCGGGGGCTCGTCTACGAGGCCGACGGAGCGATCTGGCTCCGGTCCACCGAGGTCGGTGACAGCCGCGACCGCGTGCTGATTCGGACCAATGGCGATGTCACGTACCTCGCAGGCGATCTCGCGTACCACCGCGACAAGTTTCTCGTCCGTAAGTTCGACCGGGTCATCGACATCTTCGGCGCGGACCACCACGGTCAGGTCGCCAGCTTGAAAGCCGGGGTCGCTGCGCTCGGCATCGAGAGTGACAAGCTGGAGATCCGACTCGGTCAACTTGTCAACATCGTCGGGCGCCGGATGTCGAAGCGGTCTGGGAACTTCATCAAGCTCGACTCTGTCATCGACGAGATGGGAGCCGACGCGACTCGGCTGCTGTCACTTCTCAACTCGATCGACCAGGCCACGACGCTCGATCTCGAGCTCGTAAAGCGCCGGTCGATGGAGAATCCCGTCTTCTATGTGCAGTATGCACATGCCCGGATCGCCTCGATCGACCGCAAGCGCCGCGAGCGCGGCATCGAGCGAATTCCCATCTCGGAGGCCAAGCTTGGGCTTCTGGTTCACGACCGCGAGCTGGAGCTGATGCGCTGCCTGGTCGACCTGCCCCGTGTGGTCGGCGAAGCGGCAAAGGAGCGTGCACCGCACAAGGTGACGAACTGGGTCCGCTTGTTGGCGGGCGAGTTCCACGGTTTCTACCACGACTGCCGTGTCCTTTCCGAGGAGGTCCCGCCAGAGCTCACACAGGCACGGTTGTGGCTGGTCGAGGGGGTCCAAATCGGTCTCGCCATCGCGCTCGACCTCCTCGGGGTCCGGGCACCCGAGGCCATGTGACCGCTTCCCAACCTCTCTCGGGGGCGTCCGTTCCCGAAGGCCCGATCCTTTGGGACCTGCTTCCGGACACGTCCGCGCTCAGCGGCGACGGTCACTTGAATATCGGCGGAGTCGACCTCATGCAGCTCGTGGAGGAGGTCGGAACACCGGTGTTCGTCTACGACGAAGACCACTTGCGCGATCGGTGCCGCGAGGCCGTCGCCGGCTTCGGGACTGGCGTCGCCTACGCGACCAAGGCCTTTTTGTGCAAGGCGATGGCGGCGCTGGCCATCGAGGAGAACATGGCGCTTGACGTCTCGACCGGCGGTGAGATGGCCGTCGCGCTCGCGGGTGGCGCGAGAGGCGAACAGCTCGTGTTCCATGGCAACAACAAGTCCTCCGAGGAGCTCGTAGCCGCACTTGGTGCCGGAGTCGGCCGCATCGTCGTCGACTCCTTCGACGAGATCAGCCGCCTGCGTGCGCTCGCAGCGGCAGGCCTGACGTCCAGCCCCGCGAGCCGGCGCCCGCGCCTGTTGATTCGGGTCACGCCCGGTATCGAGGCCCACACCCACGAGTACGTGAAGACGGGGCAGGAGGACACGAAATTCGGATTCTCAGTGGCATCTGGCGCGGCCGCCGAAGCGGTGAAAGCTCTCAGCGACTTGGCGGAGCTGGAGCTCATCGGAGTTCACGCGCACATCGGCAGCCAGATCTTCGAAACCTCGGCCTTCGTCGAGGAGATCGCCGCCCTCGTCCCGTTCGTGATCGAGAACCGGTTCTCGGAATGCTGCGTCGGCGGCGGCCTGGGCGTCGCCTACGTCGAAGGAGAGACGGCGCCTTCCATCACGCAGTGGGCTCAGGCGGTTCATGCCGCGGCGAGCACAGCGGGTCTGCCCCCGACGGTGCGTCTCACCGCCGAGCCGGGTCGCGCCATCGTCGCGAGCGCGGCTGTGACGCTGTACCGTGTCGGCACCATCAAGAAGCTCCCTGGCCTGCGCTGTTATGTCGCGGTCGACGGCGGCATGTCCGACAACCCAAGACCGGTGCTCTACGGCAGCGGCTACGAGGCCTTCCTGCCGCGTGCGCCGCTGGCGACCCGCCCATTTGCCGCCCGCCTTGTGGGCAAGCATTGCGAGTCCGGTGACGTCATAGTCGACGACGCCCGGCTTCCTTCAGACCTCGTCGTCGGTGACGTGCTTGCCACCCCGGTGACCGGAGCGTACGGATTCGCCATGTCTTCCAACTACAACCGGGTGTTGCGGCCACCGGTCGTGTTCGTCTCAGGGGGCCGATACAGGATCGTCGTCCGGCGGGAAACCGTGACCGACCTGCTCGCCTGCGAAGCCTGAGCGTCCCCGTCTTGTACCTTGTGCACGTGGATGAGCCTCAATCGAGCGAGAAACGCGGCCACGATGTCGTGCATGTCGGCCTGCTCGGCTACGGCAACGTCGGTGTCGCCTTCACCCGGCTCATCGACAGTCAAGCTGAAGCGATCGCCCTTCGCGTGGGCCACGAGCTGCGCGTCACTCGCATAGCGGTCAGGGACCTAGCCAAACAGAGGCCCGGCTCCGCGCTTTGCGACGCCGGGGACAGACTCTCCGGCGACGCCGCCTCGATCGTGGCCGACCCGTCGATCGACGTCATCGTCGAGCTCATCGGAGGGATCGAGCCGGCGCGCAGCTTGGTGCTCGCGGCTCTCGCGGCAGGCAAGCCTGTCATCACGGCCAACAAGGAGCTGCTCGCCACTTTCGGGGCGGAGCTCCTTTCTGCGGCCGAGAGCGGCGGAGTCGACCTTTTCTATGAGGCATCGGTGGCCGGTGCCATACCCCTTGTCAGGCTTCTCAACGAGTCGCTGGCGGGCGAGCGGATCGTCCGCGTGATGGGAATCGTGAACGGGACGACGAACTACATGCTCACCTCCATGAGTGAGGAGGGATGCGACTACCAGGTGGCGCTCTCCGAGGCGCAGGCGCTCGGCTATGCCGAGCCCGATCCGACAGCGGACGTGGAAGGCTTCGACGCCCGGGCCAAGGCCGCCATCCTGGCTGGCATCGCGTTCGACGCGGACGTCGTCGCCAGTGACGTCTACACCGAAGGGATCACCGCCATCGGCGCGCCCGACATAGCCTTTGCCCACAAGCTCGGCTACGTGGTCAAGCTGCTTGCTGTCGCCGAACGCGTGAGCGACGGTCCCACGCCGGCAGTCGCGGTTCGTGTTCACCCAGCCATGGTCCCCCGTGAGCACCCTTTGGCGAGCGTCCGCGGAGCGTTCAACGCAGTTTTCGTCGAGGGCGATACTGCCGGTGAGCTCATGGTCTACGGCCGTGGTGCAGGTGGCATGGCGACTGCGAGCGCAGTGCTCGGTGACGTCGTGGCGGCCGCGCACCACCGGCGCGAGGAGACGAGAGGCCGAGCCGTGCGTCGCGAGCGGGTCGAGATCCGCCCGATCTCGGGGCTTCGAACCCAGTACTACCTGACATTGGACGTGAAGGATCAGCCCGGAGTGCTGGCAGCGGTGGCTCGCGTGTTCGGCGAACACCACGTCTCGATCCGCTCTATGGAACAGATCGGCTTGGGCGGCGGAGCCCGTTTGGTGTTCATAACCCACACCGCCCTTGAAGCCGACGTCCAGGCCACGCTCACCTCGCTTGGAGAATTGGACGTCGTCGCGCGAGTGGGTGTGCTGCTGCGCGTCATCGGGCCGGAACGGTGACCGGGATGATCTCTTGGCGCGGAGTGATCGAGGAGTACCGGCGTTTTCTCCCGGTTTCGGCGACGACTCCTGTGGTGACGCTCTTGGAGGGCGGTACGCCATTGCTCACAGCCCCGCGGTTGTCGGAGCGGGTCGAGGCAAACGTGCTGCTCAAGCTCGAGGGCGCGAACCCTACCGGCTCGTTCAAGGACCGCGGCATGACGATGGCCATCTCCAAAGCGGCCGAGGAGGGGGTCAAGGCCGTCGTATGCGCTTCGACCGGCAACACCTCCGCCTCTGCGGCCGCGTACGCGGCTAGGGCCGGAATGACCTGCTCAGTATTGATACCCGAGGGACACATCGCTCTCGGCAAGCTCGCCCAGGCGCTCGTGCACGGGGCGAAGGTCCTGCAGGTGCGTGGCAATTTCGACGTTGCCCTCGAGGTCGTGAGGGAGCTGCCGAAACGCGCTCCGGTCGTGGTCGTGAACTCGGTGAACCCGTTCCGCATCGAGGGCCAGAAGACCGGCGCCTTTGAGATCGTGGACCGACTCGGTGATGCCCCCGAGTTCCACTGCATCCCGGTGGGCAATGCAGGGAACATCACGGCCTACTGGCGGGGCTACTGCGAGTACCGCAACGCCGGGCGTTCCACGAGGCTGCCGAGGATGTGCGGGTTTCAGGCCGCCGGTGCTGCTCCGATAGTGCTCGGCCATCCGATTGCCGACCCCGAGACAGTCGCCACTGCGATCCGTATCGGGAACCCGGCTTCCTGGTACGGGGCGACGGCGGCAGCCTCGGAGTCCGGCGGCGGGATCTGGGCGGTGACAGACGAGGAGATCCTGGCCGCGTACCGGTTTCTCGCCACTGAGGAGTCGGTCTTCTGCGAGGCGGCCTCGGCGGCCTCTGTCGCGGGACTTTTGAAGACGCCAGTGCCCAAAGGGGCGACTGTCGTGTGCGTGCTGACCGGCCACGGGCTCAAAGACCCGGACCTGGCGATCAGCCAGGTGTCGGTGCCCGCAGTTGTAGATGCCGACCTCAAGTCGGTGCTCGAGGCGCTCGAGCTCTGAGTATCGGCGGTGCGTGATCTCGGAGAGCAACTACGGAAAGTGGTGACAAGGACGATCAAGTAGCCGAATTGTCGCTCTTAGCGTTCAACCCTCGCCGTCCTGTGTCGTCTGAACAAAGTGCCCAGGAATCGACCGGGTTTCCTTCTCCGGCACACGACCTGGGATCGGCGGCGTGGCCTACCCACCTACGCGGCTCACAGACAGCTCGCCCGGACCGGCCGATCGGCACGCTCGCCGCCATCTCAGGTCAGCCCCGCGAGGCCCGGGACACCCGCGGTGTTTGCTGGCAGCTCAATGCCCCGCTAGTATGCGATTGCCCTGGTTCGTCATTGCGGAAGCCAGTTCGCCTCGGTTGGCGGGCGACCCGAATGGGGCGGCGGGAATCGCAGAGGTCCCTTCCCTGTTGTTGCTTGTACCGCGCTTCCTCCCGTGCAAACGCAATAGCCGCCGTGGGCACCCACTGATTGGGCTGTGCGATCCGGCGAAGCCGACTTGTTCCGGTTAGGAACCCAGCGACGGATTGCAGGCTCGGGTCTCTTGCATGACCCGACCGGTCCGGGTGACCGCTCGGGAGGTACGTCGTGACCGATGGGGGAGCAGTCAAATCGCCAAATCGCGGAATCCCGGAAGGCCCGGGGTCCACCCCCAACAAACCACCTCAAGCAGTAGAAGATCCCAGAGAGGAATCTGATGAGCGAAGAACAGCTCGAACGTTCGATCCTCGAGCGCAAAGCGAGCGACGAGCTTCGGGCAATCGCGACCGCCATGTCCCTCGAGCCCGTAGCGCGCCTGCGCAAGGCGGATCTGGTGAACCAGATCCTGCGTGCCGCTGGTGTCGAGGTCGAAGGCGCCGCGGTGTCGCCCGCGAAAGGCGCGGCATCGGTGCAAACGCCGCCTTCCGACGGCAGCGCCAACGAAAAGGGCCAGGCGGACGACGCCGATGGCGCCTCCGCGTCGAAGCCTGCACGCGCTCGCACTTCGAGAGCCCGGTCCGCCGTCAAGACGCGTGCGGCCGATTCGTCACCGGTTCATGCTGAAGTGAACGGGAACGGGGGTGGGCAAGCTTACGAGCCGAGCGATGACCACCGAGCCTCGTCTTCGCCCGCCTCGGCACTCGTCAACGGGAGCGATCCTGCAGAGTCGCGAGATGTCGTGGATGCGGTCGCGAACGGCGCGGCCGCGGTTCTCGCGAGCCCAGGCTTCTCCCGGAGCGGCCGCGAGCCAGCTCCGACAACGGCTGTCGGACTCGATTCTGGCGAGCCGCGCGTCGGTGAGCTCATATCGTCGATCGGCGCAGTCGCCTCCGCGACTGGAACTCTCGATCGCGTGTCCAATGAGGTGTCGAGCCCGACTCGGCCCCAGCGCCAGAACCAGCAGCATTCCCAGCCGGGACGAGGCAATCAGGGCAACCAAGGCGGCCAGAGCGGCCAGGGCGGTCAAGGCGGCCAGGTCGAGACCGGCAACCGCCGCGGGCGGCGTCGTCGTGGGCGCGACCGAGAGCGTGGCGCTCAGGAGCCGCAAGGTGGTGGCCAGGAAGTTGCATGGCAAGGCGAGCTCGTGCCGGTTCGCGGCCTGCTGGACCTGCGCGACGAGGGCTACGGCTTCCTTCGCACGAGCGGCTACCTGCCGAGTGGCAAGGACGTGTACATCTCAGTTTCACAGGCGAGGAGGTTCGCTCTCCGTCGGGGCGACGCTATCGAGGGTGCGTGCCGTCCGGCGGGCCCGAGCGAGAAGTACCCCGCTTTGTTGAGGATCGACACCGTTTGCGGGATGTCGCCCGAAGAGGCCCGTGAGAGACCGCGCTTTGAGGACCTGACTCCGCTGTTTCCGGACCAGCGGATGCGGCTTGAGCTGAAGGACGACCCGCTCAACACGACCGCGCGCATCGTCGACCTGATCTCGCCGATCGGCAAGGGACAGAGAAGCATGATCGTGTCGCCGCCGAAGGCGGGCAAGACCACGATCTTGAAGCAGATCGCCCATTCGATAGAGCAGAACGACCCGAGCGTCCATCTCATGGTGCTGCTCGTGGACGAGCGTCCCGAGGAGGCCACTGACTGGCGTCGTTCAGTCAAGGGCGAAGTGATCGCCTCGACCTTCGACCGTCCCGCGGACGAGCACACGACCGTTGCGGAGCTCGCCATCGAGCGCGCCAAGCGACTGGTCGAGCTGGGCAGGGACGTCGTGATCATCCTGGACGGGATCACCCGTCTCGCCCGGGCCTACAACCTGGCCCAGCCGGCGACCGGTCGCATCATGTCCGGCGGTGTTGACTCCGGCGCCCTGTATCCCCCAAAGAAGTTCTTCGGGGCCGCTCGCAACATCGAAGAAGGCGGCTCGCTCACGATCCTTGCGACCGCGCTCGTCGAAACGGGCTCGAAGATGGATGAGGTGATCTTCGAGGAGTTCAAGGGCACAGGCAACATGGAGCTTCGCCTCGACCGCAAGCTCGCCGAGCGGAGGATCTACCCGGCGATCGACGTCAACGCCAGCTCGACGCGCCACGAGGAGCTGCTCTTCGACCGCTCCCAGCTCCAACAGGTCTGGAAGCTTCGCCGGGTGCTCAACGCCCTCGGTAGCGATGGAGGCGGCGGAGCGGGGCTGGAGCTGCTCATGGACAAGATCAAGACCACTCGTTCCAACGACGAATTCCTCGCCGAGATCGCCAAGGCGCCGATCCCGGGCGGATGAACCACACGGGAGCGGCCTTGGCCGAGCTCGGTCCGACCAGGCTTACAATGGAGAGATCATGAAGACAGACATCCACCCCACCTATGAGACCGCGTCGGTGCGCTGCTCGTGCGGGAATACCTTCATCACGCGATCGACCAAGTCCGAACTGCATGTCGAGCTGTGCAACGAATGCCATCCCTTCTACACAGGCAAGCAGAAGCTGGTCGACACCGGTGGGCGCGTGGAGCGCTTCGAGCGCCGTTACGGCCAGCGCAAGACCAAGCACTGACTCACGGCAATTCCACAATCCACGCCGGGTCTCGGCGTGGCCGCCGTGCGGCGCAGAACACGTGAGGAGCTCTGTTTCCCCCGGCGTTCCGGGCCGGATCCTCACAGGTCGCGACGCGATCCCCTCGGCGATCCCGCGAGTTGAACCGTGCTCGCTGGCCTAGACGACGAGCACCGGCTCGTCCGCCCTCGACTTTCATCATGCGGGCTCGCCAGGACTCCACCTCGAGCCAAGGTCCCTACCGGGAGGCTACGGCGCTGGCAGACCCGCGGCATTGGTCGTCCCGGGCCGGTGAAGGCCGGCTGGCGTCGCCTGTCGCGGGCATGGACCGTGGAGCTGTCCAAGCGTCGGCTGACGCGGCACTAGCCTGAGTCCGTGCTCGATCGCCTTGAGGCGCTTGAGGCCGAGTACTCACAGGTCCTCACACGCCTCTCTGACCCAACGCTCTCGAAGGATCCCAACGAGTTGCGCGTGCTGTCGCGCCGCCATAAGGAGCTCGAAACCGTCGTAGGCAAGATGCACGAGCTCAAGTCCGCTCAAGACGACGTTGCGATCGCTCGAGAGCTGGCGGCTGACGCCGTCGGCGCGGAGCGAGAGCTCGGCCGGGACGAGCAGAATGTCGCCGAGGCGAGGGTCGTGGAGCTCGAGACCGAGTTGCGCGATCTCCTCATGCCCCGCGACCCCCACGAGGGACGCAACGTCATCGTGGAGATCCGGGGAGCCGAGGGCGGGGAGGAGGCGAACCTGTTCGCGAAGGACCTCTTCGACATGTACCAGCGTTACGCCGACCGGCGGGGTTGGCGGCCCGAGGTGCTGGACCTTCGCGAGTCGGAGCTCGGCGGCGTCGGCGGGGTCACGTTCCTTGTCAAGGGCGACGACGCCTGGCAGCGCCTCCATCAAGAGGCGGGCACCCACCGCGTGCAGCGGATCCCGGTTACCGAGTCCCAAGGTCGCGTCCACACGTCCTCCGCGACGGTGAACGTGTTGCCCGAGGCCGACGAGGTCGAGGTCGAGATCGAGCCCGGAGACATCCGTGTCGACGTCTACCGATCAACCGGCCCTGGGGGACAATCGGTCAACACGACCGACTCGGCGGTCCGGATCACCCACCTGCCGAGCGGGCTTGTCGTCGCCATGCAGGACGAGAAGAGCCAGATTCAAAACCGCGCGGCTGCTCTGAAAGTGCTGCGCGCCCGACTTTACGAGCTCGAGCGCCAGCGAAACGCGGCCGCACTCGCCCAAGAAAGGCGCGCGCAGGTTGGGGGCGGGGGCCGTTCGGAGAAGATTCGCACCTACAATTTCAAGGAGAACCGGGTCACCGATCATCGGATCGGGCTCACCTTGAAGAAGCTCGACCGTATCCTCATGGGCGATCTCGACGAGCTCGTCGACGCGCTGCTGGCAGACGAGCGGGGCCGCCAGCTGCTCGAGGGGTGAAAGCGCGGGCCGAGGTGGCCCCGGTCACCTGGCGCCAACTGCGGAACGAAACGGCCGAGGCGATCGCCGACCCCGTGCAGGCGAGGTGGCTGCTCGAAGAGGCCAGTGGACTCGACGGCGCCCGGTTGCTGCGCGAGCTCGACTCTCAAGCACCGCCAGCCGCAGTCGCACGGCTCGAGTCGTTCGTGCGACGCCGCCTCGCAGGTGAGCCGCTTCAGCACGTGCTCGGCCACTGGGGGTTCCGCAGCCTCGACGTAGTGGTCGACTCGCGCGTGCTCGTCCCGCGCCCTGAGACCGAGGTCGTGGTCAGCCTCGCCCTGTCGCAGCTCGACCGCCTTAGTGCTCTGCACACAGGCCCTGAGCTGCTCGCAGTCGATCTCGGTACCGGCTCGGGAGTGATAGCGCTCTCTCTTGTCGTCGAGCGTCACGCCGTGCGCGTCATCGCGACCGACCGGGACCCGGCTGCTCTCGAGGTCGCCGCCGTCAACCTGTCGCGCGTCGGATGTGCGCCGGCGGCGCGGGTGCGGTTTTGCGAGGGCGACTGGTACGAAGCACTGTCCCCCGAGCTCGCCGGTCAGATCGCCTTGATCGTCGCCAACCCTCCGTACCTGGCGGGGCACGAGTGGGCTGACCTCGACTCGACGGTGAGGGAGTTCGACCCTATTGGGGCACTTGTGGCCGGGCCGAGCGGCCTGGAGGCGATCGAGACGATCGTGGCAGGCGCACCGGCGTGGCTTGCCCGCAACGGTGCCCTAATAGTCGAGATCGCGCCCGACCAGGCGACGCGGGTGCTCGAGATCGCGCGCGAGTCGGGATTCTCCGCAATGCGTGTCGAAGAAGACCTCGCCGGGCGAGAGCGCGTGCTCGTGGCCGAGCGGTGAGCCGGGCCCTTTATGCGCTCGAGGAGGCGCTGGCAGCAGGAGAAGTCGTGGCGGTCCCGACCGATACCGTCTACGGGCTCGCCGTCGATCCACGCTTGCCGGGTGCCGTAGAGAGAGTGTTCGCGCTCAAACAGCGGCCCGAGCGGTTCCAACTGCCTGTCCTGATCGCGGACCCGATCGCCCTTTTCGAACTGGCGGAGGCGACTGGCGCCGCCCAGCGGCTCATCTCGCGCTACTGGCCCGGACCGCTCACCCTCGTGCTGCGGCGACGATCCGGTGTCGCCTTCGATCTCGGAGGCGACAGTGCGACGATCGGGCTGCGCTGCCCCGCGAACCAGCTCTTGAGAGAACTGTTGCGAAGGACCGGGCCGCTCGCGGTGACGAGTGCAAATCGCCATGGGGACGAGCCCCTCCACAGCGCGGACGACATCCGCGAACATTTCGGTGAAGGTGTCGTGGCCGTGCTCGACGGCGGCAGATGCGACGGCCGGCCCTCGACGGTGATCTCGCTTACCGGTCTAGATGCCAAGTGCCTGAGGGAAGGGGCGCTGTCTTTTGCCGAGGTCGCAGCGATCGCAGCCGGTATGTGAAGCGCCGGTGCCCTGTTGTCTGGTGGCGGACCGATGAGTTTCGGGTAGTGGTGGCCTCGAGATCCGCTCGCACCTTGTTGGGTCGACTTGTTGGCTTCGAACCTCGACGCCAGCCGCAGGTTCTACGGCGGACTGTCCGGCTGGAACGCCGAGGAGTCCGAGGCCTACTTTGGCGGGTAGTTCATGTTCAGAACAACGGGATTCCGGTGGCCACCCATAGCCGACCAGCCCGACACCGCCATGTCGGATCGGGATCATCGCCCTCCCCATCTGTCCGGCTCCTAGATCCAGGGCTTTCATATGAGACGATCCCAGGCGCGAAACTCATCGCTTCGCGGCGCCGCGCCTCGGCGAGCGTCAAGGCGATGCGATCCTAAGACGCCCAGGCGGCATGCGATCGCTCAATAGAGCGCGGCCAGCTAGGCGCGCCGACGCGGCAACCAGGTAAAGCGTCTGATGGCGAACACGAGCGCAACTGCGCACCAGATTGCGAGATTCACGAGCCACACCTCGCGGACTGGATGGCCCTGGACCTGAGGGTTCATCGCGTTGTAACTGGCCAGCACGAATGGCCGTATCGGGAAGTAGGAGGCGATCTTGGCGAGCACCGAGCTCGACGAAAGCGGGAAGAACGTGCCCGAGATGAACATGAGCGGGAGATAGACGCCGTTCACGATGGCCGGCGCAGCATCCGCGTTCGGGATGATCACAGTGATCGCGACTCCCAGCGCGCAGAACGTTGCCGCGCCGAGCACGACGATGAGCGCAATGGCCCCGTAGGAGTGCGTCGGGACGATGAGACCGTAGAAGGCCACGCCGACGCCGAGCGTGAGGGCAACGAGCACCAGCGCCCGGATCACGCAGCTCATCACGGTCGCCACCATGTAGGCCCAGGGGGGGAGCGGCGTGCCGCGGAACCGCTTCAGGATTCCCTGTTCGCGCTGGTTGGTGAGGGTGACCGAGAGATTGGTGTAGCAAGCCGAGATCACCCCGAAGGTCATGATCCCCGGGATGAAGTACTGGTCGAGCTTGAGCCCCTCGTAGCGGGCGCCGCTGTAGAGCGAGGCGAAGATGACGAGGAACATCACCGGCATGAAGAAGGTGAAGAAGGCGCCCATCGGGTTGCGCCAGTAGGCGAGCTGCTGGTACTTGAGCTCGCTTGCGACGATCCGGAGGGATTTCACGTGTTGTCCTCGGCGGTAAGCGTCAGGTACACGTCCTCCAGGCTCGGGCGGGCGACTTCGAGGCCCTCCAGCTCGATTTCGTGCGAGACAGCCCACGACGTGAGACGGTGCAACAGCGGCGTCGGTGAGTCGGTGTCGATCTCGACTATGCGCCGCCCGTCCACGGGGCTGACTGTGAGAGCGGCGTCGTCGAGTCCGAGGTCGGAGGCACCGTCGGCCTGCTCGGGAAGCAGGAAACGGATCCGCGCGGTACCCGTGTCACGTCCCCCGATCGAATCGGGTGTCCCCGTCGCGACGATGACACCTCTTGCGATCACCGCGACACGATCCGCGAGAACTTGCGCCTCGTCCATGTAGTGCGTCGTGAGAAGGACGGTGCGGCCTTCTCCGGTGAGGGTACGGACGATATCCCACGCCTCCCGGCGCGCGTTCGGGTCGAATCCGGTCGTCGGCTCGTCCAGGAACAGGAGCTCCGGGTCGCCGATAAGCGCCAGGCCCAGGTCCAACCGGCGCTGCAGACCGCCCGACAAGGTCCGGACCCGCGCACCGGCCTTGTCGCGGAGCCCGACGAGATCGATCACCGCGTCGGGATCGCGCGGGTGCGGGTAGTAGGACGCCCGCCGTTTGAGCACCTCGCGGATCGTCAGAAACTGCTCCACGGCCGTTTCCTGCAGGACTATCCCGACGCGTTCGAGCATGCGCCGGCGGTCGTGCCGGGGATCGAGCCCGAGCACGCCCACATTGCCGGCACTGGCGGTCTGGTAGCCCTCCAGTATCTCCACGATCGTCGTCTTGCCCGCACCGTTGGGACCGAGCAGGGCGAGGACCTCACCACTTTGAACTTCGAGATCCACTCCGCGGACCGCCTGGACGGGTCCGAAGTCCTTGCGGAGCCCACTCACCGAGACCGCCAATTCCATGCCGCAGAAGCTAATGGAACTTGACAGAGCCGAGTTCGTCCATGTGCCTGGACGCAGGTGCCCCGGTAGACTCACCGAGTGCGCGTTTCGGCAGGATCGGACCACGCAGGTCTCAAGTTGAAAGGACTGCTGATCGAGCACCTCACCTCGCTCGGGCACGAGGTTGTGGACCTCGGCACGCACTCGTCTGAGTCGGTCGACTACCCGGACTTCGGCGCAGCCGTTGGCGAAAGCGTCTGCTCGGGCGAGACAGATCTCGGAGTGTGCGTGTGCGGGACTGGGATGGGGATCGCGATCGCTGCGAACAAGGTCCACGGTGTGCGCGCGGCCGTAGTGCACGACGTGACTACGGCGCGGCTCGCCCGCGAGCACAACAACGCCAACGTGATCTGCTTCGGGGCGCGCATCATCGGCGAAGCCGTCGCCACCGACGCACTGGTGGTGTTCCTACGGAGCGAGTTCCTGGGGGGTCGCCACCTGCGCAGAGTCGAGAAGATAGCCGCACTCGAGCATCGCCAGGCTGACGACACGACCCCGGACATGAAACCTCTCGAAGGAGCCAACAAGTGACCCAGATCGTCGAAGCGTCAGGTGTGAGCGCGTTCTTGCCCGGTGCGCTAGCAGGGGACCCCGAGATGCATGCCCTGCTCGAGCGTGAGATCGAGCGCCAGCGAACGAGCCTTCAGTTGATCGCATCTGAGAACTTCACGTCCCCGGCTGTGCTCGCCGCGTCGGCCTCGGTGCTGACGAACAAGTACTCCGAGGGCTATCCAGGACGGCGCTATTACGGCGGGAACATCGTCGCTGATCAGGTGGAGGACCTCGCCAGGACCCGCGCGATGGAGCTGTTCGGTGCCGAGCATGCCAACGTCCAACCACACGCGGGGGCCAACGCGAACCTGGCGGCCTATCTGGCGCTCGTCGAACCTGGCGACACCATCTTGGCGATGCGGCTCGACCAGGGTGGTCACCTGACACACGGCTCGCCCGTCTCCATCACGGGCAAGCTGTACCGCTTTGTTGCCTACGGGGTCACGCCCGCGGCCCCCGACGGGTCTGGCGAACGGATCGACCTGGACATGGTCCGCGATCTTGCGATCCGCGAGCGGCCCCGACTGATCGTGGCCGGAGCCACGGCCTATTCAAGAGTCATCGACCCACAGCCGTTCCGCGAGATAGCCGACGAGGTCGGAGCCCGCTTCATGTTCGACGCGGCGCACCCTGCCGGCCTCATCGCCGGCAATGTCCACCCGAACCCTGTGGGCATCGCGGATGTCGTGACCCTCACTACCCACAAGACCCTTCGCGGCCCACGCGGCGGGGCAATTCTTTGCGGGGCCGACCTCGCCAAGTCCGTCGACTCGGCCGTTTTCCCGGGCCTGCAGGGCGGACCACTCGAGCACGTGATCGCCGCGAAGGCCGTGGCGTTCGGTGAAGCGCTCAGGCCTGAATTCCACGACTACGCCGCCAAAGTAGTACGCAACGCGGCGGCACTGGCGCAGGCTCTTACCGCTCAGGGGTTCCGGCTCGTCGCGGGCGGCACTGACAACCACCTCGTGCTCGTCGACTTGCGGACCTTCGAGGCCGAGCTCACCGGCAAGGTCGCGCAGGAGGTCCTGGACAGGACGGGGATCACGTGCAACCGCAATGCGATCCCGAACGACCCGCGGCCGCCCTTCGTGGCGAGCGGATTGCGGCTCGGATCAGCGGCCGAGACAACTGCCGGGCTCGGTGAGGCAGAGATGGCCGAGGTGGCGTCGCTAATCGCCCGGGCCCTTCGCGGTCGGGAGGACGAGCACGAGCTGGCTTCGGTTCGCGACGAGGTCAGGGAGCTGTGCAGCAGGTTCGACCCCTACCCAGGTGGTGTCGCGTCGGCGGGGTGACGCGCGCCTTGATCATTCGCGAGGACGCGTTCAGGACCGAGACCGGGACGAACAGGGGTATTGTTTTGCCGGCTCGGTGGAGGCAGTGCGAGGATTGGCGAGCGGAGTGAGCAGCAAGCCGTCGCCGAGCTTCAGCACGCTGATCGGTATGGGTGTCGCGACAGCCCTGTGTGTCGCCGTCGGAGTGGGCGGCGGGTACTGGCTGGACAGGACGTTCCACACCGGTGAGCTACTCACATTTGTAGGTCTGGCGCTCGGGGTGATCGCAGCGGTTGTGGTGGTCTACTTCGATGTCAGGCCGTTTCTCTGAGAGCCAGCAGCGTGGCCGGCCCGAACGGGTCGCACGCACGTGGTTCCTCGAGCTGATCAGAAAGAGGTCATGGAGCGACTCGCAGCGGTACTGGAGCAACTTGGCCTGCCGGAGATCTCGAGAATGCTCCGGCGCACGGTGTTCGGCGCCGTCGGCGTCGGCGTCGTCGCGCTCGTGGTGCTGTCGATCGTCGGTTACCCGCTCGCGGGCCTGGGCGCCTGCATCGGCCTTGGTCTGGGCCTCGCGAACATCCGCCTCGTGATGTCGACCGCCTCCCGGCTGAATTCGCTAGCTACGACCAAGGTCAAGCGGCCGATGGCAATGAACACGCTGATGCGTCTTGCTCTCACCACGGTCGTCGCAATCGTCCTGGTCGTTGTGAACCTTGCCCTCGGGATGGGTGTGCTCGGCGGCATCGCGGTCTTCTATCTCCTCTTCGTTGTGAGTCTGGTGGCAACTCTGCTCCGGCAGGGAGCCGTCACGTGAGCGGTCTCGGCTTGCTGGCCGGCGCGGGCTCGATCACGGTCGGCAACTCTCCCACTATCAAGCTCTTGGGCCTCACGGTCAACAAGTACGATGTCATCGCTTCTCTGGTCGCGGGCGTGCTCGTGATCGGCATCGGGCTGGCTGTCCGCGTGCACATCACCGCCGAGGTGCCGGGCAAGATGCAGCTTGTCTTCGAGACCCTTTCCAATGCGGTCTCGAACCAGGTCGAGTCGTCGATCGGTCCCAAGGGGCGGCGGATCGTGCCGCTCGCGATGACGCTGTTCTTGTACATCCTGTTCTGCAACTGGCTCGAGATGATCCCCACGGGTCACGCTCCCCAGTTGCTGCCGGCCCCGACGGGCGACGTGAACATGACCTACGCGATGGCGCTCACAGTGATCATCCTCGTGCACGTGACCTGGATCAGGACCCAAGGTCTCGGCCACTACATCGGCCACTACTTCCGGCCCTACAAGGTGCTCTTCCCGATCAACTTGATCGAGGAGATAGCGAAGCCCCTTACGCTGGCCCTCCGACTTTTCGGCAACATCTTCTCCGGCGGGATCATGCTGCTGCTGATCTGGGCTCTTCTACCGTGGTTCGTCGTCCCGATCGGCGACCTGGGTTGGAAGATCTTCGACGGCCTGTTCGTCGCGCCGATACAGGCCTTCATTTTCGCCCTGCTTACGATCCTCTATTTCCAGACAGCGTTGTCAGGAGAACATTGAGCACTCACAACGTCACCGAGCGGCGCGACCCGATCGTGGGAACGAGCCTCGAGCAGATCTCCAACCCGTTCAGAAAGGGAGCAGGTAAACCCAATGGCAAATAACCTCAACCAGGCGATCGAGCTTGCCGGCGCCATGGTCGGCGGCGGACTTGCCCTCGGCGGTGGCGCTATCGGCGCGGCCGTCGGCGACGGTCTGGCCGGCAGCCAGACGATCGCGGGCGTCGCCCGGCAACCCGAGGCACAAGGCCGACTGTTCACGATCATGTTCATCATCGTGGGTCTCGTCGAGGCCATGTACTTCATCAATCTCGTCTTCATGGTCCTGTTCGTCTTCGTCCTCGCCAAGAAGTAGCGACGGAGGTCTTGCTGGATGCTGTTTGCAAGCGCTGGGGCCGCAAGCTCCGGCAACGGTGGGAACTTCCTCATCCCGAACGGCACCTTTGTCGTCGAGCTGGTGATCTTCCTGGTCGTGCTGGGTGTCATCGCGAAGTGGATCCTGCCGCCCCTCCGGGACGTGGTCGACACGCGGCGGGAACGTGTCGCTACCGCGCTGGCCAAGGCGGAGCAGGCACGTGCCGAGAGCCAGCGCGTGATCGCTGAGCGCGAACGTGTTCTGGCTGAGGCCCGCGCCCAGGCTCGTGCCATCGTCGACCACGCGAATCAGGGCGCGGACTCGGCGTTCGAGAACGGTCGCCAGCGAGGTCAGGAGGAATACGACCGGTTGGTCACAGACTCCCGGGCCGAGGCTGCGGAGGAGGGTCGACGAGCCCGTGACGAGCTCCTAGGCCGGCTCGACACGCTTGTGGCCTCCGCTGCCGAGCGCGTCCTCGGCACCCGGATCGATGTCGACCAGCACCGCGGGTTGATCGACGAGTCGATCGCAACGGCCACCGGCGGGGGAGCGGGTTAGCGGTGGCGTCGTATCTGGCCGAAGTCGTTGGTTTCCTGCTGCTAGGGGTCTTCATCTACCGCTATGTGAAGCCGCCCCTCAAGAAGTTGATGGACCGCCAAGCCGAGTCGATCCGGTTGTCGCTTTCCTCAGCAGATGCCGGGTTGGAGAGCAGTCGACGCATGCTCGAGGAAGCACACGCGGCCCTCGAGGCGGCGCACTCGGAAGCGACGGCGATAGCCGAGCGCGCGCACGAGACCTCTGCCCAGCTCCTTCTCGAGGGCGAACGCCACGGCCGTGAGGAGTACGACAGGCTCGTGGTGAGCGCGGCCGCGGAGGCCGAGTTCGAACGCCAGCGCGCCCGCGAGGAAGTCACGCGGCAGGTCGGCGCGATCGTGATGGCGGCGACCGAACTGGTCGTCGCTGCCGAGATCGACTCGTCGCTCCAGAGGGTGTTCATCGGCGAGACGATTGACGCCGCCGAGGCGATGGTATGAGAGACCTGTTACGCGGCTACGCAACCGCGATCTTGGAGTCGGCGGCCGAAGCGGGCCGCGCGCGCCAGATGGTGGGCGATCTACGCGCGTTCTCGTTGGCCCTTACCGAATCAGACACGCTCCGCAACGTGCTCACGGATGCGACCATCCCGGCCCGGGCACGTCGAGGTGTCGTGCACGATCTCCTGGATGAGAAGGCCGCGGCCGAGTCCCAGGCTCTGGCCTGCTGGGCCGCGCTTGTGGAGCCCGCGGCGGAATTCCCAGCTGCCGTGCTAGAGCTGGTCGAGCTCGCTCTCGAGACCGCAGACGCCGAGGAGGCAGGCCACCTGCGACTCGTTCCGGCAGAGGAACTCCTTGGTGGCCGAACCGCGGTGCGCGAGCGCATCCGTGGCTATGCCGACCGGTTGTTCCAGGAAGTCGAGCGGCTTGAGCTCATCGATGACATCGAGGACGAACTGGTCCGTTTTGCGAGGATCGTCGACTCGAGTCTTGGGTTGCGTCGTGGGCTCGTAGACCCGTCAGCACCGGTCGCGCAGCGGGTCGCCCTGCTCGACGATCTGCTTTCGGGCAAGGTGTTGCCTGCGACCGCTCGGTTGGCCGCGTACGTGCTGAAGGCCGGCCACAGCCGGGATCTCGTAGGCACCCTCGAATGGGTCGCGGGGCTTGCCGGTGAGGAGCGAGGACGGCGTGTGGCAAAGGTGCGCTCGGCCGTCGAGCTCGATGACGACGAGTACGCGCGGCTCGTCGAGGCACTCGAGCGTACAGCGGGCCATCCGGTCAAAGTCCGCGTGCAGATCGAACCTTCGTTGTTGGGCGGGATGGCCGTCGAGATCGGCGATACCGTCATCGACGGTTCGGTGCGGCACCGGCTCGACCAACTCCGCGAAGCCCTGGCCCCGTCGACGGCCCTGCGCGACCTGTCGACCTCCGAACATGACCGTTCCTGAACCAGACGAAGAGGACAAAAGGACTCCCACCGATGCCTGAGCTCACGATCAACGCCGAAGACATCGCCGCGGCGCTGGCGCGCAATGTCAGCGAATTCACGACCGGGACCGAGGCCGAGCAGGTTGGCCGCATCGCCGAGGTCGGTGACGGCATCGCACGGGTCACTGGCTTGCCCGGGGCCACCGTCAACGAATTGCTCGAGTTCGAGAACGGGACCGTCGGCCTCGCCCTCAACCTCGACGAGGAGTCGATCGGCGCGGTCATCCTCGGCACGATGGACGGACTCGACGAGGGGCAGGTGGTCCGCTCGACCGGCAGGATCTTGTCCGTGCCGGTTGGGGACGCGTTGCTGGGCCGCGTCGTGAACCCTCTGGGTGAGCCGATCGACGGCAAAGGCCCCCTTGGTGCCACCATTGATCGCCGTCTCGAGATTCAGGCGCCAGGCATCGTGTCGCGCCAGCCCGTCTTCGAACCGTTGCAGACCGGCATCAAGGTCATCGACGCGATGACGCCCATCGGTCGCGGCCAGCGCGAGCTCATAATCGGCGACCGCAAGACGGGCAAGACCACGATCGCGACCGACACGATCCTCAACCAGCTTGGCCAGGATGTGAAGTGCATCTACGTCGCGATCGGCCAGAAGGGGTCGACGATCTCCCAGACGGTCGCGACCTTCGCGGAGCACGGAGCTTTGGCCTACACCGTCGTAGTTGCGGCCCCAGCGTCCGAGCCCGCGCCGTTCAAGTACCTCGCGCCCTACGCGGGTTGCGCGATGGGCCAGCACTGGATGGAGAACGGCGAGCACGCGCTCGTCGTCTACGACGACCTCTCCAAACAGGCCGAGGCCTACCGTCAGATCTCGCTCCTGCTTCGTCGCCCGCCAGGTCGGGAGGCCTACCCCGGTGACGTCTTCTACCTCCACAGCCGCCTTTTGGAGCGGGCGGCGAAGCTTTCCGACAAGATGGGCGGTGGCTCGCTCACAGCGCTGCCGATAATCGAGACCAAGGCGGGTGACATCTCCGCCTACATCCCGACCAACGTCATCTCGATCACCGACGGCCAGATCTTCCTCGAGAGCGAGCTTTTCTACTCGGGGGTGCGCCCGGCATTCAACGTCGGGAACTCGGTGTCACGAGTCGGCGGTGCGGCCCAGATCAAGGCGATGAAGGCAGTTGTCGGCACGCTAAAGATCGACCTGGCGCAGTTCCGCGAGTTGGAAGCGTTCGCCACCTTCGGGTCCGAGCTCGACAAAGCGTCACAGGCACAGCTGGACCGTGGCTATCGCCTCACAGAGCTCTTGAAGCAGGGCCTGAACGTTCCCTTGCCCGTTGAGGAGCAAGTAGTCGTCATCTTCGCGGGGGTACGCGGGCATATCGACGACGTGGCCGTCGAAGACGTGGGGCGCTTCGAGTCTGAGCTGCGAGCGTTCATGCGGGCGCGCCACCCTGAGGTTCTCGAGCAGATCGCGTTATCGGGCACGCTCTCGAACGAGGTCGAACTCGAAGCTGCGATCGGGGAGTTCAAACGTGGCTTCAGCCCCTCGGAGGCTCCAGCGGCGGTTGAGGGCGCCAGCACACGAGCACCAAGTGGGGATGGAGCTGCAGGCAAGACCGAGGCGACCGCCCCGGTCGTGGGCGAGAACGAGGCCGAGTAGGCACATGGCAGGCGGTCAGGAGCGGGTCCTTCGTCGACGTATCCGCACCATCGAGTCAACGAAAAAGATCACCAGGTCCTTCGAGCTCATCGCGGCTTCACAGATCTCCCGCGCCCAGGGCCGCATCGCCGGTTCCCGCCCTTATGTCAAGGCGATCTCGGACATCTTGGCGGAAACCGCCCGCGAAGGCGGGAGCTCGACGCGTCTGCTCGGGATTCCTGAGTCACCACAGAACGTCCTTGCGCTCGTGATTGTCGCGGACCGGGGCTTGGCGGGCGCCTACAACTCGAGTGTGCTGCGCGCAGCCGAACGCCTGATCCGGTCCCGGTCGCAGGAGGGTCGCGGCTTCACGGTGATGGCGATCGGCAAGAAGGCTCAGGCCTATTTCCGGTTTCGCCACCAGCCGGTCGCCCAGCAGTTTGTCGCCATGTCCGACCGTCCCACCTACGAAGATGCGCGACGAGTGGCCGCGGTCATCGTTCCGCCGTTCCTCGCCGGTGAGGTCGATCTCGTGCAGATCGTCTCGACCAGGATCCGGTCCGCGAGCAGCCAGGTCGTGGAGACTCGACAGCTGCTGCCGGTGCTGCCGAGCCCGAAGCAGTCTGGCCCCAAGCCCTCCGGCGTTGCGCAAACGGCCGGCGAGTCCGCTGCGACCGCTGTCTCAGCGGCTGGCGACCACGGCTCGGCGGGGTCCGAAAGAAAGCTCGGCTTCTTCGAGTTCGAGCCCGATGTCGAGCAGCTGCTGGCGCAGCTCATCCCGCTGTACGCAGAGGCCTCGATCTATGCCGCGCTGCTGGAGGCGTCCGCTTCGGAGCACGCCTCGCGCCAACGGGCGATGTCGGCAGCCACCGAGAACGCCGAAGAGCTGCTGAAGACGCTCAAGCGGGTGATGAACCGCGCCCGCCAAGACTCCATCACGACCGAGATCATGGAGATCGTCGGAGGCTCCGAGGCCCTGCGTTCGGCCGGCGACACCCCCCATGACCTCACTCATCCGCAAGCAACCGAGGAGCAGAACCGATGACCACCGTGGCCCCCGAAGTCCCTGTTGCCAAGCAACTCGAGAACGGCCGCATCGTCGCGATCGCGGGGCCTGTCATCGATGTCGAGTTCCCTCCCCACGCGTTGCCCGAGATCAACACTGCCGTCGAGGTGACCCTTGTCGTGGACGGCAACGAGGTGCTCATCACCGCCGAGGTCGCCCAGCAGATCGGCGAGGGTCGGGCGCGTTGCATCTGTTTGAAGCCGACCGACGGGCTCGCCCGCGGCGCAACGGTTGTCAACACAGGTCGCGGCATCACCGTTCCCGTCGGCGACGCCGTGCTCGGTCACGTGTTCAACGTGATCGGCGAGCGGCTGGATGCCGGCGAGATGGCCGAGCCCGACGCGTGGTGGGAGATCCACCGTCCGGCCCCGGACTTCGACACGCTCGAGCCGAGGCGGCAGATGTTCGAGACCGGCATCAAGGTCATCGATCTTCTGGAGCCCTACGTGCAGGGAGGCAAGATCGGGTTGTTCGGTGGAGCCGGTGTGGGCAAGACCGTGCTCATCCAGGAGATGATCCACCGCGTCGCACAAGAGCACGGCGGAGTGTCGGTCTTCGCGGGCGTGGGCGAGCGAACCCGCGAGGGCACCGACCTCTGGCTCGAGATGCAGGAGTCCGGTGTCATCACCAAGGCCGCCCTCGTATACGGCCAGATGGATGAGCCTCCGGGTGTGCGGCTACGCGTGGCGCTCTCGGCCCTGACGATGGCGGAGTACTTCCGGGACGTGAAGAACCAGGACGTGCTGCTGTTCATCGACAACATCTTCCGTTTCGTGCAGGCGGGCTCGGAGGTTTCGACGCTGCTCGGCCGCATGCCGTCCGCCGTCGGGTACCAGCCCACGCTCGCGGACGAGATGGGTGAGCTCCAGGAGCGCATCACCTCCACGAGGGGCCACTCCATCACTTCGTTGCAGGCCGTATACGTCCCTGCCGACGACTACACGGACCCGGCACCGTTCACGACCTTCACTCACCTCGACGCGACCACTGAGCTGTCGCGTCAGACCGCGGCACTCGGCATCTATCCGGCCGTCGACCCGCTCGCATCGACTAGCAACATCCTCGCTCCAGAGGTTGTCGGGGATCGCCACTACCAGTGCGCACGGCGGGTTCAAGAAGTGTTGCAGCGTGCCCGCGAGCTTCAGGACATCATTGCCATTCTCGGCCTCGACGAGCTCTCCGAAGAGGACCGTCTGAGCGTGACCCGGGCGCGCAAGATCCAGCGCTTTTTGTCCCAGCCGCTGTTCGTGGCGGAGGTCTTCACCAGCCTGCCCGGCATCTACGTCCCGATAGACGAGACCGTGCGCAGCTTCGAGGCGCTCGTGGGTGGCGACCTCGACGATGTCCCTGAGCAGGCATTCCTGAACGCAGGTGGCGTGGACGACGTGATCGTGAAGGCCAAGTCCATCGAGCGGGGCTGACCAGGCTCATGGCCAACTTGACCCACGTGGAGCTGATCACGCCCGAACGCGTGCTGTTCTCGGGCGAGGCCGAAGCAGTCGTGTTGCGCGCCGACGGGGCCGACACGACCTTTCTCGCCAACCACATGGACTACATCGGTGCCGTCGATGTGTGCGTGCTGCGGCTCGAAGGTGTGAAGGCCGACGGAGCCTCGGGCGGCCCTGGCGCGCAGGGCGAGCCGGACCCAGTCGGCGAGCTCCGCGCCGCGGTGCACGGCGGCTTTGTCAAGGTGGCCGACAACGAGGTGACAATCGTGGCCGGAGTCGCCGAGCTTGCCGAGGAGATCGACGTCGAGCGAGCTGAGCGCGCGCTCCAAGCTGCCGAGGGTCAGCTTTCTGCCGGCGAAGCGGTTGATGCTGAAGCGGCTGCCGCGAGGGCGCGGGTGCGGATAGAAGCCGCCGTCAGGCTGAAGAGCGACTTAAGTCGCCTGTCGGACCGCGGCTCGCGCTCACTCTCTCCGGCGTAAGTTTCTGGGATGCGCCTCGCCTTCAAGACCGCACCGCAGAACACCACCTGGCACGACCTCATCGAAGTCTGGCGGGCAGCCGACGATATCGAGCTGTTCGAGTCCGGCTGGCTCTTCGACCACTTCTACCCGATCTACTCGGATGCGACCGGGCCCTGCCTCGAGGGATGGGTCACCCTCACCGCCCTCGCCCAGGCGACGAAACGGCTTCGTTTCGGGACGCTCGTGACTGGAGTCCACTATCGACACCCCGCCGTGCTAGCCAACATGGCGGCGACGCTCGACGTCGTCTCGGGGGGCCGCCTCGAGCTGGGTATCGGGGCAGGCTGGAACGAGGAGGAGTCCGGCGCCTACGGCATTGCCGTCGGCACCCCCAAGCAGCGCAGCGATCGTTTCGAAGAGGCATGTGAGGTGATCATCGGCCTTCTCTCCAACGACACGACCTCGTTCAGCGGGACCTACTACGAGCTGACGAATGCCCTTTGCAACCCCAAGCCGATCCAGCGGCCGCATCCGCCGATCTGCATCGGAGGAAACGGCGAGAAACGCACGTTGCGCACTGCGGCCCGATTCGCCCAGCACTGGAACTTCGTCGGCGGCACCGCCGAAGAGTTCGCGCGAAAGCGCGATGTGCTCCGCGAACACTGCGAGGACCTCGGGCGAGACCCGGGAGAGATACTGCTGTCGAGCCACGTCCGTTTCGAGGGCGACCCCGCCGCGGCGGCGGCTGCTGCGGCAGAGCTTGCCGACGCCGGCGCCGAGCTCGCGATCGTCTATCTCCGCCCGCCCCTCACGCCGGCCGTGCTCGAGCCGTTGGCAGAGGCCTTCATCTCGGTGAGCTGAACCGTGCAGATTGCCCGCTCGATGTCCCGGGCGCGACCGTCATCTCCCCACTAGCTCACGGCGAGTCCTAACCTCGCGAAGTGCCACAAAGACGCAGGCTGACGGTCTCGCTCGTGGTAACAGGTGCGCTTGCCAACGAGATCGACGGCCTGCGGAGAGCCCTCGGAGCCAAGGCTCTCCACCGCATCGCCCCGCATTGCACCCTCATCCCTCCGGTCAATATCCGGGAGGAGAGTCTCGAGACGGTCCTTTCGAACGTCCGCGCCGCCGCCGGAAAGAGCGCCCCCATCGCTGTGGACCTGGGGCCGCTGGCGACGTTCTGGCCCCGCACGCCGGTACTCTACCTGGCCGTCAGCGGAGACCTCGACGCCATGAGGGTGCTCCGGAGCAATCTCGGTGATGGTCCGTTGGCACCACCCCCGCAGCGGTCCCAGCGCGCCTTCGTACCGCACCTCACCCTCGACCAACGGATCGAGCCCGGTCGTCTGTCACACGCGTTGGCCGCTCTGGCGGACTTCAGAGCGTCGTACTGCTTCGAGCGGGTCACGGTTCTCGAACAGGATGCCGGCCATCGTTGGCAGCCTTTGGCCGACGCCGCCTTGGGCAGGCCCGCTGTCGCAGGCAGAGGCAGCATCGATCTCGAGCTTTCAGTGGTAGATCAGCCCGATCCCCTGACCACAGCTTGGGCCGAGGAGCAGTGGACCAGCTACTCGAGGGATCGCTATGGCGAGTTGGTGCGCCCGATCAAGCCGTACGCGCTCGTCGTCAGGTCGAGCGGCCGACTCGTCGGGTTCGCAGACGGTGAGGTCCGCGGCCCGGTGTTGCGGATCGGCCGGTTGATCGTCAGCCCTGAATGGCGCAGCCTCGGGTTCGGTTCGCACCTGCTGCGTGCGCTGGAGCATCTCGCAGGCGAGCGAGGTTGCGGCCTGGTCCGGCTCGAAACCCTATCGGGGGGGCGTGCGGAACGGTTCTATGCAGATCGCGGCTATGTGGTCGCAGCAAACCTCCCGAAGTGGCGGGAGGACCACGACTTTGTCGTCATGGAGCGCGAGGTCGTCGTCGCGGTTGGAGGATCCTCACCTGAGGGTCCAAACGAGAACACCCCGAAGGACCCGTCCTCTGCTCACGGCGGAGGAATCAGGTAGGAACAGGCCCCGACTCAGCCCCGAGCTCACGCGAGACTTCACCGACGAGCCGGGCAGCCGCCTGCTCGGGGTCCATCCGCTTCTCCCTCAGCGCTGTCAGCAGCCCGGCGCTGGCGGCACCGGCGACCGCCGCGTCGAGAGCGGCGTCGAAACGCCGCTTCGCGATCCTGAGCGCTTCATCGCGCGCCCGCTCGGCGCGCCTTACTTGGAGCACTCCATGGACCTCAAGGTGCCTACGGTGGGAGGAGATGGCGTCCCAGAGCTCGGCGATGCCCTCGCCGGTCGGGGCGACGGTCTTCACGATCGGCGGCGTCCATTCGAGGGTTCCCGAGAGTTGAACCATGAGCCTCAGGTCACGCGCGGTCTCCTGGACGCCGGGCCGGTCGGCTTTGTTGATGACCAGGACATCTGCGATCTCGAGGAGCCCTGCCTTGTTGGCCTGCACGGCGTCTCCCCAACCGGGATTTACCACCACAACCACGGTGTCGCACGTGGCTGCTATCTCGACTTCGACTTGGCCGACACCGACGGTCTCGACGATCACGAGAGGCCATCCCGTTGCATCGAGCAGTCGTACGGCTTCGGGCACGGCTGCTGCGAGGCCCCCGAGGTGGCCTCTTGTCGCCATCGATCGGATGAAGACGGCGTCGTCGAGGGCGTGCTCCTGCATTCGCACACGGTCGCCGAGAATCGCGCCGCCTGTCACAGGCGAGGAAGGGTCGACTGCGAGCACGGCAACCGGGGTGTCGTGCCGCTCGCGCAGTCCTGCGAGCACGGCGCTCGCCAAGGTCGACTTTCCCGAGCCGGGGGCGCCGGTGAAGCCTATGGAGTAAGCGGTCCCGGCCCGCCTGAAGGTCAGGCCGGCAAGCTCGCGCCCGGAGTCCCCGCCTCTCTCGACAACCGAGAGGAGACGCGCCAGGGCACCTCGGTCACCTGCCACGGCCGCTTGGAACAGCTCGGCTGTGCTCGCGCGCGGCCGGGGGGGCTTCACGGGGAGCAAACGCGTTCGATGTTCGCGCCTAGTGAGTTGAGGCGCTCCTCGAGGCGCTCATAACCGCGGTCGATGTGCTCGGCACCGCTCACGTCGGTGACGCCTTCGGCCGCCAGCCCGGCAAGCACGAGCGCCGCCCCTGCGCGGATGTCCGATGCCCGAACACGGGCTCCTGACAACCTGGGCACGCCGCGCACGATCGCGTGGTGGCCTTCGGTCTTGATCTTGGCCCCCATCCGCCTCAGCTCGTCGGTGTAGCGGAAACGGCCGGCGAACAGGTTCTCGCTCACGATCGCGATCCCGTCTGCGACCGAGAGCAGGGTCACGAGCAGCGGCTTGTAGTCAGTCGCGACTCCCGGATAGGGCAGGGTCGCGACATCGACCGACTTGAGGCGTCCTTCGGCGGCGGCCAAGAGGCCTCCGTCGGTCGCAGTGCAGTGCATACCCATCTGGCGGAGCTTCTCGAGGAGCATGTCCATGTGCTCGGGTCGTGCCCCTTTGACGAACACTTCTCCGCCGGCAAGACCGACCGCTGTGACAAGCGTCGCCGCCTCCACCCGGTCGGGGATCGCCCGGTGATCAGCGGGACGCAGCTGGTCCACTCCCTCGATCTCGATGTGGGAGGTCCCCGCACCGTGGATCCGCGCTCCCATCTCGGTCAACATCGACGCGAGGTCGCTGATCTCGGGTTCCCTTGCGGCATTCTCGATCACGGTTGTGCCCTTGGCGAGTACCGCACCCATCAAGATGTTGTCGGTCGCGGTGTGGCTCGGAAACTGGAGGGCGATCCGCGCGCCGACGAGCCGGTCACAGTGCCCGTCCACATAGCCGTGCTCGGCCACGAAGCTCGCCCCGAGGTTCTCGAACGCGCTGAGGTGGAAGTCGATCGGTCGCTCGCCGAAGTCGTCGCCCCCCGGCATCGAGACCCTGGCGGTGCCGTAACGGGCGAGCAGAGGGCCAAGAACGACGATCGATGCCCGCATCTTCTCGACGAGCTCATAGGGGGCGATGGGCGTCACGTCCTCAGGGATGGTGATCTCGAGGTGCCCCTCGGGACCTCGGCCTATGTGGACGACATCGGCGCCCATGGCACGAAGCACGTCCGACATGATCGCGACGTCGCTGATGACCGGCACGTTGTCCAGGCGGTGGACGCCGGGGGCGAGAAGGCAGGCGGCCATGAGCTTCAGCACCGAGTTCTTGGCCCCGTTCACGCACACGGTGCCGTGCAGAGGGCCGGATGGGTGCAGGACGAAGCGATCCACGGCGAGACAGTACCGCCGGGAGCGGGTCGCGACCTAGCGACAAGCCGTTGCGGGCGGGAGAACGCGCCCATTCCACAGCGTGTAGCAAGCTATCGTCGACACGGTGAGCGTCAGTTGCCGGCTCCCCGATCGAGGACTTGTCTTGACACCCGTCTGGGCAACCGAGCTCGGCTGACGGGGCAGATGGCTTCTCGTCCACGTCCGAGCATGGACGACGCGCGCTGGTACGAGGAGGCTGTCTTCTATGAGCTGCTCCCTCGAGGATTCTTCGATTCCAACGCGGATGGCATAGGCGACTTCCAGGGCCTGCGCCAGAAGCTCGACTACCTCCAGTGGCTGGGCATCGACTGTGTCTGGCTCCTGCCCTTCTATCCCTCACCGCTTCATGACGGTGGCTACGACATCAGCGACTTCCTGACGGTCGCACCCGATATCGGCAACATCGACGACCTGGTAGCGCTCGTGGAGGACGCCCACCGCCGCGGGATCAGGATCATCTCCGATCTCGTGATGAATCACACCAGCGACCAGCATCCCTGGTTCATCGAGTCCCGTTCGTCGCGCGACAACCCGAAGGCCGACTGGTACATGTGGGCCGACGACGACCACGGCTTCGCCGACGTCCGCGTCATCTTCTGCGACGTCGAGTCGTCCAACTGGACCTTCGACCAGCGGCGCCAGCAGTACTACTGGCACCGGTTCTTCCATCAGCAGCCGGACCTCAACTACGACAATCCCGAGGTCGTCGACGCGATGCTCGGAGTCGTCCGGTTCTGGCTCGATCTCGGCCTCGACGGGTTCCGCCTCGATGCGGTCCCGTACCTGTTCAAGGCAGAGGGCACGTCTTGTGAGAACCTGCCGGCGACCCATAACTTGCTCCGCCGGATCCGGGCCGAGATGGACGTCTCCTACCCCGGCAGGCTGATGCTCGCAGAGGTCAACCAGTGGCCAAGCGCCGTCACCGAGTACTTCGGCGACGGCGACGAGTGCCACATGTGCTTCAACTTCCCGCTCATGCCCCGGATGTTCATGGCCGTTCGCCGTGAGCAGCGCTTCCCGATCACCGAGATCCTCGCCCAGACCCCCCCGATTCCCGACGGCTGCCAATGGGGGATCTTCCTGCGCAACCACGACGAACTCACCTTGGAGATGGTGACCGACGAAGAGCGCGACTACATGTACAACGAGTATGCCCACGACCCGAGGATGCGCAGGAACCTCGGCATCCGGAGACGCCTGGGCCCTCTGGTCGAAAACGACCGGCGCGTGGCCGAGCTGCTCTACGGGCTACTCCTGTCCCTGCCGGGCAGCCCGGTCCTCTATTACGGCGACGAGCTGCTTATGGGTGACAACATCTACCTCGGCGACCGCGATGGCGTCCGCACGCCGATGCAATGGGCGCCCGACCGAAATGCCGGCTTCTCCCGAGCCGACTTCGCGCAGCTTTACCTGCCACCGCTGATGGACCCGGTCCACGGCTACCAGGCTGTCAACGTCGAGGCGGAACAGCGGGACCCCTCGTCGTTCCTCCACTGGTTGCGGCGCATGCTCCTTGTGCGCCACCAGTACCCCCAGTTCGCTACCGGCTCGCTCGAAATACTCCCTGCCGACAATCCCTCGGTGATCGCCTATGTCAGGCGGTCCAGCGTCAAGGATGGCCCAGCTGCGGTGCAGCCCGAGTTGGACAGCGCTGCCGACGCAGCACGCGGGCCCGACTTTCAGGTCCCGCCTGGCGAGCCCGAGCCAACGGGCACGCACACTTCTGTGTTGTGCGTGTCGAACTTGAGTCGCTTCGCCCAGCCGGCTGAGCTCAGCCTCGGCCGGTGGGAGGGCTGCACGCCCATCGAGCTGTTGGGGCGCGTGCCGTTCCCGCGCGTCACAGCCAATCCCTACTCGGTGACGCTCGCGCCCTACGGCATCTACTGGTTCGAGCTAGAGGAGCGCTGATAGTGCCCCCCACCCCGTCAGCTTTCGAAGGGCTCGTCATCCCCTATCTCCAGCGCCAACCATGGTTCCTGGCTGACATGTCGCGGTTTGATCGCGGCGTTTGGGCAACCGTCCGGCTCGCTGATCTGGAGATCCTGCTCGACGGGCGGCCGGGGCTGGCGAGCGTGGTCGTCACTGTCGGCAACCGTCCGTTCCACGTCCTGGTCGGATGGCGGGAGGTGGCACTCGCCCCGGCGGTCCTAGGGGACCACCAAGGTGCGGTGCTCGGAATGTGCAGCGACGGTGGAGGCGACGTGCTGTGCTACGACGCCCTCGCCGACGAGGAGCTCTCGAGGGGGCTGCTGGCTTTCGCCACCGCCGGGCGGGAGAGTGCCAAACGCGTGCGCCTGGTTCACTCGTTGGCGAGCCACGCGTCGCTCGTCTACGACGAGCACCTGTTCATGAAGTCCTACCGGGTTCTCGAGCCCGCGCCGCGGCCCGAGATCGAGCTCATGTTGAGGCTGGAAGAGGTCGGTTTCGAGCACACCTTGCGGCCGGTGGCCTACTGGGAGCGAAACGGGTGGGACCTGGCACTCGTGCGCGAGTACATCCCGGGAGCAGTGGAGGGCCGTCTTCTCGCGCTGACATCTCTGCGCGACCTGCTCGGCCGCAATCTCGACGACGGTCGGCCCAAGCTTGAAGACGTCGGCGGGGCCGGTGGTGACCTTTCCTCGGAGGTGCGTCGTCTGGGCGAGGCGACGGGCAGCCTCCATCTCGCCCTCGCTGAGGCCTTCGGAGTCCGCAGCCTTCCTGACGGCGACACATTGCGCACCGCGGCAATCCGGATTCACGGCGACTACCACCTCCGTCGGGTCTTCCGGACCGACGCCGGTTGGATCGTCGGGGGTTTCGGCGACGACCCGTTGATCGGCAAGTCCGCCGACAGCACCAAGCCGCAAGAGCCGCGCTTCGCCTCGCCGTTCGAGGACCTGGCGGACCTCTCGTACTCCCTCAGACAGGTGGCGGCCGAGTCCGTGGCGGCCCAACCGGCCGCCACGCGGATTCAGGCCGAGCGGCTCGCGAAGGCCTGGGAGCGTCGCAACCGGGGCGCCTTTCTGAGCGGTTACCTCGGCGTCGGCGGCATCCGTAGGCTCGTGGCATTGGACCGGCCGGCAGCGGCGGACGCGATCAAGTCACTGATCACCGCACGTGCGATGCCTACCTAGGTCCCGCTAGGACCTTCGCGCCGCGACTGGCGGTGCGCTCTTAGGAGGCAGCGGTCATCGTTTGGTCGGCCGTGTCCGGCTCGACACGCCTCAGCGCCTCGCGCAGGTCTGCGGCGGCCTTTTCAGGCCCGACCACGTTGATCATGACCCCTGTGCCGAGCTCGAAACCCGCCCGGGTGGTCAAGCACGGCAGGATGTGCACGTGCCAGTGGAACTCACCTGTCGAGCTGTAGGGAGCAGAGTGGAACACGACGTTGTAGGCCACGTCGCCGACGCTCTCGTTGACTGCGCGAAGCGCGCTGCGGACGGCTCGCCCGACGCCGACGATGCTGTCTGTGGCTGCCCGGTGGAGGTGAGCACCATGCTCGCGGGGCACGACGAGAATCTCGTAGGGCGTCCCGCTCCAATATGGGCAGAACGTCACAGCGTGCTCTGTCGCCTGGATCATCCGGTGCTCGAATGTCTGCTCGGCCGTCGCCGCCGCGCAGACGACGCACCCGCCCGCGAACCGCTCGAAACTGGCCTGCTCGTCGGCAAGCTCCCTCGGCACGAACGGGATCCCGAGCAGCTGGCCATGGGGGTGGGCTATGGACGCACCGGCCTGGCGGCCATGATTGATGATCACCTGGCTGTAACGCAGGCCGGGGGTGCTTTCGTGCTCCGCCACCCGGTCCCGGATGGCGAGCATCACGAGCGACACCTGCTCGTCGGGGAGCGAAGCCATCGTCACTTCGTGGTCTGGCGAGAGGACCAGTACCTCGTGGATCCCACTTGCCGGGGCCTCTGTGAACACCGGCCCTCGATTCTCGATGACAAAGGGCGCGTCACCCTGAAACGCCGGGTAGCGGTTCGGCAGGACCCTCACGAGCCAGGCGCCGGAGGTCCCGTAGACCTCGAGGGCCGGGGCCGTCGAGGATTCCATGCCTGGACAGAATGGGCACGGGATTCCCTCGAGGGAGTCGAGCGTGGGCTGGCGCGGTACGAAGAGCGCCTGTCGCTGGGCGCGGTCGGTGGCCACCGTCACCCACCGTCCCGAAAGCGGATCAATGCGAAGCTGGTTCACGCGCGGACGAGGACCTCCTTCGAAGCAGAAGCTCGGCAGATGATTGTCATCACTTTTAAAGCTATCGCCACAATAGGCACCTTGAGTCGGCATCCGACATGACAGGGCCCGGTTATGACCTGTTGGTGGGACTTCACGTCCTGAGCGCGGTAATCGGTTTCGGCGCGGTCGGCCTCTCTGGCACCTACGCGGCCAGTGCCCGCGAGGCGACCGAGCCGCGCCAGGATCCAGCGCTGCGGCGGTACTTCCATCTCAGCACGAACTGGGCGGAGAGATCGCTGCTCGTGACCCCTGTCCTCGGCGCGATCGTGTTGTGCGCAGGGGACCGCTCCGCTGACTCGCAGGCCTGGCCGTGGATCGGGCTTGGTTGTTGGGTCCTCGCGGCGTCGATCGCGACTGGCCGGTGCTGGCCCGCCGAGCGGAGGATCCAGTTGTGGCTGGCAGATCTGCCTGACAGCGCAGATGGGCCGCCGCCCGGCCTTGGCGAGTTCCGGGATGCTTGCCGTGTCGTGCAAAGCGGCGCCTCGGTGGTCTCGTTGTGTTTCATAGCCGCTGTGGTGGTAATGATCTGGCAACCCCGATGAACTCGTTACAGCGCTGATCTCGGCTTCTCGCTTGGCCGCTCTTCTGGGTCGCCCCGGGCGCCGGTAGATTTGAGTCGTGGAGGCCCTCGCAATCCGGCGGGATCGAGTCGCGTCCCGGCCGAGGTCGTCGAGAGCTGCAGGCGTTGTCGTCCTTCTCGTCGCCGCGTTGGCCTTGTCGGCGTGCTCGCCGGCGGCCGGGGACACTCATCTCGGCACGACGGCGCCGCGAGGAGCAGTCGCTCAAGCCAAGAGACACGCTGTCGGGGGCGACCACGCCGAGGTCGCGGCGACAGGCGCGACGGGCAAAGGGTGGGCCTTGGACAAGGCGCCCGCTGCATTCGGCGTCGGCGTGTCGGTCGCGACATGGACCGATACCCGTGGTACGACTGAGAACTTCTACGAAGGCACCTCCTCGCCCGGGCGGATCATGCAGGTGGAGATCCTCTACCCGACCGTGGCGGTCAAGGCACGTGTGGTCAAGCCCTGGGCGGCCCCCGCCTACCGTTACGGTCCTTACCCGGTGATCGTGTTCGCCCACGGCTACGACGTGGACCCCAACACCTATCGCGCGCTGCTCGTGTCCTGGGTCGCAGCGGGCTACGTGGTCGTCGCGCCCTTCTTTCCCGACACGACCCTCGCCGCGATCCAAGCCCAGCACGGTGTCGACACCGAGTACGACATCTTCAACCAGCCCGCTGATGTCGCCTTCGTGGTCTCGCAGGTCATCGGGGCGGCACATCGCTCGCCACCGCCGTACGCGGCCTATCTGGCCGGCTTGGTGGACCCTGCCCACCTCATCCTCGCCGGGCAGTCCGACGGCGCGGACACCGTCGCCGCGCTCGTTTACGACCGCGCGTACGCGAGGACCCGGGCCTCGATGCCGGTTCACCCGATCGCCGTGGCACTGCTTTCAGGGGCTGAATGGACCCGCACCGGGGATGTCTACTCGGCGCCGAGCCGCGTCGGGCCCGCGGTGCTCGTGGTTCAGAGCTTGACTGACGCGTGCAACTATCCCGCCGACAGCTCCGCGCTCTACAACATGGTGACGGGTCCGAAGTGGTACCTCGCTCTGGAGGACGCCACGCACCTCGGTCCCTACGTCGGTGAAGGTGCAGCGGCTGGCGAGGTGGAGCGGGTGTCGGTGGGTTTCTTCGATCTCGAAGTCGGCCGGGGCAAGCCGACGCCGGCGGTCCTAGGTCGAGAAGGTGACCGGCCAGGTGTGAGCACGATCTCGAGTGCGAGGGACGTCCCTTTGTATCCGGCTCCGCCCTACGATCCGGACGCTTGCGCAGCGCCTGCGGGAGTGCCGACAAATTGAGCACCGGCGACCGCGACCCGACGGTCTATCTAGACCACGCTGCGACCACGCCGATGCGCGCAGAGGCGGTCGCCGCCATGCTCCCGTTCCTTGCTGGCAGCTTCGGCAACCCGTCAGGGAGCCACCGCATCGCGAGGACGGCGCGGAGGGCGCTCGACGACGCCCGCGAAACTCTCGCCGTGTTGCTCGGGGCTCATCCCGGTGACGTCGTGTTCACGAGTGGCGGCACCGAGGCGGACAATCTGGCCGTGTTCGGCATCGCCACCGGGTCCGGGACGGCGCTCTGCAGCGCAGTCGAGCACCCGGCGGTGCTCCAGGCGTGTCTGGCAGTCGGCGGAAGCGTCGTGCGTGTCGATCGTCGCGGCGTCGTCGATCTCGACATGCTCGTGGACCAGTTGGACGAAAAAGTGCGCATAGTTTCGGTGATGCTCGTCAACAACGAGACGGGAGTGCGCCAGCCGCTCGAGACAGTGGTCGCGCTGGTACGCGACCGTGCACCTCGGGCTCTCGTGCACACAGACGCCGTGCAGGCCTTCAGCTGGCTCGATGTCGCCGCGATGACGGCCGGTGCCGACCTGGTCAGTGTGAGCGCTCACAAGTTCGGAGGGCCGAAGGGCGTGGGTGTGCTCGTCGCACGCGACCGCGCGACGCCGCTGCGACCGATGTTGCGCGGCGGCCCGCAGGAGCGCGAGCGCCGAGCGGGCACGCAGAACGTGGCCGGCGTCGTCGCAATGGCCGCAGCGGCCGAGGCCAACGTGCGCGATCGCGAGGAGGCGAGTCGGCGCGTCCTGAAGCTGTCGACGCGGTTGGTCGAGGGGATACTGGGCGCTGTCCCACAGGTGCACGAGGCCGTGGCACCGGGGCTGCGCATCGACGCGATCTGCAACCTGGGCATCGAAGGCGTCGAAGGGGAGGAGCTGCTCATGGTTCTTGACGAGCTCGGGGTCTGCGCGTCGGCGGGCTCGGCGTGTGCGAGCGGCGCCATCGAGCCGAGCCACGTCCTTTTGGCGATGGGCCGCTCGACCGAGGAGGCAAAGCACCACGTAAGGCTTTCTCTCGGCCATGGGACGACCCAGGCAGACATCGACTCGGCTGTGCCTGCATTTGCCGAGGCAGTGGAGCGCCTGCGCAGCTGAAGGTGTCCGGGTCCGCTGCGCCCAGGTCGTCGATGCTCTGCGAGACTTGTCGGGTGCGGGTTCTGGTCGGACTCTCAGGTGGCGTGGACTCGTCGGTTGCCGCAGCGATGCTGCTCGAGGAGGGTCACGACGTCGTTGCTGCAACCATGAAGCTGTGGGGCGGCTCAGGCGACTCAGGATGCTGCTCGGTCGGCGATGTTGACGACGCGCGGCGTGTGGCGGCTCGTCTCGGGATCGACCATCACGTCTTCAATTTCTCCGAGGAGTTCGAGCAGAGCGTCGTCGTGCCCTATGCCAAGGCACATGCCCTCGGGCGAACCCCGAATCCCTGTATCGAATGCAATAGGCATTTGAAGTTCCGCCGATTCCTCGACCGGGCTGTTCGACTTGGCTTCGACGCCGTGGCGACAGGGCATCACGCCCGCATCGCGAACCACGGACCGGACAGCCTGCCGCGACTGCTGCGCGGACGCGACGCGGCCAAGGACCAGTCCTACGTGCTATCGATGCTCACGGTTCGCGAGCTCTCCAAGGTGCTGCTCCCTGTCGGCGAGCTCACAAAGCCCGAGGTGCGCTCACGTGCCGCGGCACTGAGTCTGCAGACAGCCGCGAAGCCCGACAGCCAGGAGGTCTGCTTCATCGCGGCTGGGCCCGGGCAGGGCCCGCGCGAGCGCTTTCTCGCTGAGCGGATCGAGCTGCACCCGGGACGAATCGTCGACCACGCGACCGGCTCGGTGGTCGGCACGGTGCCCGCGGTCGAGCTCGTCACCGTCGGCCAGAGGCGTGGCCTCGGCGCTTCGGCTTCGGGGCCGCGTTACGCGCTCGAGATCGATGCAGCCTCGGCGACGGTGATGGTCGGCTCGCAGGACGACCTGCTCACCGAGACGGTCGAGCTCATACAGCGGACGTGGGTTCAAGGCCCGCTCCCAGTTGGTGCGGTGGTTCTCGCCCAGGCGAGTGCACACGGTCGTCCGAGGCCTGTCACGCTCACCGAAACAGGTGTGCGCTACCTCGACGGCCCCGGTCGTCGTGTCGCGCCAGGTCAGACGATCGCGCTCTACACAGGCGACGAGGTCGTAGGTTCGGGCATCGCTGCGTGAGCCGCCTTGTCGGTCAGACGTCGTTCAGCGCCTGCTCGCCGGCGATCCTATGGCGAGGCCCAGCATCTCACGACCAGCGTGCTACTGGGGCTTTTGGCCTCGAACAAATGCGCTCATGACCGAACCGCTCAGCTCTGTCATGAGCGCCTCGCGATCGATGTTCTCGGGAAGGTCTTCGCCTACCGACAGCTCGGCTGCGAGACCGACGATGTCGTCGTCCTCGAACATGCGCGTGGGCTCGATGGACACGCTCTCGAATCCGGCAGACCGCAACTTCGCCTCGTATTCCTCGACGACGAGGGCACCAGCAGCGCATGCCGTCCACAGTCCGACGAGCTCCCTCGTGGGCTCAGACAGGGTGCGGCGAAGTGCAATGTCGGCGATAGCCAGCCGCCCTCCGGGCTTGAGCACCCGGAACGCCTCGCGCAACACCGCATCCTTGTCCGGGGAAAGGTTCACCACGCAGTTGGAGATCACGACGTCAACTGTCCCGTCGCCAAGCGGGATGTCCTCGATCGTGCCCTGGAGGAACTCGACATTGGTGAGGCCCGCCTCCGCCTGATTCTTCCGGGCGAGATCCAGCATCTCCGGGGTCATGTCCAGCCCGTAGGCCATGCCGGTCGGCCCGACGCGACGGGCCGACAGCAATACGTCGATCCCTCCACCTGAGCCGAGGTCCAAGACGACTTCGCCCGGCTGCAGATCGGCGAGCATGGTGGGGTTTCCGCATCCGAGCGACGCTGCGACGGCGTCGCTCGGGAGTGCGTCGGTCTCGTCCTTTTCGTAAAGAGCGCGGCTGACGACCCCGGTTGGGGTGCCGGCCTGTCCGCAGCACGCGATGCTGGTCGTTGCTCGGGCCGCACTGGCGTAGCGGTCGCGCACGGCTGCGTAGATCTGTTCCGAATCGCCTGTGGTCATGTCTAGCTCCTTTGGATGTCGTAGAGGTGAAGGCTGTGCGCCGTCTACCCGCTGGGCTGGAGGGCTGCGCGAAGCTCGGCGAGCCGTTCGCGGTTGAGCGAGTACCACACCCACTTGCCGCGCCTGTCTCCGCTCACGAGGCCGGCCTCGCTCAGGATCTTGACGTGGTGGGAGATCGTGGGCTGGCTCTTGCCGAGTGGCCCTACGAACTCACACACGCAGACCTCACCGTCCGGTGAGGCCGCGAGGATGCTCAACACCCGGAGCCGAACAGGATCCGCCAGCGCGGTGAAGCCTCGGGCGAGGTCGGCAGCCTGGGCAGCGTCCAGTGGCGAGGCCAGAACCGAAGGGCAGCACTGACCCGTTTGCTCAATCGTCGAGATCAGCTTCGTCACGATGCCTCCTATTGACAGTTGTCAATGCATCGATCATACTGGATACATCGACTCTCGTCAATGTTATTGGAGGTGCATTGTGTCCAGAATCCAGCTCGCTCTCAACGTCAGCGACATCGACGCTTCAGTGGACTTCTACTCCAAGCTGTTCGAGGTCGAGCCAGCCAAGCGTCGCCCCGGTTATGCCAACTTCGCCATCTCGGATCCCCCGCTGAAACTGGTCCTCATCGAGGACGTCAACCAGACCCCCGGGACGATCAACCAGCTTGGGGTCGAGGTGGCGAGCACCGACGAAGTGACGGCAGCGCAGGACCGTTTGGCTGCGAGCGGCTTGGGCACGACACTCGAGGAGAAGACCTCGTGCTGCTACGCGCTCCAGGACAAGGTGTGGGTCAACGGACCGGGAGGCGAGCCGTGGGAGATCTACACGGTCCTCGAAGATGTGGAGACGCCCGTCGGCAAGCTCCGCCCGAACGAGTCCGGCGAGAGCGTTTGCTGTGCCCCCCGGTCCGATCTGATTGGTGCCGCGACCGGAGCCAACCCGTGTTGCTGAGGCGTCGACATCGCCGCGCTGCGCGTTTTGGGGCCGAGTGACGAGCGACGTTGTGACCGACGCTCGGCTCGCCAAGACAGTTCCGGTCGCGCCGGTCATCGGCCGCCTGTCGTTCCTCGACCGCTTCCTGCCGGTGTGGATCATTGCCGCCATGGTTGTCGGCATCGGGCTCGGCCGGGCCATTCCGAGTCTGAACACGCACCTCAACGCGATCCAGGTGACCTCGGGCACATCGCTACCGATCTTCATCGGCCTTCTCGTGATGATGTACCCGGTGCTCGCGAAGGTCCGCTACGACAAGCTCGGCTCGGTCACCCGGGACCGAAGGATGCTCGTGACGTCGCTGGTGCTGAACTGGGTGATCGGACCGGCGGTCATGTTCGCGCTGGCCTGGTTGTTGCTGCCCGACCTGCCCACCTACCGGACCGGGCTCATCATCGTCGGCCTGGCCCGCTGCATCGCCATGGTCCTCATCTGGAACGACCTGTCGGGCGGGGACCGGGAGGCCGCTGCGGTGCTGGTGGCCATCAACTCGCTGTTCCAGGTGGTCGCGTTCGCTCTCCTCGGGTACTTCTACCTCAAGGTCTTGCCCGGTTGGCTCGGTCTCAGCACCGTCGGCCTGCACCTGTCAGTCGGCAAGATCGCCGAGACCGTGGCCATCTTCCTCGGTGTTCCCCTCGTGGCGGGGTTCCTCACCCGCACCTTCGGCGAACGAGCCCGGGGCCGGGAGTGGTACGAGACCAAGCTGCTGCCGCGCCTCGGACCGTTCGCCCTCTACGGGCTGCTCTACACCATCGTCATCCTCTTCGCCCTCCAGGGCCACACCATCACGTCGCGTCCTGCCGACGTGGCCCGGATAGCCCTGCCGCTGCTGGGCTACTTCGCCATCATGTGGTTCGGGTCTTTCGCGCTCGGCAGGGCACTCGGCCTCCCCTACGAGCGCACCGCCACCCTCGCGTTCACCGCAGCGGGCAACAACTTCGAGCTGGCGATCGCGGTCGCCATAGGCGTGTTCGGCGTCACGAGCGGCGAGGCTCTCGCCGGCGTCGTCGGTCCGCTCATCGAGGTTCCGGTCCTTGTCGCCCTGGTGTACGTGTCCTTGTGGGCCCGACGGCGCTACTACCCGGCAGAAGCTCAACCAGGGCTGGGAGGAACTACGTGACACACACAATGTCGGTCGCGGGTTCGTCGCCCGGTCTTCTCGACCACCGCGCCCCTGGTCCTCGCGCGGTCGCCCCATTCACAACAAGTCGGGAACGCCACAGTGCAGCTCCCAATGACCCCCTCGGTTCACGCCAGCCAAGAGGAGAAGGGCAATGACCGCTCGCCGGCTAACAGAGTTTCCGCATGACCAACAGCACCTCGTCCACGAGGTTTCGGAACGGCTCGCCCCAAGGTTCGCAGGGGTGTTCGGACCTGAGACCATCGAGCGGTTCGTCGTCGACTCGATGGACCAACTTCTCGCGACGGCCAAGACCACCGCGTTCCTCCCGCTGTTGACCGAACGGTTCGCACGCGAACGGCTTCAGGCGCTCGGAAAGGTGGAGGGTTCGTTGCCATCCGCCGTCCCTGCCGTCCTCTTCCTCTGCGTCCACAACGCGGGGCGCTCCCAGATGGCAGCCGGATGGATGCGTCAGCTTGCCGGCGACCGTGTCGTCGTCTACTCGGGAGGTTCCGAGCCTGCCTCGGAGATCAACGTCGCTGTCGTAGAGGCAATGGAGGAGGTCGGGATCGACATCCGCGCAGAGTTCCCGAAGCCCTGGACCGACGAGGTCGTCCGTGCCGTCGATGTGGTGATCACTATGGGATGCGGGGACGCGTGCCCGCTCTATCCCGGCAAGCGCTACGAAGACTGGGAACTCGACGATCCTCAAGGCCGCACAACTGAGTCGGTCCGTCCGATCCGAGACGAGATCAGAACGCGCGTCGAGGCGCTCTTGGCGTCGCTCACTGTTTCGGGTGACTGAGGAGCCAATGCCCGCCGCATCTTCGCCCCGCGACAACAGGCTCGTGATTGCCCAGGAGTGGATTGCCGAGGCCATGACGATGTGGTTCGTCTCCGCCATCGTCGCCGCCACGACCGTGGACGACTGCATACGGCTTTCGCGGACTTGGTCTACCGTGCTTCCGCCGTCATGCTTGTCGCCCCGGCCGCCCTAACGGCAGTGACCCGGGCGCGCGCCGCGACACCTTCTTCAAGCTCTGCCCTGTTGTACTTGGCTTGTTTGCGCTCCTGCTCCTCGTCGACAACTGGGTCCAGCGCGCCATCGAGCGCACGAGCGTTCCGCTGTCAGAACGTGGCGGTGTCGATCACGAAGCGGTACCGGACGTCACTGCCGACGACCCGGTCGTAGGCGTGGTCGATCTGATCGCCGCTGATGACCTCGATCTCGGCGCCCAGGCCATGCTCAGCACAGAAGTTCAGCATCTCCTGCGTTTCTCGGATGCCGCCGATCGACGAACCGGCGAAGCTCCGCCGGTTGTCCATCAGAGTGAAAGCCCGCATCGTGAGAGGAGCCGGCGGTGCGCCGACGTTCGCCAAAGTGCCGTTGAGACCGAGCATCGACAGGTAGGAGTCGATCGGCAGCGTCGCCGACACGGTGCTCACGATGAGGTCGAAATGTTTCCTGAGCTTCGTGAAGGTGGCATCGTCGGCGGTGGCGTAGTAGTGGTCTGCGCCCATTCTCCTGCCGTCCTCCTGCTTCGACAGGCTCTGGGAGAGCACCGAAACCTCGGCTCCCATCGCATGGGCGATCTTGACGCCCATGTGGCCGAGCCCACCGAGACCGACGATCGCGACCGACACGCCCGGTCCGGCGCCCCAGTGCCTGAGGGGTGAGAACAGGGTGATGCCGGCGCAGAGCAGCGGTGCGGCTACGTCGAGGTCGATGCCCTCGGGGATGGCGAGCACGAAGTCCTGGTCGACGACTATGTAGGTGGAGTAGCCGCCTTCGGTTGGCCGGCCGTCCTTGCCGATGCTGTTGTAGGTGGCGGTCGCCCCGTTCAAGCAGTACTGCTCCTCGCCGGCCAGGCAGTTCTCGCACTCGCGGCAGGAGTCGACCAGGCACCCGACGCCGACTCGGTCACCGACCGCGTGCTTGGTGACCCCGGTGCCTATCTCCTCGACGGTGCCGGCGATCTCGTGGCCCGGCACGAGCGGGAAGATTGCTTCTCCCCACTCCCCACGGGCGGCGTGGATGTCGGAGTGGCAGATTCCGACATATGCGATCTTGATCAGGACGTCCCCCGGGCCAAGGTCGCGACGCTGGATCGTGGTCTTGTGGAACGGGGCGTGGCGGTCCGGGGTGGCGTAGGCGGCGACATGACGCATCTGTTGATGACTCCTCGTGGTTCGAAGGCTCGGTTGGTTTGCCCCGCTCGGCGACTGTCGCGATGCGGCCCGGTCAAGGTCTGTCCCTGCTTGTTGGGCCTGCCCTCTTTTTGCTCGACGGGTGTCGTGCAGTTGGTCGCAGGGTGCTGTCTCCGCCGATCTTAGAAGGCGTCGATCAGCACGCCACTGCCGGGTGTCCATCCGCCCGAACCTTCACAGTCCCGTCCTACCATCCTTGGCGTGAGCACCGAGAGCAACGCCGCGCCTGAGGCCGTCCTGGCCCGAGTTGAAGAGCTTCGTGCGCTCATCAAGCGCTACGACGCGCAGTACTACCTCGAGAGCGCCTCTGACATACCCGACGCCGACTACGACTCCCTGAAGGACGAGCTGTTCGCGTTCGAGGACCAGTACCCTGACCTCGTCCAGGCAGGCTCACCAACCCAGACGGTGGGGATCGCTCCCTCGGCCCTGTTCGCGCCCGTCAGGCACAGCACGCCCATGATGAGCCTCGACAAGGTCACCACACTCGAGGAGATCCTCGCCTGGGGCGCCCGCCTGCAGAAGCTCTTGGCTCCCGAGGACGGCTCGCCCTTCGACTGTGAGCCGAAGATCGACGGGTTGTCGATCTCGCTCACTTATGAGCGTGGTCGTCTCACGCGCGGCGCGACACGTGGTGACGGGCGGGTGGGTGAGGACGTGACGCCGAACGTGCGCACCGTCGCCGCCATCGCGGACGAGCTCGCTCTTTCTGCGAACGAGATCCCCGAGACGCTGGAGATAAGGGGCGAGGTCTACTTCCCGGTGCCCGCGTTCGAGGAGCTGAACCGCCGGCAGGCGGAGGCCGGTCTTCGGCTCTTCTCCAATCCGCGAAACGCGGCAGCGGGTTCCCTTCGCCAGAAGGACCCAGCCGTCACTGCCGGCCGGGAGCTTGGGGCGTTCTTCTACCAGGTGGACGGGGTTACGGGCCTGCCGACGCAGTCGGGCTCTTTGGACCTGCTTCGCCGCGCCGGCCTGCCCGTCAACCCGGAGACAAGGATCGTGCCGGACCTCGAGGCGGTCTTCGCGTACTGCCGCGACCTCGAGTCGCGCCGTCACCTCCTTGGTTACGAGATCGACGGCGTGGTTGTGAAAGTGGAGGATCGAGCTCTTCATTCCCGGCTCGGGGCGACTTCTCATGCTCCCAGGTGGGCGGTCGCGTACAAGTTCCCGCCCGAGGAACAGTCCACCCGGCTCGAGGACATCCTGGTCTCGATCGGGCGCACCGGGAGGGCGACGCCGTTCGCCAAGTTGCAGCCCGTTCGCATCGCCGGGTCGGTCGTCGAGCTGGCCACCTTGCACAATGAGGACCAGGTCCGCGTGAAGGACGTCCGCCCCGGTGACACCGTCGTGGTGCGCAAGGCGGGAGATGTCATCCCCGAAGTGGTGGGCCCCGTGCTCGGTGCGCGTCTGTCCGGCTCTGAGCCGTGGAGGTTCCCGAAGACCTGTCCCAGCTGTGAGAGACCGCTCGTTCGTCTCGAGGGTGAGAGCGACACCTATTGCATCAACGCCGACTGCCCCGCACAGCGAGTCCAGCGGATCGCGCATTTCGCCTCGCGAGGCGCCATGGACATCGAGGGTCTCGGTGAGCAGCGGGTAGCCCAGCTCGTGGAGGCCGGCCTCCTGTCCGATGCCGCCGACTGCTATCACCTCCAAGCGTCGGACCTAATGGGCCTGGATGGCTTCGGTGAGCTGTCGGCGACCAACCTCGTGGCGGCCATCGACGACTCGCGCTCAAGGCCCCTCGGCAACTTGTTGACCGCGCTCGGGATCCGTCATGTCGGTGGCACCGTCGCCGCGGCTGTGGCGTCGCGCTTCGGAAGCCTCGATCGACTGATGTCGGCACCCGAGGCGGAGCTTGCGGCCGTCGAGGGTGTCGGCGCAGTGATCGCCGCCAGCCTGGTCAGGTACTTCGCCTCGGAAGAGAACAGGGCGATGATCGAGCGGCTCCGCTCGGGCGGCATCCAGTTCGAAGCTGCCACAGACCCGCAGCTGTCCCAGAGCTTGGTCGGCAAGTCCGTCGTCGTAACCGGCACGTTGCGCGGTCTCAGCCGTGAGCAAGCAGAAGCCGCCATCATCAGCCGCGGAGGCAAGTCGCCAGGATCGGTTTCCGCAAAGACGACCGCAGTCGTGGCCGGCGACAGTCCCGGGGCCGCGAAGCTGACCAAGGCGGAAGCACTCGGAGTACGCGTCCTCGACGAGCAGGAATTCGTCAAGCTCCTGGAGACCGGCGAGCTGCCATAGACGGCCGGTTGCGTGCCCTCCACCGGTCGCGGGCCACCAACCGTTACCCTTTCAGTGATCCCCATGTCGAGCGCAGTGGAACAGGTCGGCCGGGTCATCAGCGGCCGCTACCGATTACTCGCCGTCGTCGGTGCCGGTGCTTCGGCCCAGGTCTTCGCCGCCGACGACACGCGGCTTGGTCGACGCGTCGCAGTCAAGCTTCTTCACCCGGCGTTGGCAGGCGATGCCACGTTTCTCCGCAAGTTCCAGGCCGAGGCGCGATTGGCCGCCTCGCTGAACCACCGCAACGTCCTGCACGTATACGACTGGGGCGACGAGAACGGCGTTCCCTATCTTGTGTTGGAGTACCTCGGGGGCGGCAGTTTGCGGTCCTTGCTGGACACCGGTCGTCTGCTCAGCCCGCAACAGGCGGCTGCGATCGGCGCTGAGGCCGCCCACGGGCTCGCCTACGCCCACCGGCGCGGGCTCGTCCACCGTGACATCAAGCCGGCCAATCTTCTCTTCGACGACGACGGGCGCCTTTTGGTGGCCGATTTCGGCCTTGCCCGCGCGCTCGCCGAGGCGGCGATCACCGAGCCGCTCGGCGCGGTCATGGGCACGGCCCGATACGCCTCGCCCGAACAGGTGGAGGGCCGCCCCGTTGACGACCGTACCGACGTGTACTCGCTCGCGCTCACCCTGTACGAGTCGGTCACAGGGCGCGTGCCTTTCGTCGGCGACACGACGGTCGCGACTTTGATGGCGCGCGTGGGAGCAGTGCTCCCGGCGGCTCGAGAGCTCGGGCCGCTCGCGCCGGTGCTGGCGCAGGCAGCGATTTCGGAGCCCCTCGCCCGTTTGGACGCGGCCGCACTCGCATTCGAGCTCGAGACACTCCTGCTGGAGCTCGATCCTCCCGAGCCACTTCCCCTCAACAGGACCGATCTCGCGCTGCCGAGCCTGCCGCTCGGGCTCGATTTGGACCCGACCGAGCGTTTCGGACTTGTGGGCTCTTCGTCGGGAACACCGGCACTGGAGGCCCAAGCACCCGAAGTCGCTCCACCTACCCAACCCCGTGTAGGTGCTCCACCTTTGCAGAACGCCCCCGAGCGCGAGGTCGCGGCCCGAGCTGCCCGGGCGTCCACTGCGCCGCCGCCGGTTGTGTTGCCAGGTGTGCGCCGGATCACGCCCGCTCCCCAAGGCGTCCTGGCCGAGCCCCCGCGGGCCAAGCACAAGAACCGATGGCTGCCCTGGCTCCTCGTCGTGCTGGTGCTCGAACTCGCCGCCGGTGCGGCGGTCATCGCAGCGTCCCGCCTTGTGTGGAACCACGCCACCGTGCCGCGGGTGGTTGGGCTGCAGTTCACTGTCGCAGCCGCGGTCCTCCGCGACAAAGGGCTCGCTCCGGAAGTCTCCGGCGAGCAGTTCAGCCAGCGTGCCGCCCCAGGCAGGGTCATCTCCCAGTCTCCTTCCAGCGGCAAGCGCGAAAAGGCGCCGTCGATCGTGAAGATGGTGATCTCAGAAGGACCGCACCCAACCGCACTGCCCAGTCTCCAAGCCATGACCGAGTCGGCGGCGCGGTCAGCGGTCCGGCGCGCACACCTCGTGGCTGAGTTCTCCGAGCGCTACAGCGAAACTGTCGCTTCCGGAATCGTTGTGAGCTCGCGGGCTCCGGCTGGCACCAGGCTCTTCTACGGCGACACGGTCGATGTCGTGATCTCCAAGGGCCCTGAGCCTCGCCAGATACCGACCGACCTCCGAGGCGGCGTGCTGACCTCGGCGCAGGCTGACACGATGCTCACGGATCTGCACTTGAGTCCGGTGAACAGCCAGGAGTACTCGACCTCGGTCCCGCTGGGCTATGTCATCAGCACCAGACCTGCATCGGGCCAGATCGTCCCCGGCCACTCGCAGGTGCAGGTCTTGGTGTCGGCAGGACCACCTTTTGTGACCGTCCCGACGCTTTACGCTGATTCTGAGGCAGTGGCTGAGCAAACCCTCGGCTCCTTGGGTCTGCAGTGGACTCTCTACGGCCCGCCGAGCGCGAACTTTGTGCTCAGCCAACTTCCGGCGTCAGGAACCTCGGTCAGGGTCGGTACAACAGTCACCCTATACATGTACTAGCCGCATAACGCCCCGGCCGCAGGAGGACATTTTCCGCCTCCGGCGGCGGCCGAGAGAGGCTGCGCGACATCTCGTCTTGACCAGGGGCGGTGCGTGCTGCCAACGTGGCGGTGCGCGACGCGACCTAGGCGACGCGTTCTTGGAACATCGCGGTGTGCGGTTGCCAACGCGACGTCACCGCGCAGGATCAGGCGCCCCGGAAAAGGGGCGCTCGCAGTGGTTTACGAACCAAGGAAGGGCACGGTCATGGGTGCACTCGAAGGCAGGGTTGCGATCATCACCGGTGCTGGCCGCGGGATCGGTCGGCAGCACGCGCTCTTGTTCGCGGGCGAAGGCGCCAAGGTCGTGGTCAACGACCTTGGGTGCGCAGTCAACGGCTCGGGCGATGACCGGGCGGCGGCTCAGCGGGTCGTGGACGAGATCAAGCAGATGGGCGGAGAGGCAGTCGCCAACACCGACGACGTGTCGAACTGGGACGGTGGCCACCGCTTGGTGACCGCGGCCATCGAGGCTTTCGGGGACCTCCATGTGCTCGTCAACAATGCCGGGATCATCCGGGACCGGGTCCTCGTGAACATGACCGAGGAGGAGTGGGACCTCGTCATGCACGTCGACCTGAACGGCCATTTCGTTCCGACGCGCTGGGCAGCGGCCTACTGGCGGGAGCAGTCCAAGGCGGGCCGCAAGATCACAGCGGCTGTCGTGAACACTTCGTCGACTTCCGGATTGTTGGGCAACCCCGGGCAGTCGAACTACGGGACCGCAAAAGCTGGGATCGCGGCGTTCACCGTGATCGCCGCGCAGGAGCTCTCGCGTTATGGCGTAAGGGTCAACGCGATCGTGCCGGCTGCCAGGACTCGGATCACCGAGTCGACCCCCGGGCTGTCCGACATAGTGCAGCCGCCTGACTCAGGGGTGTTCGACTCCTGGGACCCCGCCAACGTGTCGCCCGTCGCCGCTTATCTCGCCAGCGATCTCTGCCCCATTACAGGGAAGGTCTTCTTCGTCCAAGGAGGCAGGGTGCAGTACTTCCAGCCGTGGACCCTCGCGACAGAGATCGACAAGGGCGAACGCTGGACGATTGACGAACTGGCTGTCGAGATGCCGCGGATCGTCGGTCACGTCTCTTCGCCCGCGGGGCCGCCCGCCACGAGGTAGCACCACAACCGCGGCGCAAAGGCCGCTCCCTATTCGGTGATCTCCCGCACGCGTGCCGCGAGCTCTTGATGGAGGGGATCGACGGGAGTGTTCTGTAAGGCGAGCAACTGGGTCATGTCCCCGTCGATTTTGATTCGTCCCGACATAAAGGCCTGCATCGCCGCTTGGGCGTCACCATCGACGAGGATCGCCTTGGCCGTCTCGTAGTCGACGGTGACGGTCAAGTCGGGTGCGTCGATGTGGCCGGTGTCGACTATGACGTCCCCGGAGCTTGTGTCTACGTGGGCTTCGATCGTGCCATCGCCGAGCGGGGACTGTGTCAGGACGAGGTTCATTCGCACACTTTGAGGCGGCGGAGTCGAGTGGGTCACGACCTCTGCGTGCAGTCGCTTGACCTCGGTCGTCCACTCGTCACTCAGGAACGGCAATTTCTCCACATCAGCTCCTCGCGTCCGGCCCATCGCTTCGCAGAGCGGACACTATCTGCTTGGGAGCATGCCCAGAGGGCCGGGTACGATGCTGATGTGACGACCCCGATCCTCGCCGGTTGCGAACCTTTCTCCGCTGCCGGCAGCTCGCTTGGCGTTCTGGTCCTTCACGGTTTCACCGGGAGCCCACAGTCGATGCGGCCGCTCGCTCGAGCGTTCGCGTTCGCCGGGTTTTCAATCGAGCTCCCGCTTCTACCTGGACACGGCACGAGTGTGGAGGACATGGTCCCGACCCGCTGGTCCGACTGGTCCAGAGCGGCCGAAGCGGCTTACAGCGAGCTGGCAGGGCGCTGCGATCGAGTCGTCGTGGCCGGCTTGTCGATGGGTGGCTCGCTCGCGATCTGGCTTGCAGAGCGGCACCCCGAGATCGCCGGTGTCATCGTGATCAACCCGCTGGTCGACCCCCCGGCTTCGAGTTTCAGGGACATGTTGCATGGGATGATCGAAGAAGGCGCCACAACCGCACCCGCCATCGGTTCCGATACCGCGATGCACGGTGTCGAATCGGCCTACGACGCCTCGCCGCTCGAACCGATGCTCTCGATGTTCGAAGGCGTCGACGAGGTCGCAGCAGGACTGGGCGATGTTCGCTGCCCGGTGCTCCTGCTGTCGAGCCGGGTCGACCACGTCGTGCCGACCGAGTCCGGCGACCTGTTGGCGGCGCGAGCAGGCGGCCCGGTCGAGCGCGTCTGGCTCGAGCGCAGTTACCACGTGGCGACGCTCGATTACGACGCCCCTGAGATCGAACGACGCGCGGTTGGCTTCGTGAACGAAGTGGGTGCACTGAAGTGAGCGAACCCGAAAGGCTGATCTCTCCCGAGGAGGTACGCCACGTGGCGCGCCTTGCCAGGCTCGCCCTCGACGACGACGAGGTCGGGCGGTACGCGGTGCAGCTGTCCGCGATCCTCGAGCATGTGGACGCTGTTCGTCGTCTCGATACCGCAGACGTCCCGCCGACGGCCCACCCGTTCCCGGTCGAGAACGTGCTCCGCTCCGACATCGAGAGACCGAGCTTGGACCGCGACTCGGTGCTCTCACAGGCGCCGGTGGCCGAGAGCGGCCGTTTCCGCGTTCCCCGGATCATGGGCGAGGCACCGTGACCGCGACCCCGGCGCCCGAGCTCGGGTCCTTGGCCGCGATCGCCGCGTGCGTCCGCACGGGCGAGCGCAGTGCCAGGGCAGTTCTCGCCACCTCGCTCGAGCGCGTCCGCGAGCTCGAAGGCGACCTGCACTGCTTCAACGAAGTGACGATCGAGGCCGCCGAGGCGGACGCCGACGCCGTCGACCGTATCGTCCGATCGGGTCTGGACCCGGGACCTCTCGCCGGCGTCCCGGTCGCGCTGAAGGACAATCTCTGCACCGTGGGGATCCCGACGACCTGTTCGTCGAAGATCCTGGCCGGATGGTTGCCCCCCTACGACGCGACGGTCGTGAGCCGGCTGCGTGATGCCGGTGCGGTCGCGATCGGCAAGACCAATCTCGACGAGTTCGCGATGGGCTCTTCGACTGAGAACTCCGCCTTCGGGCCTACCCGCAACCCCTGGGACCTCGGGCGCGTCCCGGGGGGCTCGTCGGGCGGGAGCGCCGCCGCAGTCGCGTCGGGGATCGTCCCGCTCGCGCTTGGCAGCGACACGGGCGGATCGATCCGCCAACCGGCGGCGCTGTGCGGGATCGTCGGGGTGAAGCCGACTTACGGCGTCGTTTCACGCTACGGGCTGATCGCGTTCGCGAGCTCGCTCGACCAGATTGGACCGTTCGCGACCACCGTCGCCGACGCGGCGCTCGCTCTCGAGGTGATCGCGGGGCACGACCCGATGGACTCGACGTCGCTCGACAGGCCGGCACCGAGCCTGCTCGCCACCCTCCATGACGGCGTTTCCGGCTTGCGCATCGGGGTCGTGGCCGATTTCCTCTCGGAAGAGTCCGAATGTGGCGACGCGGTCGTGTCCGCAGCCGAGGCGTTGGCGGCTGCCGGTGCAAAGGTGGACGAGGTGAGGATCCCGGAGCTGTTGCTCGGGCTGCCTGCTTACTACGTCATCGCGCCTGCTGAGGCGTCCTCGAACCTGTCGCGTTACGACGGTGTCCGCTACGGCCTGAGAGTCGATGGGCCGGACGCGGAGACGATGAACGCCCGCACGCGCGGCGAAGGATTCGGTCCTGAGGTGAAACGGCGCATCATGATGGGCACCTACGCCTTGTCGGCCGGCTACTACGACGCCTACTACGGCCAGGCCCAAAAGGCGCGCACACTTGTCATCCGCGCGTTCGAGGCGGCCTATCAGGACTTCGACGTCCTCTTGACGCCGACGACGCCTTCTGTGGCCTTCCCCTTCGGGTCCAAGGTCGACGACCCGATCGAGATGTATATGTGTGACCTGTGCAGCATCCCGTCCAGCCTGGCCGGCCACCCGGCTGCGAGCGTGCCCTTCGCGTTGAACCCCGAAGGGCTGCCGATCGGCGTGCAGGTCCTCGCCCCTGCCCTCGGAGAGGCGGTCATGATGCGGGTCGCGGCGAGCCTGGAGGCCAGCGCGCCCCGCTCGGCCCGGGGACCGGTGACGCCGTGACCGAGTACGAGACGGTCGTAGGCCTCGAGGTCCACTGTGAGCTCTCGACGACCACGAAACTGTTCTGCGGGTGTCGCAACGCTTTCGGGGACGAGCCGAACACGAACATCTGCCCGGTCTGTCTGGGCTTGCCAGGCTCGTTGCCGGTGATCAACCGGCGAGCGGTCGAACTCGCTCTCAGGATCGGTGCCGCCCTCAATTGCACCGCGCGGCGCTCGATCTTCCACCGGAAGAACTACTTCTATCCCGACATGCCGAAGGACTACCAGATAAGCCAGTACGACGAGCCCATCAACGTGGACGGGTGGCTCGAGCTGCCTGACGGGTCGCGCGTCGGCATCGAACGGGCGCACATGGAAGAGGACACCGGCAAGACGACCCACGTCGGAGGGGGCGGCCGCATCCACGAGGCCAGCTATTCGCTCGTGGACTACAACCGCGCCGGCGTGCCGCTCGTCGAGATCGTCTCCCGTCCGGACATCCGCTCGGCAGCCCAGGCGAGGGCCTATGTCGACGAGCTGCGCTCGATCCTCGTGGCCACCGGAGCCTCCGACGGCCGCATGGAGGAAGGTTCTCTGCGAGTCGACGCGAACATCTCGGTGCGCCCCGTGGTCTCGGCCGAATTCGGGACACGGTGCGAGGTGAAGAACCTGAACTCGTTGCGGTCACTGGAACGGGCCGTCGAATACGAGGTCGAACGCCAGATCGCGCTGATCGAGTCCGGAGGAAGCGTTTCCCAGGAGACCCGGCATTGGGACGAGGGGGACAGTAGTACCCATTCGATGCGCTCGAAGGAAGAGGCGAACGACTACCGCTACTTTCCCGAGCCCGACCTCACCCCGCTCGTGCCGGACGCGGCGCTGCTCGCGGCGGCTGGCGAGGGTGTCGGCGCCATGCCGGCCGAGCGCCGTCACCGACTCTCGAGCCTCCTCGGCGCCGGTTCGGATCTTGCCACTCGCACGGACGGCTCGACCGACCAGGTCGTCACCGTCGTCGACCTCGGCCTCGACGAACTGGTGCACGGTGCCGTCGCGGCCGGAGCAGATCCCCGGCTCGCGCTCGCCCGTGCCGCGAACGAGGCGGCTGCGAATCCGGACGCTGCCAGGCTGCTCGATCCGGTGGCCTTTGCCGGCCTTGTCAAGATGGAGTCGTCGGGCCGGTTGTCGGCGACGCAGTCCAAAGAAGTGCTGGCCGAGCTGATGGCCAATGGCGGTGACCCAGCGCAGATCGCCGGTCGGCTGGGCTACGAGCAGATGGACACGGCGAGCCTCGACGCGATAGTCGACGGGGTGATCGTGGCCAACCCACTGGAATGGAAGCGCTACCGCGAAGGTGATGACAAGGTCGCCCAGTTTCTCCTCGGCCAGGTCATGAAGTCCTCCAAGGGTCGTGCGAACGGCAAGCTGGTCGCGCAAGCGTTTGCCTCCCGGCGCGAAGCCTGAGGTAACACTGCTCGCGGGCAGCCACCGCTTCGCCGACGTGGCGCGCAAATGACTGGTTTCCTCGTAGCGAGATCCCTCGTCTGCCGATCCTGCCGGCGCGGTGGAGGTTTCGGGTGGCAACTTGGTCGGGCACGAGCGGCGTCATCGTCTTTGACGGACCTGCCTGTCCGAGGAGAACACCTGGTTGACCATCTCGCCTTGACGCCGTGGACCGACGGGAACGGCACGGCTTGTCGTGGCCCCATTTCGATCCTGGCCGCGCTCGGGCTCTGAACGAGCGCGCGACAGTCAATCGGCCAGATCGCGGGCCGCCAACTAGTTTGAGGAAATGACCGACAAGATCCGCTCGCTCAAGATCCACAGCCAGGACGTGACCGATGGCTTCCGGCGCGCACCGTCGAGGGCGATGCTCCGCGCTGTCGGGATGACCGATGGCGATTTCGGCAAGCCTCAGGTCGGCGTCGCCTCCACCTGGAACGAGGTGACCCCGTGCAACACGCCGCTCGCCAGGCTCGCCCAGAGGGCGAAGGACGGTGTGCGTGCCGCAGGAGGGTTCCCGTTCGAGTTCGTCACGATAGCCGTCTCCGACGGCATCGCCATGGGCCACGAGGGGATGCACGCGTCCCTCGTGAGCCGGGAGATCATCGCTGACTCGGTCGAAGCCATGATGCTCGCGGAGCGCTTCGACGCCTTCGTCGGCCTGGCAGGGTGCGACAAGTCGCTTCCCGGCATGCTCATGGCAGCCGGCCGCCTCGACCTCCCGATGGTTTTCCTCTACGGCGGAACGATCCTTCCCGGACGCTTAGGCGATCGCGCCCTGGACATCGTTTCTGTGTTCGAGGCGGTCGGTGCGTGCGCCGCGGGGACCATCGACCTCGAGCAGCTCGAGGCGATCGAGCGCAATGCGTGCCCGACCGAAGGCTCGTGTGCCGGCATGTTCACCGCCAACACCATGGCATCGGTGGCCGAGGCGCTCGGAATGGCCCTTCCGGCCGGGGCGTCCGTCCCGGCGGTCGACCGCCGGCGAGACGATCTCGCCTACGCGAGTGGCCAAGCGGTCATCGCCTTGCTCGAAAAGGGCATCCGGCCCCGCCAGATCATGACCAAGGAGGCATTCGAGAACGCGATCGCCACTGTGATGGCACTAGGTGGTTCCACCAACGCCGTGCTGCATCTGCTCGCGATCGCGAACGAGTCCCGCGTCGAGTTGCACCTCGACGACTTCTCCCGGATTGGACGCAGAGTCCCGCACCTCGCCGACATGAAGCCGCACGGTCGGTACCACATGACCGATCTCGACCGGATCGGTGGTGTTCCGGTCGTTCTCCGTGAATTGCTGCAGGAGGGCCTGCTTCACGGCGAGTGCCTGACCGTCACCGGAAAAACGATGGCAGAGAACCTGGCCGCACTCGACCCCCCCGTGCCCGACGGGTCGGTCGTCCGGCTGTTTGGCGAGCCGATACACGCCGACGGTGGGATCGCGATCCTCCGGGGGTCGCTCGCGCCTGAAGGGGCTGTCGTGAAGGTCGCAGGCATCGACGGTGACCTCGCCTTTGCGGGCCGGGCAAGGGTCTTCGACGGCGAGGGCGCCGCCATGGAGGCCATCCTCGCCGGGACCGTCACGCCGGGGACCGTCGTCGTCATCCGTTACGAAGGACCGAAGGGGGGTCCCGGGATGCGCGAGATGCTGGCCGTGACCGGGGCCATGACCGGCGCCGGCCGGGGAGGCGACTGTGCACTTGTCACGGACGGGCGCTTTTCCGGGGGCACCCAGGGATTCTGTGTTGGCCACGTTGCTCCCGAAGCGGCGGTCGGTGGTCCGATCGGGTTGGTCGAGGACGGCGATCAGATCGTCCTCGACGCGCACGGGGGCCGTCTGGACGTCGTCGTCGAGCCGGCCGAGCTCGAGCGCCGCCGCGGGCAGTGGAAGCCCCCCATCCCGCGTTATGCCACAGGAGTCCTGGCCAAGTACGCGCGACTGGTCGTGGGGGCAGAACGGGGAGCGGTCACCGAGCCATAGGTGCCGCAGGCAGCTTGTCCTGCATACGGCCTACAGGCTCACACCCGGCACGTCGGTGGTTCGCGTCCCGCCCGCGCGACCCCATCGCCACGGCCGATGTTTGCGTGCGGCGCGATGCTCTGCAACACTTATCCCGATGTCCGCAAACGACTGCCTCGTACTTATTACCTAGAGCGCGGCACCGTTTGCGGTTCTGCGCCTGCGACCTCCCCGAAGGGGAGGTCGTTTCGTTTTCTGGCACAGGCGCACTGCCAGAAGCGATCAGCCGAACACCGCATACCCACCCACAGACCCGACGAACGAGAGTGAGAGGTAGCCCCGATGGAACTCACCGGAGCGCAAGCGCTTGTGAAAAGCCTGGAAATGGAGGGGGTCGAAGTTATCTTCGGCCTTCCCGGAGGTGCGATCCTGCCCGTATACGACCCCATCCTCGACTCGCCGATCCGCCACATCCTGGTTCGACACGAGCAGGGCGCCGGGCATATGGCCGAAGGCTACGCGCAGGCAACCGGCAGGCCGGGAGTGGCGATGGTCACAAGTGGGCCTGGCGCTACCAACGTCGTGACCCCGCTCGCCGACGCCTATATGGACTCGATCCCGCTGGTGTGCGTCAGCGGCCAAGTTGCCACGAGCGCAATCGGGACCGACGCCTTCCAGGAGAGCGACACGACCGGTATCACCCTCGGGGTCACAAAGCACAACTGGCTCGTCACCGACGCCGCCGATATCCCCCAGGTCGTGCGCGAGGCATTCCACATCGCGACGACCGGTCGCCCGGGACCGGTGCTCATCGACTTCCCGAAAGACGTCGCGAACTCCACCATGGAGTGGTACTGGCCTGACGGAGTCGACCTGCCCGGCTACCAGCCGCCGTCCCACGCCGACCCGGCGGCGATACGAGCCGCCGCCGCGCTCGTTCTCGCGGCCGAACGGCCGGTGATCTACGCGGGCGGCGGCATCTTGAAGTCGAGGGCCTCCGAGGTGTTGCGCGAGCTGGTGGACCTGACCGGCATTCCCGTCGTGACGACCCTTATGGCCCGTGGCGCGTTCCCCGACAGTCATCCCCTGTCCCTCGGGATGCCCGGGATGCACGGCAACTTCACCGCTGTCACCTCCATGCAGAAGGCGGACCTCCTGCTTGCGCTCGGCAGCCGCTTTGATGACCGCGTGACCGGCAAAGTCTCGGCCTTTGCACCGGGAGCAAAGGTCGTGCACGTGGACATAGACAAGGCCGAGATCGGCAAGGTTCGCCGACCAGAGGTTGGGATCCTGGCCGACTGCCGTCTGGCGATCGAGGCGCTCGTCGAGGAGATACGGGCCTTTGGACCGATCGATCACAGCCGGCTCGCCCCCTGGATCGCGACACTGCGCCGTTGGCAGGCGGAGTTCCCCTGCACCTACGACCGCCACGAACCGGCGAGCACCGGATCGGCGGGCAGCGGCGCGAGCCGACGCCCGACGTTGAAGCCCCAGTTCGTCATCGAGACCTTGAGGGCTTTGACACCTCCGGACACGATCCTCGTCTCGGGCGTGGGCCAGCATCAGATGTGGGCTTCCCAGTACTGGTCCTTCGAGTACCCGAACACCTGGGTCAATTCGGGTGGCCTCGGGACCATGGGCTTCGCCGTGCCGGCGGCGATCGGGGCGAAGGTAGGGCGCCCCGACCGGATGGTGTGGGCGGTCGACGGCGACGGATGCTTCCAGATGACGGCGCAAGAGCTTGCCACGGCGACCGCCGAGCGCATTCCGGTCAAGATCGCGATCTTGAACAACGCCTACCTCGGGATGGTGCGGCAGTGGCAGCACATGTTCTACGAGGAGCGCTACTCCGAGGTCTACCTCTCGCCGGACCTGCCCGACTACGTCGGATGGGCCGAGTCGATGGGCTGTATCGGCCTCCGCGTGGAAAGCCCGGAGGAGGTCACACCCGCGATCGAGAAGGCAAACGAGATCGACGACCGGCCGGTGGTCATCGACTTCCGGACAGACTCGATGGAACAGGTGTTCCCGATGGTGCCTGCCGGCGCATCCAACGACGACATCGTCGTGTACCAGTCCCAGGGGACTTCTGACGCCGAGGCGCTGCAATGAGCCCCGATCAGATGGCCTATGGGCCCCGACACCGTCTTCTCTCGGTCCTTGTGGAGAACAAGGCAGGTGTGCTCGCACGCGTCGCGGGACTGTTCTCGCGGCGTGGGTACAACATCTACTCCCTCGCCGTCGCGCCGACCGACGACGAGCGCTTCTCGCGCATCTCGATCGTCGTCGACGTCGAGTCGTCGCCACTCGAGCAGGTCGTGGCACAGCTCGACAAGCTCATCAACGTCGTCGAGATCGGTGAGCTCCATCCCGACGAGGCACGCGAAGCCGAGCTGCTGCTGGTGAGCGTCTCAGCCGATGCCGGGCAGCGGTCCCAGGTGATCCAGCTCGTCGGCGTATTTTCCGGCCGCATCGTCGACGTGGGGCAGGACGCGATCACCGTCATGGTCGCGGGCACGCCCGAGTCGATCGACGACTTCGAGAACCTGATGCGGCCCTATGGGATCGCGGGACTCCAACGGACAGGTCGGATCGCGCTTCCTAAGCTGGACGAGAAGTCGGCGTCCGGGGCCGCAACTCCGGCCGCCAACATCGCCTGATAACCCGGGGCCGCAGCGTAGCGGCCACAACAGCACCGTCACGTCCAAACCAAGCAGTCCCCACGATTCGCAACGACAGGAGCGGTATGGCCAAGCTCTACTACGAGAAGGACGCGGACTCCTCCCTGGTCCGCACGCGCAAGGTGGCCATCATCGGCTACGGCTCCCAAGGCCACGCGCACGCTCTGAACCTCCACGATTCCGGCGTCGACGTGCGGGTCGGGCTGAGGGCTGGGTCGTCCTCGCGCGCCAAGGCAGAAGCGGCAGGCCTGCGGGTCGTGACCGTCTCGGAGGCCGCGGCAGATGCTGACCTCATCATGATCCTGCTGCCCGACACCGAGCAGGCGGCCGTCTACGAGGCCGAGATCGCCCCGCACCTATCGGAGGGTGACGCGGTGTTCTTCGCGCACGGTTTCAACATCCGTTTCGGCTTGATCAACCCGCCGGCGGGCGTCGACGTCGCGATGGTCGCACCGAAGGGGCCGGGCCACCTCGTGCGGCGCACCTACACCGAAGGCGGTGGAGTGCCATCACTTATCGCCGTATCGGCCGATGCTTCGGGCAAGGCGATGGCGCTCGCGCTCTCCTACGCGGATGCCCTCGGCGCGACCCGTGCCGGGGTGCTCGAGACGACATTCGCCGAGGAGACCGAGACGGACCTCTTCGGCGAGCAGGTCGTGCTCTGCGGAGGCTTGACAGCACTTGCGATGGCGGGTTTCGAGACCCTTGTCGAGGCCGGGTACCAACCCGAGTCGGCGTACTTCGAATGCCTGCACGAGCTGAAGCTGATTGTCGACCTCATGTACGAGCAGGGCATCGCGGGGATGCGGTTCTCGGTCTCGGACACCGCTGAGTACGGGGATCTGACCCGCGGGCCCCGGATCATCGACGACCGGGTCCGCGCCGAGATGAGGAAGATACTCGCCGAGATCAAGGACGGGAGCTTTGCCAGGGAATGGGTTGCGGAGGACCGCGCGGGCAGGCCGCGATTCAACGAGCTACGTGCCGCTGGCAGGAGCCACCAGATCGAGTCCGTGGGTGCCGAGCTGCGTGCGATGATGCCGTTCGTCACTGCCGGGCGCCAGCGCCTGGAAGACGTCTCAGGGGGCTAGCCGTCTCCGGTCGCGCTATGCCCCCCACGCCGGGTCCCGGCGGTTGGCTGCGGGCCGCTTACCCGATCCTCGAGTTCGACCCGGAGCGCCGAGCGCTCATCGAACCGTCGGTTCATCTGTGTGCCCCGTCGCGTGACGAGGTCGATGTTCCGCCACGCGCGGTCATGTGCTTCTTCGGTGACGTCGTCAGCGCAGTCGCGTCCGAGCGAGGGGCCCGGCAGGTGGCCCGCCTGCATTCCGAGCACGGCGTACACCCGATTTTCGAGATCGTGTATCGAGGCCAGCGGGTCGCCTTCTTCCAGCCCGGCGTGGGCGCTCCGCTGGCGGCGACCTTCTTGGAGGAAGCGATCGACTACGGCTGCCGTGCTTTTCTCGCCTGCGGAGGCGCCGGGGTGCTGGATGCCACCCTCGCGCTCGGCCATCCGGTCGTGGTGTCGGCGGCGGTTCGCGACGAGGGCACGTCGTATCACTACCTGCCCCCGTCCCGGCTGATCGAGACCGCTCCGGCGGTCGTGTCGGTGATCGAGGGGGTCCTCGGTCGCGTGGGTGTGCCGTTCACGACCGGCATCACCTGGTCGACCGACGCCGTCTATCGGGAGACCCGGGACAAGGTCTCGCTCCGGCGAGCCGAGGGGTGCATCACCGTCGAGATGGAGGCGGCCGCGCTGTTGGCGGTGGCGCGGTTCAGGGGTGTCGTGTTGGGCCAGGTCCTGTACGCGGGTGACAGCCTCGCCGGCGATTCCTGGGACCACCGGGACTGGGTGCACGCCCATGATGTGCGCGAGGCGCTGTTCTGGTTGGCCATGGACGCAGCCGTGGAGCTGCCGCTCGTGTCTTGAGTGTCAAGTGCCCACGCCCGCGGTCGATGTAATTCCCCAGGCCCTCTAACATCACAGCACGCAGACTGACACCAGTTGACGACAGAGGTGCATTGGGGTCCCGATCGGTCTTCGGGCACACCGCAGGCAGCCTCAACCAAGGAGCAGAAATGATGAGCACCTCAGGCGCCGGTGGGTCGCAACTCGACGCGCAGAGCTCTATTCGACACCGGGCCCGTGCGCGATGGCTCGCCGGAGCGCTTCTCGCGGCGAGCAGCTGCGCGGCGTGCCTGGTCCTCCCGGCCACCGCGCAGGCACAGCAACACGGCCCCGCGACGCTCGGCGCGGCGTCCGCACTGCCCGCACGGAGCTCGCTTCCCGGCACCGTTCTTTCTGCTTACTGTGCCCACTTCACTGCCGCAAAGATCTCCTCGGCCGTCGGGTCAACTGTCGTGGTCCTCGAGACCAAGGTCGAGAAGACCGCGTTCGGGACGACCTATGAGTGCATATTCATGGGCTCGGTGGGGGAGATCAACATCTCACGGGAGCCCGGCATCCCCGCCTCCCAGCTCGCCACACGGGCCAAGGCCGAGGCGAGAGTCGTAGCCGAGGCGCCCAAGGGCGTGAAGTTCACCTTCGCCCCCCTCGCGTCATTCGGCCCGACGGCGTTCAGCTGGAGCTACGAGATGAACGGTGGGAAAGCCGTCGGCGCCGCGGACAACAAGGGCACCACCGGATTCGGAGCCCTGCTCGGCGGCAGTCCGAAGACGGTCGGTGGCGCGGGCACGACCCGCATCGTCGATGACCTGTTGACGATGGACCTGGCCACCTGAGCACCGGGTCCGGGCGCGCCGACCGCGTCGTTTGGCAGGAAGTGGTCGGCGCGCTGAAGGCCGTTACGCTAAGTCAGCGCCGGCGGTTGGTACCCTTCCGCGATAGTGGGGGACACTTCGATGCAACCGGGAGGCCAGCTCGATCTGACGGTGGTGGTCCCGTACTACAACCCCGGACCGAATCTGTCCGGTCTTGTCGCGCAGGTGATCGAGGTGCTGCGTGACCGCGGGATCAGCTTCGAGATCATCGCTGTCTCTGACGGCTCGACTGACGGAAGTGATGTCGGCCTCGCTGAGCTCGGCCCGGAGGTCCAAGTCGTCCACCTGCCTGTCAACCAAGGCAAAGGCCATGCGCTGCGCGTAGGCCTCGGGCTCGGCCGAGGCAGCTATCTCGGCTTCATCGACGGCGATGGGGACATCCCGGCCCCGGTGCTGGGCGAGTTCGTCAGTTGCATCCAGATCGAGCGGCCGGACTTCGCGATCGGGAGCAAGCGACATCCCGGGTCGGTGGTCGTGTACCCGCCTCTCCGGCACTTCTACTCCTGGGGATATCAGGTCCTCACGCGGATGTTGTTCGGCTTGGATGTCACCGACACCCAGAGCGGGATCAAGCTGGCCCGCCGCGAGATCATCACCGAGCTGCTCCCGATCCTCGAGGAGGATGGCTTCACCTTCGACCTCGAGCTGCTGGCCGTCGCCCGGCGACTCGGTTACACACGCGTCGTCGAGCTGCCCGTCGAGATCCGGGAACGTTTCTCGTCCACGGTCTCTCCGAGGGCGGCTTGGCAGATGCTCGTCGATACCGTACGCCTGACCTGGCGGATCCGGATTGCACACCATTACGACCGAGCCATGGCCGTGCAGAGGAGTGCTGGCGGGCCAGCCCGGCCTCCCGAGGCGCCCCTCGCCGGCGCGCCGGACCGGATCACGCCCGAAGCCTAAGAGGCGGGCTCGAGCCTCTCCACGACCCAGTCGACGCAAGCCGTCAGGGCCTCGAGATCTGTGGGCTCGATCGCAGGAAACATTGCGATTCGGAGCTGGTTCCTCCCGAGCTTGCGGTAGGGCTCGGTGTCGACGACACCGTTCGAGCGCAGGATCGAGGCGACCTTGAGCGCGTCGAGGCTCTCGTCGAAGTCGATGGTCGCAGTGACTCGGCTCCTCTCGGCCTCATCGGCGACGAAGGGCCGTGCGAAGCTCGACCGCTCGGCCCAGCCGTAGACGATCTCCGAGGAGCGTTCCGCGCGCGACGCTGCCCACTCGAGGCCACCGTTGCCGAGGAACCAGTCCACCTGCTCGGCGAGCAGGAACAAGGTGGCCAGAGCCGGTGTGTTGTACGTCTGTTGCAGGCGGGAGTTGGCGATCGCGATCTTCAGGTCCAAGAAGGCCGGAACGAACCGTCCGGTCGCGGAGAGTCGCTCCACGCGTTCTAATGCCGCCGGGGACAACAGAGCGAGCCAGAGCCCGCCTTCGGACCCGAAGCACTTCTGCGGAGCGAAGTAGTACGCGTCGAACTCGCCGGCCTCGACTCGCAGTCCACCGGCAGCCGATGTCGCGTCAACGAGGACGAGGCCTTCCGCGGCGGTTCCGTCGTCCCGACGAGGTCGCCGCACGGCCGCCTGAACACCGGTCGAGGTCTCATTGTGGGTGAGGCAGTACGCGTCCACAGACGTTTTGGCGATCGGCCGCGGATAGGTGCCAGGCGCCGAGACGAGGACGTCGGGCTCTTCGAGGAACGGCGCCGCCCGGGTGCACTCGACGAATTTGGAGGAGAATTCGCCGAACGACAGGTGCTGGCTCCTCGCTTGGACGAGGCAGAAGGTCGCGACGTCCCAGAACGCCGTGGACCCGCCATTTCCCAGTACGACCTCGTAGCCCTCCGGCAGCCCGAAGAGGTCGGCCAGACCGGAGCGGAGATGTTCCACGACCCCTCGGACGCGCGCCTGACGGTGGCTCGTCCCCAGGTACCTCGGTGCCTCGGTCTTAAGCGCTAGCACCGACTCGCTTCGGATCTTCGACGGTCCAGACCCGAAACGGCCGTCTGCTGGTAGCAAGCGCTCGGGAATCACAAGTTCGGCCAAGGCAACCTCCAGAGAGTGTGTGGGTCGCTGGACCCGGGGACGTGCCCCGACTGCCGCGGCACCACGCGTGGCACCTGAGGAATCGCAGTGGGGTACATGTGCCAGCATATGCAGATGGCGACATCATCTCCATCTGATCGTTCGTCCGCTCCGCGCCGTGTCTCGCGTCGCGTCGGCGGCGTAGCTCCGTCCGCGACTTTGGCCATAGACGCAAAGGCCAAACAGCTGCAGTCGGAGGGAGTCGATGTCGTCGGCTTTGGAGCGGGCGAGCCGGATTTCCCGACACCTCCGGCCATAGTCGAGGCTGCTGTCGCCGCGTGCAAGGACCCGCGCAACCATCGCTACACCCCGACGGGCGGGCTTGCGGAGCTCAAAGAGGCGATCGTGTCCAAGACGGCGCGCGACTCCCGCTACGAGATCACACCCAAACAGGTCATCGTCACCAACGGCGGAAAGCACGCCATTTACAACGCGTTCGCAGCCCTGCTCGACCCTGGCGACGAAGTGCTCGTCCCGGCGCCGTACTGGACGACCTATCCCGAGGCGATCCGACTTGCAGGTGGCGTCCCCGTGGAGGTTCCGACCGGTTCGGAGAGCGGCTTCAAGGTAACTGTCGACCAGCTCCAAGACGCCGCGACGGATCGGACCAAGGTGCTGTTGTTCGTCTCGCCTTCCAACCCGACTGGCGCTGTGTATAGCAGAGAGCAGATCGCGGAGATCGGGCGTGTCGCGGTCGAGCGCGGCTGGTGGGTGCTCACCGACGAGATCTACGAGCATCTTGTCTACGAAGGCCATAGCCAGCATTCGATGCCGGTCGTGGTGCCAGAGCTCGCCGAGCGCTGCATCGTCGCCAACGGGGTCGCCAAGACCTACGCGATGACCGGTTGGCGTGTCGGATGGATGATCGGTCCGGCCGACATCGTGGAAGCTGCCACGAACCTCCAGTCGCACATGACCTCAAATGTCAACAACGTCGCACAGCGCGCCGCGATAGCAGCTTTGACCGGGGACCTCGGCGCGGTCGTTGAGATGAGGACGGCTTTCGACCGGCGCCGCCGGAACATCCACACGATGTTGTCGGACATCAAAGGCGTCTCGTGCGTCGAGCCGGAAGGGGCCTTCTACGCCTTCCCGTCCTTCGAGGGCGTCCTCGGGCGCGAGCTCAGGGGCAAGAAGCCCGGGACCACTCTCGAGCTGGCCGAGCTGGTCCTGGAAGAGGCTCGCGTCGCCTTCGTCCCCGGCGAGGCCTTCGGAGCGCCCGGCTACGGTCGCTTCTCGTACGCCCTGTCGGACGCGGACCTCGTTCGGGGCATCGAGCGAGTGGCCGAGCTCTTCTCAGAAATGGGGGACTAGTCGATGGCGAGGATCCTTGTCACCGAGTCGCTCTCGCCTCGCGGGCTCGATCTGATGGCCTCGCAGGGCCACGAGGTCGACGTGCAATTGGCGCTAACTCCCGCCGAGCTCATCGCCGCGGTGCCCGGTGCGGCCGCTCTGGTCATCCGTTCAGCGACCCGCGTCACAGCCGAAGTGCTCGCTGCGGGACGGGACCTGGTCGCGGTCGGACGCGCGGGCGTCGGGCTCGACAACGTCGACATCCCCGCGGCCACGCGTAGAGGCGTGATGGTCGTCAACGCGCCCGAGTCGAACATCCTGTCGGCCGCGGAGCACGCCGTCGCACTGTTGTTGGCGCAGGCCCGCAACATTCCACAGGCCCACGCTGCGCTCGTCGCGGGACGGTGGGAGCGGTCCAAGTGGGAGGGCGTCGAGCTGCACGGCAAGACGCTCGGGATCCTGGGCCTTGGTCATGTGGGCTCCCTCGTCGCCCAGCGTGCCGCCGCCTTCGGGATGCGGCTGATCGCGTATGACCCGTACGTGACCGCAGATCGCGCCCGTGCGATCGGCGTCGAGCTCCTCGGACTGGAAGAGCTCTTCTCAAGTGCCGATTTCGTGACCATCCACCTGCCGAAGTCGGCTGAGACGATCGGCCTGGTCGGCAAGGAGCTGCTCGCCAAGTCCAAGCCGGGCATGCGCATCGTCAATGCCGCCCGTGGCGCGATCGTGGACGAGGAGGCACTTGCAGACGCCATCTCGTCGGGGTTGGTCGCCGGTGCTGCGCTCGACGTCTTCTCCACCGAGCCGTGCACGTCCTCGCCCTTGTTCGCGCTCGACCAGGTCGTCGTCACGCCGCATCTCGGCGCGAGCACCGCTGAGGCGCAGGACAAGGCGGGCGAGCAGATAGCCGAGCAGATCGTACTGGCCCTTCGGGGCGAGCTCGTGCCCTATGCGGTCAATGTCGCCGCTCCCGGAGCCACAGAGAGCGTCCGGCAGTTCGTCGGGGTGACCGAGCGGTTGGGCCACCTGCTTGTTGCCTTGTGTGGAGCGGTGCCTGGCCACCTCGAGGTCGAGTACCAGGGCGACCTCGCAAGTGAGGACACACGGATCCTTACTTTGTGCGCGCTGAAGGGGATATTCGCGGCGGCGATCGAGGAGCCGGTCTCGTACGTGAATGTTCCCCACTTCGCCAAGGACAGGGGTCTCGAAGTGCGCGAGTCCTCGACGACGGTCGTGGGCGACTACCTCAGCCAGGTGACGCTTCGCGGTGGTGGACATACGGTCTCGGGGACTTTGGGGTGGACGGGCACCGAACGGATCGTCATGGTCGACGATCACCTCGTCGATCTCCCCTTCGACGCGAACTTGCTGATCGTGCGCAACGATGATCGTCCGGGAATGATCGGAATCGTCGGATCGGCTCTGGGTGAAGTCGGTGTCAGCATCACGAATATGGCTGTCGGCCAGACTTCGGGCGGTGGCACGGCCTTGATGGTTCTCTCGACGGACCGCCCCGTCCCCACCGAGGTGATCGGCCGCGTCCGGTCCGCGGCCGGCATTCTCGAGATCCACAGCGTCGCCGACGCCTAGTGGCGGTGCCCAACCTCAGCGCAGAGCACTTCCGCCAGGTGATGGCGCACGTGCCGACGAGCGTCGCGGTCGTGGCCGGGGTTGTCGACGGCCGCCCGAAGGGGCTGTCGGTGGGCACCTTCGTCCCGGTCTCACTCGACCCCCCATTCGTGGGCTTCTTCGTCGCGAAGACCTCGAGGAGCTGGCCGCTCATCGACACCTCGGGATCGTTCTGCGTCAGCGTGCTCGGCCAGGACCAGGCCGAGATCTCGTCGCGATTCGCCGAGAGCGAGGCTGACAAGTTCGATGGGGTCGAGTGGCACCCTGCACCGTCCGGGAACCCGGTACTTGTAGGCGCTGTGGCCTTCGTCGACTGCAGTATCGAACGGGTGGTCGAGACAGGAGACCACCTGCTCGTGCTCGGAAAGGTGCTCGTGATGGGCGTCGAGACCGGCCGAACCCCCCTTGTCCACCATCGCAGCGCCTATCGCGCGGTCGCCGAGAGCGACGAGGGGCCCGCACCTCCGACCTAGCATGCGGGCAGCGGACACGGCAAGGTTGACGGATCGGGAGCTGTGCACCACAATCACAGGTGACATGACCGACGAGCGGTTCTTCCGGGTCCTCCTCCTTACCTGACGGCGAGCGCCCCTTCGCGTTCGCCAACGCCTCCTGCGCCTCAGGCCAGGAGGTTTTTTGTTGGCCGGGCGCGGGTGAGGGCCTCGACGTGAGGAGCGGAAGAGAAGGACTCGGTTGAGCCCCGACAATGGAGCGAGCGAGCGATGAGCGACAAGGTTGTCATCTTCGACACGACACTGCGGGACGGCGAGCAGTCGCCGGGGATCTCCCTCGACCCCGGGGAGAAGCTCGAGATCGCAGAGCAGTTAGCGCGCCTCGGCGTCGACTACATCGAGGCGGGCTTCCCAGTCTCGAGCCAAGGTGAGTTCGAGGCGGTCCAGGCAATCGCCCGCACCGTGCAGGGTCCTGTGATCGCCGGGCTTTCGCGGACCCAGCTCGCTGACGTGGACCGCTGCTACGAGGCGCTGCGAGACGCGGAGCGCAGCCGCATCCACATCTTCATCTCGACGAGCCCGAGCCACATGGAGCACATGTTGAAGATGAGCGAAGACCAGGTGCTCGAGGCTGTGCGCATGGGCATAGCGAGGGCTCGTGAGCATACCGCCGACATTGAGTTCTCGCCCCAGGACGCCACCCGGACGCCGCTCGACTTCATGCTCGAGGTGCTGAGCGCGGCCATCGAGTCTGGAGCCACCACGCTGAACATCCCCGACACCGTCGGCTACGGCATCCCGTGGGACTACGGCGACCTCATCGCGCACGTACGAGACCAGGTCGCGGGCGACTACACGATCTCGACCCACTGTCACAACGACCTCGGCCTAGCCGTGGCGAACAGCCTCGCGGGAGTGCGCGCAGGGGCCCGCCAGGTTGAGGTCTCCATAAACGGCCTCGGCGAACGGGCAGGCAACGCCGCGCTCGAGGAAGTCGTCATGGCGCTCAAGATCCGCCCGGATCAGTTTCCCGGGTTGGAGACGAACGTGAGAACCAAGGAACTGGCCCGAACGAGCCGGATGGTGGCACGCCTGACGGGATATCAGGTCCAGTGGAACAAGGCGGTCGTGGGCAAGAACGCCTTTGCCCACGAGTCGGGCATCCACCAGCAAGGCGTGCTCAAGGATCGCTCGACCTACGAGATCATCGAAGCAGCCTCTGTGGGCCAGGAGGGCGGCCAGATCGTTCTCGGCAAGCACACCGGGCGGCACGCGTTCGCGGACACGCTTGCCAAGCTCGGCATCATGATCCAGGGCGACGGCCTGAACGCGGCGTTCGCTCGTTTCAAGGAACTGGCGGACCGCAAGGTGCAGCTGACCGACGCCGACCTCGAGGCGATCGTCGCAGAGGAGATCGGAACAGCCCTTGAGGAGGGATTCGTCCTCGACGTGCTCGACGTCCAGGGCGGCACGATCGGAATGCCGCGTGCCAGGGTCGTGGTCAGTCGAGACGGTCGCAAGTCCGAGGCGACCGCCGAAGGCGACGGCATGATCGACGCGACCTGCAAGGCGATCAAGCAGGCGACGGGCATCGACGCCAAGCTCACGGATTTCAACGTCTCGTCTGTCACCGGCGGCATCGACGCGCTCGGGGACGTCGTCATCCAGCTGGACTCCGACGGCGTGCGCGCATCTGGTCGTGGGCTCTCGACCGATGTTGTGGAAGCGGCCGCCCGGGCGTACATCGCGGCCACCAACCGCGTCGTCCGCGCCAAGGCGAGGGCTGTGGGCAGCGGGCTGGACGCCGTTGGCGAAACTCAGGTGACGCCTTAGACCCGCACCGGTCCGATCAGGCGACGGCTCAGGGCGTGACGCTCGGGAGCCACCCGGGCCGCTGTGCCTCGAAGGCGTCGATCTGCGCGGTGCTGAGGGCTGTCACGTCGATGTCGTCGAGGCCCCGCAGCAGTCGGTCCCGGGCGTCGTCGTCCAACCGGAACGGCACCGAGATACCCGCCGCAGGCGCCTCGACCAGCCGGCGCTCCACGTCCACGACGACCTCGAGCGACGGGTCCGCGGCGGCCGCCTGCAGGAGGGCACGGCCGTCCTCGTCTGACACCTCGGCCGGCACGAGCCCGGACCGGGTGGAGTTGTTGCGGAAGATGTCGCCGAAACGGGAGCTTACGACTGCACGGAAGCCGTAGTCGACCAGAGCCCACACGGCGTGCTCGCGCGACGAGCCTGTACCGAAATTCGGTCCTGCAACGAGGATCGTCGCTCCGGCATAGTCCGCGTCGTTGAGCACGAAGCCCGGATCGTCGCGCCACTCCGCGAACAGCCCGGCGCCGAAGCCGGTCCGTTCGATGCGCTTGAGCCATTCGCTCGGGATGATCTGGTCGGTGTCGACATCGGAGCGGTTCAGCGGAACCGCACGGCCTGCCACGATCCGTACGGGGTCCATTCTCACGACCCCAGATCGGCCGGCGTCGCGAAATGGCCTGCCACCGATGTCGCCGCGGCCACCGCCGGGGACACGAGATGGGTGCGGCCGCCGCGGCCCTGGCGGCCCTCGAAATTGCGGTTCGACGTCGAGGCGCAGCGCTCCCCGGGCGAGAGCTGGTCGGGGTTCATTCCAAGGCACATGGAGCAGCCGCTCTCCCTCCACTCGAACCCTGCCTCGATGAAGACCCGGTCCAAGCCCTCTGATTCGGCTTGGCGTTTGATCTGGCGTGAACCCGGTACGACGAGCGCGCGCAGGCCCGGGCGTATGCGACGCCCCTCGAGCACGCCGGCTGCTGTCCGCAGATCCTCGATCCTCGAGTTGGTGCAGGAGCCGATGAACACGGTGTCCACCTCGATCGTGCTGATCGGGGTGCCGGCTCTAAGACCCATGTAGGCGAGCGCTCGGGCAGCCGCCTCGCGCTCGGCTGCAGTCGCCAGGTCGTCGGGGCTCGGCACCTCGCCGTCGATCGGCACGACCTGGGCAGGATTTGTGCCCCAGGACACATGAGGCCTTATTGCGGCGGCATCGAGGTCGACCTCCGCGTCGAATCGGGCACCTACGTCGGTCGCCAGTCCACGCCAGGCATCGACAGCGCGGTCCCAGTCCGTGCTTTTTGGCGCGTGGCGTCGGCCCTGGACGTACTCGAAGGTGACCTCGTCTGGAGCGATCATCCCGGCGCGGGCACCGGCTTCGATGGACATGTTGCAGACCGTCATGCGGCCTTCCATCGACAGCGAGCGGATCGTGGAACCCCGGTACTCGACGACGTGGCCCACGCCGCCGGTGGTGCCGAGCCTGCCGACGATTGCGAGCACGACGTCCTTTGCGCTCACACCGAGCGCGAGATCGCCCTCGACCGTGACGGCCATCGTTCGGGGTCGGCGTTGGGGGAGGGTCTGGGTGGCGAGGACGTGCTCGACCTCCGAAGTCCCGATGCCGAACGCCAGAGCGCCGAAGGCGCCATGAGTAGATGTGTGGCTGTCGCCGCACACGATCGTCATGCCTGGCTGGGTGAGCCCTTGCTCGGGCCCGATCACGTGGACGATCCCCTGGTTCGCGTCCCCCATGGGGTAACAGGTCACGCCGAACTCAGCGCAGTTCGCGTCGAGCGCCTCGAGCTGTCTGCGCGAGACCGGGTCCTCGACGCGGCCGCGCGCAGTCGTGGTGGGCACGTTGTGGTCGGCGGTCGCGATCGTGAGATCAGGGCGCCTGACACGTCGGCCCGCCAGTCGCAGGCCTTCGAATGCCTGTGGCGAGGTCACCTCATGTACAAGGTGAAGGTCGATGTAGAGCAGATCAGGTTCAGCGGCACCGTTGCCGGGACGAACGACGTGGCTGTTCCATACCTTCTCAGCGAGCGTCTCAGGCATGGCTCACTAGTGGCCGACCGAGACGATCTCGACGGTGAAGGCGCGGCCGTTAGGAGCCTCGTAGTTGACCGTCTCGCCGACATTGCGGCCGACGAGCGCCTGGCCGAGCGGTGAAGCGGGCGATATGACCGATACGCCTTCTCCCTTCTCCTCGATGGAGCCGACGAGGAACCTCTCGGTCTCGTCGTCGCCCTCGTAGCGGAGTTCCACGACGACGCCGGTGGTAACCACGCCCACTTCGTGAGTCGAGCTGTCGACGAGCACGGCACCTTCCAGCATGCGCTGCAGCTGGCGCACCCGGGACTCCATCTTGCCCTGGGCGTCCTTTGCGGCGTGGTAGTCGCCATTCTCGGAAAGATCTCCGAGTGCCCGGGCGGCCTCGATCTGGCGCGCGATCTCCACGCGCCCGCGCGTCGTCAGGTCCTCGAGCTCGGCCACGAGGCGGGCGTGGGTCTCAGGAGTGAGAACAGTTTCAGTCACTGACGCGAGGCTACCGGTTCTGACATGGGACCTTGCCGCTTGCGAGGAGGCGCACGATCGGCAGAGACGCGCGGCACAGATGGCTCTGGCGCCAGCGCGGGCCGAGTACCCTCGAGCATGCCCGCAACACTTGTCTTACGGGTGAGCCGGGTAGTGGTGGCCGTTGTGACGACTACGGCGATTGCGGCAGTGGGCGGTTGTGCGTCGGCCGGTGCAGCTGGGCTCGCCTCGGCCGCGCCGCATAGCAGGGCCTTGCCGCGGACTGGGATCCTCCCGCCCAGGAACCCGGCGAAGAACATCTCTCCGAACCCGAACTTTTACGAGTACTGCGTGGCCGGAGGCCTAGACAACACGGCGGCCTGCAATGCGAAGGCGCTACAGGCAATCGACCGGGCGCGCGGAACTGAGCCGATCGGTCCGCTGCGGTTCAACCTGTCCAAGTTCCTCAAGCTGAGCGAGGCGAGGCAGTTGTTTGTGATCGCCGACCTGGAGCGTGTCTCCCGCGGCGAGCCGCCCATCACGGCGCTCACGATCCAACTGGACAAGTCGGCGCAGGCCGGCGCCAACATCGACGATGATCCCCATCTGGCCGCCAGGACCTTGTCGGGGGGAGCCGAAGTGCGCGCCTGGGGATCGAATTGGGCCGGCGGCAGCGAGAGCGTGCTTGGGTCCGACGACGGCTGGATGTACGACGACGGTTTCGGAAGCCACAACGGCGGCTGTACCTCCCCGAAGGCCACGGAATGCTGGGGGCACCGCGACAACATCCTCCGACCCTGGTCGAGTGATCTCACCGGCTGCACGGCCGCCGATTCTCAGCTCGTCATGGGCGCGGCGTACGCAAGGTCGTCCAAGTGGGACACCTCCTTCGCCGAGATCTTCGTCGCCGCCTGTGGGCACGAGCCCACCGGCGAGATCTACACCTGGGCCGAGGCACAGGCAGCGCTCGGGATCAGCTCACCGAGGCCCGCCGGTACCGCTGCGAGCGCCGGGCGGGAGCGCATTTTCGTCGTCGGCTCGACCGAGGTGTCCCCGGGGGACCGTAGCTCGGCCGTGACCGACCGGATCCGGCAGAGGTGAGCATGCGGCTGTTGGTCCGGTCCGGATATCTCTGGTGTGGCGACGGCTCGGGCACCGAGCTCGATGGCGGGTCGGTGCTCGCCGAGAACGGCGTCATCACCCGCATCGGCACGCAGGACAGGGACTGGCCGGGAGCCGACGAGGTCCTGGACGCCAGCGACTGCGTGGTCGTGCCCGGCCTGGTGAACACCCACCACCATCTGTACCAAACCCTGACGAGGGCCTTCTCCCCGGCGCTCGGCTGTGACCTTTTCGGTTGGTTGAAGGTGCTATATCCGGTGTGGGCGCAGCTTGACGAGGAGAGTGCCTACCTGTCGGCCTGGGTGGGTCTTGCCGAGCTGATGCTGTCGGGCTGCACCACTACCACAGATCACCTCTATGTCCATCCCCGGGGCAGAACCGGGTTGATCGACGCGGAGATCTCGGCTGCGGTCGAGCTTGGGATCCGGTTCCACCCGACGCGCGGTTCAATGTCGCTCGGCACTGACGACGGAGGTTTGCCGCCGATGACCGTCGTCCAGGACGAGGACGAGATCCTGGCCGACTGCGAGCGGCTGGTGGACCGTTATCACGATCCGTCAGAGGGGTCGATGCTCCGGATCGCGCTCGCGCCCTGCTCCCCGTTCTCGGTCACGCCGCAGCTGATGAGACGCTCGGCCGAGCTCGCCGAGCGTCTCGAGGTCCGCCTGCACACGCACCTTGCAGAGACGTCGAACGAAACCGCCTACTGCGCGGAGACCTTCGGCGTGCGCCCACACGAGCTCGCCGCCCAACTGGGCTGGCTGTCGGACCGCACTTGGCTCGCGCACGCGGTCTGGACCGACGCCGCCGAGATCGAGCGACTTGCAAGAACTGGAACCGCCGTCGCCCACTGCCCGACCTCGAACATGATGATCGGAGCGGGGCAGTGCCCAGTCGGTGACATGCGCCGGGCCGGAGTGAGCGTCGGTCTCGGTTGCGACGGATCGGCGGCTCACGACGCGAGCGATCTGTGGGGTGAGGTCCGTCAGGCGCTGCTGCTCGCCCATCTCCGTGACGGGCCCTCGGGCCTGACGGCGCGCGACACGCTGGGGATGGCCACCGCCGGAGGAGCGGGGTGCCTCGGGCGTACCGATATCGGTTCGCTCGAGATCGGCAAGTGCGCGGATCTGGCGTGCTATCCGCTAACAGGTCTGTCAACCGCCGGTGCGGTGCTCGATCCGGTCGAGGCGATCGTCCGGTGTGCGGTACGCGGGGCGAGCCACACGGTGGTCAACGGCCGAGTTGTGGTGCGTGACGGCCGTCTGGTCAACCAGGATCTCGACGACCGCGAAAGGAGGCACCGGGCCCTTGCGCGGAGCTGGGCTGGGCAACTGACTCCGCGCGGGTACCCGCTCTGATTGCAATGCGGGCTCCCCGGCTAGTGTGACCGGGGAGTGGAACCTAGGGTCGGTGCGCACAAAGTTGCAGTGATCGGGGGCGATGGGATCGGCCCCGAAGTCGTCGCGGAGGCACTCAAAGTCATCGCCGCCGCGGGTGTTGTGATCGAGACCGTCGACTACGACCTCGGTGCCGGGCGCTACGAGCGCACGGGGGAGGTGCTGCCCGACTCTGTCCTCGAGGAGCTCGGAGGCCTTGACGCCGTCCTGCTCGGAGCTGTCGGTCCGCCGATCGGGTCGACTACCGTTCCGCCGGGAGTGATAGAGCGCGGACTTCTGCTGAGGCTGCGTTTCGAACTGGACCTCTACATCAACCTCCGGCCCTTCAAGGGCGTTCCGGGGTCGATCGCCCCCGACGCCGACTTCGTCCTCGTGCGCGAGAACACCGAGGGCTCATATGCAGGCGAGGGTGGCGCGCTCCGCCGTGGCACGCCGTTCGAAGTCGCCACGCAGGGGTCGGTCAACACCCGCCACGGTGTCGAGCGGTGCGTCCGGTATGCCTTCGGGCTCGCCGAGCGCCGTGCACGCCACCACGTGACCCTCGTGCACAAGACCAATGTGCTCACCTATGCGGGCGATCTTTGGCAGCGGTCGTTCGACTCTGTGGCGCTCGAGCATGCCGCAGTGGCCACCGCCTACAGCCACGTCGACGCTGCGTGCATCTTCCTCGTCGAGAACCCCGCGCGCTACGACGTGTTGGTAACCGACAATCTGTTCGGCGATATCCTTGCCGACCTTGCAGGCGCTGTGACCGGTGGCATCGGGCTCGCCGCATCGGCCAACCTCAACCCGGCTCGCACCGGGCCGTCCCTCTTCGAGCCGGTCCACGGTTGCGCCTACGACATCGCCGGCACAGGCAAGGCAAATCCACTTGCGGCGATTCGCTCCGCGGCGCTGATGCTCGAGCACCTCGGCGAGGTGGCCGCGGCTGAGCGAGTCACCAAAGCGGTTCTCGAATTGCAGACTGAGATGGCCGGTTCCTCCGAAGCCTGGAGCACAGCCGGCGTTGGCGATGCAGTCATAAGGAGGTTGTGACGGTGCCCCTCACCCCGACAACGAAGATCTGGATGGATGGCGAGCTCATCGACTGGGACAAGGCCACTGTGCACGTCCTGACGCACAGCTTGCACTACGGAATGGGGGTCTTCGAGGGCATTCGCGCTTACGCGACCGCCAACGGGCCAGCGATTTTCCGCCTGCGTGATCACACCAAGAGGTTGCTGAGGGGGACTCGCATCCTCCAGATGGACCTGCCCTATTCGGAGGACGAGGTCTTCGAGGCCATCAAGCTCACTGTTGCCGAGAACGGGCTCGACAGCTGCTACATCCGGCCGCTCGCCTATCTCGGTTATGGCGAGATGGGCATGAACCCGATCTTGTGCAAGGTGAGCCTTGCCATCGCGGTGTGGCCCTGGGGCGCCTACCTCGGCGACGAGGCCCTTGACAAGGGCATTCGTCTCAAGGTCAGCTCCTGGGCCCGCAACGACCCACGTTCTGTCCCGACAGCCGCCAAATGCTCGGGGCTGTACGTCAACTCCTCGCTCGCGAAGCTCGAGGCGGCCCGCGCCGGTTACGACGAGGCGCTCATGTGCACGACGAGCGGTCTGATCTCAGAGGGCACGGGTGAGAACGTCTTCGTCGTCCGCCAGGGCAACATCTACACGCCACCGCCGTCGGGGGCCGGGTCGCTCGAAGGCATCACCGCTGACAGCGTCGCCACCATCGCGCGCGATCTCGGCCACAACGTGGTCGAGCGCGACATGCGTCGGACCGACCTCTACATGGCCGACGAGGCGTTCCTCACCGGCACGGCTGCCGAAATCGTCCCGATCGCATCGGTCGACGATCGCGTCGTCGGCACGGGCGAGCCGGGACCGGTCACCCGTGAGATCCAGGAGATCTATTTCGCGGCTGTCCGGGGGAACGTGGACCAGTACAAGGACTGGCTCGAATATGTCACCTGAGCACGGCCTCCCGGCCTCGGTCGACATCTACGACACGACGCTTCGGGACGGGTCGCAACAAGAGGGCATCTCGCTCACCGTCGACGACAAGCTGCGCGTCGCCGAGCAGCTCGACCATCTCGGCGTCGCCTACATCGAGGGCGGATGGCCGGGGGCGAACCCGAAGGACGAGGAGTTCTTCGCGAGGGCCGTGAAGGAATTGCAGCTGAAGACGGCGACACTCGTGGCTTTCGGTTCGACGCGCCGCCCCGGCGGACAAGCGAGCAGCGACGAGACACTCCGCCACCTCGTCGAAGCGGGAACCCAGGTCGTCTGCATTGTCGCCAAAGCCTCCGACCTGCACGTGACCGAGGCGTTGCGAACAACGCTCGACGAGGCCGTCGCCATGGCAGGCGACTCGGTGGCGTACCTGCGCGAGGCCGGACTGCGGGTCTTCTTCGACGCCGAGCACTTCTTCGACGGCTACCGCCGGGACGCGAACTTCGCGCTCAGAGTCCTCGCGACCGCTGAGGAGGCAGGAGCCGAGGTTCTCGTTCTGTGCGACACCAACGGTGGCACCTTGCCCGACGAGGTCAGCCGAATCGTGGCCGACGTGAGGTCGCACTCGTCCGTGACGATCGGCGGGCACTTCCACAACGACGGCGGTTGCTCGGTGGCGAACTCGCTGGAAGCCGTGCGCCAAGGTGCGACCCATGTTCAGGGCTGCGTCAACGGCTACGGCGAACGCACGGGAAACGCAGACCTTTCGGCGATCATCGCGAATCTGAGCCTCAAGATGGGAGTCAAGACGATCCCGCCCGACCGGCTCGAGCGGCTCACCTCGGTGGCCCACCACCTTGCCGAGATCGTCAACCTGACCCTCGATCCCCAGCGCCCGTATGTGGGGACGGCGGCGTTCGCGCACAAGGCAGGCCTGCATACGAGCGCTCTCATTCGCAGGTCAGATGCGTACGAGCACGTGACGCCGGACGTCGTCGGCAACGGGACTCGCGTAGTGGTGAGCGAGCTGGCGGGACGCTCGACCCTTCAGCTGAAGGCGGCCGAGCTAGGTCTCGAGCTCGACTCACCAGCTCTGGGACGAGTGCTCGACTCTTTGAAGCACCTCGAGCACAACGGCTACCACTTCGAGGTGGCCGACGGGTCGCTCGAGCTGCTGATGCGGGCGGCGGCCGGTGAGCTCGGTGGGCGGCTCGGCGACCTGTTCACGATCGAGTCGTTTCGCGTCATCACAGACTGGCGCGCACGGGACGGGGTCGTTGCCGACGAGGGAGACGACGGCGTTCCCTTGCTGGTCCATCCCTGGTCCTCGCCCGGTGAGCTCACAACCGAGGCAACTGTCAAGGCCCACATAGGCGACCAGCGAGTCGTGGCGACAGCAGAAGGCAACGGGCCGGTGAACGCGCTCGACGCCGCGCTCCGGCTCGCCATCGAGCCTCACTTCGCACAGCTGCGAAACGTGCACCTGACCGACTACCGCGTGCGAGTCCTCGACACCTCAAAGGGAACCGGGGCAGTCACGCGCGTGCTGCTCGATACCGCCGACGCCGAGGGCAGCTGGTCGACGATCGGGGTTTCGGAGAACATCATCGAGGCTTCCTGGGAGGCGCTCGTGGACTCGGTTGTGTTCGGTCTCATCCGCGCCGCAGCCGGCGAGGCGACCGGAACAGATCCCTCAAGTGCCCCCACCAGCGAGGTTGTGCAATGACCCAGCCCAGATTCGCGCCCATCCTGGAACAGCACGAGGTTCGAGAGGTTCAGCGGATCGCGGCTCCGGCTCCATGGACGACTCATCGCCCAGGAGAGCTCCGTCCTGTTCCTCAGCTACGACGGCAGGCAGGCTTGGGCGTTCCCGGGCCGGATCAGGGGTACGCGCTCACGCTGGCGGCGCGGTTCAAGGACGGTCTCGTGCTGGAGCCCGGCGAGCGGGCAGATGACGTCCTCGCGGGTGCAGTCGCTGTTGGGCTGCGTCGCGCCTCGATTTTCGGGCGAGCTCCTGTCAGTGCCGACCTCGAGCTCGCGCTCGGGCTTTTCAAGTACCGCGTCGGCAAAGAAGGGACCTGGCCATCGAGCGAGCTCGTCGCGTTACGGCGCGAGCGGTTCACCGCCGCGGCACACGACTACTGGCGCCGCAGATCGCTCGTCGACGCGATTCCCGAGGCGACCTTGCGGCTCAGCCCTGAAAAGCTTGCCAAGCGGCTAGAAAGCGAGCCTGGGTGCTGGCGGGAGCTTGCCGGCGCTTGACCTCGCCGTTCCGATCACCTTGCCAGAGCGGAAGCTTGCTCTAGCGAGCTGAGCGGTGGGACCGCTGAGGGTGAGACGATAACCTGCGACTCACAGACTGGGGTGTGACCGAAGGTCCTGAGACGCCAAGGCCGACCGAGATGTCGCTGCGGCAGACCGCAACGCCGCGTCCACGTCGCGGAGGTGGTGCTCTCCCTCGTGCGCCGCATGGCGCCCGAGCCACAGAATCGTGCGCTCGCGGGCCTCTGGAAAGTTGTAGATGCAGCGCCGCTGCCACTGGTTTTGGTCGAGCCCCTCGAGCGACCTGGCGAGCAGCTCGGCTGCCATCTTGAGCTCGCGGCCGACATCGTCGGGCTCCTCGGCGCTGTAGCGCGCCAGGATCGCCCGCTCCTCGCGGTACATCGGAGCGAAGCTCGGGCAGTCCTCGACGAGCGAGAGGTAGACACGTTCACGCTGGGTGAGGAACACGTCGCGAAGGTGGCACGCATATTCCAGAGCCGACCACGTGTTCGGTCCCGGCCGAGTCCGTATTGTCAGTGCGATATTCGGGTCGGCTCGCTCGTTGGAGATCCGCATGGCAAATCTGCCTCCCAACGATCGCAACGCGCCCGCGACGGCACCGGCGGCTAGGGCGTCGTAGTCAAAATGGCATTCTTCGCAGCGTTCCACGACTACATCGTGGCCGATCGGACGCCCGGGCGTGGTGGCAGTGACTCCGAGGCAGTAGCGTCTCGTCCTGACAGGGCAGGTTCGGCCGAGCACGGCCACGATGTCATCGGAGGCAGGGCCATGGGTTTCATGGACAAGGTAAAGGCGCAGGCGACAGTGCTTGCCGAAAAGGCACAAGAGGGAGCCAAGGCAGGACAGGCGAAGCTCTCGGACATGCAGGCGAAGAAACACGCGGACGCCCTCTTGCTCGAGCTTGGCGGCATCGTCTACTCCCAGCAAGCCGGTCGCGCGGCGGCTGACGCCGATGCGAAGGTCTCAGAACTGATCGGGCAGCTCAGCCAGTTCGAGGCAGAGCACGGGCCGATCGCGGTGACTTCTGCGACTTTGATGGCGCCAGCGGCTCCGGATGGCACTTTCGTCCCGACGTCGACGACCGCCAGTGATACTCCAGAGCAGACCTCGATTCCGACACCGACCACCGTGGCAGGCGGCGGCGGGATCCCCCAGTCGAGTGGTGGCATCCCGACCGGCAGCTACTCGTCCGACACCGAGGAGCAGCCCTCGTAACTCACAGGTCGGGCGCGCTGACGCCGTCTCAGACAGGAAGGTAGAGCGCGGCACCGTCGCGCAAGGTCCACCGCATTCAAGCCGGTAGCTGATGCGGTAATCGGGTCGACGACCATCGTCGTCATGACCCGTCGCCCCTCGTGTGCGAAGACCCCTCCTCCCGGTCCCGGTTGTCGCTCTTTGCGATCGGGACCGCCCAAGTTGCTCTCGCGAGCAGCTCGCTGTATGGCCGCGGGAGCAATCGTGCTCACCGCCGGCGCATGTACTTCCCCGGTGGCTCGGGCCACTCGCGACGCGTTTGGAGCGCGCGTCGTCCGGGCCACCCGGGGAGTCCAGGACACTCGGAGTGTCCTCAGGGTCCGTGCCGTGCCGCGCGTCCCAGCCGGTCGGGCCGTCCGGGCCGTGCTCGCGGCGTGGAAGTCCGAGATCGAGGCCTTCTATGCCGCGAGCGCGCTCGGTGATCCGTCTTATCGGCGTCTCGGTCAAGGTGTCGTCCCGGGGAGCCCCGAGGACGACCGGATGATCGCTTACCTCTCGGCTCAGGCTGCTTCCGGGGTGGTCGGGCCTGCCACCTGGCAGATAGGCAACACGCGCGTCGTGTCGCTAAGCCGGTCGAGCGCTGTGGTCACGGGATGTTCCTATGACCGGGGCAGTCACGTGCGATCTGACGGCCGTGCCGCACCGGCCTTGCTCGGCGGGGGAGCCGGGTTGACCGGGTATGTCTCCTACATGACCGAGATGAAAGGTTCTTGGGACATCGAGAGGTCGGTGGCCTCGTCAGAGCCCAGTCCCTCTCCGGCTGGCCCGTGCCATCGGTTCTCGGCCCGAGCCTTGATGGCCCACGCGACCACGGCGTCCTTTGGCGCCGACGCCCCGGTCCGCGCCACGACCCCTGCCGGCAACGGAGGCGGAGCCGGCTCGACCGGTTCGACGATCTGGTCCTCGGTGTGGTGGTTCGGCAGCCCGCTCGGCCCTGGACCTTATACGGGCGGTGCCTCGGGGGGCATCGAGCTTTGTGCCTGGCACGACATCGGATCTTCGTTGACCGGCCTCAACAACGCGCTCGCCGGAGCAGGACTTCCGGCCAGCTTCTGGACTCCGCCGCGCGGTGGCGGCTATCCCGGGATCTGGTCAGTCGATCTCTGGGGCGCAGCGCTCTCGAAGGCTGCCCAGTCGTCGGATCACTTTGACCTCGTGGCGTGCCCGAGGTCCGACCAAGTGCCCCCAACAGGCGATGACGTCGAGTCCGACATGCCCCCCGCTGCTTCTACGACAGGTGAGGTGATGCACCTGTGGATCTTCTGGGACACCGTGCCCGACCCCTCGGCGTCGAGTCTCCCGCCGCTTGTCTACGACGCGCTCGCCAAGGCGAAGCTACCGGCCCCGATCATCTCAACCTCGCCCTGGTCCATCGACGAGATCACCGACTCGACGATCGTGAACTTCCCCACGTGGTTGTGGATCAACGCCTCGGCATGGAGGACTGTCACTGCGACCGCCGCCGGCGGCGGGCTCGTCGCAACTGTCTGGGCGACGCCCACGAACGTGACCTGGCGTTCTGACTGGGACTTTCCCGATCCGCGGGACGATCCGGAGGGTGGGATCACGCTCTCGCCCGAGAGCCTGAACCTCGTCTGTTCCGGACCTGGCGCGTCGTATCGCGCGTCGCTTTCTCCAGCGGCCCAGTCCACAGCGTGTGAGTCGGTGTTCACCCAGTCCACCTTCGGCACCTACCAGCCTCTGGGGGCGTCGATCTCCTGGCAGGTCGACTGGGCGCTGTCCAACGAATCGGGCGTCGTAGGAGGAGAAGGACTGCTCGCCGACTCGGTGACGAGTGCCACGCGGCCGCTGAGGGTGCTACAGGTCGAGTCGGTCATCACCCAGTCTTGACCGCTGTCACGCTTGTAGCTCGCCGTGGCCGTTAGCCTCTCTGCCGGTGAGCGCGGGTCATCCGGAACCTCGTCGGCTCCGTAGTCCGAATGAAGTGCAACCCGATCTGTTCAACGCGAGCGATGCCAACCTCGCGTTCGCGATAGCCCGCTATCGGGAGGATGCGCTAGCCGAGGTCTACCGACGGCACGCCGGAGCAGTCTTCGGCCTCGCGCGACGGTTGCTGCGCGAGCGAGCAGCCGCCGAAGAAGTCGTGCAAGAGGTGTTCGTCCGATTGTGGAACGCCCCGGACCGCTTTGACCCCGCGCGTGGGACCCTACGGTCCTACCTGCTCGCCCAGGCCCACGGGCGAGCCGTGGACCAACTGCGGTCAGAAGTGGCCCGGCGGCGGCGCGAGGAGCGCGAGGCACGGGAAACGGCCCACGCAGGCTACGACGTCGAGCGCGAGGTGGGGGACATCATTGTTGCCGACCAGGTTCGCGAGGCGCTCGGCGGTCTTCCCGACAGTGAGCGGCGGCCGATCGAACTGGCCTATTTTCGTGGTCACACCTACCGGGAGGTGGCGACGATTCTGGGCGAGCCGGAGGGCACGGTGAAGAGCAGGATCCGCAACGGGCTGAAGAGAATGCACAGTCAGCTCATCGTCTCCGGTCTGGGCCTGACGGGCGACCAGCCGTGACCCACGACGAGATCGAGGAGATGCTCGGCGTCTATGCGCTCGACGCGCTCGACGCCGACGAGCGCCAGGATGTCGACGACCACCTGGCCACCTGCCCCAGGTGCCGAGCGGAGCTCGCCGCCCACCGTGAGGTTGCGGCTCTGCTGGGCAACTCCACCGGTGATACCCCAGCGGCCGCGCCCGATGACCTCTGGCAGCGCATCGCTGCCTCGCTTCAGGATGAGCCCCCGGCCCTCGTGTCAGTACTGCGACCAAACTCCCGCCGGAGGCTCGCGTTGGTCGTGCCGCTCGGAGTCGTCGCCGCCGGGCTCATGCTCACGGTCGGGTTGTTGGCGGCCAAGGTCGGGAGCCTCGGTCAACAGGTCAACAGCCTCAGGCACCAGGCGAGCGTCACGAGCGTGCTGCTCAATCCTGCTCACCGAACCGTCGAGCTCACATCCGCCACTCACCCGGTCTGGCGGGCCACCGTGGTCGTACTGCCGGATGGCGAGGGCTATCTCATCAACCCGTCCATGCCCGCCCTCGTCGGCTCGCAGACCTTCCAGCTCTGGGCGTTGTCGCGCGGGAAGGTGGTCTCGCTCGGAGTGCTCGGTTCGCATCCGACGGGTGCCCCGATCCGGGTCGAGCCCACCATGACGGTGCTCATGATCAATGAGGAGCCACTCGGCGGCACGCCGGCGCCGACGACACCGGTTCTGGTCCAGGGGAACCTACCCGTCGGTTTGTGACCCGGCAGACCGTGCCCCGCCAAGTGGTGAGAGACTTTCGGCGAACGGGGAGGCCGCCTGTCATGGCTATCGAAACTTCACTCAGTTACCCGCAGATCAGTGCCCAGGGATTCGCCCATCCCGCGGACCGGGCGGCCGCTGCGGCGCTGCATACCGTCCCCATGCTCGACCGCGTGATCAAAAAGCTCAGCGAGGTCGGCTACGAGCGCAAGCTTCGCCAGTTGATGCTCGGAACGGCTGTGCGCCTCGGGGAGGACCAGCTGCCCGAGGTTTGGGCGATGCAGCGTCGCTACGCCCACACCTTCGATATCCCCGCGTGCCCTCAGCTGTATGTGACCCAGTACCCGGTGGGCAACGCCCTCACGATCGGCGCGAGCGAACCCGTGACTCTTGTCTCCTCGGGGCTCGCCAGATCATTCGACTCCGACGAGCTGGATTCGGTGCTCGCTCACGAGATGGGTCACGTGCTCGCGGAGCACGTGACCTTCATGACGACCTTCGAACTCGTGCAGCTCGTCATGAACGGAGTGCTGCGTGGGGCCCCGTTGGCCGGCCTGCCCCTCAAAGCTCTCTATTACGCGTTGCTCGAGTGGTCGAGGGCGGCCGAGCTGACCGCCGACCGCGCAAGCGCGCTCGGGACAGGGGACCCGCTCTTGACCTGTCGGACCTTGATGCGCATGGCAGGCGGTCCGGTACCCGGTCTGGACCTGGATGCTTTCATACGCCAGGCCACCGAGTACGAGGGCGAAGGTGACCCGTTCGCGCGGTACTCGCGGTTCTGGTCGGAGATCGGCACAACACATCCCTTCCCGGTGCGCCGTGTCAGAGAGCTCGTCGCATGGGTGGGATCGGGTGAATTCGACCGGCAGCGCTCGGGTGGTTACCTCCGGCGCGGTCAAGAGCCGCCTCCGTCGGCTGAGTTCGACGCGGCACTCAAGCACTACAGGCAACGTTTCGCGAAGATCGTCGAACGTGCCGGCGGCGGAGTGCAGCAGGTCGTGAGCCGCTTCGCCACTTGGCTCGACACCGACAACGCCAAAGGCGACGACGAGGACTTCGAGTCCTGAGCCGCCCCGGCTCAGGCCAGAAACGACCGGGGCAGAGCCTCGAACATCTCGGTGGACAGGGCGAGTGACTCGATGTCGACGCGTTCGTCGTCGCCGTGGAACATCGACAGGAACTGGTCGAAACTGAGCCTGTCGGAGAACATGCCGAAGCCGTACGCGACGGCCCCGCGACGGCGGAAGAACCGTCCGTCGGTGGCGCCCGTGGAGAAGTAGGGCACGCTCTCGGCCCCGGGGTGGAACCGCTTGACCATGGCGTCGAGCTCGTCCCACAGCGGCGTGCCGACCGGTGACTCGCTGGCAGGGTCGTTGTGGGCCCACACGATCTCTACCTTGTCGCCCAAGTCCCCGATAGCCTCGGCCAAAAGTGAGCGAACGTCGTCCTCGGTCTGGCCGGGCAGGGTCCTCACGTCGAGGTCCAGTTCCACCTGATCGGGGATCACGTTCAGCTTCGTGCCGCCGTGAACGATGGTTGGGGCGATCGTCATGTGCGTGCAGGCGTGCGCCTGCCGGGCGAGTCCGAGATGGGGGAACGACTCGCAGATCTCGTCGATCCTGGCCGGGTCGAGGAACATCGCGGCGATCTCCTCCGGCAGTGCCATGCCACCCACGAAACGACGCCACGCGTCGTGCACGTCCGGCATCGGCCTGAACGCCGCGAGGCGCCCGACGATCGCAGCTGCGGTGACGAGCGCGTTGTCGGTGCGCAAAGGTGCCGAGGCGTGGCCGGCTGTCCCACGGACCCGAAGGCGGCACCAGCAGCTTCCCTTCTCTCCCACCGTGATCGCGAGCCGGCGACCGCCGGGCGTCTCGATGGGCACGCCGCCTTCTTCTGTGATCACATAGTCGGCCTCCACAGACGAGGCCGCATGCTCGGTCAGCCATCCTGTGCCATGGGAGCCGAGCGCTTCCTCGTCGGCGACCGCGGCCAGGATGAGCGTGCCTCGGGGACGAAAGCCGCTGCGGGCGAGGCGTCCGAAGGCGACGGCCATGGAAGCGGTGAGGTTCAACATGTCGACGGCGCCCCTGCCCCAGACCTCACCGTCGACGAGCTCACCGCCGAACGGGTCGCGGCTCCATGTGTCGGGGTTCACCGGCACGACGTCGGTGTGGCCGAGGTAGCACAGCGCCGGAGCGTCGGCCTCGCGTCCGTCAATGCGCGCGACCAGCGAGGTACGGCCGGGGAGCGGTTCGTAGGTTTCAAGGTCACAACCCGAGCCCTCCAAGCCGGCGCGCAGAATGTCCGCGTTCGCCCTTTCGTGGCCGGACGCCTCCGTGCCGTCGTTGACACAGGCGTTACGGATCAGGTGCTGGAGAAGGTCGACCACCTCGGGGTCTCGCACATCGGAGCTGAACGCCATCACACCTTTCCTGGTTCGATCCACCGCCACATCACCACGTGCGGTCCGTGGGCGGGGATGACCCATTCCTCGCCCCAGGTCCGAAATCCCGCCCGTTCGTAGAAGGTGCGCGCGCTCACTCGCGCGTTGCACCAGATCAGGTCACCGCCTTCGGCCGCGACGTGGTCGAGGGCGGCGTTGAGCACCATTGAACCGATCCCCTGGCCCTGCGCGGCCGCGCGCGTGGCCATCCCACGCAGGCGCCACGTCGACGCCTCGCTCCCGCCCCCGGCCGGGACTCCGGCTTGAGGCGCGTCGAAAGGTGCCGGATCGCGAAACACTGTCGCCACTCCGACCACAGCGCCGCTGCCACGCTCGATGGCGCCGAAGGTTGCCGTGCCCGCCTCGTCGTCCTCCTTGAAGGGCACGTCTTCGATGCTCTGGTGGGGCCGGAGGACCGCATGGCGTATGGGATAGCTCGCAGCTGCCGGGATCAGCTCGACGTCGACTTCCATGCCGCCGAGCGTACCGACCAGCGACGGCGCCCTGCAGCCACGGTCCAGGCGCGCGACGCTGAGTGCTTTGCGTGAGTGGGGTATGCAACCAACGACGTATCAGGTTTGACAACAACTCCTGTTCGCAGGTTGTAGCACGACTGGGCAACACTCAGATCACGAGTGCGACCACTGCCTCCGGCAAGAGTGGGCGAGCCAGGAGGAAGCCCTGACCCTGGTCGCAGTCCAAACCGGCGAGCGTCTCGAGTTGTTGGCTCGTTTCGATGCACTTGCCGACTACGGATATGCCGAGCGCGTGGGACATCGCCGTCACCGCGGCGACGATCTCGCGGTCAAGGGGGCTTTTGCTGATCTGCGCTACGAAACTCCGGTCGACCTTCAAGATGTCAACCTTCAGGCGTTGCAGGTGGGCAAGGGTCGAGTAGCCGGTCCCGAAGTCGTCGAGGGCGAGGCGCACACCAAGTTCTGACAGCGCCGACAGCGTCTCTTGGACGTGACCCCACTCGTCGACGAGCGCGCTCTCAGTTATCTCGAGGCAGAGCATCGCCGACTTGATACCGTGGCGTCGGATCACCTCGGCAACCTGTCTAGCGAACCCGGGGTCCGACAACTCGGCGCCCGACACATTCACGGCCATGGTGAACTCGCTAAACCAGCCGTCGAGGGATGCCCAGGCGGCGAGCTGGCGGCAGGCCTCGTTCAGGACGAACGAGTCGATTCTGGCGATGAGCCCGTGTTGCTCGGCGAAGGGGAGGAAATCGTGGGGTGGCACGACCCCGCGCTCAGGATGACGCCAGCGCACGAGCGCCTCAACGCCGATCAGCGACTGGTCGTCCAAGGAGAAGAGTGGCTGGTAGAGAAGGAACAGCTCCGCCTCGTCGACCGCATGTGTCAGCTCGGCCCGAAGGAGGCTCGTCCCAGAAGCGACACCCTGAGCAGAGTCGTAGATCCGATAGCAGTTTCGACCTGCTTGCTTGGCCTCGTACATCGCCTCGTCGGCGTCGCGGATCAGCTTGTTGGGCTCGATGAAGGGATCGCGGGTGACTGCGATTCCGACGCTGCAGGTGACCGAGAGGTCGCGCCCTTCCGCGAGGTGTGGGGCGCGGATCCCCTGGACGATGCGGTCGCCGACCAGAGCGATGTCATCGTCATCCCGCAGGGCCCCGCACAGCAATACGAGCTCGTCGCCGCCGAGGCGGGCGACGGTGTCGACATGGCGAGACAGGACTGAGAGCCTGCGACCGACCTCGGCGAGCACCCGATCGCCGGCGGCGTGACCAAACGCGTCGTTGATCTCCTTGAAGTGGTCCAAGTCGACGTAGAGGACCGCAAGCCGGCCCGGCTGTCGTTCCAGGGCGACAAGAGCCTGGGACATCCGGTCCATCAGGGCGGCCCGGTTCGCTAGTCCGGTCACCGGGTCGTGCAGGACCTGGTAAGCGAGAGCTTTCTCCGCCCTGACTTGCGCCGTGACGTCGCGGGAAATGCCGAATGTTCCGATGATCTCGCCGCGCTCATCGCGAAGCGGCATCTTGGTGGTCGAAACCCAGGGACTAGTCCCGTCCTGGAATGTCTCCCGTTCCAGCTTTCCCACGATCGGCTCGCCGGTGAGAATGATCTGTCGCTCGTCCGCCAAGGCATCCTCGGCGTGTTCTTCCCCGAAAAAGTCGAAGTCCGTCTTTCCTATTACCTCTTCCATACTGTGACCCGGAGCCACAGTAGAAAGCCAGCCTGCGCTGACTAGGAGGAACCTGCTGTTCAGATCCTTGAAGTACACGCGCTCGTCGGTGCTGTTCAGCAGGTTGTGCATGCACGTGCGCTCGACATCGCGCAGCGGCTCGCTCTCCTGCAACTGCTGTGGGTGCAGCCCCTTTTCGACCATCGCAACTCCTGCTGAGGGATCGATGAGTGTCGTCCACTGGCTCGCCGAGGATGCCTACCAAGAGGTTAATGACTTGCCCGCGCCACAAGTGGAGTTGACAGTCCAACGCGACGAGCTTCGGTGCCGCCACCCCGTGCCGAGCGTCGATCCCGAAGACGAATCCGCGGCACGCAACAAGTAGCGGACCCACAGGTCGTCGTGGGCGGCGCGAGGAGATTCTTCGACCCGGCTAGGGCGCCACAGATCGCGTCCGCATGGCTGATCGCCGGTCGGCGACTGTCTTCAACGTGTCGCCGATACTCGATTCCGGGTCAAGTTCCTGGAGATAGTCCGCCTGAACAGGCGTTAGCCGTCGAGCAGATCGTGTTCGCGCTTGGTACCGAGCCAGACAACGCGGCCGAGTCCTTGGTCTCGTAGCCGGTCGCCGCAACGGTCACTTGCCTTGTCGTGTGGCTCCAGGTGACCTTGTCTCGGTCAAGTTCCTGGACAGGTTCTGGGGCGGAACAGCCTTCGGGCCTCGAACAGGTCGGCGCCTAGCAAGCCCGGACGAGGGTCCGCGGGAGGGCAGCACCGAAGAACCAGAAGGTCCACTCCCTTGCCCGGCTGGAGCGATCGCTTGGTGGTCGCGAAGTGCGAGGCTCCCTTACCAACAGCCCAGGAGACGGTCGTGCGAAAGTGAAGGGAACAGTGCTTGTGGTGGAGGTCACCAAGCGGCCAGCAAGCTCGAGCGTGTGATCGTCGTGATCCTGAGTCGCCTGAGCCCGAAGCCTCTCGAAACACGGCGGTGCTGGGACTAGAAAGTTGGGGAAAGCCAGTGCGCGAAGCAGGTTCAACTGCGAGCAGCAGACGCCTTATTGTTGCTAAAATCCAATGAGCAGTTCGTTGGTCAGGCCGAACTGAGAGGTGGGTCTGATGGCATGGCGGGCTCGGGTTTTCTCGTCGTACCTGGTCCCCGTGAGGCATAAGTCGTTGTCTTGCGGCTCGCGAGGCTTTTCGAGACCGGCCGAGGCTCCAAGCGTCCGACATCCGGCATGAAGAGCAGACGTCGCACACTTCCACTTCGGGGGCTCTCGGTCGGTTCGTCGACCTCGAACTCCTTGATGCAACAAAGTCCCTTGACCGACGGTTACCGCACGTATGGCAACGCAAGGATGAACGCATCGTGAGCCACTTCGCAGACCCTCCCCTTTCCTTGAGCTACCTGCTCGAGGCGCTGCCCGACGGGATCGCCTTCGCCGACGAGTACGGCGTGATCTGCCACGTGAACGGACGCCTTGAGGCCTTGTCCGGTTACAGGAGCGCCGGGCTCGTAGGCCAGGCCCTCGGGGTGCTCCTGCAGTCACTGTACCGAGATGCTCACGCCGCGCGTCGTGGCGTGTTCACCCAGGACCCGCGCTCGCGGACGATGGCCCCCCACTTGGGCTGCACGCTCGTGCGTCAAGACGGCGGCGAACTCACCGTTGACGTGGCCCGCGCGCCGTTCGCGTTTAACGGCAAGACGTGGATCGTCGTGGTGGTTCGTGATCACAGTTTCGAGACAGCAGCAGGGCACCTCCGCACCGAGGCCGAGCTGCATGCCCTCGCCACCGAGCTCGCTGGTGTCGAGGCGCTCGCGAACAGCGAGAAGCGCTTCCGGCTCGCGTTCGAGGACAACATGACCGGCATGATCTGTGTCGATCCCGAGGACAGGGTCCTGGCAGTCAACGACTCGTTCTGCCAGATAGTCGGGCGCAGCAGGGAGGAGATCGTCGCCAAGGGCGCGGCACCGTTCACCCATCCAAAGGAGGTCCGTCGCAGGACCAACGAGGTCGATCGTCGCTTGGCGTCCGGCGTGGCTGACCACTTGAGCTATGTCGACCGCTACATGCACAAGGACGGGCGGGCGGTCGTTGTCCAGGTAGCGAAGTCCCGCGGGCGCGATGCGGAGGGGGCAACGCTCCACTTCGTCATCTCGGCCCGGGATATCACCGAGGAACGGGCGCACAACGCCGAACTCTCCCAACAGGCACTGCACGACTCCCTCACAGGGCTCGCCAGCCGGCTGCTCTTCGAGGACCGACTTTCCCAGGTGAACGCCAGGGCAGTCCGCCGAGGCGGTTGGAATGCCGTGTTGATGTTGGACCTCGATGACTTCAAGGGGCTGAACGACACTCTGGGCTGCCAGATCGGCGATCTACTGCTCGTAGCGGCCGCGCGACGCCTCGAGGAGGTGACTCGCTCCTCGGACACGCTGTGTCGTTTGCGAGGCGATGAGTTCCTCTATTTGGCCGAAGGACTAGAGTTCCCGGCTCAGGCCGAGAAGGTGGCCGCGCGTCTTCTCGGCGCGGTCGCCGAGCCGTTCTCCCTAGCTGGGACGCGCCTCGAACAACGTGCGAGCATCGGGATCGTTGCCTGGGAGGGTAAGAGCAAGGACTTCACTGAGCTCCTCCAGGATGCCGACGTCGCCTTGTGCGATGCCAAGCGCCAGGGCGAAGGCTGACGCGCCGTCTTCACCATCGTTAGGAGCTACTAGGAAGATGTAGGTGACTGGCCCGGTGGCGGTGATACGGCCGGTGCTTAGCAGCGGTCGTGATTGCCCGAATCCACAACTCCTGACATGAGGCCAGAATCGCTGCAAG